>Ga0209163_1003590_pt1 | contig 11204 bp, 7 predicted proteins | sample MTBAKSrepl2MetaG_FD_187457 | JGI IMG/M metagenome (GOLD analysis project Ga0209163, IMG submission 187457) | Enrichment culture microbial communities om Arthur Kill intertidal strait, New Jersey, USA, that are MTBE-degrading - MTBE-AKS2 (Arthur... | ecosystem: Environmental > Aquatic > Marine >...
CTGAGCGACGGGGTCGCCGCTCAGTCCCCCCTCGTCGAACCGGACGGGCGGGTTTCCCGCATCCGGCTCTCACGGATCGTTCGTCGCTCGACGGTCACGCCCGTGCCTGTCGTTTCTGCAGCGGGGTCCACCCCAGTCGTTGCAGGTGATCCCACCACGTCACGCCATTGGGCTTCTTGTACGCTCGCTGGCTGCGCCGACGCAGGTGAGCGACCAGACGTCGCTGCGTGTAGCTGTCCACGTCCCGATACGCATCGCGGAGATGGCCCTGCGAGAAGTACGATTGCCAGCCCCGCAGCATCCGATGGATCCGTTCGATCAACTGTCGGAGCGGCGTAAAACTCTGGTTGGCCCTCGTCATCTCCTTGAGCCGGTCCCGGACTCGTTGAAGCGACGGCTCGCTGACCGTCAGATGCAAATAGCGCTTCCGGCGGTCGTAGCGGTCTCGTTCATAGCGGAACGTGTAACCCAGGAAGTTCAGGCCCGCGTGCGGCTCATGCAACTTCACCGTGCGGGTCTTGTCCCGGTTCACCGTCAGCCCCATCCACTCCTGCAACGTCTGTTCAGCAAACTGCTCGATCCGCTGCCCCGCGTACTTCGCCAGGATGACGAAGTCGTCGGCGTACCGCACCAGCCGGGCGTTGGCCCAGTAATACGGACCATCCGCCCGGTGGAACTTGTAGTCGAACCAGTGCAGGTACAGATTCGCCAACAGCGGCGAGATCACCCCGCCCTGCGGCGTCCCCTGATTGGGGCGGCTGTACGTCGGCGGATCGTCCGGCCCTTCGCCCGCTTCCACCACGACCGCCTTCAGCCACAGCCGGATCAGGTGCAGGACACTGCGGTCCGCCACCCGTTTCTGGACGCAGGCCATCAGCTTGTCGTGGGGAATCGTATCGAAGTAGCGGCTCAGGTCCGCATCGTACACCTCCCGTCGGCCCTGCTGAAGGTTCGTCCGGATCTCCGCCAACGCCTGATGGGCGTTGCGGCCCGGCCGAAACCCGTACGAGCAATCCAGGAAATCCGCCTCAAAGAGCGGCTCCAGGATCAGCAGCACCGCCGTCTGCACCACGCGGTCTTGCACCGTCGGGATGCCCAGCGGACGCTGCTGGCCGTTGGCCTTGGGGATGTATACCCGCTGGACCGGCTGCGGCCGATAGGTCTTGTCCTGGAGCGATTGGTGAATCGCTTCCAGGAAGCCCTCGACCCCGCCTTCGGACTGTTCCACCGCCTCGATGCTCACGCCATCGACGCCAGGGGAGCCTTGGTTGGCTCGTACCCGTCGCCAGGCAGCGTCAAGCACGTCCGGGCGGTACACGCGGTCGTACAAGGCATAGAACCGAAACTTCGGCTGGCGTTTCGCCTTGCGGTATAGCTTCTGCCTCAAAGAAAAGACCTTCTCCGGCAGCCCCTCGCCGTTGACCGCAAAGGTCTCCGGCAGGTCGTCCGGTTCTTCCGTAGTGGCAAGGTTCTCTTGCAAGCGGTTCTCCTCTTCTCTTGCGTCGGCTTCGATTCCGTCAGGGCTCCTTCGCTCGGCGGGCATTACCCCGCTTCCACGCTACTATGAGCCCATCCGACTCCCTGCCCGGCACGAACCGTCGTTATGGATTCCGGCGGACCGCCTGGGGCTCATCCCCCGACCGAGCAGGGTCTCTCAGTTCCCATCGTTCTCTTTCGACACGCGCCGTCTCTACCCACCCCGGAGAGCCCGCCCACTGTACGCACCCGCTGCTTCATGGACGGTGATAGGCTTCATCACATCTGGATGCCTGGCCGCTCTCGACTTCGTATCACGAGGCCAAATCGAGTTCGCTTGCGCTACGGCTCGCGTCTTCGCCCCGACAGGGCTTCACACCGCACGGTTGCCCGCCGGCATGCCTGTGAGGCTACATGGCAAACGGGTCATTCCATGGTGACCTCCTTTCAGATCACAAGACAACGACAGTTTCACTGACGCACCTGATGAACGCGGATAAACGCGGATCGAAGCAAGGTAAGGCGATCTGGTTGGGGTGGCGACGCTCGTCTCGTCCGGCGACTGCGTGGGACGGCGCCAGCCCCCGCCAGACGCTTTACGCAGCCGAAGCGAGCCGCGCCACCGCAACCGACTCCTGCCGACGAGAATGGCGGTCTTACAGGGTGGACACCGTCCACCGTCTTCCTCCTGCGAGCGACAAGCGACGAGGGCCGAGCGACGATTCCACCCGCCGATTCCGAACGAGCCACAGGCCACGAGTCACGGGACACAGGGCTTCATCCGCCGACTACGCCGATTCCCAGAAGGTGTGGAGACAGAGCATCTCCGTCCCGCCAGCAACAGAATAATTCCACGTTTCAAGACGTGACCCCGCGATTCCGCCGTGGCGAGGGCATCCCGCCCTTGCGTCGCGAAGGCATCTTGCCCTCGCTCTTTCTCTTCGCCTAAGTTCCAAGCACGAAATCCCAAATCCCAAACAGATTCAAAGCACCAAATCGCAATGATCAGAACATAAGACACTGCCTCTCGCCAAGCCGCCAAGGACGCAAAGAAGACGTGGGGAATGGATCTCTTGGTCCGGCTGCAACTTGAAGGGGTTTGCACCACGAAGAGCACGAAGGGGGACCGACTTGACGATTCTTCGGCAGTGTTCCTCTTTCTTCGTGCTCTTCGTGGCCTTCGTGGTGTTCATTCCAAAATAGCGATCTTTGCGTCTTTGCGAGAGACCCAACATCTTCTATCCCCCCGGAATATCCCCTTGCCTTCCCGCTCGTCTGGCCCTACAATACCTCTGGTGGGCCGAAAGGCCTTGAGGCTATCGTGCTTTGTGAGATGGAGAAAACACCGGGACACAGGCAGAGCAGTTGCGTCCGGCGTCTTCCAGAAGGTGAGGCCTCGCGGAAGATTTCATGTTTGGTGTCTTCCTGAGCTACAGCACGAAGAATGAGTCAGTCGTCCGGCCCATCGCAAACGGCGGGCGGAAATTCTACAATCATTATTCGAACATACTATGAGAAGGACGCGGAAGCCAAAGGTATTCATTGGATCGTCATCTGAAGGGTTGCTGATTGCGCGAAGCATCGAGCGAAATCTCGAACAGGAGGCATGTGTTAGTGTGTGGGACTGCGGCACATTCGAACCAGGTGCGACGGGGATTGAATCTCTTCTGCATCTTGTCGATGACTGTGACTTTGGAGTGTTTGTACTGTCGCCCGATGATCGAGTGGTTTCCAGAGACCGTGAGTTTCACTGTCCACGAGACAATGTCGTTTTTGAGCTTGGTTTGTTCGTGGGTAGGTTAGGCAGGGAACGCACGTTCATCATTTATGACAAGGAAGCACCACCGAAACTGCCTTCGGATTTGGCGGGCGTCACCGCCATCGTTTTCAGTGGAACACGATTCAGTCAGAATCGTGTTTCCGCACTCAGTCCCGTGGCCGACAGGATTCGTGAACGGATGATGATGACCGTGACACCACGGGAGGTCGATCTTCTGAAGGCATTCATTTCATTCATCCCTCCAGAAACAAAACCAGGGGACTCGTATTCGATGATTCTGTCGCGACGTTTCGACGCAATCTCTGCCGAAGTGCGGAAGTTGGAAACCCGTGGTGACGTGGATCTGCTACTTGAGATCAAGCAACGGCTTGCGGAGTACTTCGAGTATTCTGGTCAATATCAATGGGGAGTGGAGTTCGGTCGGCGCTACGTTCGGCTGCTCAGTGAATTGGGGGAAGAGACTGAATCGTTGTGGTGCCAGGTCAAGCTCGTAGGATATTTGCTGATCCTGGATGGCGATCATCGTGCCGGTCGGCGGGAACTGTCCGAAGCTGCTTCGAAGGTAGAGAGCTGGACCGAGGCGAGGAAGCTACCGGAACTCCTTTTCTATTGTTATCGATATTTGGCAGTCTCTTACCTCCGGGATTCCGATGGAGGAGACATAACAAGAGCAGAGACCTTTCTCCTACGCGCAATCGACCAAATCAGGTTACTTCCGGCAGGTTCAAGAAAACGGCTCGAACTCGAAGCCCGCATACTTGGGAACCAAGGCAATTTCGCCCTTGAATCCAATCGAACGGATCAAGCTCTGGAGTTTTACCGAGAGAGCCTCAAGCTTCATGAAGAGATTGAGGACGATGAGCATGTTGGGATTGCGAACCTGCAAATCGCGCAGGCATGTCTGCGTGCTCAGCCCCCTAACTTGGACTGCCTGGGGAATATCGAGAAAGCGCAGGCTGTGTTCATTCGGCTGGGTTGGATTGAGGGACAAGCTCGCGTTCTGGAATGGTTTGCAGTCCGATCCGAATTCCTTGCCTCACGTTCTGCATCGACCGACCAGGCGCAATCTCACCTTGCCGCCGCCATGACGACCGCGAAGGAGTCGCGTGCTCTGTTTCACCGGATTCGTAATCAGCCTGGAGTTCAGCGCATAGAAACGCTCATCACACGAATCTCGGGGAGTCAGCCTCTGTTCGGTAAACTACCTTGACAGTCCACCGATGCAAGCAGACGAGCACCAATGCAACTGCCTGATGAGGAAGCGAGATTGCGCGTTGCTTCGAATGTGCCAAGTGCTTCTGGAGGCCGAGCGTCAGCCTATGTGGGCTCGGGCGAATTCGCAGGTAGCTTCGGTCAGGAGGGCTTCCGCGTGGGTGATGGCGTGGTCCAGGGTCATTGAGACTGTCATGCAGGGTAGGGCGATTTCGATTCCGGAACGGCGGTAGACTTCCGGTTGGAGGAGGACTTGGCCGGCGATTACCGCGACCTTGGCGCCGGCCTCACAGGCGGTGCGGGCTACGCCGGAGACGACTTTGCCTCGCAAGGACTGATGGTCGAAGCGGCCTTCGCCTGTGATGACCCAGTCGGCGTCGGCGAGGGCTTTCTTTAGATGGTTCTGGGCGATGACTTCGTCTACGCCGCAGGTCAAGCGGGCGTCCAGGAAGGCGACTGCGCCGGCGGCGAGACCCCCTGCCGCTCCGGCGCCGGGCAGGTCCTTGACGTTCCGGCCGAGTTGGTTCTTGATCCGCTCGGCTAAGTGGGCCAGGTTGGCGTCGAGGAGTTCGACCATTTCCGGCGTGGCTCCCTTCTGCGGGCCGTAGACGCGGGCGGCGCCGTGTTCGCCGCAGAGAGGATTGTCGACGTCGCAGAGCACCTTGACCGCCGGGAGAGGGCAACACGGACGGACACCGACCGGCACGGACGGGCACGGACTTTCCTCCGAGGGAGCGGGTGGGAGGATCCGGTCGATCTGCGACAACGCGCCGCCACCCAGTTCGATTTCCCGACCACGGGAATCCAGGAAGCGCCAGCCGAGGGCGGTGGCGGCGCCGACGCCGCCGTCGACGGTGGCGCTGCCACCGATGGCGAGCAGGATTTGCTCGGGACCATGCTCGACCGCAGCCTTGACCAGTTGGCCGGTGCCGTAGGTCGTCGTCTTGAGCGGGTTGTATTGCTCGGGCTTGAGCAGGGGCAGGCCGCTGGCGACCGCCATCTCCACGACCGCGGTCCGCGTGTCGGGCAGCCAGACGAAACCGGCATCCACCTGCATCTCGGGCAACGGGCCCATGACGCGGACCGGAATCCATTGCCCCCCGGCCGCGGCCATCAGGGTGACCGCGGTGCCCTCGCCGCCGTCGGCCATGGGCTTCGTGACGACGACCATCCCCGGCTGCACCGCGCGGAGGGCCTCGGCGACGATGTCGCAGGCGCGTATCGCGCTGACCGAGCCTTTGAACGAATCCATGGCGACGACGATCTTCATAGGACAGTTCTCAAGTTCGAAGTTCCAAGTGTCAAGCAGCGAGACGCCTTTTTCAGACTTCACACTTCACGCTTCCAACTTCAAACCTACTTCTGCCCGCTGGTGAAACCCGCGAGGGCGTAGACCAGGCCCGCCTGCCAGTTGATGGCGATCTCGTTGGTGCGGTAGTCCTCCTGCTCGTCGTGCCAGCCGGTGGCGGAGAGGCCGCCGCCGATGACGTAGCCGGGCCAGGGCGCGTCGATCCCGTCGGCCCCCGAGCGACGGTCGTGCGGGCGCATGGGCGGCTGCCGGCCCACGCCCGTGACGTAGGAGCGCTGGTAGTAGTTCCTTCCGAACAGGTGCGCGACCGCATCCAGGGCGGCGTTCACGTACTCGGGATTCGGCGCGAGCCTGTTCGCCACTTGCAGGTTCAGCACCTGGCGGGCGACGGTCCCGTTGCAGCCCCAGTAGTACCGAGTCATCGCGCGACCATACACGTCCTGCTTCGCCTGGGCCACGAGCGCGTCGGCCACCGCGAGCGTGTCGCGCCGCACCTGCTCCAGGAGGTTCGGGTCACGGCCCTCCCGCTGCGAGAGGACGTAGGTGAACATGCCGAGGTTCCGCACGTTGCCCCAGTCCCAGTCCTCATCCACCTTGCCCGCCGGGGCAGAGCCGGGCCTTCTGCCGAACGTTCGCGGGGGAATCACCGCCAGGGCCTCGAAGTCCTTCAGGCATTCGGCATTGCCCGTGGTCTGCCACATCTCTGCGGTTGCCCACAGGCGGTCGTCCGAGTCGTTCGTCTGGTAGCCGCCCGTGCGGAAGTCGCCCTGTTGGAACCGCTTCTCCTCGCTGGTCCGGAGGAATGCGTAGCTCTTCTGAGCCGCGTCCAGGCACTTCCGGGCATAGGCGGCGTCGTAGGGCTTGAAGTATCGTGCCGCCATCGCCATCATCGCGACGAAGTCCGCGGTGGCGGCGGTGCTCCAGTCGGTGAAGTACCGCTTGCCGTCGTCCTTCTCGGGCATGATGAAGCCGGCGAAATTCCTGCGCGTCAACTTATGCGAAACCTTGCCCGAGCCGTCGGGCAGGGGCATCTTCAGAAGCCAATCCGTCTCCCACTTGATCTCCTTGAGGAAATCCGGATAGCCGGGGGCGGTTTCGGGCAGATCAAGGGACACGTTCCTGAGCTTGTCCTGGAAGTGGTCCCAGGCGAAGAACAGGCAGCCGACGGTGACGCCCGCGTTGACGACGTACTTGCCGTAGTCGCCGGCGTCGTGCCAGCCGCCGGCACCGTCGCGCCGGGAGTTCTCAACCCCCAGGTAGTCCTGCCAGCCGTCCTCCAAGTGGCAAGCGGCGTGGGAGTAGGTCTGGCCGTCGTGCACGCCGGAGACCGCGGTGCCACAGCGCCAGAGATAGAAAGCCCGCATGGAAGTGCGGAAGGCGGAGTCGTAGACCGCGGCGCCGATCTCGAACTCCAGCGAGCGACCCACGCCGGCAACGTCGAGGTAGAATCTGCCTGTGGCGTTCACCGACGAGAAGTCGGCGATCCAGACATCCTGCTTCACGTCTTCTTGATGGACCGGTCCGGCGGGTTGGCCGGTGAAGACCGTTTCGCCGTTCGAGGCCCGCTTGACCACGAACTCGTAACACGGAGCCGCGATGGTCGCCTTCTTGGGCAACTGCGGCAGGAAGCCCAACGAGTTCAGACAGATCTTCGAGTCGGCCGCGAACGCCGAACTGGTAAAGAATACAAACAGCGAGACGACGAGAATCAGGCGAGTTTTCATGTCTTGTCCTTCTGCATTGAAGAAGACCGCGTAAACGCGGAACTGCGAACGTGAAGACAACGCCTTACGGCGTCACTACGAGCGCTGTCGCCTCGCCCGCGGCTAAGCCGTCACTGGAGGCAGTCACCTTCACGTTGCCGGTTTGGCCGGGTTGCGTCCGCAGAATCAGCATGGCCTTGCCGTAGAAGAGCTTGCGGTAGTCCGCCTGGAACGGCTCGATCGAAAGCGGGTTGCCGTTGCCGACGCCCGCGATCTCGGCGGGGCCATCGACCTTGAAGCGAACGAGGTTGTCGGCCAGCGGACAGAGCGTGCCCCTGTTGTCGAGGGCCTCGACCAGGATGTAGCAGAGGTCCTCGCCCGTCGCGGCCAACTCCTTGCGGTCCGGCGTCAAGCGCAGGGCCGCGGGAGCGCCGGCAGTGCGCATGATCGCTTCGCCGATCTGCTGGCCGTCCTGGTAAGTGACCGCCTTGAGCTCGCCCGGCTGGTATACCACCTCGTTCCAGCGCAGGCGGTAGGTGTAGGTCGGCGCGTAGTAGTCGGATTCCGCTCGGTCGGGGTACGCCGCGAACTCGCGGATACTGGCCCAGACGCGGTCCTGCAAGGCGGTGAACTCAATGCGGAGGTAGCGCCCCTGAGCGTCCACGTCGTGGAAGATCTGCGTGGGGCCTCCCCAGCGGGGGCTGCGGCTCGTGCTCTTGGTCACGATGGTCTTCCAGGCCGAGCCGTCATTCGAGGCCTTCACCTCATAGCCGTAGTTCTTCTCCTCGCGCTCGAACTCGATGGCCAGGTAGCGGATCGTCCGGGTCTCGCCCAGGTCCACCTGCCACCATTGATTCGGGTCGGCGGTCGCGGCGCACCAGCGGGTGTCCTTGGCGCCGTCGGTCACGTGCCGCGCTGGGTGCTCGTTCTGACTGGTGCTCGCGGTGGCGGGCCTGTCCTTGGCGAAGTTGGGCGGTCCCTGGGGAACGACGCCCTTCTGCCGGCGACCCAGCGACTTGCCGTTGAGGAATAACTCAGCGGAGTCCCCGTTCGTGTACACGAAGACCGGCACGTTCTGGCCGACGCGGTCGGGCCAGTTCCAATGTGGCAGGATGTGCACGGTCGTCGTCTCCGGCCGCCAATAGCTGCGGTACAGGTAGAAGCGGTCCTTGGGAATGCCCGCGAGGTCCACGATCCCGAAGTAGGAGCTTTTCGCCTGCTGGCTAAAGGGGGTGGGTTCACCGAGGTAGTCGAAACCGGTCCAGACCATCTCGCCGGCGACGAAGGCGTCGTCCTTCATCAGCTTGAACTCGGCATCCGGGATGTCGGACCAGTCGGCCGCGTTGAAGTCGTAGGAATTCACCTGCAACTGCCGGGAGTATTCGTTCTTGCGGTTCGGCAGCGGCAATTCGTAAAAGCCCCGCGTGCTCAGGGCGGAGGCCGACTCGCTGTAGACGATCGGTTTGCCGGGATAGCGCTCGCGATAGATCGCGTAACGACGGAGGTAGTTCCAGCCGGTCAGGTCCAGGGCATCGAAGTTCGGCTGCCTCGCCATCTCGGGGATGTGGCAACCCATGCCTACCGGGCGGGTCGGATCGTACTTGCGCACAACGTCGCTCATGAACTTCACCCGCTCGGGCGTAACCCCGCTACGTCCGCCTCCGCCGATCTCATTGCCGATCGACCAGACGACCACCGAGGGGTGATTGCGGTCGCGCATCACCAGATTGCGAATCTGCCTCTCGCCGTGCTCCTCCAGGGGCGGTTGGTCCCGGACGCGGTCGGCAGTGCCGTCCCATTTGTCGAAGGCCTCGTCCCAGACGACGATGCCCATCCGGTCGCACAGCTCCAGCACCTCCGGCGATGGCGGGTTGTGGCTGGTCCGCAGGCAGTTGACGCCCATGTCCTTCATGATTTCCAACTGCCGCTCCATGGCGCGGGTGTAGAAGGCGGCGCCGAGGGGGCCGTGGTCGTGGTGGAGGTTCACGCCGAAGAGCTGGACCCGCCGGCCGTTGAGATGGAAACCGTCGTTGGCAGTGAAGTGGAACGTACGGATGCCGAAGGCGACCGTGTCGGTATCCGCCAGTTTGTCGCCTACGCGAACCGTCACCTTGACCGTGTACCGTTTCGGACTGGTCACATCCCACCGCTGGGGATTCCGGATCGGAAACGACGGATCGAACTCGGCGGTCCCACCGGCCGGGACTGTGATCTGCGCTTGCTTGAGACCCGTGGCCACCGGGTTGCCCTGCGGATCGGACAGGACCAGCCCCACGACCACCTGGGCCGGTGTGTCGCAATGATTCTCGATGGTCGAGCGGACCTGCACGGTGGCGGAGCTTTCCTCGACCGTCGGTGTCGTCACAAACGTGCCCCAGTGGGCCACGTGCACCGGGTTACAGACCGTCATCGCCACCTTCCGGTAGATCCCCGCGCCGGGGTACCAGCGGGTGCCGTGCTGGCGGGTGTCCACGTGAACCGCGATGACGTTGCGGCCGCCCAACTTCACGTACGGCGTGGCGTCGACCCGAAACGACATGTAGCCATAATCCCACTGCCCGGCCGGTTGCCCGTTGACATAGACCTTGGGGAAGGCCATCACGCCGTCGAAATCGAAGTAGACGCGTGTGCCCTCGGGGGCTTTGTCCAGCGTGAAGACCTTGCGGTACCATCCCTCGCCGCGCCAGGGCAGCTTGCCGGCGTAACCGTTCTCGCTCGGATTGAACGGCCCGGAGATGGCCCAGTCGTGCGGCAGGCGAACCGCTTGCCATGCGGAATCGTCGAAGTCGGGTTTCTCCGCGCCGACCTGGCTGCCCTTGGCAAATCTCCAGTCCGCGTTAAAGCTCGCGGTGCGACGGCCCGTGAGGATTTCCGCAGATCGCACCGGCGTCACAAGGGTCAGCAATACTCCTATCGCAACGGTCGCAACAACTCGTCTGGACATGTCCATCTGGCACTCCTCAATCATGGCAGCAATAGAAAGGCCCTTCCTCGCGTATTGTACTGCGATGGCACAATCCCGCAAGCAAGGGCCCTTTCCAGAAGTGCGAAGTGCGAAGTTCGAAGTCTCGAGTGTCAAGCGGCGACACTCTCACTTCAAACCTCACACTTCACACTCGTATCTACTGCCCACGTCTTTGGCTCATGCGTTCCATCATCCCCTGCAGTCTCTCTTGGTCGTAGCCCATGGCTGCCATCTTCTCCTCGAACTGCTTCTGCTTCTCATCAATGATCTTCTGGATCTTGGCCGCGGTCGCGGTGGCCTTCTCGCTCTGAGCAGAGGCCAACAGGTCCTTCAACGGCTCCATGGCCTGCATGTGCTCGCGGGCGATCCCCATGCCGCCCTTGATCGTGTCCAACTGCTGCTGGATGTCGGCCATGATCTTGGTCTGCTCCTCCCGGCGCTTGGTGAACTCCTCGCGCATCTTGGCCCGCTCGTCTTCGGACATGTCCTGGAAGTTCCGGCCGCCCCCGCCGGGCTGCTGCTCCATCATGGCTTTGAGCTTGCCCAACTGCTCCTGGATCGCGGCAATCGCCTTCATTTGCGTTTCCCGCATGCGCCCGAAGCCCCCGCTGCCCTGGGGTTGGCCAAACGCTTTCCACGCCACGGCCCCAGTCAACAGAACGACAACCGCAATAACGAGACGCTTGTTCATGGTGCTATCCTCCAAAATGAGGGGTTTGCGAGTGATCGCAGGAGGAGTTCCCACACCGGGAGCCGCCA
>Ga0209163_1003596_pt1 | contig 11191 bp, 8 predicted proteins | sample MTBAKSrepl2MetaG_FD_187457 | JGI IMG/M metagenome (GOLD analysis project Ga0209163, IMG submission 187457) | Enrichment culture microbial communities om Arthur Kill intertidal strait, New Jersey, USA, that are MTBE-degrading - MTBE-AKS2 (Arthur... | ecosystem: Environmental > Aquatic > Marine >...
GGGGAGTGTATTGATTCCCTGCTCAAGGAGCATCGCGTGGATCTCCTTTTCACCCTCTCCAACCATCTCTCCTATATCTATGCTGCTGCGGGATATCCCGCCCTTTGTGTCCCCGCCGGATACAAACCCGGCGGAGAGCCTGTGGGGGTGACTTTTGTCGCTTCAGCAGGAGAAGAGGGGCTTCTTCTGAAAGCCGCCTACGGATATGAACAGGCAACCCGGCACCATACCCTGCCTGCGCCTCTGCCGGAGAAATGAGAAAAGATGGATGAGGGATTCAGCAGAAACGAGGACGGGCCGCTGACACATGCTCTTGTTATGAAACGGGCCGCTGAATGGGCCCGCGAGGATGAGCTTGTCAGGGGCCTGGCGGTGATCGGTTCCAGGGCCAGGAAAGAAAAGAGGGGGGATCAGTGGTCAGACCTCGACCTTATCGTCTGCACCAGGTCTCCCCGGGCCCTTCTTGAGCGGGAGGAGTGGATCAGCCGTTTCGGGCCTCCTCTATTGACCTTTATAGAGAAGACGCCCCTTGGCGGGTATGAACGGCGGGTCCTCTATGAGAACGGAGTGGACGTGGATTTTGCCTGCCTCTCTCCTGAGGAGTTTGAGATGCTGAAAAAGAAGCCCGGGATCCGTTCTCTCTTTGCCCGGGGGTATTCTGTCCTTGTGGACAAAGACAGACTCTTTTCCTTTCCCAACGAGGTAAAACCCCTTTCCCAACAGAGGCCCCCTTCGGAAGAAGACCTTCTGCAGATGACCAGCGATTTCCTGTTTCATGCGGTATGGAGCGCAAAAAAGGTACGACGGGGAGAACTGTGGGAAGCCATGTCCTGTTGTGACGGGCATATGAAAGGCCTTCTTCTCGGGATGATCCGTCTTTCTGCCGGTTTCGGAAAGGAGACGTGGCATTCCGCACGTTTTGTGGAGCAGTGGGCTCCCCCTGAGATAAAGCCCTATTTCAAAGGAATTTTCGCTTCCTACGGATATGAAGAGATCAAAAGAGCGCTCTATCAGTCCGTGGAGCTTTTCTCGCTCACAGGGAAGAAGGCCTTTGCATCGTTGGGACTGTCCTGGCCGGAACATCTTTTCAGAGGAACTCTGCAGCTCATGGATGATGTTTTCGGGACATGGTAAAATTCATGGTCTTTGAAAAAATATTTCGTTATAAGAAACAAAAAGGGGTCCTGATTATTCTAATAAGTAAGCAATCTTGAGGAGGATTCATATGATGAAAAAACTTTTGCTTCTTTTGGCTGTGTCCGTCGTTTCCCTGACATCACTCATCCGGGGGGATATTCTTTTAAAGAACCTCAATGAGGGAGACAGGCTGGGCGGTTTTACAGTGGAAGCGCTCTATCTTAACGGGGAGAATGCTCCGGTGGGAGCCCGGTTCCGCCATGAGGCCGGTACGGTTCTGGACTATTTTCAGATCCAGACGGTGCCCCAGGCCTATATCTGGTTCAACACTCCCCCGGCTTCCGACGGAGGAGAACCCCATACCCTGGAACATGTGGTCCTGAGTAAAGGGAACAAAGGAAAGTATGCAGCAGCCCTGGAAGAGATGTCTCTGGGAATGAGCAGCGCTTTTACCCAGCAGTTCAGGACCTCATACTCAATGAACACATCTGCCGGAGTCGATATCTTTTACCGTCTTCTGGAAACCAAGATCGATTCTCTTCTTTTTCCCGATTACAGCAGGGAAGAGTTGAGGAGAGAGGTTATGAATATCGGAATCAAAGAGAATCCCGACGGGACTCTCGGAGTTGAAGAGAAAGGGACCATCTATGCGGAGATGTCCAGCGCCTTTGAAAAACCCAACAGTCTGGCCTATTTCCGTCTGACTCAAAATCTTTTCGGACAGGATGATCCCAGGGGGCGTTCATCCGGAGGATACCCCCCGGCCATCAGAAAAGTCGTTCCCGATGATATCATCACATTCCATGACCGTTTTTACAGGACAGACAATATGGGGATAATCCTTGTCATGCCGGGGGAAGTCTCCCTCGGCGATGCCCTGAACAGGACAGGGACCATCCTGAAAGAGAAGACTCTTACCCCGGTTTCAGATATTCATCCTGAAAACAGGCTTGATCCTCTGGCCGGTATCGACGGGAAGAGGCCCCCGGTATGGGAGAAAGTCCCTTTCCCCGCTGCAAATGCCAATACCCCCGGGATGGTGCTCTATGCCTGGCGTGTCCCTGTAAAGACAGCCGAAGAGGAGATCATGCTTGAACTTTTCATAAACGGGATGTTTTCGGGGGAGAATTCCAGGATGTGGGAAAAGCTTATCGATCCGCAGAAGAGAGTAACGGATACCGGAGCCAACTGGGTGGGGGCATGGTATGACTCCGTGACCCGCACCTGCTATGTCATGATCAACAACGTCCGGGCCGATTATGAAATTGAAAAGGGAATGGAGTCCCTCTACAGAATCCTTGTCAGTGACTGGGATGAGTTTCTTTCCCTGGAAAAAGAGAGTGCCGGCCTAAGCGAGTTCAATGATCTCATGGGGGTTTTGATCCAGGAACAGGTCAAAGAAGGGAAAGCGATCCTGGAGAATCCTCCGCGTTTCGGATATCGGGCCATCGGATCCCGATGGATGAACCACCTTTCCCTGCTTCACCGTATGGGGGGTTTTCACAGGGAGCTGAGTATGGAGAGCCTTCTCAACCGCATCCAAAAAAGACTCTCTTCTGACCCTGCTCTGTTTCAGAGAGCTCTGGGGGAGTGGGGGGTGATGTCACAGAGGCCCTTCGCTGTCCGGACAATCCCTGACCCGGATTATACGGCAAGGATGGATCAAGAAAAACAGAAGCGTATCAGGGGCTACGAAGAAGAGCTGAAGCGGCGTTTTCACACAGATGACCTTCAGACAGCTTTGATATCCTATCAGACAGAGGCTAACCGGAAGACAGCCGAGATCGAGGAGACCGAAAAGGCCATCCGGATGCCTTCGTTTTTATCCACTCCTCCGCTGGAGCTTGACAGCTCTCTGCGTTATGAAGAGAGTACGCTTCCCCGGGGCGGAAGGATCTTCACTGCTTTTTTCGATCAGATGGAGACGGTGACAACGGCTCTCTACTATAATCTGAAGACAGTTCCTGAAGAAGACTATTTCTACCTTTCCGGGTTGCCGGAGATCCTCTATTATGCCGGCCTCTTTATTGACGGAAAGGAATATCCTTACGAGGAGATCGAAAAACGACTGAAAAAAGAGCTCCTCTCTTTTGATATCGATTTTGCAGGAAACTCAAGGACCGGTCGTGTGGAACTCAAGGTCTCGGCTTCAGGCCGGAAAGGGGAAGAGGCTCTCGGCGCCGTGGAATGGATCAGAGACATGACCGAGAAGACCTGGCTCAATGAGAAGAATGCTTCCCGCCTTGCCGATGTGATCTCACGCAGCCTCTCCGGAACACTTGACCTCATGAGGCAATCCAAAGAAGAGTTCTGGGTCCATGACCCGTCAACGGCATTTCATACCCAGGAGAACCATCTATACCTCTCCTGTATGAGCACCCTCACCAGGCAATATAACCTGTTGAGGCTGAAATGGCGCCTGAAGGATTTCAGCGGAGACAAAACAGACTTTTTCAGGGACATGAACCGCATCAGAAAGAATCTGAAGGCCATGAGCCGTGATGAGTTTCTGGCGAGTCTGCAGCAGATGAAGGCTGAGCAGGGAGGGAGTGATTTTTCACAGGCAGCCGACGACCTGCTGTCCCTGATCCCCGCTTTGCCTCCGGGATCCTGGGAAAAAGATACAGAGATGCTTGTCTCCACCATCGAAGAGGAGCTCTCCGTCTCTCCTGCCCGTGCTGTCAGAGAGATCAGGGAGCTCACAGGCGGATTGCGCAACAGGCATCTTGTCCGCATTGTGATCGCCGGGAACACCGGGGGAGTCAAAGAGGCCGGCGAGGCTGTCAAAGGCCTTCTGAAAGACTATGACACAAAAAAGATCAAGATCAAAGCTCCCGATTCTACTCCCCTGGTCTGGTCCAATATCGAACACCGTCTGGGGGCTGTGAGCGACAAGCGTTTTGTGGCTCTTGTGAATCCAGACAGCACAACGGGAGTCCATATGAACCGGGCCTCCATCCATAATATCCATGCCTACACCGATGAGGATATCTACAGGACCCTGGCATCCAAACTTCTGGGAGGGAGCGGCCCCCGCAGCCTCTTCATGCAGACATGGCGGGCAGGGCTGGCCTATTCCAACGGTTTTAATGCTTCTCTGGAATCAGGAGTGGTCAATTATTATGCCGAAAGGTGCCCCGATCTGACCCAGACCATGGCTTTTGTACAGGAGACTCTGGCACAGACCCCCGCAGATCCCGAGCTTCTCAAAGGAGTCCTTCCCTCTTTCTTCTATACTATCGAGGCAGGAGGGTTTGTAGACAGGGCCCAGACCATGGCCGGGCTCCTTACAGACGGATCGAACCCCGGCCTTTTCCGAAAATTCAGAGAGCGGGTCCTGGCTCTTTCTCAGCAGAAAGATTTTCAGGAGGAGACCTTCCGTTATATCAATGACTGGGCCTCCCTGGTTGTCCCGGGACTGCGCCCCGATATCCATTTCGCCGGGACTGTTTATATCATCGCCAACGATGAACAGGCTCTGCGTTATGAGGAGTACCTCAAAAAGGAGATCCATGCCCCGGGGATCATTAAGATCTACCCGCGTGACTATTGGGCCGTATCCCTCTGACCATAAAAAGGCCCCTGCTAAGCAGGGGCCTTCCTCTCCTTCCCGTGAGTCTGCCGATCTCTCATTGACAGTAAAACACTGTATGATATTATTACCGTTAGATGTTCATTGTTACTTTAATACGAAAAGGGGGAAGTATGCGTTTGTTTTCCCTGATCTCTCTTTTTATTTTCTTCTGCAGTACTTCGGCAGGACGCACCCTGGATGATATTCTGCACCATCTTGATGACCTTTACAGAAGCCGGTCCAGCCGCGGAGTGGTCCGGATGGTCATCACCACACCTCATTGGGAACGGGAGCTTGAGATGAGGGTCTGGACCCGGGGTGAAGAGTTGACCCTGATCAAGATCACGGCCCCGGCACGGGAAAAGGGGATGGGAACCTTGAAAGCGGGACGGGAGATGTGGAATTATCTTCCGGCTGTCAATAAAGTGATCAAGATCCCCCCCTCCATGATGATGGGGTCCTGGATGGGATCCGATTTTAAGAATGACGACCTTGTGAAAGAATACAGGTTTGTCGAGGATTATACCTTTGAATGGGTCACAGCTCCTGAAGAGGAGGGCGCTAATATCGTAATAAGAGGCATCCCTAAACCGGGGAGGCCCATTGTCTGGGGATCGGTCCGTGTGACTCTTCGAAAAAATGACCTCATGCCGGTCTCCTATCTCTATTATGACCAGTCCGGAGTCCCCGTCCGGGAGATGACATTCTCCCGATACAAGACCTTCTCCGGGCGTCTGCTTCCCTCGGTGACAGAACTGAAACCTCTGAACAAAGACGGACAGAAGACCACACTTATCTATGAGGAGCTTTCTCTTGATGTCGCTGTTCCGGAATCGTTCTTTTCCCTCAGAGAATTACGGCGGGCTTTGTGAATCTGTGGCTCAAGATCGGGTTCAGAAACCTTTTCCGTCATAAAAGACGGTCGCTCTTCACAGGGTTGAGCATTGTCACGGGTTTTGCCCTCTGTTCATTTTTTATCGGATGGGCCGAAGGGTCCTACAACCAGATCATCGACGGATTCACACGGTACCGGACGGGACATATTCAGATCCATGCCCGGGGGTATGTGGACGATCCTTCCTTCTACAAGACATTTGAACTCACCCCCGCCCTTGAAAAGATCCTGAACACCGAACCGCATGTAATTGGCTGGTCGCCGCGTATCACCACCGGAGCCCTTTTTGCTTCGGATCGGGCAAGTTCGGGAGGAGAGCTGAAAGCCTTCGACCCGAGCCTGGAGAAAAAGACCACTCAGTTTCAGCGTAATATCGTCAAAGGAAGACTTTTCAGAAAAGATGCTCAGGAGGCTGTATTAGGAAAGGAGTTGGCGGAAGTCCTCAAGGTCAGCCCGGGGGATTCTATTGTTGTCGTTACCCAGGCGGCTGACGGGATCACTGCAAGCGGGCGCTACCTGGTCACAGGCCTGGCCGATACAGGGGAAAAGTCCGCAGACAGGGTCACCGCCGTTATCCCCATGAGTCAGGGAAGAGACCTCTTATGGATGGGGAGGAGAGTCCATGAGATCGCAGTCACCGTGGACAGGATGAGATCCATCGAAACAGTCAAAGAAAGGCTGAAACAGGAACTTAAGGACTCCGCCCTGGATATCCAGTCATGGGAGGAGTTCAACCCCGAGTTTTACAAAGCCATGCTGGCGGATAAAAAAGGGAATTATACCCTTCTTCTCGTTATGGTGATCATCGTAGCTGTGGGAGTCTTCAATACTGTTCTTATGGCCGTCCTGGAAAGGCAGCACGAGTATGGCCTCATGCGCGCCCTGGGGACATCTCCGGGAGGGATCTTTGCCCTGGTGCTGAGTGAGACAGGATGCCTTGTGGTTATGGCCTCTTTTGCGGGGATGTTGTTGGGGATGGGGCTGAACTGGTATTTCCATGTCCACGGGCTGATCCTCCCTCAGCCGCTCTCTTACGGGGGGATCACCTTTAAAGCACTGCACAGCGAAATCGTATTAAAATCAGTGGTGCTTCCATGGATCACGGTCCTGATATCTGCCTTTACAGTCACACTCTACCCCGCCCTTCAGGCGGCTCGTGTGTCCCCCGCCCGGGTCATGCGCTCATTTTAGGAGGACAGGATGTTTGAACTGCGTCTGGCCTGGAGGAATATCTGGAGGAATAAGAGAAGGACACTTATCGCAGGAACAGCTATCGGCATCGGGCTGGCCGGCCTCATCTTCGTGGACGGATTGATGGACGGGATGACGATGAACCTCAAAGAATCGGTGACCGGCACATGGATGGGAGACGGGCAGATCCATGCGCGGGGATACAGAGAGACTTTCGACAATAGCCTCATGATTCCACGGACTGTCCAGTGGCAGTCAAAGCTCGAAAAGATGAAACAGGTAAAGACGTTCTCTCTCAGAGTCGGCTTGTCGGGAATGGCCAACTCAGCTTATGAAGCCAGGCCGGTCTCGTTGTATGGTGTGGACCCTCAGCAGGAAAAAGCTCTCTCGGAGATCGACGACGCCATGGTCAGCGGAGTTTACCTGGAGCAGGAAAGCGGGGATGGGGTAGTGATAGGTGATACCCTGGCCCGACGGCTCGAGGCCGGAGTCGGTGACCGTATTGTCCTCACAGTGACCAGGGAGAAGACCGGAGAGCTTGTTCAGGAGCTTTTTACAGTCCAAGGAGTCTTTCACACCGGAATGAATGAGATCGACAGGCATTTTGTCATCGCGCCCCTTTCAAAAGTACAGTCCATGTCAGGCAGCGGCAGCGATGTCAATGAGATCGCCCTCAAGCTGGATCCCTCTCTCAGCGGAGAAGAGACTTCTGCCTTCTGGTCCTCTTTTCCTCAGGATGAGATCGAAGCCGCCGGCTGGGAAGAGCTCCTTCCGCAGATGAAGACGGTCATGGGGATGAAGGGGATCTCCATGGCTATCATGAGTGTGGTCATCCTCGGGGTTGTCCTTTTCGGCATCATCAATGTCATGTTCATGTCTCTGTTTGAACGTCTTTTCGAGTTCGGTGTCCTGAAAGCGCTGGGGACCACACGCGCCCGGATCCGAAGACTCATCGCCATGGAATCATTATGTCTGGGAGGGGTTGCGGTTATCCTGGGATCTCTTCTGGGGCTCTCTCTTCTTCTGCTCTTCTCCTGGACAGGGATCGATTACAGGGGGCTTGATTTCGGCGGAGCCACCTTTACAAAGATGCTCTATCCTGTGATCTCACTCCGCCCCTTTATCCTCTACTCTCTGGGAATCTGGGCGGTCACGGGACTTATCGGCCTCTATCCTGCCGGGTATGCAGCCCGTTTGAGCATCGCGGATGCCATGAAAAAAAGCCTGTAAGATAACAATAAGGAGAAATATGGATCAGTTAATCAGAACGGAGAACCTCGAAAAGACCTATAATTCGGACAGTGTCCGGGTCTTTGCTGTCCGGGGTGTCTCTCTTACAGTGAAAAGGGGAGAATTCACAGCTCTTGTGGGGCCTTCGGGGTCGGGAAAAACGACTCTCCTGAATCTGATTTCCGGGCTGGATTCTCCAACGGGGGGAAAAGTCTTTCTGAAAGAGACAGACCTGACGCAGGCCGATGACAAGGAGCGCTCACTGTTGAGGCGTGACCATATCGGCTTTATATTTCAGGCCTATAATCTCATCCCTGTACTGACTGTCTGTGAAAATATCGAGTATGTCATGCTTTTGCAAGGGGTGGATAAGGAGCAGCGGCTGGCAAGAGTCAGGGCGATCCTGAGTGATGTGGGGCTTGATGGTTTTGAAAACCGTTTTCCTCTTCAGCTTTCCGGAGGCCAGCAGCAGCGTGTGGCCATTGCCAGAGCCATGGTCTCCAGCCCGGACCTTGTCCTGGCGGATGAACCTACGGCTAACCTTGATTCTAAAAGCGGGGAAGCTTTGCTTGAGATGATGCACAGACTGAACAGAAAAACAGGGATCACATTTCTCTTTTCGACTCATGACCCCATGATCATGGAAAGAGCAGAACGCCTCGTGACCCTGAAAGACGGCATGATCGACGATGATGTTAACCGCTGAGAAGCCGCTGACGCTCTTTGCCCTGATTCTGGCTTTGGCCGTTCCCGGAAAAGCAGCCCGTCTTTCCGGAGAATGGTCCACTCTTTTTTACCGCATCAGCAACACAGGCTCTTCATGGGTCGCCCAGGAGAACCTCCGGCTTGAGTTTCTGGTTCCACTCCCAGGAGGATTCGATCTTGAATACGGAGGGAAATTGATCCTGGAAGCTCCGTCCCGGCCTCTTCCTGAAAAGGAGAGCGGGTACCGTCTCTTTGCAGTACGGGAGAAAGCGCTTATACACGGTGATGGGTATCGTCTTCTCTACGACACCAGGCAGCTGGCGTTCTCTGTCTATACAGAATCGGCCGACCTGATCTTCGGAAGACAGGTGATCGCATGGGGGGCCTCAAAGATCACAAATCCCACCGACCTATTTGCTCCCGTTGCACTTAGGGATTTTGAGCGTGATGTCAGGGACGGAGTGGACGGAGTGAGGCTTCGTATCCCTACCGGTATGGCCTCGGAGCTGGATTTCGGAGCGGTGGGAGAAAAAAGGGAAGGGTCTCTCTCTGCAGCATTCTTCGGGAGGGGCTCATTTTCACTGGAAAATGCGGACGGAAGCTTTATCTATGCCTATACTGACCACAATCATTTTACAGGAGCTGACTTTGCCGGTTACCTGGGGCAGGCTGGTTACTGGCTTGAAGGAGGCCTCTATTGGAGGAGGAGCGGAGAAGGCGGGAACGCAGGGGCTGTATCTGCAGGACTCGAAGGCCACCTTACCCCTTCACTCTACACGGCAGCAGAACTACTCTGGGCCCATCCGTCGTATCCCCTCCCGTCCTTCAGAGATGCAGGTGTGGAGAATTCAAAGACAGCCTCTCTTCTTGTGACGCTTCAGCGCGGGTTGTGGACCTTTTCTGCCAAAGTCCTGACGGGACTGGATGAACCGGAGGAGGTCCTGCTGCTGCAAGGGGAGTATAATATCAAAGAGAACACCTATGCCAAGGCAGGGGCCATGTTTGTGAATCAGGAAAGATCCCGCAGCTCTTCTTCTTTTATGGCTCTTAAGATTTATTTCTGAAAAACCGGAAAAAGCATTGACAGTAATAGTAATGTAAGTATAATGATAACTATATAGGTTAGTGAGTAATAACTAACAAGGAGGCGATATGAGGGTCATCAACCGAAAGACAGGGGAAAGGCTTGCATCAAAAGCGCACTGGGAGGCTGTCCGCCTTTTTCAAAAGGACGGCCTGTCTCTTATCTCAATGGTACTTCCTCCCGGGGAAGCCGTAAATCCGCATGCTGTGGAGGACCGCTTATTCCTCTATGTGGTCAGGGGTGTTGTGGAGTTCATGACCGGTGAAGAATCTGTAATCCTCATGCCGGGAGACCTGGCAGTGGACGAGCCGGGAGTCATTCACGGCATGGTGAACTGCGGAGATGAGGAAGCGGCGCTTTTCCTCATGAGGCAATCATTAACTTGAAGATGGCACAGTGTGTTCGTATAGTAAAAAAGTAAAGGAGGTATGTATGTCGATGTTTTGTTATCAATGTCAGGAGACAGCGGGAAACAAGGGATGCAAGATCCGCGGAGTCTGCGGAAAACCGGAAAAGACAGCTGTCCTCATGGATGCCCTGGTGGATGCCCTCAAAGGCCTGGCTGTCGGGCTCAAAGAGAAAGGGGATAACGAAGAGATCAAACGTCAGGGTCCTTTTATCGCCCGGGCGCTCTTTGCCACCATCACCAATGCCAATTTCGATGATGCACGTCTTCTTGAACTGGCCCGGGAAGCCTTGAAGAGAAGGGACCATGTGGTTTCAGCCCTTACAGGAAAAGAAAAATACGGTTCTCTCCTCACCTGGACAGCATCCACGGAGGAGGAGTTTCTGGAGAGAGGTTACGGGAAGGGAGTCTTGGCTACCGGGCATGAAGATATCCGCTCCCTTCGTGAGCTTACTGTCTATGGCCTCAAGGGGCTCGCGGCTTATGCCGATCACGCCCATGTCCTGGGATATGAGGATCCGCAGATCTATGACTTTTTTGCAGAAGCTCTCAATCAAATCGCTCTGGAAGAGGATCCCGATAAGTTGACAGCTCTTGTCCTGAAGACAGGGGAGGCCGCTGTAACAGCAATGGCTCTTCTGGATAAGGCCAATACCGAGACCTACGGACATCCCGAGATCAGCGAAGTCAATATCGGCGTGGGGAAAAACCCAGGTATCCTCATTTCAGGCCACGACCTCAAGGATATGGAGGAGCTTCTCAAACAGACAGAGGGAAGCGGAGTGGATGTCTATACCCATGGAGAGATGCTTCCTGCCAACTACTATCCCGCTTTTAAGAAGTACTCCCACTTTATAGGAAACTACGGAAATGCCTGGTGGAAGCAGAATGAGGAGTTCGAATCGTTCAACGGCCCTGTTTTGATGACCACCAACTGTATTATTCCTGTCAAGGAGAGTTACAAAGACC
>Ga0209163_1003600_pt1 | contig 11181 bp, 9 predicted proteins | sample MTBAKSrepl2MetaG_FD_187457 | JGI IMG/M metagenome (GOLD analysis project Ga0209163, IMG submission 187457) | Enrichment culture microbial communities om Arthur Kill intertidal strait, New Jersey, USA, that are MTBE-degrading - MTBE-AKS2 (Arthur... | ecosystem: Environmental > Aquatic > Marine >...
AGTTTTAGTTAGTGTCTGTCCATGCGGACATAAGAGTTTGATTTAACGAGTGAAAATCGCCTTTTGGGGTGGCACTTTTTGTTGATTTGCAGTAAAGGTTATTGTGTAACCGACTAAAATCACACGATAACCATTTTCTGGAGTTACAAAAAGATGCGAAAAACACGCAACCAACAGCTTCCTCTGTCCGAGGCAACCGCGGACCACCCCAAGGCGAAAGAGTTGTTAAAGATCAGCGAAATACTTGACCACAACGATAGCATATACCATCTGGCCTTACAAGATCTTGGTATATCCGATAATGAAGTTGGGGCAAACGGCATGACCGCCGAACAGGTAATACGCGCAGCGATCATAAAGCAAACCGAAGAGTACAGTTACCGGGAGCTCGCCTTTCATCTGGAAGACTCTCGCTCCTATAGACAGTTCTGCCGGATCGGCATTGGCGGAAAAACCTTCAGGAAGTCGGCTCTGCAGCAAGGAATCAAGGCGATATCGGAAAAGACATGGGAGCATATCAACCGGGTACTGGTAGGCTATGCCCGGGACAATGGTGTTGAGAAAGGACGCAAGGTACGAGTAGACTGCACAGTTGTCGAATCAAATATCCATGCCCCATACGATTCTGAATTGCTCGTTGATGCAAATCGGGTTCTGGCCCGTCTTCTGAGTGCGGCAAAAGCTGAACTGCCTGGCATCGTTTTTTCCTTTATGGATCACCGCCGCCGTGCCAAGCGTCGGAATCTGGAGATTATGAATGCCAAAAATGGTGAGGAGAGGAAAAAACCTTACAAGGATCTTATTGAAATCACCGAGAAGACCATTGGTTACGGAGAGCGCGGGCTGAAAAGTTTGTCGTCGTACAAAGCGGACACCCTTGAAGGGTACGGCATGAGGGCTTGGCTTACTCAACAGCTGCATCATTATCTCCCTTTTGCCCGCCAGGTTGCGTGTCAAACAAGACGCCGGGTAATTGCCGGCGAGTCCGTCCCTGCTCAGGAAAAGATAGTTTCAATCTTTGAGCCGCATACGGATATTATCCGCAAAGATCGTCGGGACACCTACTATGGTCACAAGATTTGTGTTACCGGCGGCTCTTCAAATTTGATTCTTGACTGTGTTATCCTCGAAGGTAATCCGGCCGATTCTGAATTAACGGGAATGATGCTGGACCGGCAGGATGCCATTTATGGCCGTTACCCGTTGAAGGCGGCTCTTGATGGTGGTTTCGCATCACATGCCAACTTGCAACAGGCAAAGTCCAATGGCATCAAAGACGTATGCTTTTCCAAGGGCCGTGGGCTGGCCGAGGAAGATATGTGCCGGAGCAAGAAAGTTTACAAAGGCTTGCGCAAATTCCGTGCCGGTATTGAGTCCGGAATATCCTGGCTGAAACGAAGCCTTGGCCTGACCAGGTGTATATGGAAGGGTTTTGAGTCTTTCAAAAGTTATGTATGGGCCTCAATCGTTTCAGCCAACCTGCTGACATTGGCCCGTAAGCAACTGGCCTGAGGCAGGCTGGAACACTGAAAAGCGCCACCCCACAGGAGAGGTGCGCCCTGTGCTGATGAATCAGGCAGGAAAATAAAAGAATCAGCGACAGAAGCGTCTGCAAATCGGTTTAATGTTAAACTGCACGGGCATGGTGACGGCCAGACTGAACGAAGCTCTGACAAAAAACGTGATTTATGGACAGACACTAGCTATGCCACCGGACATTGAGAATATAGACCCTGAAGATAGAGAACTCATTCGGTCCGAGCTTCTCCGGGTGCAGGAATTTGCAAGACTAGCCCGGAATGCCGGAAGACCGGATGGGCCATTAGAGATTATCCATCAACTTGTCAACGCGGTTTTTTTATAGGAAGGAGAAAGCATGCCGCTAAATGAACGTAAAATCATCAGTATCATTGTCGAAGAATGCATGACAATCGAGGATAGATGCAAAGGATATCGCAAAGAACTTATTGAAACGGTCGCAGACATTATCACCGCAGAGCGACAACATCGCGTACAGGGCACCAACATTCAGCAAAAAGTAAATGACAAGTGCAATGCAATGGGTCGTTTTTTGGCAGAATGCCGTGCACGCTCGTGCAGGACTTAGGAGGATGCACAATGAAGTTGATCCGTGCAGAGTTTGAAAATTTTAGGCTGCTTCGGCAGCTGAAACTCGATTTTTCTACAGACAATATAAAGAAGTTGACTGTAATTCGTGCCGAAAATGAAACAGGAAAGACTACTATTCTGCACGCTCTACAATGGGCACTTTATGGAGACGATGCACTTCCTGGAAAAGGACGTGATTTTAGGCTGCATCCCATCGATTGGGACCCATCAGAGGGCACCCGCGTTCCAATTTCGGTGCAGGTTGATTTTGAAACCACAGCTGTGCGGCGAAGCTCAAAGGGGATTATCCAATCAAAGCGTCAATACAGGATTATCAGATCCACTTTCGAAACTTTGAATCTCGCAGAATGGGAACGTTCGCCTTCAATTGTGAAACTCTATCAGGTGACAGATAGAGGAAGTAATCCGATTGATCCCCCAGAAGCTGTAATTGATGAGGAGCTACCACCGGAACTACGTGAGGTTTTCTTTACAGATGGCGATCGGGCCTTGAGCTTCATTGAGGCGACTGTATCTGTTACCACGAAACGAGAGCGTGTCCAGAGAGCAATTCGATCACTACTGGGCTTAGGCGTCATTGAAGACAGCCTTAAGCACATAAAAAAAACGGCTACTGAAGTGAACAAGTCGGCAAAGGGGATTAGTTCAGACGATAAGCTCACAAAAATAGCGACAAAACTGGAACAGATAGACAGCAGCGCAGCTGAGCTTGAGGAAAAGATAGAAGATGCGAAGATGCAATTTTCCGCCTTCGATGAAAAACTCGCCGATATCCGGAAAAAAATCGATGCAGCCCTCGTTAAGGGCGACCGTGAGAAACTAATGCGAGAGATAGAGCAAGTAGAACGGCAGCTCAAGCACATCGAAAACCAACGGACCGCCGCGAAAAAAGAACATGCGGAGCTGTTCCGAAGCCTTTCTTTGGCGCGTGACCTTCTCTCACCGGTTCTGGAAAAGAGCCTTGCTAAACTTCAAGAACTCTATGACCAGAAAAAAATCCCGAATACAACAATTCCAGTTCTTGAGGAGCGTCTAAAAAGTACGGTCTGCATCTGTGGCGAATCGCTCGACCCTCAAGAACGGGACGGACAGCGTCGACGAAAGCATATCCAATGTCTGATTGATGATAGCCTAAAAGCCGATGAGCTGCAAAGCAGTATAACCGACCTATACTACGGCTCAAGGTCTTTGCAACCTGATAAGGTAATGGCCGATGAACGTTGGCTTGCGGAATACTCCAAGGTAGTCGAGCGACGCGATGAACTTGATATCATGCGGGATGAGCATGGTAAAAGGCTCAAAGCGCTGGAGGTTCAATTAGACAATATTCCGGACACTAATATACAGGGTCTCCGAGATACTAAGCGTCAGTATTCGGAGCAGCGTGATCGTTTTAACATCATCAGCTCTCGGTATGAAACACAACTCGAAGGACTGAGAAAGGAAAGGGAACGCCTGGTTGCACAACGGGACAATCTCCTTCGAGAACTAAAGAAAGGTGCTCGCATTCTTGCTGAACTTGAGGTTACGCAAGATATAGAACGTGTTCTTAGAAACTCCTATGACCGTATCACCAATGAGGAACTGACTAAGGTCAGCGAGCTGATGAACAACATCTTCCTTGAAATGATCGGAGCTGACCCCGAACAGGGGGCTATAATACGGCGTGCGGAAATCAATAAGGATTTTGATATAGTAGTCTACGGCCCAAATGACCGAACACTCAATCCCGACCGTGATCTAAACGGTGCCTCTAGACGAGCTTTGACTCTCGCTTTCCTTCTCTCTCTCACGAAAGTGAGCGAAGTCGAGGCACCTAACGTGATCGACACACCACTCGGCATGATGAGCGGTTATGTCAAAAGATCAGTACTGAAGACAGCCATTCGTGAAAGCTCACAACTTGTTCTCTTCCTCACACGCTCCGAGATAGCGGATTGCGAAGAAATCCTAGATGCAGAAGCAGGACGCGTGATTACGTTAACCAATCCAGCTCATTATCCTCTAATGCTGGTCAACAACCCGCATGTAAATGAACGTACTGTATTAAGCTGCGATTGTAGTCACCGCAAGGAGTGCCGATTGTGTCAGCGGCGATTAGATATGGAAATGCCAATGGAACTTGAAATATAGGAGACAAACAGTGACACAACGATACCACAATCCTTTTGCCGGCATTGATCTGGTCGCCCCTGTCGACCAGCGAGATGTCTACGACAGGTATTGTCAGACTGGTGGCCGCACAACCATCGACCAAAGTCCTTTTCCCAGGATGGTCGATTTTTGGTTTACAGGCTTGGCGCTTGCCGCACGAAAAGAACTCGCGCCGATTGATTTAGCTAAGCAGGAAACTTTCAAGTTCATGGAGGGGTCGATATTCGATCGAGATAGCTGGCGGGTCCAGACAATAATGCTCGTCGCCATTGCAGTTGAAGAGAAGGTTGAAATTGTAGGTGAACCGCGACGCATAATTGCCATTGCAAACGGCTTGGCTGCAGCCGGAATCCCGCATGTTGTAGACATGCTACGTGACGGGGACCAAGATCCGATCTGGAACCTGTCAGAAATGATAGATGAGACATTAAGAAAAAAAGCTGAAAAGTAGAATTGGGGAGGGTTTTACTTTGAAAATATCCCACAAAAAAATGGAGCTTTCCGACCTGATAAAAATTCGCGAGAAAATTCATCTAAACCCGGCTTGGCAACGAGGACCGGTTTGGCCTACCTCCAAACAAGCTCTCCTAATCGATTCAATTTTACGCGGATATGATATTCCAATGATTTATCTTCGCGAATGCGCTCCCAACACACCTTACAAATATGAAGTTGTTGATGGCCAACAGCGTCTTCGATCGCTTTGGAATTTCATTGATGGTGTATATACTATTCCAAACGATTTCGAGAAGGTAAATAGGGAAGATATTGGAGGAAAGGGATATAATGATCTCCCAAAGGTGATGCAGTACAAGATTACCAAATTTATCGTGATTGTTGCAATAGTAAAAAACTCTCGTGAACCAGAAATTTCACGATTGTTTTCGAGAATGCAAATGGGCGTCCGTCTTAATCCAGCAGAGCTTAGGAATGCAGTGCAAACGGGGCTACGGCACGCTATCGATGGAGTGGCACGCCTACACAAATTTTTTTCAAATTCTCGTATACCTGCCGCCCGATTTAAACATCAGGATTATCTGGCACATGCGTTTTCGATATGCTTACATAACGCAAAACGCCATCTTAAAGCACCACAGCTCATGGATGACTATAACCATGTTACCGATAGCAATGTTTATGGTCCAATTATAGCTGACGCTGATAGCATTCTTACTTTTCTTGATAGGGTAAATACGCAAGCATCTAAAAGGATCACTCAGAAATGGATTTTTGTTGATCTTTTCTATTTACTCTACCAAAACAAACTTAAGCTAAGCAAGCTGAATATAGAGAATTTTTCGCATGCTTATGTAGATTTTGATAAACTTCGTCTTAAATATAATGCGGAGCCCGACAAGCTTCTGATTGATGAGCCTACGAAAGCACAGCAAGACCTTTACGATTATATTCTAGCTTTCAAAATTTCTGGTGGCGAGCAGAAAAATTTGTATCAACGAAATCAAATTCTACAGCGAAATTTCAAGGCGGTACTGGAGGTGTAAGTATGGCTCTGAAGATAGATAGCATCCCTACAGAATTAATCGATAATTATCTAAACCATAAGTGCGGTTTTTTCGTAGGCGCAGGACTATCACGCAATGCAGGTTACCCAGATTGGCAAGGGTTACTAACAGGTTTGATCAAAAAAGCGGAGCAAAACCATTTACTTGCACACGATCGAGCTACGGAGTGTCGGAAGTTAGCGAAAGATCCAAGCAAATTTCTCATGCTTGCCGAAGAGATGAAAGATGTCTTAGGCGTGGAGTTCAAGACATATCTTGAAGAAACTTTTGGTGATGATGAAATTGATCCACGACTAGCGCATGATCTATTAGTTACGTTGAAGCGAAACAACTTCATAATAACTACCAACTATGACTTATTGATAGAAAAGGCATTCGTTAATAATAGAATATTACAAACAGCATATAAATATTATGAAGCCAATGCCATCCAACGGCAACTTTATCTTCGCAAGTTTTTTTTACTTAAAGCTCACGGTGATGCAAAGTCCGCTGCAGAACATATTGTATTGACGGATAAAGATTATAGAAACCTTCTTTATAGAGAACCAGGATATCAAAGTGTTCTTCAGTCAATATTTACAATGTATTCAGTGATATTCATCGGATGTTCTCTACAGGACCCGGAATTAAGATTATTATTGAATTATATAAATGCAGCATTTCCCGAAGGTGGTGTTCCTCACTACGCACTTATGTCAACGGAACATACAAATTCGATAGAACGTAGCCGGTGGAAAAAAGACTATAATATGAAGATAATCCCTATTTCACCAGATAACAACTACGAAGACATTGATATTTTTTTAAAAATTTTGCACGAAAAAGAAAATTAGTTTTTGCAGAGCAAAACTAAAAAATTTAAATCTAATCATTTATGACACGCCAGACAGACCTTCGACTTACCGTATAGATCATCGATATCAAGAGGCTCGTTGTCCGGCCTCAGCGGATTGGGCTGTACCTTGGATCGCATGCGGGCAAGGCGTACTTCGTAGTCGCATCTAATTTGGGCAATGCGCTTCGGCCGTTCTAACTCTTCCAATGATTCGCCTTGGCTCCAAGTGAAAGGCGACCCGTGTTCGACGGCATTTTTTTCATATGCCTTGGCTTCCTCGAAAGCATCAGGGTGCCGTTCTTTCAAGCGAACCCATTCTATCTTTTGTTGGAAGAAGCAGAAAGTGCAGCCACTTCGGGTACGCCAGGAATAATAGTTTGGAAGACCCAGCCCAGACGCTTCAAGAATATCAAGCACGCTGGCCTTGTCAATCCCAGCTTCCTTGAACGGCAACCGGACAATCAGCCTGTCGTGCTTGGAACTGTAGCCTTCACGGTATTCCTCGTCGCTTCGGATGGCGACGTAGCTGTAAATCGTTGAACCATTTTCAAGAAAAGGCCGCAGCCAGTATTCGAAAGGTCTTAATTTGAGTTGGCGCGTACACCATCGGGTTTGTGGTGAAGGTAAAAAGTTGTTGTATTGCTTAAGCCAGAAGTCGAAATCTCTGTCGGGGTTAAGACGAAGAATTGGTTTGCCTAGAAAACCTTCGAGCCGACCGAGGTATTCATAGACTTCAGGTAGTTCCTTTCCCGTGTCCGTAAAGAAATACTCGATATCCAGTTCGGAATGATACTGTCGCATGTAGACGGCAAGGGCGGCACTGTCTCTCCCTCCGGAGAGCCCGAGAACATGTTTTTCTACGCTTCTCATTAAATGATTGCACCCCCTTTTCTTTCAATCTTTGATTTGGAAGGCTTTGACATATAGCGCACGCTAAGTTCCGCAAGGGCAGCTAAGATGATATTTCTGCGGCCCTTATCTGCCTCTTCAATCGCCGCAGCTACGCGCTCGATTAGAGTGTTAATAGCCTCACGGTCGGTATCTGCAACGTGAAACTCTTCGAGGACTGGTGCAGGCCGCCCTTCTACACCAATAACTATAGCCATTGCATGGCGCTTATCAGGGCGCCCCTTCACACGAGCAAATGTTTCCGCGCGCAAGAATTTCTGCGACATGTCCGCTATGTTTACCATAGCTCTATCAAGGTCCAAGTCAACCCAGTCACGCGGCGGCCTGTTCGCAGCAAGACTCGCAATCCCCTCGAAAACTAGGTCGGTGCCATCAAATTGCGTAAGACGACCAACAAACGCCTCGAAATGGAAATCGCCAGCAAGTTGCCTGATGTTCCCGGCGCGGTTCCTAAGTTCAGCAAGGGATTGTGGCGATAGATTTGGAACCTGCAACTCGGCAAGCATGATGTCTCGTAAACGGTGCAACATCGAGGGATAAGCTTTTACCAATTCCTCAAGGCCTTCACGAAGTCCGTCAATAACACCCTCGAAATCCGCATCAATTGCGCGGCCAGCGTTGGAGTTTACAACTGAGGGGATATCATCAAAAAGAAACTGATTGGGATCGCGGGCGCGTTTGAACAGATCGCGAACACGGCCAGCGTTCGCGGATAGGCGCATCGTGCGCTTGGTCCATGGTGGCAATTGTTCGAATATACTAATAAGTCCACGCGCTACATCTATCGGTTCCAAGTGAACGAGCGCATTCTGTTGATCGAGTGCGCGTACTATCTCTGCCATGCCGGAAAGCAACCGGCGAGCGACATCCGACAGGTCCATCCAACGTAATTGAATGGTCGTAGGATCTTTGGCAAGGTATTCAACATCAACGTCATCAAAGCGGGCTCGGAATATTCCCTCCCGGTAAACAGCTAAATTGTTACGCTGGGAGAGAATGAAAGCAACCGCCAGAACGGGCATTAAACCGTCCTTAACGCCATAGTGCTCCCCGCGCCAACGGTCATAGATTTCAGAAACGGCGATAGTACGGTTGCTATTACTTCTGATGAATTTGACAGCCTCTTCCCAAATGGGTGCGAGGCGGCAAGGGTCATCCTTTGAAGGAGGAGTAAAATGCCATCCATTAGCGCTCTTGGTGTAAAGACCAGTGCCTTCAAGCACAGACGCGAACAGGCCACCTTCCGTGGGAAAACCTTGAATTCCGAGCCGCGGCTCACCTTCATTTAGCACCATGCGCCGCAGCAGGGCATTCTGTGCGGCGATGGCATTGCTTGATGGTTTCTGACGATTGAGTAACTCATTGTGCAGTTTAGGGCACCTATCGAACCGATTGTCCGCTAACTCGGAAGCTAGGCTATTGAGTTCGGCACGGGGGTAGGGCTTCGGCGAATAATACTTGCGGAACCACTGGGCGTTGTCGAACGCTTTGTGCAACTCACTTTCAAGCTGACCCTGCAAAGTAGCTAAGCGAGCGCTAACTTCACGGCGAGCGACTGAATCGCCTGCAAGCTCCGGCCTTTTATGACGAACATTCTCTAGCGCGAGCAACTCACGAGCGAGGGTCATAACGGTCCATGAACGATTGGATATGCCGACAACAATATCCCACTCGTCACTATAGCGAGCCGCCTCGCGGCATAGCCGTGCCGCTTCTATCTCGTTCTCACCTTCGGTTGGAATGGCCAACAAAAATTGGCCCACAGTTCCTTTTTTAGGTTGATAGTGCGCCGCTAGCTCAATAATATCGCACAACGGCGCAAGATTGACTTCGAACCAGCGCAAGGACCCCGTCTTGTGATAATGACGCTTTGCCAAGACTGGTTGCAAACCAGCCAATGTCTTAAGTGCTGAAAAATCTATGGCATCTACCGCTGCAAGCTCGGTCCGAAGCGCCTCATCGATGTCGAAATCGCTTCCGGCATAAACCGCGTAGGCATCAAGGAATTTTTTAAAAATCGTGAAAGACCATTTACTGAGCTGGTTCAGCGCTTCCCGGAGTTCTATTTCTGATGTCTTAGGGAAACAAGTGCGTAACAACGCAAAATTTGGAACGAGACCCGACCGTTCTTTGAACAGGTCCACGACCGCTATGATTTTGAGAAGCCGGATATGCAGTGTGTCCCCACTAGTGGATTCGCATCGCTCGAGTGCTTCCGCCGCCAATGCCCAACGATGACCGTCAGGTGACGCGAGAATCGACGGTTCCAAATTAGCACGAAGATAATCCCATAGTTGGTCAGGCAAGTAAAGTGCGTGTTCGTCGGCGCGGCGCAGAAAGTCCTGGAATCCGTGGGGCTCAGCTGAATTAAGAAAACCAAAAATGCTACGCTGGTTCTGACCAAAACGGCGGCGCGATATGGGGCCAAGTAGGCATGCCACAACCGGGTGTAATGGCCAGCATTTCTCCAATATTAAGGCAAGTCGTTCAGCATCTGCGGGGCGGTCACGATGGACCAAGCCCGCTACCATGCGAGAGAGGCTGCTTGGTGATTTAAAACGATGGTCGCTCTCGATAGCGCGTGAAATCAAATCGATTTGTTCTTCCCCGGCCGTATTGACAGCAAGATCAATGAATCGGCCCTGAATTTTCGCCCACTCATCGCGCATCTCGCGGGAAAGCCTGTGGGCGTATTCTTCGAACGCTTGATGCAGGACACCCACGATCAAAAGGCGGCCTTCGCTGCGCGACGCTGCCTCAGCAAGCTGCTGGAATACGTAGATGTCTGCACCGTTTTGCACTGCGTTTTCAAGGAACTTGCCCATTTCATCAATAAAAATGATGAGGCCATCGGAGCTCTTTGGATTGGCCACAGCCGTTTCCTTCACCGCTTGGACCAGTTTGTCTTCCGTCCAGCCACCGCGAGGCTGGCGGGCAACAAACCCAACCGCCTGCATTGTCTCCCCTATGGCGCGAACAGGATGTTCCCTACGACCAACAACCGGCAAAATGTGCCACCCCTTTGTTCCGACCGGCAAAGCTTTCCAAATCGCTGCTGTCAGCTTGTGCCCGAAAACTCTAGCAGCCTGTTTTTGAAGATCGGCATTACCGTTGAGAAGAGCGGAAAGTGCAATGACAAGACTCGACTTGCCGCTGCCGTAAGGGCCCGTCCAAGTAAAAGCACCCTGCCTAGTTTCCGAGACATGGCGCGCCATAGTGAGTAGTACATCAGCCGATGATTGAGGGCATACGAAACCATCTAGTGCCCTATAATCACTTAGGTCTGTGTCAATGCGGATAGAACGCAGAAATCGGCGGGAAATATAGACGCGATCTTTCATTGGCATTAAGCTGCCTCCGACTGGTCGATGCAGGCATAATCTGTTTCGAGGTAGGAAAGCGCTTTTTCAAAACTTAGATCGGTGTCGCGCACGACCTGCTTAAGGCCAGCCGTTTCCGACCAACGGAGCTTACCTTTCGTTACGTCGTCCAACCTAACAAGCCGGTCGACCAAATTGTTCTCATCGAGAAGAAAAACTCGACCAGGCCCACCTGGTTCATGCGCGATTGCTTCGAATGACAACGTGGTTGCCTTCTTCGAATATTGAAACCAAAAATCAAACAGGG
>Ga0209163_1003607_pt1 | contig 11142 bp, 7 predicted proteins | sample MTBAKSrepl2MetaG_FD_187457 | JGI IMG/M metagenome (GOLD analysis project Ga0209163, IMG submission 187457) | Enrichment culture microbial communities om Arthur Kill intertidal strait, New Jersey, USA, that are MTBE-degrading - MTBE-AKS2 (Arthur... | ecosystem: Environmental > Aquatic > Marine >...
GGGAGCTGAGGGCCTTATTGGCCAGGGCAAGAATGAACTGGATGTAAGCCTTGACTTTGCCTGCGTGAAGCGTGGCGTCGAACCAGCGGAATTCAATCGTGCCCCGGAACCATACCGAGTGCAAGTTGACCCCTCTGTATCGGCTGGAATCGTAGTGCTGTGGCCTGTTATTGTGGCGTCCGTACCAAGCTGCGTTGATCGCGTCGAGGTTGCGTGGCCTGCGGCGTTCCAGGGTCTGGATGAAGCTTTCGTCGATGCTGCGGCACCAGCGGCTGCGTCTGGCTTCGCTCACCCCCAGTGCGTACTCGATCAGCCGTTCCTGTTTGTTGACCATCTTGACCAGGTTGGTAAGTGCCTTGGCGTCGAAGGGTGCGCTTCCAACGTGGATGTGAATCCCGCAGGAGGCGTCAACCTTTGCTCCGCACCTGCGAATGCTGCGAACCACCTCCTGCAGTTCGTCCATGTCTTTGTATCGAAGGATCGGGCTGACCACCTCTGCCTGCTGGTTGCGTGCTGCCGAAAGGCTGGCATCCGACTTGGTCTGCCAGGCGCGGCCCCGGTTGTCGACCACCTGCCATGTGTCGTAGGCGTCTGCGATGTGTTCGATCCGTCCGCCAACCACCTGCTGGATGGCTTTGGCAACTGCGTTGCGGGTGCGTCCGATTGTCTCGATCTCGATTCCGAAGGTCAGGTTCTGCATGGTCGTGTCTCCTTGTTTTTGCTTGGTTTGCTGTGTGTTTCTGGAGACACTGTAATCGCGTGTTCGGGCACTATCAAGGCGAATAGAGGCACATAGAGGCTTGTTTTTATATGAGTTTGATTTGTTTTCGATTAAACATGCGAGATGGGAGTCGTTCTAAGTGTTTGACGTGAAAACAGATGAGTTTGAAAAGCGTAATCGGAGTGGTCGGATGGGATGGCGAGGTTGGAAACTGGTGGTCTGGATATTCTTGATCGCGCTGGCGGGGATGCTGCTATTCGCTTCGCCCCTCTATGGCCTGTTCGAGCGAGGTGTCGGCGACATGCGCGTAGATCTGAGTGGTCGTGACATTGCGGTGGCCGAGTGCCTTCTGGACAAGCAGCAGGTTGCCGGTCTTGTTCAGCAGGGATGTGGCGAAGGTATGGCGCAGGGTGTGCGGCGTAACCGATTTCGTGATCCCCGCCCGTTCGACCCATACCGGGACCAGCAGTTGCACGGCGCGGGATTGAAGTCGAGTGCCTTGCTGATTGACGAACAGGGCATTGCTTTCCTTCGCTTTCAGGAGCTTGGTCCGTTCTCTGCGAACGTAGGTCTCGATCACTTTCCGGGTACGAACCGGCAGGAATTTGACGACTGGATTGCCGCCCTTGGCGCGTCTCACACGAAGATGCTTGCCGTCTACGTCCTCGAGGTTCAATCCGACCAGCTCACCTACCCGGATACCCGTATCCAACAGCAGGTGGATGATGGCGGCATCCCGCAGGGCATGTGCGTTCGCACGATTGTCCCGCAGGCAACGCAACAAATCACGCTCTTCCTGATCGGTCAAGTAGACCGGTGGTTTCTGTGCGACGCTACTCGTCTTGATGCTGGAGGCCGGATTGGACTCAATCATGCCAGCCTGTTGTTGCCAGGTGAAGAACGCTCGAAGCGAAGTTCGCAGCCGGTTCATACTGTTGGGACTGCGAGGTGTGCTGTCGGGTTTGGTTTGTTGACCGGCAACGAAGACATCCAACATCGAAGTGGTGATGTTCTCCGGATCGACGACCTGCGTTCCCGCGAAGGAACGCAGATCTCGCAGGAATGCCGAAATGGTGTGCGGGGATTTGCCAGTCGCTCTGAGGTGAGTTTCGAAGGTCGAAAGGGACTCTTGCCAGGTCATAATCGTCTCACGTTTGCTTGTTATCGTCGCATACAACGTGCAGTGGAACCGTCCCCACGGCAAGGGGATGAACCATGAGCCGCATGCCTTCACAAGCCAAGCCCGCCTCGGGCATCCCGGATGAGATGCTGCAGGCCTATCGCATCCTGAAAGACCCGGTGCTGTGGGGCGAGAAGTTCCTCGCCAACCAGGATGGATCACCACGGACCTACTGGAAGCACCAGGTCGAAGATCTGCGAAACCCTCGTCCCCAGATCATCCACCAAGATGGCCGTGAGGTCGGCAAGACGATTGTGCTGACCACCCTGGTTCTACACTTCGGGTTCACGACCCCCAACGACAGCGGCCTTGTGGTCACTCCGCATCAGGGACACCTCGAGACAATCATCGAAGAAGCCGAGCACCAGATCTTCAGTAATCCGGATCTGGAAGCGAGCATCGCGAAGAACCGACTTGGCCATCTCGACATCAAGCGGAAGCCCTATTACCAGATCCGTTTTGCAGGTGGAACCCTCATCCACTTCCGGCCTGCAGGGGATAAAGGGCAATCGCTACGGTCGCTGCATGTCAACCGCATCTGGGTCGACGAAGGCGCCTGGTTGACCGAGCGGGCGTGGAAAGCCCTGCGCCGCTGCCTGAACGCCAACGGCCACCTGCGCATCTACTCGAACCCCAACGGCCTGCGCGACTCGACCTACTACCGGCTGACTCAGGACAAGACCGGCAGATGGTTCGTCGTGCGTTGGCCCTCGATGCTGCATCCGAACTGGACAAAAGAACGCGAGGAAGAGCTGGTCGAGTTCTACGGTGGCCGGGATACCTCAGGCTACCAACACGAGATCCTCGGCGAACACGGCAGCCCATCCTATGCTGCGTTCAACGTCGAAGCGTTCCACGCCAACCAGCAGGTCAACCACGCTTACCGGAAGGTGATCGTCACCGGTGAAGAGCTGCTCGACTGTTCCGGTGATGACGATGTCCGTACCCGCCTGGATTTGCTCTTTGGCCTGACGCCACAACCGGGCGCATTTGCACTCGGCGGCGACCTTGGCTACACCTCCGATCCCTGTGAACTCGTCATCTTCGAACGGAATGACGAAGGCGCACTGGCGATGGTGCTGCGGGTTCACCTCGAGCACGTCGCCTATCCGTACATCGCCGAGGCCTTCGCGGTGCTCGACACCTACTTCGAGTTCACCTGGATCGGGATCGACAAGGGTGGCAACGGTCTGGCGGTCGAGCAGGACCTGAAAAGACTCGACAAGTTCGCCGATCACAACTTCGGGGATCGTCTGGAAGCATTCGATTTCGGTTCATCGACCACGATCGGGTTCAACACCTCCGGGAAGCAGATCAAGAAGCGCACCAAGGAACTGATGACCAGCCTGATCAACGGTCGCCTGGCGCGCAAGCTCATCACCTTCCCCGACAGCGATATCGAGATCGAAGACCAGTTCACCACCCAGACCTACACCATGTCCAACGGTAAGGTGATTTACTCCAAAGGGCGTGATCACATCATCGATGCAGTCAGGTGTGCGGTGTTGGCAGTCGAACTGGACGAGATGAAGGAGATCGACACGAACGTGGAAGAGATCGCGATCATGCCGGTGACCACCAAACCGATTTTCAAGTTCTAGGGAGCAACAAGATGTCGATACGAACCGTACTGGGATTGCAGAAGAAAAACGAGGAAGAGGCTGCGTCGATGGAAGCCCACGGTGCGGCGTTGAACCGCATGGGTGGTGCCACCGATGGTCTGGATACGATGGAGGGTGTGCCGGAGAAATGGGAAGAGATGGCCCGTCTGGCCTGGTACTACTTCACCAGCGAACCGATCGTGAACAATGCCGTCAATGCCTGGCGGGTCTTTGCCGTGGGCGAACAGCTCACCCTGCTGGCCGATGATGCAGACACTCAGAAAAAAGCACGTGAACTGCATCGCCGACTCGGCATGAACAAACTGGTGCGGGACATGGTGCTGCAGTTGCTGGTCAAAGGTGAATGCGCGGCGTACAAGGTGTATGGTGGCAAGAAATCGGGAGACGGCTACAAGGACTTCGAGCGCATTCTCTGCCTGAACCCAATCGGCTTGAGTTACCGTCTCGATGACGAAACCGGCGAGATTGAAGAGATCAAACAAAAGGTCAAACGGGACGACAAGTCTACATCCAGCATGGGCAAAGAGATTGCCCTCGAACCATCCCAGTTCTTCCGTGCCAAATGGGACAGCCCGGATTTCAACCTGCACGGCGTGTCAATCGTGCAGCCTGCATTCGAGTCCATTCAGCTCATGCGCCACTACCGCAACGCCGAAAAGGCCATCGCCCAACGCTGGACCACTCCGCTACGCTTCATCTCAGTGGGCGGAAAGTTCGGCGACAAGATCATCACGCCCAAGCAGGAGATGATCGAGAAGATCCGGGATATCCTCGACGAGATGGACCCGAAGCAGGGTGTGGTGGTTCCCTATTACGTTGATGTGAAAACCTACGGAACCGAAGGCGAGGTCCTGCGCACCGAGGAGAAGGTCAAAGAGGTCAAGAGCGACATCATCGTGGCGCTGGGGTTCGTGAAAAGCCTGGTCACCGGCGAAGGGCCAAACTTCGCTACGGCATCCGTCGGATTCAAGAAGATCATCATCATGTTGTCCGAGATCAAACGAATCGTCCGTGAAATCCTCGACTGGGTGTACCTGGACTGGATGGAAATGCAGGGCCATGAAGGGGTCGAGTTGACCTACCAGTTCGATGATCTTGACCTGGCAGAGGAACAGGACCGGCGCACGATGTATGTTGAGCTGTTCGACCGAGGCTTGATCAGCCGGTCGACCCTGCAGGCTCGCCTTGGATTGCAGCCTGCTGTGGAAGACGAACACTACAAGGACGAAGACTCGCGCATCGCCCGTGTTCTGAAACCGGAAATCATCGCAAACCTGACCCTGCAGGATGTGCTGACACGAGATGAAGCGCGGAAGTTCCTTGGTTTACCTGCTGATACCTCCCCCACGAAGAAAGAAAGCAATCCGCAGACGGATGAAGATACAGAAGCCTTGTACCAGGACGTGAATGACCAGATCCTCCGCCTGCAGAATGTTGAACACTCCCCTGTAGCCGAAGAGGGTCACTGACCATGGCAGAAATCGATCCTCGACTTGAAGCGGAGTTGAACATCTCTCTCAAGGCGGCGAAGCAGTTCACTGACGAACAGGAAGCCTTGCTGTTGAAATCACTCGAACAGGCAGCGACCCAGGTTCGGAGCGAGCTGCTTCGCGTCGCCGAGATGAAAAGTGTTTCACCCGGTACCGCCCTTTGGAAGCGTCGTCTTGAATCCAACCTCAGGCGAATCGAGGTTGTGCTGAAGGAGATGAAGAAGGCCACTTCAGGCCTTGCCCGCTCTATGACCAGGGATGCTTTCAGATTGGGCATCGAGCGAGGTGTATTCGAGTTGCGTGACAGCGGCGTGATGGGGTTGAAGGAAATCGATGCTTGGCAGGCGATGATCGACAGCGCGTTCGACAGCATTGATGGACGCGCTGTCGATGCCCTCGCTCGCTACAACATCAAGCTGCTCGGCACGGTATCGGCTCGACTGCTGGACGACATCAAGATCAACCTGCAGGCTGGTATCCTGTCGGGGCGTGACATCGGTCAGATCGCGCTGGACATCGGAGAGGTGATCAAACCTTCGGATCAGGACAGGTTCCGTTTCGCAGGCAAAAAGGTGTTCAAGACGGCGCAGAATCGGATCGAGGTCATTACTCGCACCGAGGTGATGCGGGCATATAACCAGGGGCGGATGCACTTATACAAGGACATGAAGGTCCAGAAGGTCATTGGGTACACAGCTCTGGATGAGAGGGTGTGTCCCGTGTGTGGGCCGTTGAATGGGCAAGTGTTCGAACTGGAGGAGGCACCGCCCTTGCCGCGGCATCCGTCTTGCCGGTGCAGCGTTTTGGCTTTTTAGCTTTCTTTATATTTTAGGGCGAAGGAGATATTGTATCATGTTGTAATTATGAAGAATAAAACTATTATTGGGAATTGTCATACACCCGTTGACTCGGGGGAGAAGCGTATATATTTTGGAAATACAAGTACGAGGGGGCTATGAGAAATCGATATACGTACCGCTATCAGAACACCCAGATCAGCGACCCATTGTTCACGGTTTCCATCCAAGATTTTCTGCCATTCTTCGGTATTCCTGCTTCTTGCCTAAAGATTCCTACCCTTGCTAGTAACACAATGCAAGTTACCAGTGTTCGATTGATGGAGGTTTTTTCAATTCGCACAGGGTAATCCTGTGCACACTACCATCCAGGAGGAAAATCGTATGAAGGCGACAATGGTAGTACTGATTTGGATTCTTACTCTCAGCTCGGTTGGAATCGGCGCAGAATACGAATCCTTCAAAGGAAATGATTACCTTTTCAAAGGTGACGCATGGATGCAAATTATTGACGGTGAAGAAGTGCCCAACCCTATGCTGTCGATTACAGTGAAGTTCAATCCACAATTGGACGAAAAAGACATTTTCGATCTCATTGAATACTATGATTGTAAGCTCCGATATGTTTCACAATCAGGATATTATTTTGTTGCGCCCACAGAATATGAGGACGAGATTGAAACGGCAAACATGCTATATGCCGATAACAACATCGTTGATGTTTGGGTAGATGAAATTCAGGAGCTTTTCAGTATACCGAATGATCCAGGATTCCTACCCCCTCAAAATGACCTCAAGCCATGGCATGGCCAATGGGAGCTATACACCGACCTCTCCCTCCATTATGCGACAAGACCTCCCTATGCAGACTTGCTTGGTGCGGAGGTAGAATCGGCATGGGAGGACATAAACTGGGACACTGCCAATCCAACCTATAAACCTATAATTGCAATCTATGACGCTGGATTCGATATTAACCACCCTGACCTCACGGACAATCTTTGGTGTAACCCGCTTGAATACAACGGGATAGACAATTTTGACGATGATGGGAATGGGTATGTGGATGATATACATGGTACGAACGTTGAGTATTCCACTACCCCATATAGGACTAGTTCTGATTCTTCTATGATGCGTGATAATTGGCATTATTATTTTCAAGATTTGCCAGACACCCAACCACCAGGGTTTGCAGGTGAAGCTTGGCATGGGACTACAGTCGCTGGAGCCGCAGCGGCCAAGTCGAATAACAACATTGGCATCGCGAGTCCGGGGAGCGGTTGGAACGGGAACCAAGGTGTACAGATTATGTGTTTGACCGCAGATAACTGGAGGCCAAGAGAAAATTTTGTACGCGCAATCGATTATGCAACTTCAGAAGGTGCACGTATTTTAAACTTGAGCATGTCTTGGGATCAGACGGTTACTGGGCAAGCACTACGTGAAGCGTTTAACAATAATCAAATAATTACCTTTTCTGGAGCAGGCAACGATGCTAAACAACCACAATTCGTTACAGACATTCAAGTTAACAACAGTGTAATCTTTGTGGGGATGACGAATTTAATAGGTTCCAATTACAATTGGAATCCCAACCTGAATCCTCTTTTTCCCGATCCTATCCCTCCATTCTATGAAATACGTTCAGCATATGCTGTATGGGTCGAAGAAGATACTATTCCCGATCATTGGGCAGTATCGGGCTCCGATTATGGAAGTCAACTCGACATGGTAGCGGCGCGTGCTGGTTGTCTGTTGAATGATGTCTATTTGGACTCGGTACATGGTCAACAAAACCAACCTAATTGGCGTCAAACTCAAGGATATACCTCCCAAACATCTCCACTCGCAGCAAGTATTGCTGGTCTTGTACTTGCGAACTATCCAACTCTCACAACCAGCGAACTAATGCAGATCATGCTAGAATCATGCAGTAAGTTTGAAGGAGTTCCTGGGCAGTACCATGCAAAGCGACCTCCAGGATATTATTACCCTCAAGCTCCTAACCTTACCACTTGGGGGAACCCAAACTATTACACACCATACGGGGATCCTGACAAATATCTGTCAAGTGAGTACACATATGATGCGACAAATCCTAACGGAAACCTTTATGGTTCTTGGGACTTGCAAGTGGGCTACGGGAAGGTAAGCGCGAAGAATGCTCTCTGGTATGCGGAAAACCGTGCGGATGTACTAGGTGAGCCAAATCCTGTCACTAATCTTCATGTTGTTATCATTCCCGCAATGGTCGGTATGACGATCGATTGGGATGCAAGCACTTCTCCAGATATTTCCCACTACCGACTTTCTCGCAGCAAACACTATGATGGAACAACCGGTACATTAGATGTCGATAACATTGTTGGTACTTCATGGCACGATGGAGCATTCGAACCACAAGATGGTGGCGAGATCGATATGGATGACTATTGTGACTATCGTGTTTGGGCTGTTGACAAGTCAGGGCTTGAGTCAACCAGTGAGTTGATAAGAGTATATGTCGATGGTACAATTCTCATCCCTAATCCAAAACGTACTGTCGAAACACAACCATTGAAGTTTTCTTTCGAGGGCGCCTACCCCAATCCGTTCAACCAGATGACAACTTTCAAGTTCACACTTCCAGAGACAGGGAGAACGCAGATACTTATTTTCGCTGTAAATGGCCGGCTTGCAGACTCCATCTTGGATAGCGAGATGAGTTCAGGTATCTACAACATATCTTGGAATAGCAGAGACTTGAGTTCTGGTGTCTATTTCGTTCGACTAAGCACAGATACTCATTCTGCTACCAGAAAAATTGTTCTTGTGAAATAGTTGGTTCATCTCTGCACGGTGGTCTTTTGTGATCACCGTGCAGACTGGTTGTACTGCTGGAGGTTCCATGCTAAGAGGCATATTAATTTCACTGGCGACACTTGTTTTGACTTTCGATTCAGCATACGCCCAAACATGGACTCATCATACAATCAACACCCTTTCTGTTTTCCAAACCTATGTTCAACCGAGTAATCCAGATCATCTCATCTGCACAATTCAAGGAGGAGTATTATCAAGCTTAGATGGTGGCATTAGTTTTCAGGAAACTGAAATATGGAATGCAAATTCATCAGTCTACTTTTATTTTGTTCCACTCCAACCCGAATCCTTGTTTGTATGGTCTCGCTCAGAAAACAACTCATATCACCTCGCTTTTTCCTCGAATGGTGGTGAAGATTTTGAGGACAGATCTCCACCGGACACATTCTCGTATGGGATTCCAGAAACTGCCCCCAGTAATCCCTCGCGGATATTGTATTTAGCGGATGGAACACTTTGGGTCTCAAATAACGCCGGGCAATCCTGGAATGGAATTACGAACGATGTAATCTCGCAAGCGTTTGATATCGTAGTTCATCCATCTGAAGATTCAGTTCTTTTTTGTGTCTCATGGGTAGGAATAAACCTTCCAAGACTTTTTCGATCCAGTGATGGCGGGGAGAGCTGGGCAGTTCAGGATTCTTTGTATGAGAGTGGTCTGATGATTGTTTCTGCTCCAGAAATCGATCCACTCAATCCTACGATCATGTATGCATCAGCTCTTGCAGGAATTGAAAATCAACCCTATGGTTTAGTTAGATCAACGGATGGGGGTGTTCACTGGTCAGACCCGGACCTCCCTGGAAGATTTCTCGGCTTTGATCGGATCGGTCGAACCCTGTTATTTGTTGACAGTACCTACTTTGTCAGTAGCGATGCCGGACAAACCGTTATACCACTTTTTGTTGAAGGAGCCCTCCCACCGCGCTACCATCTTGATCCGTACCTTGGCTATACAAAGCCGATTGAGGATCCCTCGAATCCTGACCGTTATTGGATGGGAGTCAGTGGATTTTTCTTCCGAACAGACGATCGCGGCGCCACCTGGCAACAGATGGGTTCCGGCCCAAATGGTTGGAATATGCGTGCCGTCATTCCGCATCCTGAATATGCGAATCAATTGGAACTGTTCGGCCTGTTTGGAAATGTCTGGCAAAGTGAGGATCATGGCAGTTCCTGGCAATTGACATCCATGAGGCGATTGTCCAAACTTCAATATCTCCACACTGATTCGAATGTAATGTTGAGGGTATCCCTCCACGATGGAGGGCAGATTCAGGTCAGCAGTGATTCCCCCGAATTGACTCAAAGCTCTGACAACGGGCAGACATGGGTCGATGTGATTGGTGAACTGATGCATGACCACCCGGACTTAGTGCTTCGTGATGCTGCGATGCATCCATCAGACCCGACGATTTTGTATGCTTCCCTGGCTGAACGAACTGCTGGCTTCCCCACCGATGCTCTGTACATCTCAAGTGATCAAGGTGAGTCATGGGAAGCCGTCGAAGAGGTGGGTGAAGAGTACAATGCAGGCACACTGCACCCTGATCTTTCAGATGGACAAAGAATCTATTTCCAGACCAATTGGTCTGGACAACTTTTTCGGTCGGATTCGCCGGGTGACGCATTCGCTCTAGTCAATGACGACTGCTACGGTATCCTGTACGTTGATCCATCCGATGGAAGTATTTATCAGATTTTCAATACAGAATCTCACATTTCAAGAGATGGTGGAGAAACTTTTAACCCCATCTCTCATCCGTCTGGCGAGATGCAAACCTTCGCGGTACACCCCAGCTATGCCGGGAGACTTGTCGCGGGGACTACCGAAGGTTTCTTCCACTCCTACGATCATGGTGAGCATTGGCTGGCAATTGAGGCTCCTGATAGCCCCAGCCCCGGAGCACTATCCATTGGTGTTGACGGAACTCTGTATATGCTTGATCCATCCGAGGGAATCTGGATCGGAGAAGGATTCCTGGATGTCGACGAGCAATCAAATTCAGACTTACCCATCAACTACGAACTCCCGCCCGCCTATCCGAACCCGTTCAACCCCTCGCTCGCGATCCCGTTTGCTGTGCCGGAACGAGCTAGAGTTTCACTCAGGATATACAACGTCCTTGGACGTGAGGTTGCGACACTGATCAACCGAGATGTCACGCCAGGCTTCCACACGGTTCACTGGGATGCGAGCAACCTGTCGTCCGGCATCTACTTCGTTAATATGTCGTCCGGCAATAAGGACATGGTGCAGAAGGTGATGCTACTGCGCTAATCGATCCCAGTCAGCCATTCTCAGGGGCTGTTCCTCAATGCGGGGAGCAGCCTCTGTTTATTGCTCAGACCTGGGGGTTTCCTTCCTGCTTCATTAAAGCGACAAGCACTCTTACTCCACCCAAGATATTTTAGGCTGCCCAAGTGCTTTTGTTCTAACAATAGATATTCCAACATCATAGCGATT
>Ga0209163_1003611_pt1 | contig 11126 bp, 9 predicted proteins | sample MTBAKSrepl2MetaG_FD_187457 | JGI IMG/M metagenome (GOLD analysis project Ga0209163, IMG submission 187457) | Enrichment culture microbial communities om Arthur Kill intertidal strait, New Jersey, USA, that are MTBE-degrading - MTBE-AKS2 (Arthur... | ecosystem: Environmental > Aquatic > Marine >...
TCCTCGCCATACCCAGATAAGCCCGTTGATAAGGACGCTTCTTGGTTATATCCTGATCGAAGAAAACTACCTGTCCCTTGCTCGGACGGAGCTGCCCGGCAATAAGATTAAACAGCGTTGTTTTTCCCGCGCCGTTGGGGCCGATAATGGCGCGCCGTTCCCCCGGCGCCACTTCAAGGTTCACGTCATTGACCGCTTTAAGGCTGCCGAAGTTTTTGCAAAGCCCTTTTACCGCCAGACACGGACTTTCTTTCACCACTTCCTGCCCTCCATAGGGGTGTAGGTCACTCATCTCTTTACCGCAAACAGGCTTTTGGCGCAGTAGCCCCGCCTCCTTGACGGCTAAGCGAGGACGGATGATCATCGATCGCGCGGCTTTGTATACAGGTACAAACTCGCGCAATTATTGCTCGAAAATACGCTTGGTGAAAGAATTCCACGCTACACGCGTACATTCTACAGACGATCCGCGGAAACCTGATCCATGGCGCATTGCCCATCGACCTCCGCTGAGAGAATTAATTTTAATAGCGGCTATTTAGACGAATTAGACGCGATACAAACACGAAATACAGCTATAAAGCTCATAATCCCTGAAAGATCGTGAAATACCAGAACTCAAAATCAATTTTCTCCGGATCTTCTTGGTTTTTTGCCGGAGAATATTCTCATTTATTTTGGGCCTTGTTTAAAGGCAGGTCAGTTCGATTAGGAGTTGTATATATCCATTACGAATCAATTTGTAAAGGAATTTTTTTGTGATAGAACATTTTTCGTCAGAGTTTAGTATTCCCAAAAAGAGTCTTTAACAAATTAAATAATAATTAACGCGCTTTTTCAGGCTTCATTGTCGAAAATCGTTCTCAACTTTATATTTTCTTTCATTAACATCTTTTTCTAAAAGTGAAAAAATAAAGTGAGGCTCAACACGCGGAGCGAAAGCCCTCCCGACGCGCGCTCAGGGAAAGCTACCCCTCATGAGGCGGGGTTCCCCATGACGCTTTCATCCCGCCTTACCGGGCTTTCGCTCCCCGGAGGCTGAACAATTTTATTCTCTCACAGAAAACCTGTTTCGGTGCAGCCAGCTGAACTCCGGCCTTCTCGCCGCGTAGGGATTTTCTTCCCTGGAAAATCCCTCTTCCCCCGGAACGCCGATCTTTAAAACGGCCGTCAACTCATACTCGGGCGGCAGTCCGAGGATCTTCTCCGCCTCTTCCTTCGCTTCCTCCCAATAAAGGACTATGCCGCTGCCGAGCCCTTCCTCGACGGCCGCCAGGGACATGTTTTCCAGGCACATCCAAACGCTCCGCTCCCATTCCTTCAGGTTGCATACGGCCACGAGGCTGGCGTTCCTGAAAGATTCCTTCTGCGCCAGGGCGGCCTTTTCCATGTCTTCGGGATTCTGTCCTTTGCGAGGCTTATTATTCCGGTTTAAGCGATATTTGAGTTCGGCGAACCGTTCCATAATAGGGGCGTCCTCAATGACGATGAACTCCCATGGTTGTCTGTTCATGGCCGACGGCGCCTTGGTCCCCGCAAGGATGATTCTTCTTATTTGCTCTTCCGAAGCTCCTTCCTTGTAGGCTCGAATTGTTCTTCTCTTTTCAATAGCTTCGTACAGTTCCATGAAAATCCTCCTCCCGCTGTCGTATACGACAGACTCTCTTCATGCGTCTTCTTCAGTTGACGAATTTTTGCGAACCTGATAATTTCACGGCTTCAATACTTTTTTTTGTAAGAGTAAAAACGATCCTGCCTGGAATAACCAAGGCAGGCCTGACGCGCAACCCGGAAACCGCTGTTTCTCGGCGTCCGGCACGGCTCTCTCCAAGCCCCCGCTTGCGGATACCCGGGAAGATCGCAACGGCGCCGCCCAAGAGGAAAGGCCTTTACACTGATAATCCATGGATACCCTTGCGCTTATAATCGTCGTCCTTTCCGCCCTCACGCACGCCATATACAGCACTCTCATCAAGACCAGCGCCAACAAGACGATCTTCATCTGGTCCATGTATTCATCCGCGATGATTATCGTTCTCGCGGTGAGCCCGTTTGTTCCCAGGAAATTCCTCGTTCCCGACAATGGGGCCATAGTTTTGTACGCCGCCCTGTCAGCCTTCTTTTTCGTCTTTTACAACCTCTTTGCCGGAAAGTCCTATTCGTCGGAAAAAGGGGATCTATCCGTAAGCTATCCGCTTACCACGACCGCCCCTGTCTACATCCCGCTCTGGGCCTACTTCACGCTGCATGAACGCATATCCCTGCAAGCGCTTGCGGGCATCGTGATCGTCCTGATCGGCACCTACCTGATTCAGCTCAATACCTCCCTCACCGATTTGCGGCTCAGAAAGATCGATTTCAGAAACAAGGCGGTGGGGTTTGCGCTCCTTGCGGGCTTTTTGTATTCCTTCGGCGCGATTGCGGATAAAATCGGTGTAATGCGGTCCAACTTTTTCCCATTCACCACCTGCGTCATTGTATTTATGTTTTTTTATTTCACCGCGGTGGTGCTGTGCAGCGGAAGGCTGCGATCAGAGATGTTTCAAGCCTATCGGACGTCGCCGGTCAAAGTCATGTTGAGCGGAGTAGTCCTTTACCTCTCCTTTTATCTCTTCCGATACGCCCTCGGCATTACCAAAGTGAGCTACGCCGCCAGTGTCCGCCAGATCGCGTCCTTGTTTGGAGTTCTTTTTGGAATCTACCTCCTGAATGAACCGTACGGACCGGTCAGGATCGTCTCGACCCTGTTCATTGTGCTGGGGATTGCGCTGATTAAGACTGGGTAAAGAGAAAGAACCGGCAGGGAGGCCCGCCGGTATCGCGGCGGAGTGATCCTTGGGCCCTGGAAGGAGATGGTCGGACGCTCGATTTGTCGCCAAGCCCTTACCTCCGCCTTTTCGGCCATTGGAAAACAGGGTTGGCCGAATTCCCCGCCAAGTAAGACGCCCGTCCCTCACAGAGGCTGTCGATAAAAGCATGAAAAAGGAATCTTGTGGGGGAATTTCTTCCCCCGCGCCCCCTGCGGGAGATTTCTCGCTACGCTCGAAATAAGAACATTGCTGTCTGAAATAGTTCTGTTTTCAATAATTTAAGGTTCTGAGGGTGGGCGTGGGAGGGAACTTTTTCCAAAAAGTTCCCTCCCACAAAATCCAAAATCGACAGCCTCTCACAGGGAGGGGACGGGTTGACTCCGAGGTCGCGGATTCCCGGTTTGGCGGGACCGCATGAAGGGACTAGTGCAGGGTCCATCCCCCGTCTACCATTAAGATATGGCCCACCACCATGTCCGAAAGGGAACTGCACAAAAACAGGGTCGCGCCCACAAAATCTTCCGGCTGAGCCCAACGCCCGACCGGCAGCATTTGTCCGGTAGCCCATTCCTTGTAACCGGGCCGCTCGAATAGTTCACGGCGTGTGGCTGTTTCCGTGATACAGGGTCCCACCGCATTGACGTTCACGCCCTTGGAAGACCATTCATACGCCAAGGACCGGGTGAGGTGGTGGACCCCGGCTTTGACCGCCGCGTAGACGGAACGGCCTTTAAAGGTCACCTGCCCCAGGGTGGATCCGATGTTGATTATCTTGCCGCCCCCTTGGGGAATCATGATGCGCGCCGCCTCCTGGCTGGCAAAAAATATTGACTTCAAAGAGGTGTCCACGGTTCGATCCCATTCCTCTTCGGTCACCTCCAGGGCGTCCGTGGTCGCAGTCCACGCCGCGTTATTGATGAGGATGTCGATTTTGCCGAAATGTTGATGCGTCCGGTTGATCATCTCGCGAATACTCGACACGGCGCTTATATCGACGGGTATGACCAAGGCTTCGCGATCCAACGCCCGGATCTCTTTCGCGACCTCTTCCAGGGCCGATTGAGTTCGACTCACCAGGGCCACATGAGCCCCGGCTTCCGCCAAACTGATAGCCAACGACTTTCCGATGCCCTGAGAGGCCCCGGTAACGATCGCAACTTTGTCTTTCAACCCAAAGCATGTGTAATCACGGCTCATTTTTTTCTCCAATTCTTCGGCGTGGAAACGATTCCGCAGCCTCGACTTTGGCCCTTGGTCGGGCGGTAGCTGGTGGATTTACTCCCGCCTCAGGCCAGGTGGGACATAACGCTCTGGATGGTCATGGCCATGACCGGAGGCGGCGTCAGCTTCAATTCGGTCAGAACCCGACGAGTGATCTCGGCCGGATCACGGTCGCTCCCCTGCTCTTGGGCGGCCTGTTTTGCCAGCGCGTCGACCTTGTCCAGATAGGTGAGACTCGCCGTGAGTTCCCGCGCCACTTCCGGCCCCTCAAACATGTGTTCGGCGCACGAGGAATACATCTTTTCCACGTTGGGCATATGCAGCAGCGTTTCAAGGGAGTTTCGGGTCTGCGCCAGATCCAGGTAAAGCGGCAGCCCACCCACCGGCTGGAGGTTGTCTCCCACGATCAGCGTTTTTTCCTGAGGACAATACAGGGAAATGGAACCGGGTGAGTGGCCGGGAGTGAAAATCACCCGCAGGGTCATATCGCCGCCCAGATCAATCTCATCGCCGTCCTCAAGCCGCCGATTAATTTCGACGGGCTGTCCGGCAAGCGTATAAAACCCGTGTATGGGACGGTCGCGGAGCTGGCGTTCGAGGTCCTCGATCCACGGGACGGCGGCTGTGTGGCAGGCGAATTCGGGGTTAACCTTATCCTTGAAAAACCTGTTGCCGCCGATATGGTCGGGGTGTTCGTGGGTATTGATAACCAAAGCGATTTCTTCCGGCGCCTTTCCCAGGGAGGCGAGGCCATCGAGGATGACCTGCTCTCTGCCGCACGGGCCGGAATCCACCAGGCAGACTTTATCGCCGACTATCGCCCACGTGTTCACATATCGTTCTACGGTCAGATTATCGTTAACCGGCAAGTTGAAAGTGATGCGGAATTCATGTATCCGGGTATTCATAAAAAATGACCTCACTGACGGGCGACCGCGCGGCGGCCGCCTCGATCGGGCCCCAAGCGACGGCCCGGGATTCGGTTGAAATCCCCTTTTTATTCGGCCTTTATGAAATCGGCCGACAGCGGCGGACAGGTGAACAGTTCGAGAAAACGGAAATCGCTGTCGGAACGGTTGGCGATGGCGTGTTTTTCTCCCGCAGGGATCAGCAAAACATCGCCGGGCCGCACAGGCGTTTCCTTTCCCTCAACAATCTCAACTGCTTCCCCGCTCAAGGGGATCAGAATGGATTCGCGTTCCTTATGGAAATGGTAGGGGACCTGACTGCCCGGCACAAGCAGACCAAACAGACCGCCGAGATTCTTAAACCCTTCTTCATCCAATTTGATTTCCGGCCGATACATCTCGCCGGGAGTCGGATTCTGTATGCCGCGGAGCTCGTCCAATTTAATGATCTTCATGTTCGTCCCTCGTATCGGTTTACAGGCCAGGTCGTGTCCGGGTATTATTCTTTGATAGGAGTAAAATCAAATCCGGCAATTGTCAAGGCAAAACATAAAAATTGCCGTTGCAGGATAAAATGTTTTCCATTATAGAAAATATTTCATCTTCAGATGATTTTTTGTGGCGTATCTAACTCCTCCTTTGCGTAACGCGTCTGTGGAGCGGCGTCCCGACGCGCCGCGGGAGTTATCCCTACACACCACCGAGCTCCTTCGAACGTTCCGAACGCGCCGCGCTCCCTCACGAATGGATTACAATTGCCCTGGAGCCGATGGGCCATTTTTAACTGACAAGATACTCAGTCAGGGGCGCAAACCAAGATTTTCTTGACAAGGCGGCAATTTCTGAACTATTTTCAGTGCCAGCGAACAATATAGCGCAATAAGATATCTCGCACTCATTCCGATTTCGAGTTCTACCTTGAGTGTTTGCCCAAACACTGCGCCACGTCGGAATCAAATCCATATCGATAATGCGAAACCGTTTCTATGTTTTGATTACTCTGCGGAATATGGGTGACTCTTTATTGGATCAGGAGCAAGCTGAATGTCCACAACATTAGTCGAACTGGGAAAAAAAATCCGGCAGGAAAGGCAGAAACGACAGCTCACGCTGGAGCAGCTTTCCCAAAAAACCGGTCTTTCAAAGAGCTTTATCAGCCAAATCGAACGGGGAAATACCCAGCCTTCGATCACGTCCTTAAAGAAGATTGCAGCCCATTTCGGTTTCAGTGTCGTCAATTTGTTCCCCAACGGCGCCAACAGCGAGGCCGGATGGGGATATCACCCCAGGCTTCCCGATGAGACCGCAAAATACACGCCGTATATCTCCGAAGTGTCGGTGCTCCGCTCCGATAAGCGTAAGAGACTCGCCCTGCCCGGTTCCAATGTCGTCTATGATTTACTGACGCCTGACATGAACCGGCAGTTGGAAGTGATGCTGATGCGGGTTTCCGAAGGCGAAAATTCGGGTGAAGAGCCGATGATCGATCCTGTTGGAGAAAAAATGTGTTTCGTAATGAAAGGAGTGTTGGAGGTAACGGTCAGCGGTGAAGTGTTCCGCCTGGAGGAGGGGGACACCATCTACTATCCCGCCAATGTTCTGCACTCTTGGAAAGCCGTCAAGGGAGACCTGATAGAGGTCCTCTGGATTCTTACCCCCCCGTCGTTTTAAGTCTTCCCCGATTCATAAGCGCCGCACAGGCGGTTTGAGCATAAAAAAACACCCCACGGCTGTCCGGCGGGACATCATCCCCGAATGACAGCGCTCCGTGGGGAGTCTTCACAAATACTAAAAAAATCCGGTTTTTTTCCGGCGCGGCCGCCGCCGCGTCCGGAAGCGGGGTGCCGGCGGCCCGTTTCATCGTTTAAAACCGGGACGCCGGCGGCCACTGATTTCGTCAGAGGCGTGTACTTCTCTATCTCATCGCCTCTTCCATATGTTCCATCAGGGTAAATACAACCGGACCGTCGGCCGTGACCAGCACGTTTTCTTCCAGACGGCAGGTCTGGCGAAGCCCGGCGTGCCCGGCGAAGGTCTCGATGGCAAAATACATATTCTCTTTGATCTCCGCCGGATAATCCAGTGAATAGGCCCGTGAGATCCACATACCTTCATACAGGGTGATGCCGATGCTGTGCGCGAACTGCTGAAGCGTCACGGTCCCGTATTTGTCGTCGTCGTACTCAGGAAAACATTTGGCCACATCGGCTGTGGTTTTCCCGGGGCGCAAATTTTCCAGGCCCGCGTACATGGAATCGTACACTTCGCGATACAGATCGATTTCCTGCTGGTTCATCTTGGACGCGACCTTGAAGCAGCGCACAAAGTCGATGAAATAACCGGAGGGGCCGACCGCGTTGATGTCCACGATCACCAGGTCGCCCTGCCGAATCAGCTTATCCGTCGCCCAACGGCGGTACGGGCTGGTGTTGCCGCCGGAGGCCACAATGATGTCATAAATGATCTCGCAGCCCGCCGTAAGCATGAATTCATGCACTTTGGCTTCGATGTAGCGCTCGGTGACTCCGGGTTTGAGCCATTCGTATTTGATCTTCCACATGGCCGCGTCGCCGATGGATGAGGCCTGCTTGAGCAGTTCGATCTCATCGCGGGTTTTCACCACGCGGGCGGCCGACATTGCCGGCCAACCATTGACGATATTCAGGCCCGCGTCCTTAAACGCCTGGAGGGAGGGCATATCCAGGTTATCGATGCCGATTTTTTCCTTCTCGACGCCGGCGTCCTTGAGGACTTCCATGACGCTCTCCACCATCTTGCCGGCCATATGGGGCACCGCGCCCTCGGCCCACTGCCAGGTGATCGCCGGACGAATGCGGTCTTCCAGCCACGGCAGGTCAAGGCGCGCGCAATGCATGTCCGAACCGGCGGTCTCAAAAAATACCGGCTCGCCACCTCGGGGCAAAACCACATAGCGAATGTTGATGTTGTATTTCCAGTTGCCCTGATACGAACCGGTCACATAGCGGATGTTGGCGCCGGCGAACAGCACCAACGCCCCCAAATCGAAGGCCTCCAACTGCTGACGCGTCCGCTCGAGGCGCTCCTGGCGCAATCGATCGAAATCCACGCGATACTGCCAATCGGCCCCTGTGTGACTGTAAAGCCTTCGCGGATCTGTTTCGTGAGCTTTCTCGATAAAATAGTGATCTAATTTGTACCCCATTCGGGTCCTCCTTTGTGTGTATATGGTCCAAAAGCAAAACGTAGCGGCGGTTTTTAAGCTCTTCCGATAACGCCAGTCGTGGCGGCAAAGATCCGGTTCGCGGCCTTTTTGCTCCTATAGGGTTCGGGATGCGCTCTCATGAGGCGGAGTATGATCCAATATAGAACGAGAGGTAACAACTGCCATATATCTTGTCAAGAAAAAAATTCAGCCAGGAAAAATTACCCACATGGCGGAACGCGCGCCCTATTATGCTTGTTTAACAGTTAAAATCGCGGAGTTTGTCTTCAATTGTACGCTCAATTTGTTGTTTAGTGATGAAAAAAAATTCAGCTCAATTAAAATTTCTTGACATTAAATTCCGACTTCAATAATAAAATCTAATCCCTGTCGATCTGATTGAACCGGTCGGGTCGGTGACGGCCCTTCACACTGACATCTCCTAAACATCGAATGCGGTACCGTGACGTGTTCGAACCGTATCCGCACGACCGTCTACCCGGCGCGTCCCGATTTCCCCTACGCGCGGGACGCCTGCGATCATGATGGAGAACAAAAGCGGGCTTGACAATATCGGCATATGAGCCCTACGTTTGAACATCGATCTCAATGAAGACGAACGTATGGCGGTTCTGAAACAGGTAAGACAACAGTCCCACCATTCAAAACGGGGGAGCGCCGTGGATGAAGCCGCCGAAACAGCTCGAACCATAAAGGGCCGGTGATGATTACTCCCGGTTTAGACTCCCAACGCGGGGCCATCCGTCCCCGCTTGTCCGAAAAAGAGGTTTCATGGAATCGAACATCAAGCAATCCCTGATCGACATTGTTGGTCCCGACAATTTCACCGACAGCCTGATAGATTTGGTCAGCTTCAGCTATGACGCCTCCGGTCTCCACCAGCGGCCGGAATGCGCCGTCTGGCCTCAAAGCACGGACCAGGTGGCGTCGATCCTCAAACTCGCCAACGAGCATAAAATCCCAGTTACGCCTCGCGGCGCAGGCACCGCCCTGACCGGCTCGGCCGTGCCTCGAAAAGGCGGTATCGTGCTGGACCTGGGCCGCATGGACGAGATCCTTAAAATAAGCGTCGAGGACCGGTTGGTGATCGTTCAACCCGGTGTGGTTTTCGATCACTTGAACCAGAAACTGGCCCCCCTCGGCTTCTTCTTTCCGCCCAATCCGGCCTCGGGAAAAGCCGCGACCATCGGGGGCAACGTCGCCACGAACGCCGGCGGCGTCAAGGGCGCCAAATACGGCACAACCCGCGACTACGTGCTCGACCTTGAGGTGGTCCTGCCGGACGGTTCCATCCTCCGTACCGGCGCCCCTACCATGAAATACGTGTCCGGTTATGATCTGACCAGGCTCTTTGCCGGTTCGGAAGGCACGTTGGGCGTGATTACGGAGATCACGCTCAAGATCAACCCCAAACCTCTGGCCGTCGCCACCTGCACCGCGCTGTTCAACACCCTGCCTTCGGCCGGCAAGGCCGTCAGCGAAATCATGCGTTCGGGAATCGTTCCCAGCGTGCTGGAACTGATGGACCGCCCCAGTCTCGAGGCCGTCAACAAGGCCACCGATCTCAACCTTCCCCAGGTGGAAGCCATGCTGCTGGCGGAAACGGACGGCTATACGCAGCAGGAGGCCGACGCCCAGATGCTGAAAGTGATCAAGGCGTTTGAAAACAACGGCGGTTTCGGGATCAAGCGGGCGTCATCGGCCGAGGAGGCTGACAAGCTCTGGACCGCGCGCAAGGCGATTTACGGCATCCTGACCCGTTTGAATTACAGCGTCATGGCCGAGGATCTGGTCGTACCCATCAGTAAAGTGGCTGAAATGCTGGCCAGCATACAGGAAATCAGCGAACGAACCGGTGTGCTCATGGGCACGGTGGCCCATGCGGGGGACGGAAACATCCATCCCACCATTGTTTTTAACGGCACCGATCCGGAAGAAGTCGCGCGGGTCAAGCAAGTCGAGGGTGAATTGTACAAGCGGGCCCTCGAACTGAAGGGCACGCTCACCGGCGAGCACGGCGTCGGCATGTCCAAGGCGAACTACATGGCCACGGAGCACCAGCCGGTCTTCATGGACGTGATGAACAAACTGAAACACCTGTTCGACCCCAACGCCATTCTTAATCCCGGCAAGTTGGGCCTTGACGTTTAACCGCCCCCAGGAGAGGGCGCCGATTTTGGATTTTGTGGGAGGGAACTTTTTGGGAAAAGTTCTCTCCCACGCCCACTCTCAGAACCTTAACTTATTGAAAACAGAACTATTTAAGGCAACAGTGTTCTTATTTCGAGCGTAGCGAGAAATCTCCCGCAGGGGGCGCGGAGGAAGAAATTCCCCCGCACGATTCCTTCTCATGCTTTTATCGACAGCCCCAGGAGGGCGCGGACAGGTCTCCTATCCCGTGAGGCTGTCGATTTTGAAATTTGTGGGAAGGAACTTTTTGAAAAAAGTTCCTTCCCACACCCTTCCTCAAAAACTTCAAGTTGTTGAAAACACAAACATTTCAGTCTTCGTGACCTTCGGCGATCCCCTGGCCTCGGCTTCTGTGTCGGGAAGAACGTCTTCGCGCCGAAGTTACCCGCCGAACGCTCCCAACGCGGTCCACCAGATGTAGTTGAGAGGGGTGAGAATGAAGAGGGCTACGGCGACGAAGGTAAGGGTTACCCGCAGGCCGCTGGCCCATCGGACCCCCGCCAGCTGCATGCCCACCATAAGCGGAGGGGACTGATACGGAAAGAGAATCATGGAAAAGCCGATCACCTGGGTCATAAACACCGTGATCAGGGGAAATCCGGTGGCGGCGGCAAGATCGGCCGATAGGGGCCCGAAGACGGCCGGCACGCCCGGCGCGGTGGTTATGGGGCTCAGGGACATGGAGAGAATGACAAGCCCGAAAAAATTACGCAGGTTCTGACCCGGCTCAAAACCGAACAGGTCGATCAGCTCCCTTCCCAGCGCGTTTCCCAAACCGGTCTTGGCCACCAC
>Ga0209163_1003617_pt1 | contig 11112 bp, 10 predicted proteins | sample MTBAKSrepl2MetaG_FD_187457 | JGI IMG/M metagenome (GOLD analysis project Ga0209163, IMG submission 187457) | Enrichment culture microbial communities om Arthur Kill intertidal strait, New Jersey, USA, that are MTBE-degrading - MTBE-AKS2 (Arthur... | ecosystem: Environmental > Aquatic > Marine >...
CAGACAGCCGAAGACCGAAATATCGCCGGATTCACGAAGACGAAGAATGTCGGCTCGGGGAGAGTATTTTTGTACTTGACAGGAACCCTATATGGATGACCCCGCGAGTTCCCCAGGAGCGAAACGGGACGATGGAATCGGGACGTTTCGAGAGATTGATGTCACGCTGCAAGACAGCAGACAGAAGGCCGAACACCGCCGCACTTAGAGAGGCGAAGAATTTCGGTTCAGAGAGAGTCTTATTTCACTTGACAGGAACCCTACATGGATGACCCCGCGTTTCCCGATGCCGGATGAAGGTCATATGAGAAACGCTGGATGTTAGATGGGAGAGGCGGAGAAGACGCTTGACAAGAGTGGGCGGTTCCGACGTACAATAGGAAGGTCGGAAACGAGCGGTTCGTTGTGAAGGCCAGTCAACTGGTCAAACGGATGACGCAGGCCAGCCCGTCAAGGACGGCTGTTATCGGGGCCGACTCCCGGGGCAATCCTGGGGGAGGTGAGGCGCGGGCACGGTAAACAAATCAAGGAGTGCCGCAGAACGGAGGAAGACACAGATGAACGCTATCCGCAAATCGGCTACCGTTACTACGGCAGCCATACTGATTGGTGTCGTGGCTGGCGTGGCGCACAGTTCTGTGACGCTTGTTCCCTTCTGCGACGATTTCTATGCGTACTCGGACGATTGGGGATCGGCCAGTGGCGCCAATGGTTCCTTCCATTCTTCACGGCCTAATCAAGCTACTTATCACGCGGAGATGATTGCCGGTGCCTGGGGGCTCGTCAACGTGGGTGCCATCAGTTTCCCCTTGTACGGGTCTTCTGCGGGGGGCTACACGAGGTTCATGGGGCGGCTCTATCCACCCTGCTGGTGGCTGGATTTCTACCTGGATGGTCCTCTGGGCAGTTACGCGGATGTCACCCTCGACTGGGAGTTCTGGGTGCAATCCGATGTCATGGCTTTCGCGGTCGGCAGATCCTATGTGCACTCGCAGGTGGCCATCCTGTCCTATTCTGGAGGCCCTGTAACGATGCTGGACACCCATCCGAACCAAGTCACCAAATCGTGGACGTATAATCTGGACGCATCCTACGTCGGCTTCGTCGTCGGGGAAGACTACCGCATTAGAGGATCCCATAGTCTAGGGAGGATTCCTGTGGGCATACCGCCGGATCCCTGGCTCCCCGACGACGTGCAACCTAGCCGCCTGTTCCTTTTGGGCGAGTTCTACACCATCGCCAATGCCGACCTTGACCTGTTTGGAGTGTTGGAAGCGGACACCGTCGCGAAATTCAGTTTTACGATAACGGCTCGCGAATATGTTTCCGCACCCCAGCCCATACCATTGCCCGGCGCGTTCCTGCTATCGGTCGTGGGCGTCGGGGGTACAATCGGAGTGAGGAGGTGGAAACTCCGGTAGGCGTGAGCCCCGCCGTCGTGGCGAGGGCGTCTCGCCCTTGCGTCGCGCGGTCATCCTAGCCTCGTTGGACCACCAGCGCGTTTTTGCGCTTTGCGGGTACTGGCGGGGGGATGACACTGTGTCGGCCACGACCGAAGCGGCCGTGCGGGCGGAGTTTACCACTTTGGGACCTGCAGCATGGGACTCCAAGCGATAAGCAGCCAAGGCGGTACGCTTCTTCCCGGCAAGGAGTTGCGCCGGTACGCAGACAAAACGTACCTCACACCTTCAGGGACTCCGGAGAACAGTAGCTGTCACGAATGGCGGTTCGTTAAGCGGTATCATGTCGTAACGATCCGCATTTCTGGCTCGGGATTTATTGGGGACAGTCAGTGCGCCACGAAGGCGTGGAGGACCAGCGGATGAGAGATCCGCCCGAGGATTTTTCGGTTCACCTCGTTAGCCACCCAAGCGGTGCGGCGGGGCAACCGGCCGTGCCGAAGCCTTGGGGTCAAGGCACGCGTATGGTGTGCCTGCAACCGTGCGAGCCGTAACGCCAGTGAATCCTGTGCAGGCCTCGAAAGTGAAGTCATGGACGCCGACCCGCCTGACTGTCGGGGAAGGCTGCTACGTGACGGGATGTCGCAATCGACCGAGCCCGTCGCGGTCCATCGGGGTAGTGGGAACGGCACACAGGGAAGGTTCTGCAGGCAACTGGACTGGCACAACTATGCAACTCATCTCGACCTCGCCAGATTCGTCCGACATGTCGGAACCGCTGAGCACTTTGTCGCCGCTTCGTCAAGTGCCACGAAAGGGGTCGAGGGAAGCAAGGGAAAAGCCGGGAGACCGGCTTTAAAATCCGAAGCACCAAATTCGAAATCCGAAACAAGCACGAATGGTCGAAATCCCAATGTCTCAAACGGAGATCCCGGCCAGCGACAGCGTTTCGGTCATTTGACATGTCCCCGGGATTCGGCGAGAATGTTGCCTTTTCCTCGTGCTGCGTCGGCCCTATCATATCGTTGGAAGATCATGGCAGAAACGGTGCGTCTCTACACCCAAGCCATGAGCCTGCGTGTTTCTATGGTGACGGGCGAAGACGCCCAGGCATGCAAGGGCAGATCGAGCGTGTTCGAGGATAGACTCTTAGTCCGAAGGTTCAATGCAGGGGATACGCAGGGGCTACGCCGGATCTACGAGAAGTACAGGTCCGACCTGTTCCGCGTGGCGGGCGCCCTGCTGCACGACCCGACGGCGGTCGAGGACGTCGTTCACGATGTGTTCGTCACCTTCGCCTCCCAGGCCGGGCGGTTCGAGCTGAAGGGCTCGCTCAAAGGCTACCTGGCGATCTGCGTGGCCAACCGGGCCCGGAACGTGGGTCGCCGGGAGAAACCGATCTGTCCCGATCGACTCCGGGCGGTCGAGCCCCAGGCGGACTCTTCGGAGATCGCGGCGGATGCGGAACTACATGAGAAGGTCAGGGCTGAGTTGGCGCGTCTGGCCCCGGAGCAGCGTCAGGCGGTTGTCCTGCACGTGCTTGGCGCGCTGCGGTTCCGGGAGATTGCCCGTCAGACCGGCGAATCGGTCAATACGGTGAAGAGCCGGTATCGCTATGGGATTGCGAGACTGCGGTCCCAGTTGGATGGTCAGGTGGAACGATGAATCGATCCGGGAGAATCAAGGACCTGATAAGAGCGGCCTGCCGGACGGGTTCCGGCGGGTCCGAGTGGACGCCAGCGGATGAACGCATCGTCCGCGATGCCTCAACCGCCATGAGTCAGACACACACCGAGAACCTGCGGGTCACCCGCATTCCGGTATGGAGAAAGATCATGGAAAGCAAAATGACAAGATACTCCGCGGCGGCGGTCGTCGCTCTGGCCGCGGCACTCGTTCTTCTGAATCCCCTGGGAACGTCGCAGCAGGGCGGGGTCGCCCTGGCGGCGGTGCGGGAGAAAGTCGCCCAGGTGGACACGATGGTCCTGCGCGGCGAGAAGACTTTCACCTGCGTGGCCGAGCCCAACCTGGTCTTCCGGTTCGACTCCGTCATGCACTTCTCCAAGCAATACGGCACGATGGAAGAGGGCCGCCTCAACGGGGCCCTGGTGTACCGGGTCATCGCGAACCGGCCCCAGAAGCAGTTCCTCCTTCTCCTGCCCGTGTGGAAGAAGTGCGTCAAGCGTCCGTGGACGGAGGGACAAAGCAGACTCCTGGACAAGGTGTCGCCCACGGGAGTGATCGACTTGTTCATCGCGGCGCCGCATCGCAAGCTCGGGCCCGCGCAGATCAACGGAAGGACCGCGGAGGGCTTCGAGGTCCAGGATATCGAGTCCATGAAGGACGTCATACCGAAGAACCTGATCGACCTTCAGCAAGGGACGGCGACCCTCTGGGTGGATACCCAGGAGCTTCTGCCCGTCCGCCTGGAGGGCGACCTGCTGATCGGCAAGAGCATGCTGACCCTCTTCACGGAGCTTCGCCACCACGTAACCGCCGACCTGGAGAGCTATAACGTGGAGCTGGATGAGGGGTTGTTCAGCACGGAGATCCCGGAGGGCTACACGGAATTCAAGCTCACGGACCTGGTTCCGGGAAACCTGGCCCTCGCCGGTTTGGGTGCGATCCCAACCGGCGCGGTCGTCTGGACCTGGTCCAGAAGGAGACGAAAGGGCCGGACGCCGGCATAGACGACAGCCCCCCGTCCACAACTCACCCTTCCTCGCACATCGAGCCCTGCGCCGTCGCGCAGGGCTTTTTCGTTGAGCTTTTCTTGCGGATTCTGCGCCGATTTTCTACCACAGATCGGGACCTAATGGCGAGAATACAGAGCAGCTCGGTATAACTCGACGAATGAGTATGACGAACCCTGAGGACGACATCCTTGTCCGGCGTGCCTTGCAGGTGGACCCAGAAAGCTTCGGGCAGCTCTGCCGGCGGTATTACTCTTCGCTGATCGCGGTGGCGGACTCCATCCTACTGGATCGGCATCTGGCGGAGGATGCCGCGCAGGAAGCGCTCGCCCACGCGTGCCGGCAGCTTCCAGGGCTTCGCAGGCCGGAACGCTTCGGGCCCTGGGCGGCGGCGATCTGCCGGAACGTGGCGAAAGACATGCTCCGGGAGCGCGTGAGGCAGCGGGAATCCGCCCGGGGGCGCGAGCCCCAGGGGCCGGATGTCCGCGACGACGCACAGGTCGAAGTCCTGGCCGAAGCGTTGCAGCGGTTGCCGCAGCACCTGCGGGAGGTCGTCTTCCTGCGGTTCTACGATGGCCTGAGCTACGAACAGATGGGCAAAGTCCTCGGGACTTCGCAGGAGTCCATCGACGGCCGGCTCCGGCGGGCCAAGAAACGAATTGCCGCTTTTCTGAGGGCGAAAGGGTTCGAATCGTAGGGTGTGATTGCCTATGAAACGGAAAGATGACACGGATCGGCTGGACGACATGCTGGCGCAGCACCTGCGCCGGGAGCCTGCCCCGTTCAACCCCGAGCAGTGGGCCCAGAGGTTCCCGGAAGAAGCCAGGCTCCTGCACCTGGGCTTTCCTCGGCCGGTCCCGAATCGAAGAACGCAACTGATGCAGATAGGGAGGTGTATCGTGACAAGTCGACATACGGGATTGGTTGGTGCGGCGGCGGTGGTCCTGATGGCAGTGGCATTCCTGTTCCCCGGCCGGCACGGCATCGTGCCGGAGAGTATCGCGTGGGCCGACGTCCAGGAGGCCATAGAACAGGTGCACACCTTCCGTGTGACGGGCACCCGGAACTGCTTCTTCTCCCAGAGCGAAACCCCGACATACAAAATGGGCTTGGAGAAGCTCTTCTCCTTCTCGCACGGGTACATCGACAGAACCTTCACGGAGGACGGCCGACTGATGATCGAACTCGCCTACGACCTGCAGACCGGAACGGTGACGGTCCTGTTTCCCACCCGGAAGCTGTACTTTCGGACACAGGCGCCGCAGGTGTTGCACGAAGAAACTCAACAGGTGACGTTCCGGGAATTTGGGGAGTCGCTGTTCGTCTCGGGAGATTATCGCATGATCGGTCCGAACGATGTGCAGGGGATCCAGGCTGTCGGCTTCGAGATCTCCGATCTCCACAGCCGTCTCAAGGCCAAGCTGGGGCTCGGCGGCAGACTGGTGGACCTCTTCTTCTCTTTCGGCCCGGCGTGCGCCCGGATGTGGGTGAACCCGAAGACCTGCTTGCCCCTCCAGCTTGAAGCGGAAGGCAAGGTCAACCCCTGCCTGGTGACCGGCTACCGTGAAATGACGCTTCGCGAGATCGACGACCGCTGGCAGTTCGAGGTGGACCTTGACGACACCCCGTTCCTGCCTGCGATCCCTGAGGACTACCAGGAACTGGCCCTGCCGGGGGCGTCTTGATTTCCTCTGTACGTCACCCCAACTGCGAGTATGCTGATACGAAAGCCTGGCGGCAGAGCGCCGGGCTTTCTCATTTCACCGGGTTTCTGCGCCCGCTGGTGCTACGCGGGCGAGACCTAATTGTGGAATGTGACCGAGAACAGAGAGACCAACCTGGTGTCGGCCGCCCGGAACGGGGATGCCGAGAGCTTCAGCCGGCTGTGTGAGCAGCACTACCCGGCGCTGGTGGCGATTGCCTACTCGCAGTTGGCGGATCGCGGCCTGGCCGAGGACGTCGCTCAGGAAGCGCTGCTGGTCGCATTCCGCGATATCGCGAATCTGAAGGATGCGGGTCGTTTTCTGTCCTGGCTGGCGGCGATCTGCCGCAATACCGCCGTCGATATGGCCAAGGCACGGGCCCGTGAGCGGCGGGCGTGCGCCGATGACTGCGGTCCTGCTCGGGACGTTTGTCACCATGAGAACGACACCGTCAGGATCGTACGAGAGATCATCTTCCGCTTGGACTCGGACGTGAGGGACATCGTCATGCTGCGGTACTACAACCAGATGACCTACGAGCAGATCGCCGGCCTGCTCGGCGTGTCCGAGGAGGCAGTCAACGGCAAGCTCCGGCGGGCCCGCCAGACGATCCGCCGGCAATTGCAGCGGCGCCAGTCGATGGAGATGGAACCATGAGCCACAGGCACGATGAAGACCGGCTGGATCGGATCATCTCCCAGGCGGTCGATCTCGGCCACGTCGAGTTCGACCGCGCGAAGTGGCTGGAGCAGGCCGCCGCCCGGCGGTCGCATCCCGGTGGCTCGCAGCCTCAAGCCCCCAAGACTCTTTGGAGAACCATTATGAAAAGCCCCATCACAAGATACTCCGTCGCCGCGACGATTCTCGTGGCGGCCTCCGTCGTACTGATCGGTCCGCTCGGCAGTCGGCACAGCGTGGCTCTGGCCGACGTGGCGCAGAAGCTCAGCGAAACGCGCACCATCATACACAAGGAGAGGCGAATCGCCTGGCGCCAGGGAGAGAACGAGCCCTTCTTCCACGGTGAGGTCAGGAAATACATCTCGACAGACATCGGATTCATGGAAGAGCAGTACGATCCGAACGGTGCGGTCCTGCATCGGGCTTACTTCCTCAAAGAAGGACAGGTCATCGTCGTCTTTCCCCAGAGCAAGAGGTATGTCAAGCTTCCCTCGGAGAAACGCATGTACGACGAGATGCTCAAGATGTCCACGCCGGCGGGCATGGTGGACTACTTCACCGCCATGCCCTGCACAAAGCTGGGGCGATCCCAATGCGACGGTGTCGACGTCGAGGGATTCGAGACGAGGGCCTTCGACTTCCCATGGCTCCAGGACTATCTGAAGTATCTGTTCCCGATCGACGATCTGTTGGCCCGGCTGTGGGTGAACGCGGAAACCTCCCTGCCGGTCGAGATCGAAATGAAGATGGACGTAGGTCGAGGCTTGATGAACGGGTTCCAGAAGATCCGTGGCGAGTTCACGGCGTACGATTTCGAGTGGGACGTCGAACTGCCGGAGGGAGTCCTCGACCCGAACATCCCGTCGGATTACACCCAGATCGATCTCGGGTCGATGGCGCAGGAGAACGCCGCCTGGCTCGGCGTCGGCGCTGCGCCGATCCTCGGGTTCGTCGCCTGTCGGAGACGACGCCGACGGGCTGAGGTCTCGAAGATCGCGGTCGCGCGTTGACGGCACACTTCCCACGGCACACAAGACGCAATCGCGGAGAGCTCTGTCGGGAGCGGCAGGGCTTCTCTTTTGACACGGTGCTGACGGAATCCCGCCGCCTCCCGCGCACTTTCGGGACGCGGGAGTCGTCTCTATACTGGACACTGATCAGTGAACCGGTGACGGATGATGTCCTTGAGAACGTGCCCAGACGATGAGAGAGCCGTAGTAGAGGCCGCGTGTCGCGGCGATGCGGATGCCCTGGCCGGGCTGTACGAGCGATACTACGTCTTGATGGTGTGGGTGGCCTATGCCGTGCTGCTGGACCGTGGTCTGGCGGAGGACGCGGCGCAGCAGGCCTTCGCCACGGCGTGCGTGAAGATGCGCAGCCTGCGAAAACTCGACCGGTTCGGTCTCTGGCTGACGACGATCTGTCGCAACGCAGCACAGGACATGGCCCGCGCCAGAAGACGCGACGCGATGCTCCAGAAGACCGCGGCCGCGGAGCCACCCGTGCGACCCGGCTCCAACGGGTTTGACCGGGCGGTCAAGGAGGCGGTCGACAGCCTGGACGCCATGTATCGCGAAGCCATTGTCCTGCACTACTACAGCCAGTTGAGCTACAAGGAAATCGAGTCCGTGCTGGGGGTCTCGAGCGACGTGGTGAAAGGCCGGCTCGCCCGGGCCCGCCGGCAGATCCAGGTGCACTTGGAGAAGGAAGGCTTCCGCCGGGAGCAGTCGTCATGAAACGGACATACAACGAACACGATCTGGAGCAGGCGATTCGCCGCACGGCGCCGGGCGATCCGCCGAGACCGGATTTTACACAGTGGCGAGAGAAGCACCCCGAGGCTATGTGTGCCAACGGCCTCGGGGCCACAGCGGACCCCGACCGACCCCTCGTGTCGGTCATCAGATTCGGGAGAAACATCATGAGAAGGAACAGAGTAAGACTCGGCGCCGTCGCGGCGGCAATTCTCACTGCAGTGATCTTCTTCGGCAGCGGGACGGACAAGGCCTGGTCGGTGGAGCAAACCATCGCGGCCATGAAGAAGATCGAGTCGGTGCACATCACAGGCACGAATCTCTGTCACGGGAAACCCACGCCCTTCGACTGTTGGGTCTATTCCCCGGCGGGGGGCTCGGATTCCTTGAAGCTGCGTTACCAGTGCCGATGTGAAAGGAAAGGCGTGCTTATCGTCCAGGGCGGCACCGTATATGCCTACCTGCCATCGGAGAAGGTCATTCGAATCCGGGATGGCTCGCAAATCGAGGATTTGCAGTATTGGTACGAGGGAGCCAAGCTCAGTCCCTGGCTGACCGGCAAGCTGCTCGAGACCTTGAAGCTGGTGGGCCGCGGCTGGCAGCAACGAACCGAGACCGACCCGAACACCGGCGCCGAACAGATCGTCATCACGTGCAGCCACCCGCCCTCGAATGTCTCGTTCCTGCTCGTCGTGGACCCCGAGAGCAAACTGGTCCGCCGGGCCAAGCTCTGGAAGAACCTCCAGTGGCAGGGGGAACCGATGTTCGACGCGCGGGTGTTCACGTACAATCCCGATCTTGCCGCCGATTTCTTCGAGATCAAGGCCCCGCCCGAGGTCATCGTGCTGAGCGAGGAGGCGGAAGAGCAGAATCAGGCGCTGTTCGACCGCGCGGAACGCCTATTTCAAGAAGCCAAGTACGCGGAGGCGCGGGAACTCTACCAGCAGGTTCACCACGCGTATCCAAGCCTCAAGATTGCGTCGGAGGCTCTGATGATGGTGGGCCTGTGCCACGACCATCTGGGACAGCCTGACCAGGAGATCGAGGCCTATCGCGAGGCGATCAGCGAATACCCTACCCTCAGCGGTTGGAACGTGGCGACATATTACTATCTCGGAGGCGCCTACCTGGACCAGGGTCAGAAAGAGAAGGCCCTCGAAGCCTTCGAGCACTGCCTGGCGGCGGGCAAAGGCGTTAGCGATCCGGAACAGTTCCCATTAAAGGAGGCCCGCGAGTCCATCGCGAGAATCCGAAGCCAGTAGAAGACAAATCCCACTTGGCACGGCGGGTCCGGCGGAGAGAGACCCGTGCCCATGTCAGATCCTCCTGCCGGTCCCAGGTCCTCAGGCCGGCAGGAGCGTCCCTTGTGCCGACGTGGATGCACTGTTGCGATCAGGCGGCACATTGCATAGAATGATGTCCACAGCGGTGTTTGGAGAGCCGTGGTGCAACTGACAGAGATTCTTCGATGCCCGAGAACGGGCGGCAGGCTGCAGTTCGACAGCCGTGAGAAGGCGCTGTTCGTCGAGCGCTCGAATGCAGCATACCCGCTCATAGATGGTATCGTTGACTTCTGCCCGCACGCGCACGACAGAGTTTCCACCTCCTATGACAAAGTGGCCTGGCGCTATGATCCTTACATCACCGGCTCCTCGGTCCCCATGAGGCTGTTCGGTAGGATCATCTGGGGATGCGACGATGATCGCGACCCCATGAAGGAGGTCCTGTCGCTTCTGCCGGAGCGATTCGACAGCGTTCTGCTGGACGTGCCCGTGGGCACGGGGGTCTTCACGGCTCCGCTCTACCGTCGCTACCGCGAGGCCACGATCATCGGGGTGGACTGCTCGATGAATATGCTGCGCAGAGCACGAGGCTGTCTGCGGGAGCAGGGCGTGAACAACGTGCACCTTCTCAAGGCCGACGCCGCCAACCTGCCTCTGCAGGATGCCGTCGTAGACCTGGTGCTCTCGATGAACGGCTGGCACGCGTTCGCCGACAAGCGGGGCACGACCGCCCAGATGCGACGCGTCCTTCGCGAGGGCGGAACGCTCATCGCCTGTGGCTACATCCAGGGCGCGAGGCGGCTGTCCGACTGGTTCGTCCGCTGCTTCGGCGTCCGTAACGGCTTCTTTACGCCCCCGTTTTTCGAGCTGGATGACCTGGCTCGGCACTTTGAAGGCTTCACCATCACTCGACAAGGCAGCGATAAATCCATTGCTTGGTTCGAAGCCGTCAAGGAATGAGCATGGGTTGCGGCGAGTATGCCAGAGGACATAACGAAATCGCCCGGCATGCGTCCTAAAAGCATGGATCATATGGTTCTGTGGCTGGATCGGCGGCTGTCCGCGTCAAACGGAGCTCTCGTGGGCCCGAAGGCGGCGAGCCTGTGCGCGCTGCGACGCCTCCGGGTGAAGGTTCCGCCGTGCTTCTTTGTGACCACCCGGGCCTTCCGAGAACACCTGGAGGCAAACGGCCTTCACGCGCGAATCGCGGCGCCGGCGGACCGCACGGAGCCCGCCCTGGAGGAGATTCGGCAGCTCATCGTTCGCTCGGTTTTTGCGGATTCCCTGCGCGAGCAGATCACCTCGGCGTACGAGCGGCTGGGGGCAGGGATCGTGGCCGTGCGCTCCTCGGCGACGGCGGAAGATCTGCCGGGGCATTCGTTCGCCGGACAATACGAGACCATCCTGGGCGTGAGATCGGTCGAAGAGTGCCTCGACGCGATCAAGCGATGCTGGGCGTCGCTCTGGACCGAGCGGGCGTTCGAGTACCGTCGGCGCAACGAGATCGACCACCGGCAGGTGGAGATGGCGGTGATCGTACAGCGACAAATCGAACCGGACGCGGCGGGCGTGGCGTTCAGCCTCGATCCGGTCACCGGCAG
>Ga0209163_1003622_pt1 | contig 11105 bp, 7 predicted proteins | sample MTBAKSrepl2MetaG_FD_187457 | JGI IMG/M metagenome (GOLD analysis project Ga0209163, IMG submission 187457) | Enrichment culture microbial communities om Arthur Kill intertidal strait, New Jersey, USA, that are MTBE-degrading - MTBE-AKS2 (Arthur... | ecosystem: Environmental > Aquatic > Marine >...
GGGGGGGGGGGGATGTCAAGTAAACATATCGCAAACTCTATTTCGAAAAACGAAAAACTCCAAGTTGGACTCTCCGCACACTCCCGGTTGGTCAACTTCCTATCTTAGTCCTGGTCTCTGCTTAGAATATGTACATAACGTATTATAGCGACAAACGCACACCTCTCCCACTTTCTCTATGGCAGGTGGATTCCCTTCTCAGGGTGCCCATTATTGGTGGAGCGCACCTCGAATTATTTGAGCAAAACGACCTTCTGCATTCGAGTGCCGAACTCGGGCGAGGAAGCCCGTAGGAGGTAGAGGCCGCTTGGGAAGTGGGTGGCATCGAAGGTGAAGCGGTGGCTGCCGGACGGGGTGTCGGTGTTGGCCAGCAGAGCGACACGACGGCCCAGCAGGTCAAACACCTCAAGCCTCAATCTTCCGGCATGAGGCAGAGCCACAGTGACTGTCGTCGAGGGATTGAAGGGGTTCGGCTGGGCAGAACTCACCTCGAATTTCTGTGGCAACTCACCACGGTCGGGGTGGTCGATGAGACTTTCAGTCTGGTTTGCACGCAGGATGACTGTTTCGCGGAATGCTTCCGGATCGTTGCAGTCGAAACGCAGGGTGTCGCTTCGGACTTGGTCGTCCGGCGCTGTGAAGCGCACTGTCACCTCCGCAGTCTCATCCCTCGCCAGCACAAGCGAATCCGCCCCCAACTCCAGCGAAAAAGCCTCATCCTCGACCAATCCGCCATAAACGACAAGGGCTTCAACCCCCGTATTGGTCAGCACCATCGACCGCCCTACGCTCTCCCCCACTCCCACCATTCCGAAATCAACCAGATTGGTGTCCGGCTCCACATTCGCCGCCCAGAAATGCTCGGTGGACCAGGGTTCTACAAAAGTGGGCAGGTTTACCAGAACGGTATCCCCGAGTCCATCCGGATTGGCGGTCGGATTGTAAGGGCCGGTCGGATCGCCCCAGTAGTTGTTCTGGAGATGCAGCCGTAAATCGGGGGTCACGGCAGCAGAGGCATGGTTGTCGATAAAGTCGTTTTCGGAAGCGTAAAGGGTTGACCCACCACGAACGAAAACAACACCATCCCAATCCAGAATCGGCACACCAGGTAACGTTGGGTCATAAGAATTGTTAGTCACAAGATTCCTGATAAAATGTGTGGTAATGGGGACACCGTTGATTGAACTGACGAACAATGCACCAACTCGCTTGCTCGAGTTTCCGGAAAATATGTTTTCTTCGATGGTAACATTTCCGTTCGAATAGATTGCACCACCTTCCGATGCCAGATTATTTATAAAGATATTCTTTTCGATTCGGTTATAATAACCGTGAATCAGATCCATCGCGCCTCCTACACCATCTACTTGATCCGGCTCAGCAAAGGAGTAATTCGAATCAAATACATTTTCACTGATAATCAATGTATCCATACTTGAGATGGATAGTCCCCCACCAAATCTGGCAGTATTGCTATAGAAATAATTGTGCGAGATATACCAGACGCCACCACTCAGGAGAGCTCCTCCCCCTCCATTTGGCCGACCATTACCGAGAAAGTTGGACTCTTCAAGTGTTCCGTGGTATCGTGTGGCATATAAGCCGCCACCCTGGTTCCCACGGAAGCTCGTACTGGAAATCAATCCCGAACCATGTGTAATCCTGACGGTGTAATAATTAAAGGGAGTGGAATTGCTGTCAATTTGACACGAAGTTATCTGGACGTCACACGAGTCTAAGTGAGCAGCGCTGCCAGTGAGAGCGTAATTGTGGCGAAAGATTACCTGATCCAGATAGACAGTCGCCGCAACAGCACGCAGGCCGCCCCCATAGGATGGGTCGTATTGCGATGAGTTGCCATGCCGAATTGAGAAACCGATCAATCGAAGGGTATGAGTATGATTCCCGACCATTGTGATTAGACGGAACGAATCCATCCCATCCAGAATCGTATTATCTCTGAAAGTCGTGTCGTTTGCGAGGACATACTCGCTGCAAATCGTAATCGATTTGCCAGTGATGAGCAGCTCTTCATGATAAGTGCCAGGTGCAATCAGCACCGTATCTCCAATGATCGCACACGCATCAATCGCTTCCTGAATCGTCTCGACATCACCTGGGACATACTTGATTGTCGCCTGAGAAGGGAGGGCGATCAGCACGACCAGAAATAGTGAATACCAGGCATATTTCATGGGAACCATCCTCGAAAGTAAAGAGTGCGGCTATCCTTAGTCGATAGCCGCACTCAATGTTAACAGTAAGTTACCAACTGATTTCAAGATAGACTGTACCAGTTCCACCAGAATCCCGGCTCAGTTCATTGATAAAGTCTCCGTATTGCACCTTGCTGGGATGAGTTCGGTATTGCGATACTAAGTGGTAGTCATCCTCAAGCATGATGTGATCCTCGAATGTGCTTCCGCCGACGATTTCAATGATGAAGCGGTTGTCGGCTCTTCCACCGCCGAAAGTAGCATCCGTAGCATCGATCAACTGAAACACAGGGGTGGGCAGATCCTGTGGAGATACAGTGCCCGATTGAGAAGTGTTTGGGCCAGCCGCTCCGAATGTGGCACTGAAATTGTAAGCGTTTCCAACCGACACCAGCCAAAGTACAAGCACAAGGGCAACGAGAACTGAACTGATTTGCTTTATACTCCCTCCTATTAGGTTATACTACCGACTCCATTCTACATTGGGGGGGGCGGGATGTCAAGTAAACACATCGCAAACTCTATTTCGAAAAACGAAAAACTCCAAGTTCGACTCTCCGCACACTCCCGGTTGGTCAACTACCTATCTTAGTCCTGGTCTCTGCTGAGAAGATGTACATATCGTATAATAGCGACAAACGCACACGTCTCCCAATTTCTCTAAGGCAGGTGGATTCCCTTCTCAGGGTGCCCATTATTGGTGGAGTGCACCTCGAATTATTTGAGCAAAACGACCTTCTGCATTCGAGTGCCGAACTCGGGCGAGGAAGTCCTTAGGAAGTAGAGGCCGCTTGGGAGATGGGTGGCGTCGAAGGTGAAACGGTGGCTGCCGGACGGGGTGTCGGTGTTCGCCAGCAGAGCGACACGTCGTCCGAGCAGGTCAAACACCTCAAGCCTCAATTTTCCGGAATGAGGCAGAGCCACAGTGACTGTCGTCGAGGGATTGAAGGGGTTCGGCTGGGCAGGACTCATCTCGAATTTCTGTGGCAACTCACCACGGTCGGGGTGGTCGATGAGACTTTCAGTCTGGTTTGCACGCAGGATGACTGTTTCGCGGAATGCTTCCGGATCGTTGCAGTCGAAACGCAGGGTGTCGCTTCGGGCTTGGTCGTCCGGCGCTGTGAAGCGCACTGTCACCTCCGCAGTCTCATCCCGTGCCAGCACCAGCGAATCCGCCCCCAACTCCAGCGAAAAAGCCTCATCCTCGACCAATCCGCCATAAACGACAAGTGTTTCAACCCCCGTATTGGTCAGCACCATCGACCGCACTACGCTCTCCCCCACTCCCACCGTTCCGAAATCAACCAGATTGGTGTCCGGCTCCACATTCGCCGCCCAGAAATGCTCGGTGGACCAGGGCTCGACAAACGTTGGCAGCCAGACCAGTACTGTATCGCCCAGTCCGTCGGGATTGTTCTGTGGATGATAGGGGCCGGACGGATCACCCCAATAGTTGTTCTGGAGATGCAGCCGTAAATCGGGGGTCACGGCTGCAGAGGCATGGTTGTCGATAAAGTCGTTTTCGGAAGCGTAAAGGGTTGACCCACCACGAACGAAGACAACACCCTGCCAATCAACGAAGCTTGGAATTTCAGGATCATAGCGATTGTTGCTCAGTAGATTTCGATTGAAAGATACTGTGACAGGAATCCCGTTGATCGTACTGACAAATAGTACCCCGATCCGCTTGCTGGAGTTGCCAGTGAAGACGTTTTGTTCAATAGATACATTACCGTTTGCATAGATAGCTCCACCTTCTGAAGCATAATTATTGATGAATGTGTTTCTTATTATAAGATTGTAGTGACCATGAATTAAATCTATTGCTCCACCCAATCCATGCAATGTCTGTGGCTCAGCCACTGAGTAATTTGAATCAAAAATATTTTCGCTGATGACCAATGTATCCATGCTGCTTATCGAAAGTGCTCCACCATACATCGCAGTATTCCCGCAAAAATAGTTCCGAAGGATTTGCCAAGAACCAGAATTGGCGATAAAGCCTCCCCCTCCATCAGGTCTACCATTGTTGAGGAATGATGAATTCTCCAGTACTCCAGCACAGCCGATTGCTCGAAGTCCAGATCCCTGATTCTCCTTGAATACCGAATTGTCAATGTGGCTTGAAGCATACTTAATTTGAAAGGTATAATTATTATTAGGCGTTCTATTACTATCAATTATGCTTGATGTCATCCATATTTCGCTTGAGTCGAGATACGCAGCACTCCCGGTATTTGCAAAGTTATCTCGAAAGATCATGTGATCCAGTATTACCATTGCATTGTCAGCTCGCAATCCACCCCCGTATGGTGGATTATAAGGTGATGCACTACCTTGAACTATTGATAAGCCTATCATACGCAATGTGTCGGTATGGGTTCCAAACAATGTGATCGGGCGAAACGAGTTTGTACCATCCAAAACTGTAATATCTCTATAGGTTGTGTCGTGATTCTGGATATATTGGCTACAAATCGAAATAGATTTATTTCCAACTACTATCTCTTCCTGGTAGATTCCCGGTGCGATTAGAACGGTGTCCCCAAGTGACGCAGATGCGTCAATTGCTCCCTGAATCGTCCCATATTCGCCAGGAACGTGCCTCAAGTCTGCTTTGGATTGGAAGGTTATAGCAACCAGGAAGAGCATTGAGTACAAGAATGGTTTCATCTGATCCGCCGCTTGAACGTGTCGGGCGGCTATCCGCCCAGGATAGCCGCCCCCGATGAAACAATATCTTACCAACTGATCTCAAGATACACTGTCCCACTCCCACCAGGAGCTCTTGTCAACCGGTTAAGATAAGTGCTGTACTGGACCTTGCTGGGATAGCTGCTGTATCTGTCAACAACATGGTAACTATCCTCCAGCCAGATGTGATCCTCGAACGTACTTCCACCTACAATATTAATGATGAACCGATTGTCGGCACGGGCACCTTCTTCGTCGAAAATGGCATTTGTTCCATCAATCAACTGGTAGACTGTTCCGGGGTAGTCCTGCGCTGAAACTGACCCTGAGTTTACAGCTTCCTGATCCGGATAAAGAGTTGCGTGGAAGTCGTAAGCGTTTCCAACCGACACCAGCCCAAGTACAAGCACAAGGGCAACGAGAACTGCACTGATTTGCTTTATACTCCCTCCTATTGGGTTATACTACCGACTCCATCCTACATTGGGGGGGGCGGGATGTCAAGTAAACACATCGCAAACTCTATTTCGAAAAACGAAAAACTCCAAGTTCGACTCTCCGCACACTCCCGGTTGGTCAACCTCCTATCTGAGTCCTGGTCTCTGCTGAGAAGATGTACATAACGTATTATAGCGACAAACGCACACCTCCCCCAATTTCTCTAAGGCAGGTGGATTCCCTTCTCAGGGTACTGCATCACTGGTGAGGTACACACCTCCGGATTATTTGAGCAAAACTACCTTCTGCATTCGAGTGCCGAACTCGGGCAAGGAGGCCCGGAGAAGGTAGAGACCGCTTGGGAGATGGGTACCGTCAAACTGGAAACAATGCCTCCCCGCTGTAAGTGGATCGTCGTGCAGACACGCGACAAGGCGGCCCAGCAGATAAAACTCTCGCAGCAACTTGAGCAGAAATCTGGAGGGACGAGCTTGAACGGAAGATAAGGAAAGCCTAACTTGCGCGATCCGAGGTGACATCGGCGAGCCTGACCCCGAATGACGAGGCGGAGGAAACGAGTGTCGGCACCGGGCAAGCGATCCTGTTCAATCCACTAACGTTCCGGAGAGACGATGCGACTCTACACTCGAAATAACCTGGACGGCGTTGTCAGCGCGGCCCTGATCATGATTAAAGAAGAGATCGATGGGGTAGAGTTTGTTTCCCCACGCGCCATGCAGGATGGTGAAGTCAAGGTGGAGCCGGGGGCGGCCATCAGCAACTTGCCCTATCACAAGAACGCCGTGCTTTATTTCGACCATCACGCCTCTTCCATTTCCGTGCTGCCGGAAGGTGTGCGGGGCCTCGTTCAAGAGGGTCCGAGCGCCACGCACATGGTCCTCGAATTCTACGGCTTCCGTGAATCCTCCACCCTCCCGCGTTTCCACGACATGGTGCATTTCACCGATCGTTTCGACAGCGCCACCCTCAGTTATGAAGATGTGCTCAACCCTGAAGGATGGATGCTTCTGGGGGTTCTGCTCGACCCGCGGACCGGCCTGCAACTCGATTCATCCCTGTACATCAGCCTGATTCATTGTATCCGGAACGGCATGAAGATCCGTGACATCCTCGCCATTCCGGAGGTTCGCCATGCAACAGACCGTTACTACACAGAAGAGGAGTCGAGCAAGATTCTTCTCGCCAGCCACAGCAAAGTCTATCGGAATCTCCTGATCACCGACCTCAGTGATGTCGCCACACCCATCATCGGCAACCGTTTTGCCCTCTACGCCATCTTCCCGCGTTGCAGTGTCAGCATTCGTGTCCTCCCCCATGACACAGATACGGAGATGGTGGTTTTCTCCGTAGGCAAGAGTATTTTCCGGCGGACGTCAGCAGTCCACATCGGTAATCTGATGGCCGAGTACGGCGGCGGTGGCCTCGAAGGTGCCGGCACCTGCCAGTTCCCGCTGAAAGAGGCGGAGAAGCGGTTGGTCGAATTGACGGCCCGTTTGCTGGATTAATAGCTCGGCCGGGAGGTGGCTTTTTCTGAGGCCATCATGGAGTCATGAATAAATAAAGACAGACATAGTTTATCTTCCTTTCGAAAGTCGAAAACTGCTGCAAATCAAGGGTGGGATCATTCGTAAACTACGTCTGTCCCCATTTATCACTCGTGCGGCAGGCAATGCCGCACCTCTTCGAGGTGCGAGCGTAAAATTAACAAGGCAAGCCGAGGCACCGTTTCAGGTACCCTCCGGGCTCCATTCAAGGGGCGGAAGTGTGGACTTTCATGCTCCCTTCTTCACAAATTAGTCACGTCCTGAAGGTTGTATTCTCAAGTACAGTCCTATGATCCGCACGGCGCAGCGGTACGGGGGAAGCGTCCGATTTCGCGGGGATCGCTTTTCAGCCGAGCCGGGCGGGAACCTGCCCCTGCTTTCCTGAGTTTTTTCCACGTCGGGAATCGGAAACGGTTGAAAAATCGTTAATCAGGGTTCTACATTCACACCTGATCAACACCAGGCAAACGGAGTAACCTGCATGGCTTCATCCCCTCAGAAGGAAAACAACACCAGCCAGGAGGGTGGTTTCGACCAAATGGTTGACCGGCTTTGGAACCAGTTGAAGTCGATGAAATTCGCGATCCTGATCCTGTTGATCATCGCGGCGGCGTCGATCTTCAACCTGTTCGCAAACGAGTTCATCCTCCCGGTCCGAGGCGGGGCTTCCCAGGCATACGCCACATGGGAACCGGCTTACGGTGCAGCCCGCGCCGGCTTCCTGACGTTCATGCAGATGTACAGCCCCTACACCTCGTGGTGGTACACTGTCCTTCTTGGACTGCTGCTGTTGTCGTTGATCGTCTGCGTAATCGACCGTGCCCCGATTGTCTGGCGTCTGATGACAGTCCCCCGTTTCATTCGTGACAGGGCGGAATACAAGGATGTTCCGGACCATGCGGAAATTCGAAGCGAAGCTCTGCAGAGCGGGATTGAACGAGTCATGCACCGCTTCGGATTCGTGGTGCGCCGGGAGTCATCCGACCAGGGCGACACCCTGCTCGCAGGGGCGCGTTTCAGCTGGGCACACAGTGGTCCCTGGCTTGTGCATGTGGGATTTATCCTGCTGGTGCTCGGCGGGGCGATGATCGCACGCGGCGCCTACCAGACAAATGTCGGTGGACTTCCCGGTGATCTGCTGATGCCCAATGAGCAGGAGTGGGGCTTTAATGTTCGTGTCGACGACTTTCAGGTCCATTACCACCCTCTTGGTCCGAGCCAGTACGTCCAGGTGGATGGCGGGGCGATGATCGGCAGGATCATCCGCAAGCATGCTGACGCGACCTTCGACCTGGAAATTTTCAGCCCACGCAACACGACGATGGACAGGGTATCCTCGGACCGTATCCAGAACCGGATTGACCGCAGGATGCAGGGCGGCCGTCTCGACCAGGCGAATATCGCGGACTATGTCGCCACGTTGACCGTGATTGAGAACGGTCGCGAAATCCGGACCGAAGAGGTCGAAGTCAACCATCCCCTGCGTCACAACGGATACCGCTTTTACCAGTCGAGTTTCAACGATCGCCGCATGGACAGCGAAGGCCGCTGGATGACGATCCTGAATGTCCGCAAGGACCGTGGCGCACCCTTTGTCTGGGCAGGGATTCTCCTTGTCACGATTGGACTGGTTGTCGGGATGTATTTCGAACCACAGAGGTTGTACGCGCACCTCTCCCAGGATGGGACAACCCTGCACCTTGCAGGCAGGAGTGAGCGCAACCGCACGCTATTCACAGACCGTTTCCAGAAGATCGTAAACTCGATCGAACGCGCGGCGGCGCCTGAAAAGAAGGAGGCATCGTGAAGTCCAAGTGGATCTACTTCGGTGGGGCGGTTGTCATTCTCGCCCTCTTGTTCTGGTGGTCGGGCCAGGATTCACGTGCCCCGAAACCCGTCCAGCACACAGGCATGGGCGGAATGCCGCAGTCCGCGCCGCACAACCACGGCACCGAGTTGCCAACGGTCAAGGAAGTGAGTGTCGCGGTGGAGAGTTCCACCGGCGAGAACCTCGGCGCCACCAACCTCGCCTGGCAACAGCTCACACCGCTGCAAGGCACGCCCTACAGCCTGAAGGTCACCGAGTTCTACACACAGTGGAACTGGGACCAGCATGCGATCAACCTCAGCTTCGAAGAGCAGAATCCTGCGGCGAAGATCGAGGTCTGGCAGGATGGCACCATGAAGTACACTGCCTGGGCATTCAAGAATGTGCCCTTCTTCCGGATGACGATGCATACGCCTGGCGAAGGTGCGAGCGATGACCGCATCGCGTTCACATTGATGACCTATGATGGCCTCGCGCTTCCCGGGGGGGCAAGCAAAGCGCGTATGGCCAATCCTCATGAAGGAGCCGAAGGATGAACCGCCCCGATGCGATTTTTTATTCTCTGGCATTCTACTCCTACCTGATTTCATTCCTGCTCTACATCGTCCATGTGGCGTTGAAGAAGGAAACACTTGGCAGGATCGCTACAGTGATCTCGGGCATCGGACTGGTTCCACACAGCATCGCCTTCGGGACTCGTTGGGCCGCCCAGGGTCACATCCCCCTCGCCAACATGTATGAATACATGGGGCTGATGAGCTGGATGGTGGTTGCCGGGCTGGTTTACTTCGTCCTGCGGTACAAGAATCACCGTATCGGTGTTTTTGTCTCCCCCATCGCCGTGATGATGCTGGTGGTGGCGAGTCTGCTGCCAAACGAGGTCAATCGTCAGCTCATGCCGGCTTTGCAGTCTACCTGGCTGGCGATTCATGTCACCCTTGCGGCACTCGGCTCGGGTGCTTTCCTGATCAGCTTTGCGGCGGGAACGCTCTTCCTGATGTCCGACGAAGACGGCAGCTCGATCAAACGTGAAACGATCCAGCGCGAATGGAACCTCTTCGCGATTTTCTGGATCGGTCTGCCCCTTGTGCTCGCGCTCGTTCTTCGCGGCTTGAACCTGCTGCCACCCTCGATCGACCAGCTCGGCGCTGGCGCGATGGGACGTGATTCAGGTGCAGCGCTGACACGTTTTGCGTTGTATGCCAGCGATGGCCCCCTCTATTGGGGACGGATGGCGATCGGCATGGGGATCGGGATGGTTGTCGCCGCGCTGGTCTGGCCCCTGGCGCACATCCGGATGCTCCGTCAGTCCAAACGAGAGGGGGCAGGCGCGAAGATGTTCATGTCAGTGGTTTTCGCCCTGTTGCTTTCGGCGGTGATCGTCGGCTTCCTCATCAAGTCCGGCAGTATCGCCCTGACAGGCGGCTCCTACTTCAAGATCTTCGAATTTTTCGGTCCAGTGCTTGTGATTTCCTGGGCAGTCGCTCCGATCATCTGGTTCCTTCTGGGACGTGTCCAGGGGGGGTGGGCGAAGTCGATCGGCGTGAAACGGACTGTGTTCGAGGACATCGGCTATGCCGGAATCGCCATTGGCTACCCGCTCTACACGGTTGGTGCCCTTTTCGCCGGGGCGATCTGGGCAGAGCAGGCCTGGGGCAACTGGTGGAGCTGGGACCCGAAGGAAGTGGGCGCACTGATCATCTGGCTCTTTTACACCGGCTACCTGCACGCCCGCTATCAGCGTGAGTGGAAAGGAAACCGCGCCGCCATCCTGCAGGTGCTCGGCATGGTCTTCGTTTTCATCAGCTTCTTCGGGAACTACTTCTTCGGCGGGCTGCACTCGTTTGAAGTGACGTAGGCCGTCAACCGGATTTCTCCGAAGTCTGGAGGAACCGGTTCCTCCTGAGAATTGGTGCATGAATTCAGCGGTCAAGTTCGCTGAGAGGCAAGCGCAGCGCAGTCTCCCGGCGCGACTTGACAACCTGAATGGTCAGAGACAGCAGCACAAATTCTTGTGGAAATCCGCGAAACTGAAAACCCAGACAGTTCAGAAACAGAGTTCATGACCGGTTCGGAATTGAGCCTGTTTCTAAACTGCCTGGGATTTTTTTTATCGCCCGGAAAGTGGCATCATTCTGGTTTGCGGGCGTAGATTTTCGCGCTCCAGATCCGACCGGACATGTCGCTGATCGCTCGTTCCAGCAGCTCGCCTTCCAGCCCGGATGCCCCGACACCGCAGCCACAGCCGCACGAATTGCCCGTCTCACCATCAAATTGCTCGGAATCCACCAATGACCGCACCTGAGTGGAATCGTAATGGATACGTTCCAGCACCTTCGCTTCGGTCAACCCGGCGGCACGTAA
>Ga0209163_1003625_pt1 | contig 11102 bp, 7 predicted proteins | sample MTBAKSrepl2MetaG_FD_187457 | JGI IMG/M metagenome (GOLD analysis project Ga0209163, IMG submission 187457) | Enrichment culture microbial communities om Arthur Kill intertidal strait, New Jersey, USA, that are MTBE-degrading - MTBE-AKS2 (Arthur... | ecosystem: Environmental > Aquatic > Marine >...
GGGGGGGGGGGGCAAGTCTTCGAAACAGAATCGTAAAGAAATCTACGAAGTTGTCTCGGTTGTCTCTCTTTTTGTGTTTTTTGGGTTTGCTGGTTGTGAATGCTCGCCAGTCCGCGCTTTCGAAGTCGTCGTGCACTTTTGACTTCTCTTGACGTTGATATCATACACGATTGGGCTCGGCCAAAAGTTCTGTGGCGTTTTTACAGTTTGGTGGTGGTGGGGGGTGCGAATCGAGCCGGGGATGGAAGGCGGGTGTGCCGCCTTGTTTTCAGTTCGGAGGAAGTCCCGGTCGGAAATCTGCCAGGGGGAAGGCTGCCCTGCATGATGAAAAAACCGCGCTGGGATCAACCCAGCGCGGTTCGAGTGTGCGACGTTCGGATCAGGAATGTGCGGACAGACGCTTGACGTCACGAGCTGCCGGGCCTTTCTGACCCTGCTCGATCTCAAACTCAACTTCCTCACCTTCCTCGAGCTTGCGAAAACCATTGCCGAGGATTGCACTGTAGTGCACGAAAACGTCTTTTCCACCATCGACTTCAAGGAAACCAAAACCTTTGGTCTCATTGAACCACTTCACTTTACCACGCATCTGTAGCTCACACTTTCCGTTGAATAAATCAACCGGTCATCCTGAATCCGGTTTCCAGCACGTAATGTAGTAATCGTGCAGGTCTGAACCAACATGAACGACAAATGGTGCAAGCTCTTTGACTCCGTCTCTCGGGCTCTCTCACGTTGAAGTGAACCGATGCAAATCACCGGGAAGGGGTCTCCTGGCCGCCTCCTGGTTTGCCCGCTATCAGGCTCATGGTCATGGGGACACGGCCCTCGAATCCGGGAAGACGCCACCAGACCTTGTCCTCACGGACCATGCCTGGAAAGGCCTGGAAGAAAAGCCTGTCATACTCACGGAAGGAAAGGAGGGTTAATCCTGCACGGCGCAGAGCGGTGAGGATGTCCTCGAGGGACCACTTCCATTCATAATCATCCGAACGGGGGATATACTCAGGGTTTGCGTAGTCCGGCCATTGCCCGGGCTGACCGCGCTCGGGCTCGTCCTGGTGGAAATAATGACCATCCACACAGAGCTGCCCCGGTTTCTGGTTGTCGAACATGTTCAGGCTGGGATGGGTTTCCATCAGGTAGAGGAAGCCACCCGGCTTCAAAAAGTGTGCGACAATCTCCGCCCAACGGTTCAGGTCGTGCAGCCAGAGCAGGGCGCCGCGTCCTGTGTAAACGATGTCGAACTGTTCCTGCAGTGCATCCGGCAGCTCATACAGGCTGCAGCGCACGAAATGAGCGTCCAAGCCAAGATCGCTGGCAAGTTTACGTGCCTCGTCGATCGAAGCATCCGAAATGTCCATCCCGGTTACCCTGGCGCCGAGACGTGCCCAGGAGAGCGTGTCCATTCCGAAATGACACTGGAGATGCAACAGGCTCTTACCCTCGACCGGTCCGACATCCGTGATCTCTTCCCTGCACAGTGTCGATTCCCCGTTCCGAAATGCTTCAAGGCCATAAAACTCCTCGGACTGGGCGTGAACCGGGGTCACCTCGTTCCAGTGACGGCGGTTCGCTTCTTCGTATTTGTTGACTGACATGGTCTACCCTTGTGAGTTAACAGTTCTCGCGCTTCATCCGAAATGCAATCCTAAAAAGAAATTAGCCTCGATGCAATCGGTGGAACAGAAATCCAGCGAGCGAACGGGGATTGAGACCAGCAGTTACGCAATCTGCCTGCACCGTAGTTTCGTGCGGGTGACAAGTTTCGCTGGTTTACGCCATACGGTCCTTCGGATAGCTGTCGGCAGGGATGAGCCCTTGTTGTGGGTACCCGGACAGCTTACTTTCCTGCCCTGTGGACGATCAACCGAATTGGGATTTATGCAGACCTATCGCACACTGACCGGCGACTTCTCGTGGCGAGTGGATCGCCTCGACTGGCCGGTCACTTCGGAAGTCGGTCCGGGGCTGGAAGGGGTGATCGCAAGCGAAACAGCGGTCGCATGGCTTGATCCCAGCAGCGGCAGCCTCTCCTACCGGGATGTTCCCATTGAGCGTCTCGCCGGATTGCGAACCTTTGAAGAAGTCGCCTACCTGCTGATCACAGGGGATCGTGAACGAAACGAATCCGAACTGGATTCCTTCCGCAATCGTCTCCGTTCCAGCCGCAACCTGCCACCGCAGGTGGTCGAGCTGATTCATGACCTGGAACCATCGACTCACCCGACACGCTTGCTCCGTGCGGGCGTCTCGGCATTGGGCTGTCATGAGTTGAGTGAGCATGATGATATGAGCGGGGAACGTCACTGGCGCGAACTGCGTATCGTGGGACAGGTGGCGGCTCTGGTGAGCGAGATTGCCCGGCATCGTCGTGGGCGAAAATCCCACCAGCCAGACCCCGCACGTTCGCTGGCGGAGTGTATGCTGTGGGCGTTGCTCGACCGGGCGCCGACGAAACTCGAATTGGAAACACTCGACCTGCTTTGGGTGTTGTACGCCGATCACGGCCTCGACGCGCCGACATTTACCTCGATGGTAGTCGCCAGTACCCTCGCCGACCCCTACTACAACATCGTCGCAGGGCTTTCCGCGCTGCGTGGGCCAAAACTCGGCGGTGCGGGTGAGCAGGTGCTGGAGCAGATTCTACCCCTGGGCAGTGTGGAGGATGCTGTCACATGGGTGGATACGACCCTTGCCGAAGGGGGACGGATCGCTGGTTTCGGGCACCGTCTCTACCGGATGGATGACCCACGAGCGGCGATCTTGCGCAAACAATTCGCCGTCCTCGCTCGGGAGAGAGCCGAGGGTGAGCTGTTCAGCATCGCGAAGGCTGTCGAAGAAGAAGCCGCTTTGTTGCTGGGTCCCAAAGGTTTGCATGTCAACATCAACTTTTACGCAGCCCTGCTCTTCCATCTGCTCGGCGCGGATGCTCATCTCGTACCCTGCCTCTACATGGTGGGGCGCATGGCCGGGTTGGTGGCACGAGTACAGGAGATGCTAAAAGCACCACGGCTGTATCGTCCGCGAAGCCAGTATCTCGGCACGCCGGATCGTTCCCTGACGGAAAGGGAGGAAGGATGAGGCGAAGTCTTGCGACCTGCTGGCGGGCTGATTCCCGGAGGGCGGCATGATCGGTGCAGGCAGCTCCATTGGGGAGCAGAGCTACGGACGTGGCCTGGAGGGGTTGATCGCCGGAACAACTTCCATCGGTTACATCGACGGGGTCCAGGGAAGGCTGGTTTATCGCGGTTATCCGGTTGAGGAGCTGGCTGGCCATCTCAGCTTCGAAGAAGTCGCCTACCTGCTGCTGAATGGGGAATTACCGGACAGGGAACAGCTCCTGCAATGGCAGACCGAGATCGCCCTCTGGCGAAATCCGCCGGAACTCGCCTTCCGTGCGCTTGACACGCTACCCCGTGACGCTCACCCCCTTGCGAAGTACAGGACGATGCTCACAGTCGCCGCCTGTCACATCCCAGAGGCGGAAGCAACGGACCTCGATGCGCAACGAAGACGACCGGCGCGTATCCTGAGCTGGGCAGGCAGTCTTGCCGCAGCCGCCATCCGTCACCTGAAGGGCGAACCGCCTGTTGAACCGCGGGGAGACCTGGGGTATGCTGCGAACTTCCTTTACCAGGCATTGGGGCACTTGCCGAGTAGCGAGGAGTGTCGTGCCTTCGAGGCAAGCCTGATTGTTCAGGCGGAGCACGGTCTCCATGCCGCCGCTTTCGCCGCCTGGGTGGTGATCTCCACAGGCGCGGACCTGGGCAGCGCGGTGCTGGCGGGGATGGGAGCGCTGTCAGGGGTCCGTCACGGTGGAGCCAACCAGCTCGCCTGGGAGATGCTGCAGGAACTGCAGGATCCTGACAATGTGAGGAGCTGGGTACGTGAAAAGCTGAAGGCCGGGTATCGTTTCCCCGGATTCGGACACCGAGTCTACAAATGCCCGGACCCGCGTGTGACGGTGATGGAACCCTATGCGGAAGCGATTTTGCGTGCCAAAGGGCTGGAGGATCGCTGGGAGACATGGCTGGCGATGCGTCATGAAATCGAGAAGACATTGGGACCGCGCGGCATTTACGCGAATGTAGACAGCATCACCGGGCTTATTTACCATCCACTGGGTCTGCCGTCCAGTGCCTTTCCGATCCCCTTCTGCCTGGCGATCCAAACCGGCTGGATGGCGCACTGTCTCGAATACCTGCCCGACGGTCGCATGATCGAGCCGGGGGCGGTTTTTGCGGGGTGAGCATTGTCCCGAGTGCATTGGTTCTCGGGAGGCCGCAAATTGGCTCTTGAGGTAGGGTTTCAGCGAAAAACTTGGTTATTTTAAGTCTACCTAATTTCTTCGGATCATCCCGCTGCCCCAAGTCTCCGACCGGGCATCGGGATATTCCTTGGGTGGGGGTTCCAGAAGCCCTTCACCCCTCTGCTGCCGCTTCGGTCGCTGCGTGCAGAGAGAGTTTTCCGGGTTCAGGCGGGTGGTCATACTGAGCGAGAAAATGCCACAACCCAGCAAGTTTCCCCCATTCGGTCAGCTCAATTCCGAGTATGTCGAGACTCTCTACCGGCAGTGGAAAGCCAGTCCGGAGTCAGTCGACGAGCGCTGGCAGCACTTCTTCCAGGGGTTCGAATTCGGGTTGCCCTTCACCGCGGATGGTGCTCCTCGTGCGGAAGCGGGGCACCTGAGTGCGGAAGATGCCGCCGCTCAGAGCCGGGTGGCAAGCCTGATCTTTGCTTACCGGAACGAGGGGCACGCTCTCGCAGATGTCAATCCCCTCCAGCCACCGCCTCCTACCCATCCGGACCTCGATCTGGAGCACTTCGGACTTACTGAGAATGATCTCAATCGTGTCTTCGATACCGGGCACCTGCAGGTACCGGACCAGCTCTCGCTGCGCGAAATCCTCGCAGTGCTGAAAGAGACCTACTGCGGGCACATTGGGGTGCAGTACCTGCACATTCAGGATATGAGTATCCGGCGCTGGTTGCAGAGTGAAATGGAACCGCTCCGGAATCAGCCGAACTTCGATCGTGACAAACGCCTCAGTATTCTCGCGCACCTGACCGATGCCGAGATGTTCGAGGCCTTTATCCAGACACGTTATCCCGGTCAGAAGAGGTTCTCCCTCGAAGGGGCGGAAACCCTGATCCCGACAGTCCATGCGCTGGTTGAGATGGCACCGGAAGTCGGGGTGAAGGAAATTGTGATCGGGATGGCCCATCGTGGCCGCCTGAACATCCTGGCGAACATCCTCGACAAATCGTATGCCGGCATCTTCTCCGAGTTCGAGGGGCATCTGCTGCCGGACCATTTCGGTGGCGATGGAGATGTCAAGTACCACAAGGGGTTCTCATCCGAACACAGGAACCGTTACGGTCGTTCTGTCCACCTGAGTCTCACCGCGAACCCAAGCCATCTCGAAGCTGTGAATCCGGTGGTTCTGGGACGTGTCCGTGCAAAGCAACGTCAGCAGAATGACACCGAGGAGCGCACGAGTGTTCTTGGGCTGTTGATCCACGGCGACGCCGCGTTTGCCGGGCAGGGCATGGTCGCGGAAACCCTGAACATGTCGCAGCTCAAGGGGTACAAAACCGGCGGGACGGTTCACATTATCGTAAACAACCAGATAGGTTTCACCACCAATCCCACCGAGTCACGTTCCACAGCTTATTGCACCGACATTGCCAAGGCGATCGATGCGCCCATCCTCCATGTGAATGGGGATGATCCGGAAGCGGCTGTTTATGCGATCGAACTGGCACTGCGGTTCCGTCAGACCTTCAAACGGGATGTCGTGGTTGACTTGATCTGTTACCGGAAGCATGGCCATAACGAAGGCGATGAACCCGCGTTCACTCAGCCGGTACTGTACGACAAGATCAAGAATCACACCTCTGTCAGGACACTCTTCACACGCCACCTGATCGAGGATGGCGTGTTGACAGAAGAGGATGCGAAACGACAGGCGGACAAGTTCCAGAGCCAGCTCCAGCGCCATTTCGAGTATGCCCGTTCCACGCATCCAGAGCTGGAAGTGCAGGCATTTGACGACCTCTGGCTTGGACTGGAACACCCCTATTCCAGTGCTCCGGTGAAGACTGCGGCGCAGCTCGACACACTTAAACAGGTGACGAACGCACTCACAACCATCCCGAGCGGATTTAACCTCCATCGCAAGATCGGACGTTATCTCAAGGAAAAGCAGGAAATTGTCGAGAATGGTGGAGAGGTCGACTGGGCGCTTGGGGAGTTGCTCGCATTTGGCACACTGCTCGCGGAGGGATCGCCGGTGCGGTTGTCCGGGCAGGATAGCGAACGGGGCACCTTTTCCCATCGTCACGCCGCCTGGGTGGATGTCAAGACCGGGGAGAAATATCTGCCCCTGAACAGCATCAGCAGTGAGCAGGCGCATTTCTGTGTGTACAACAGTCCGTTGAACGAGGCATCAGTCCTCGGCTTCGAATACGGTTACTCACTTACCGAACCGCGCATGCTGGTAATCTGGGAGGCACAGTTTGGCGATTTTGCCAACGGCGCGCAGGTGATTATTGACCAGTTTATCACCTCCAGCCAGTCGAAGTGGCAGCGGACAAGCGGTCTGGTCATGCTGTTGCCTCATGGCTGGGAGGGCCAGGGACCGGAACACTCGAACGCCTACCTGGAGCGTTACCTCGCAGCTTGCGCGCAGGAAAACATCCAGGTCTGCAACCTGACGACTCCGGCACAGTATTTTCATGTGCTGCGTCGCCAGATCAAGCAACCCTTCCGGCGTCCATTGATCATCATGGCCCCGAAAAGTATGCTGCGCCACAAACGAGCCGTTTCCCCGATCAAGGATCTGCTGGAAGGCTCCTTCCAGGAAGTGATCGATGATCCCCTGATGAAGCCGAAGGATGTCCGGAGGGTTGTGCTCTGCAGTGGCAAGGTGTACTGGGACCTTCTGGAAAAACGTGAAGCGGAAGAGGTCCAGGATGTCGCCCTGCTTCGTGTCGAGCAATTCTATCCCGTTCGGAACGATCTGCTGAAGAAGTACATTCGCAGGTACAAGCAGGCGGAAGAGTTGCTCTGGGTGCAGGAGGAGCCGAAAAATCGCGGCGGCTGGACTCACATGCACCCGGTATTGCGTCACCTGTTCCCGGACATGAACCTGCGTTACGTGGGGCGTGGCTATGCCGCCAGTCCCGCTACCGGTTCACTGAAGAGACACATGATGGAGCAGGAAACCCTTGTCATCGAGGCAATCATCGGCAAGCGGGCGACCGCGGATGCACCGGTGCTGCCCGAAGAGATCGAATCAGGGGATGAGCGGGAGACATCTGCCGCGTAGGTTTACAATCTCTGTCCCTGAACGTTCAGTCAGCAGCTTTCAGAAGCGGAAGGTCGCATGAAGGTCGAGATCAAAGTTCCCGCCGTGGGCGAGTCGATTACCGAAGGTTTTATTGTCGAGTGGCATGTCACCGAGGGGGATCGGGTCGAGGTGGATCAGCCCCTGTTCGAGCTGGAGACCGACAAGATCACGATGACTGTCGCAGCCGAGCAAGCGGGTGTTGTACACATCGACGTTCTTGAGGATAGCAAAGTCGAGATCGGCCAGGTGGTCGGTAGCCTCGACAGTAATGGCGCAGCTCCTTCTGTGCAGGCGTCCACTGCTGCTGATGAGAGTAAAGTGGCAGAACCGGCGAAATCCGCCACTCCTGCTCTTCAATCACCGGTGGGGGACAATGGCCAGGCTGGAGCTGTGGAGTCCGCAGATGCACTCGACTCACTGGCGCCCGCCGCAAGGCGACTCGTCCTGGAGAACCAACTTGACCCTGCGCAGATCGCCGGAAGCGGACGGGGCGGGCTGGTTCTGAAAGAGGACGTGATCCGTTACATGGAAAGCCGGTCTGCGGCCAAGTCCGCTGCATCGGATACCACCAGGCCCGCGGCCACACCAGCCGCCAGCCCTGCAACAGCCACAGTAGCTACTCCGGCAATGCCAGCCTCGCCCACCGAACGTTCCACCCGGAAGCCCATGACCAGCATACGGAAACGGATCGCGGAACGTCTCGTGGCGGCGAAGCAGGAAACCGCCATGCTCACCACATTCAACGAGGTGGACATGACGAACCTGATGGAGATGCGCGCCCGTTACAAGGACTCGTATGAGAAACGGTATGGAGTAAAACTCGGCGTGATGTCCTTCTTCGTAAAGGCGGCGGTGGATGCCCTCAAGACCATTCCGGAGGTGAACCGGATGATCGACGGTGAGGATCTGATCGAGAATCACTATTACGACATCGGAATCGCGGTCAGCACCGAACGAGGTCTGATGGTGCCGGTGCTTCGGGACGCTGACCAGAAATCCTTCGCCCAGATCGAATTGGAGATTGCCGACTTCGCAAAGCGTGCGCGTGACGGCAAAATCCAGCTTGACGAACTCCAGGGTGGTGTCTTTACAATAACCAATGGTGGTGTTTTCGGATCACTTCTGAGCACGCCGATCCTCAATCCGCCACAGCCCGCCATCCTCGGGATGCACGGGATCAAGAAACGGCCTGTCGTTGTGGAGATGGATGGCGTCGACAGCCTGGAAATCCGCCCGATGATGTACCTCGCAATGAGCTACGATCACCGTGTGGTCGACGGCAGGGAATCTGTCACCTTCCTGCGCCGCATCATCGAGTGCATCGAGAACCCCGAACGGATGATGTTCGAGGTCTGATAGACTCGGTCACGTGTCGCACTGTTCGCAAGAGGTAGCAAGTGATCTCAACCCGCCATTTCGATTGCGGGTTTTTTGTTCACCTGGTGACGGTTACGCAGCGCGGCGAAGAGTAATCCAAGTGGGGGAGGATATGACGCACTGAATAACGGTCATGTTCGTTTACTGCAGTATAGGGATGGATTGAATATCTTTCTGTTCTCAACACTTGCATATATGGAGTACGATCTATAACTTTTAGCTTGAGTGAACGGGATTCCTCGCAGAATGACCTCCTCCCGTTATTGAGAACCAAAGTCCGCTGATATGGCGGGCTTGAGTATAATCAAGGGGGTAATCGTGAAGTGCCTATTCCACACAAGGCTTCTCCTCTCGCTGTTTGCATTTTCATTCCTCTTCTTCACCATCGGATGCTCTGAACCGGACGAGGAGGACAATATCCTCCACGCCAGACAACTGGTGGATGAAGCAAACGATGTCCTGGCGGCAGTTCTGGTGGATGCAGTCGCCAACCAGACAGATGTGAACCTGGTGGATCTCTCTGAACCGTACAACATCTATCTGGATGCACTGGCCGAGGACGGGGAGAATCTTGAAGCGAACTTCGGGGCAGGAATGCTCGGTCTCCAGATGATCCTGCGTGACCCGGCCATCGAAGCGCTGGAAACCCTGATGGACGAATTCCGCGTGCTGGAGCCTTTCCAGGTCGGGGGGGGCTTGCTGACCCGTGCACGTCAGTTAGCGCTTCCGGCAACGGCGCCATTACAGATCGCGAAGGGGCTACAAAAAGTTGGTGAGGCCGATGCACCGCAGTTTTCAGAGATTCAAGATATCCTGCGTCTCCAGATACTCCCCAAAATCGATCTTTCGGTTAGTCGGCTTCAGAAAGTCCGGAACAGCACGGCGTTCGGTTTCACAATCACTCCGGCGATGCAAGGAGATCCTCTCGAAGACCCAATCGTGCTTGACCGTACAGAAGTTCGTGCGACTCTCGCAGTGTTGCATGTGCTGAAAGCGATCATCTATCAGGTCTCCGCCTACAATTTTAACATGGGCGGGTACACCGGCGAAGACCTCCTGGCAGCTTTCACCCAAAACAGCCCGTATCTGGCTCTGCACTCGCATGGTGCGCAAGACATGTTCAATGCAGGGGCTGCATGGCTCGCAGCGCTGGATGCGCTCGAGGGGGCGGTTACTTCATTGCGTGCTGAGTCAATCACGCAGATGGCGCAGGGACTGATTAAGATCGACCCCTACTCTGAGGACGGCCCCAGCAGCGGCGAGTTGGACGAACTCAGTGCCGGTCTGCAGACAGCACGTCAGGTATTAACCGGATCCTACACGATTGAGCTTGATTCTATATCGGTGTCCCCCGATCTGGTCATTCACCTGAGTTCACTTTTTTCAAGCCCGGTCCAGAACTGGAAGGCAATGCTGCCCGCGTATACAGTCGATCTGGTCGAACTACCAACGTATGGTGACTGGGAATCTTATTCTTTCTATCCGGAAGTCACCGTCGCAGCACCTTCAGCAGGAAACTACTACTGGGATTTTGAAGAGGAATATAATCATGGGGAATTGCTTTATTCCGGCCGATGGTCAAGCTTCGAATCGAGTCAGGTCGACTCGCTGTTTAACAGCTACATCGAGCAGTTTATCCACGTGAATACGACCGGTTATTTGGGCCTGTGGGGCAGCCATACATTCAGCGGCACTGAACCGGAAACCTTCACTCTTCAAATGTATGTTAACATCCTGCAGATTGAGGGGTATCACCATGCTGTCGAGATTACCTGGGAAGCCGAATCTTATGAAGATTGGATATTTCCCAATCCGACCTTGAATGGCCTTCTGCCGGGGATGACCGACAGCCTGTTGAAAGAACAGATCGGCATGGACGCCGCAGAGTGGAACCGTAGCTTTGTGGTCGACCTTTACGATCTTTTCTTCCAGCCTTACTTCATCTTCAATGATGATCATTAACAGAGTCATCCGAGATCGCTGATGACGAGAGTTGGTACCTATTATTGGAGGAAGGCAGTGATTGCCTTCCTCTTTTCTTCACTGGTTGGCCTCCCGGCTCCGGCACTGACAGCTGTCTCCCGTGCTGTCAGTTTTCTGTTGGCTCAACCGAGCGGTCAAACCACATTCCAATCGGACCTCTCTGCCCTGCCTCTGCCAAACCCAGCCACTCTTTCATCTCCCCAGGCATTAATCGAAATGGAGACAAGGGTTGCATACGATGATCTGTACCGGAAAGGTGAACTTCGTGGTAGAGATGCTTCGTATGGACAACATCTGAACACATGGTTTCGCTACAGCCGACAAGCTGGGAAAGGTTTGCTTTCCATCAGCACACAAATGAACAAGCAGACTCTCGATCTGACCAGC
>Ga0209163_1003626_pt1 | contig 11102 bp, 6 predicted proteins | sample MTBAKSrepl2MetaG_FD_187457 | JGI IMG/M metagenome (GOLD analysis project Ga0209163, IMG submission 187457) | Enrichment culture microbial communities om Arthur Kill intertidal strait, New Jersey, USA, that are MTBE-degrading - MTBE-AKS2 (Arthur... | ecosystem: Environmental > Aquatic > Marine >...
TGGCCGACGCCACCGAGGCAACCAATCGCGCCACACTGCACAAACGAAATGATCGTATCGCCCGTGCCGAACGGGCGCAGCTTGAAGCGCAGGCGGCAAAGACCCAAGCCGAAGCCGACGCAACTCGCAGCGATGCGAAGACGCGCCGATTGCAGGCCGAGGCCGAGGCGCAGGCCCGCCTCATGAAGGCCCAAGCCCGCCTCATCGACGCCATCGGCAAACTGCGGCAGGAAGGCGGGGACATCTTCTTCGACCGCGAAGCACTGCAGAAGATGCTGGGCGCCGGCCTGCCACCTGAAGGGAGACCCGATATCGAGGAGGCGTCTCCGGAGGGTCCAGAACAGACCTCGTCCGCCTCGCCGTCTGACAAGAGGGTGGGCGCCGCTTGGAGTGTCCCCGATACGGCGAGTGATGCGGTGCGTGAATACATCGGAGCCCTGAGCGAAGACCATCTCATACTGGTTGCTTTCAAGCGCCGACTATACGGAGGATCATGGGATCCCATGATCGACGATCTGAGAAACCGTTTGGCGGGGAAGCCCTACTCTTTCAAACTTGTCGGGCGTATACAGGACGACATTGAGCGTGTCGAGGAGATGCGTCGCTTCGAGATTGAGAACCAGGTGGATCTTGCTGATTACGTGCGGGATCTGAAAGAGGGCGAGTGACGCGAGACCGGCGATTTTGGCTTGAACGCACGGGTCGAGTACCTGTCCGACATGCCATGGGGCGAGAGCGGAGAAGGCCTGGGGTGTCTCTGTTGATGATTGGGCTTCGTTTCGCATGGCCACCGATCAAAGAGTTGTCATCTCGCCAAGCCGCCAAGATCGCAAAGGAAGATAACACCAGGAGCCCGGTTTCTTGGCGTTCTCTGCGTCTTGGCGAGAGAACATCCGGCGGGGTGGATTCCCGCTTTCGCGGGAATGACAGAGGGAGAAGTTGCAGAGGGGGGAACCGCAGATGAACGCGGATGAACACAGATCAAGGCACGAGGAGACCCTCTTCCCTCTGTGTGCATCCGTGTTCATCTGTGGACGAAAGAAGCCTGTCGGTAGGGGTTGCGCGGCTCGTTTCGGCTGCGTTGGGCGGGGTTGCGCGGCTGGAATCGGGGGTGGACGCACACCCCGAGGCTGGGTATAGTAGGGAAAGAAGCATCCCGGCGAAATAGGAGTACACGGGTTATGGCCGCTGAAGAACAATATGTCGTAGACGCAGACGGCAAGAAGACCGCGGTGATCCTCTCCCTCAAGCGGTATCGGGAGTTGATGGAGGACCTGCACGATCTGGCCGTGGTCGCAGAACGCCGAGATGAGCGGGGGATCAGCCTTGATGCGATGAAACGGCGATTGAAGAAAGATGGGATCCTATAGGATCATTCTCAAGCCGTCGGTGGAAAAGGATCTGCGCTCCCTCCCGCAGTCGCTGGTCCTGCGCATCTTCACGCGCATCGACAGGCTGCAAGACGACCCGTTTCCTCGTGGAGCGAACAAACTCAGTACCGCCGAGGAGCTATATCGTGTTCGTGTCGGCGACTATCGGGTCGTGTACGCCGTGGACAGGAACGGCCGGCGGGTTATCGTATACTACGTCCGCCATAGGCGGGACGTGTACCGGCACCTGTAGCGAGATCCGTCTGTTGCCTGGCATCTTCCGCTCTGCCCGCGGCTCGGGGCTATGCCGGAAGAAACGGCGTGCGCGGCACACCTTGCGAAGTCGTGACTGCCCAGAGGTGGTTGCGCGGTTCGCTTCGGCTGCGTCGGGCGCGGCTGAGGCCATTCGACGCGGCCGTGGGACGAAACGGGCGGCGCAACCATTGGAGGATCCGTTTCAGTTCAGCCGAGGATCAGGTCCTTCAGGGGGCGCTTGGGGACATGGTGGACGTCGGCGGTGTCCCGCCAGTACTTGACGTTCCCGTCCGGGCCGAGGTCGTCTACTACTGCCTGCTCCTTCGGCTGGCCGAGCGCGAGGACCAGCAGGATCTCGTAGCGGTCTGGGATTTCGAGGGCGGCGCGGAGCTGCTCGCGGTGGACCAAACCGATCATGCAGCCGGCCAGGCCCTGCTCGCGAGCGCCCAACAGGATGCTCTGGGCGGCGATGCCGTGATCGCAGCCGAAGGTGTGGTTGACCTCGGTGTCGCCGAGGACGACGATGTAGGCGGCCGGGCGCTCGCCCTCGGCGGGGCCGGGCCAGTCCCTGAGGTAGCCCGCCCAGGCGAGGGTCGGGAAGATCTTCGCGTTGCGCTGCGGCTCACAGGACAGGATGTACTTGAGCGGCTGCAAGTTGGCGGCCGAGGCGGAGAGCCGGGCCAAGTCCACCAGGCCCTCCAAGGTCCGGCGGTCCACCGCGACACTCTCGTCAAAGCGGCGGCAGCTTCGATTCTGAACGATCAGGTTTCGGATCACAGGTTACCTCCAGAGAAGGCGTAGGGTGAAACCCCACCCTATGGGCTACAGGCGGCAATCCTGGTTAGTCTCTACGACGAATCTCGACGGCCAGTTCATCGCCTTCGGAGAGCCTCAAGGCGTCGTTCAACGCGATCTCCACGCGACCGGCGCGGAAGAGGGTCTTGCTCGGGATTTCCTTGTCGTTCACGCGGATCGCGATTCTGCCGGTCTTCCAGTCGGCCGGGACCGCCAGCGCGAGGGTCTTGAGGTTCAGGCGGCCCCAGCGGAGGTTGATCCGGTCCCGCTGCGCGTCTTGCGTGCGAGTTTGGGCGAAGGAGCCCCAGCCCTCGGCGGCGGTGAAGGCGGCGCGGAAGTCCTCGGGCGTGATTCGCGGGGCGAAGCCGAGGTGGCCCTTCGGGCCGTGATACTCGAAGCCGGCCAAGGCCGTGTAGACGCCCCAACTGGCCATGGCGCGGGCGTAGTGGTCGCCGCACTCGACCTCGTTGAACGGGTTGTGTTTGGCGGGCAAGTAGCGGTCCTCGACGCCGCGACAGATCGCCAGGGCCTCGTTCAGCATGTCCTCCCAGACCATGTGGCCGGCGACCTGGTACTCGATGCCGGTCCAGATCTCCTCGCGGTAGCGGACGCCTTCCTTGATATAGGGACTCTTGGGCCAGGTGCAGGTGAAGAGGCCCGCTTCACCGGGCAGGGCGAACCATCGCTCCGGCGGATGCGCCTCGTTGTGCGGGCCGACGTCGGGGGCCCAGTTGTACTTCCAGACGGAGGCGAGCGCCTGCTTCACATTCTTCTCGGGGTAAAGGTATCCCAGTCCGAGCTGGTGGGCCCAGCCCTGGCCGAAGAGCTGGTCGGAGAGGCAGCCTTTGGCGTACTGGTAGCGCGGGTGCTTTTCGAGGTCGACGAGCTGGATGAAGTACTCGCCGTCCCAGAGGCGCTCGACGCTGAGCTTGCTTCCGCTCTCGAAGATCGTGCGGCAACGCTGGGCGAAGTCCGCGTCGCCCATCTCCTTCGCCATTTCCTCGCCCGCGCGGAGGGCGGCCAGGTAGAGCGAGCCGACGAAGGTGTTCGGGCCTTCGAAGTTGATGTCGTAGGTGTTGTGCTGGCTGTTCTCGATCAGGCCGTCGTCATTGCCGTCCTGGGAGATGGAAAATTCGAGGGCCTTTTTGACTCGCGGCCAGTTGCGCTGCAGGAACGAGTTGTCCGCGGAGCACAGGTGCTCGCGGTAGGCTTTGAGGATGGTGCCGCACTGGCCGTCGGCGGCGTAGGCCCGATTGCTGCGGAAGCCAACGAGCCCGCGCTCGGGATCGAAGCCTTCGCCGAAGTCCTGCATCTCGCGGGCACTCCGCTCCAACTCGGGGAACAGCCTCGCGGGGGCATGTGCGTAATTCCACACGTGCGTGCAGGTCCCTTCGCAGCAGCCGACGCCTTCCCAGGCCCAGAACCGCCCGCTCTGCCACCATTGGCAGGTTCCGGTCGCGAGATTGCTCACGGTCGAGTGCAGGCGGAACAAGAGCCAACGGGGCAGCGTGCTGTCCTCATAGAACGTCCGGTGCCATTTCCGCGTGTCCCCGGCCAAGCGGTCATGATGGTCGAGTACGTAGTGGGCGATCTCGGCGGCGTTCTGGAAACGGGTCGCGTACTTGTGACCCTGCGGATGATTCGGGAAATGCCACGCGAGGACGAACGTGAACGTGTGGCGACTCTGCGGCGCGAGCTCGACCGCGGGGGCGAGGACCATGGCCGCCCGGGCCCGACTGACGGGATAGATCGTATCATGTTCCGTGTGGTACTCGACGCCTTTGGCCGGCGGTGTGTATTCCCACGGAAGCAGCGTTGTCTGCTCGACGATGTTGCTTTTCCCGAGACAGGCGAGGACCATCGAGCCGAAGTCGGGCAGCTCGTTCACCGGGCCGGTGAAGCCGGAACGGGCCGTGTCCGACAGTTCGATCTGGTCGATGTTGATGTGGCCCCAGCCGCCACTGGCCTTGTCCACGATCTGAATGCGGGCCTGGCGGCCTTCGAAGTCGACGACGGACCAGTACTGCCATTCGAGCTTCTCGTCATCCTGGCCGACCGCGCTGCGGACGATCTCCTCGTCGACGATCAGGTTGATGCAGGTCTGGCCGACGTGGTTGCCACCGCCGATGAGGAAGTTGAGGTACTGGCGGTTGATCTTGAAGGGGGGGGAGGTGAGGGTCCCGTGGGGCCGGTCGCCGCCGAGGAAGGTATTGACGAGTCCCTTGCCCTCGAAGCCGCTGACCCGTTGCTGGCTCGGGAGGGTCCCGCGTGCGGGGCCTTTGCCGAAGGCCTCGCCGGTCGGCTGCCACGCGCCGTAATCCTCGCCTTCAAAGTCCGCCAGGAGGATCGTGTCGCGAGGGGCCGCGACGCCTTCCGGCGGCGGCGTTTCCTCGGCGGTGTGCACGATGAGCGTTCGGCCGTTCTCATGGAGGATCCGCGTGCGGCGGTTCGCGCGGATGGCCTTGGCGGAATCGAAGCAGACCGCGTTTTCCAGCCAACCGAGCACGCTGGTCTTCACCGTCGCCTGCGACGAGTTCACCAGGGTGAGGTGGAACAGCGTGGCCGGTAGGGTGGAGTCCTTCGCATTGAGCGGAATGAAGGGCGAAAAGGCCTCCATCTCGACCTGGATGGGGAAATCGTCCGCTTTGTACCGGACCTGTCCGATGGGGTACTCGCCGGTGGATTCGACCGTGCCGAAGTCCTGGTTGAGGAGCCGCACGGTCTTCTTCCCTTCCGACTCGACGGCCACCGCGAAGCCCGAGGCGAGAGGGGAGTCCGGGCGATACGTGCGGTAGTTGTCCCGGCCGTAGCCGCTGAAGACGTGCTTATTGAAGATCTGCCAGACGCCGAGCGTGCCGTCGCCGCGGAGGTACAGTTGCCCGGCCGCGATGCCGCCGATGGGTATGCCGATGGTCTCCAACTCCTCGCCAGACCACACGGCCCGCTCGCCGCGCGCGTAAAGCCGCTGGAGGGATTCCGGTGTCAGTCCCTTGTCCACCGGAACGAAATGGCTGATCGCGTCTGTTTCCTGCGCGGCGGCGACGCACAGGCCGGACAACACGAGCATGCCCATGAACACGGCCACCTGAATCACGCTCTGCTTCTTCATCTTTGACTCCGCATCAGAGGGTCTCTATGATCTGGATGATGGCGGATATCAGCTATCCCCTTTGATGAGGCCCAGTCGGAGGGCCAGGAGAGTCGGTTCGACGATGTGCAGATTGTTCAGGAGCGGCTCGGTGTACTGGATGTCGCCGAATTCGGCGCCGCCGAAGTGGTGCTGCTTGCCGACGTGGTTGTTCCAGTCGACGCCCTCGGTGAGGAAGCCGGTGTCGCGCTGATGGTGCCTGGCGATGGCGCGCAGGATGGTCAGGCCGTCGCGCGGGTACTGCTCTTTGCCCGTGTCCTCGAAGGCTTCGAAGTAGGCGAGGGCCGCCTCGGCGTTCTCCCAGAGGTAGGCAGTGTCCCAGCTCTTCTCCATGTAGAGCAGGCCCTTCGTTTGCACGCCATTGCGGTCCTCGCCCATCTTGAACTGGTCGAGACCCGCGAGGCATTTGTCGTACGCAAAGGCCCGCACGGCGTCGTCCTTCAGGAGCTTCGCGACTTGGCGGAGCGTGCGGAATGCGACGGAATAGGCGACGCTCTCGTGCTCGTCGTAGGTGTCGTGGTTGATGCTGCCGAAGATGCCGCCGGCGTCCAGGAAGACCTTGACGCTTCTGCGAATCGCCTGGGTGTAGTCGGCCAGTCCGCGCTGGGTGAGGGCGGTGTTGAGCTGGATGACAAAGAGGCCGTCGCCACTTTTCTCGAAGAGAATGTCGCTGTCGCCGTAGGCGTTCTGGGGGAAGTGCGTGCCGTCAGGATGGCAGCGGCGCGGGTACCAGCCGTTGGCGGTGGGGCGGATGTTGCGATGGATCCAGTCGGCGGTCTTGACCGCGACGCTCTGCATCTTCTCCTTCCGCGGGCCTTCCACGAGGTCGCTGAAGATCAAGAGTTGATAGGCGATCTTGGCCATCGAGCCCGCGCAGAACCAGTTGTTCTTGTGCTGATAGTTCAGGCAGTACTTGCCGGTCGTCGTCTCGCGGTAGCCGGTGATGAAGCCGGTGTCGTAGTTGATGAACCCGCCCTCCAGCACGTGGTCGAGCAGTCGCAGGGCCTTGGCCTGAAGGGCCGGGTCCCTGCGGTACCGGCCGAAGGCGTAGAGCTCATAGGCCCCGCCGGCGGCGTTGGCCGCCCAGCCGGGACCTTCGAGGTTGCCGAAATCGTGCCAGCCCATGATGTTGCCGTCCTTGTCCACGAAGCTGGACTTGCAGCAGAGATTCCCCTTGTACTCGACCAGCGTCCGCTCGACGGTGAAGCGGACGGAGTCTTTGGCGGAATCCAGGATCGTGTAGCTGGGGTCCTCGGGCAGGTAGAAGCTCGACGCGACGTCCTCCAGCTTCACGTAATCCAGGCCGAACATGTAGCTCTTGACCGCCTTCTCGTTCGCGCGGACGATCTCGATCTTCAGCACGTGCCGGCCTTGCGTGAGCTTGTGAACGCCCATTTCGAGCGGGCCGGTGGCGATGACGCCGTCGTTGTAGAGGTCGATGGGCTCGCCGAGCATTTTGTCGTCGAGGTAGAGTTGCACGACGGCGTAGTCGATGGCCTTGGTGAGCTGCATCTTGAGCCGATAGGTGCCGTCCTTCTCAACCGGCAGGGCCAGCTCCAGTGTGTGGCCGGGTTTGGCGCCGGTCCACCACAGGTGCGATTCGTTGCTCCAGTCGTTACCGAAGCCGGACAAGTCCTGGGGGGCGGCGTTGCCGCCGGTCTTGGACAGGACCTTCATCTCTTCGCCTTCGAGGGCTCCCTTGATCTTGAAGACCTCGATGGGACCCCAGTAGCCCTTGCGCTGATCGACGGTCACCGGCTCATAGGGATCGCGCTGTCCGGCGGCCTGGTACCAATAGGCGGTCGCGGCGTACAGTGTGGGCTTGCTGTTCGGGTAATACTTCTCGATCGCGCCTTCGAAGGACTTCTCGAACGGGATGTTGTCCGTGATGTGCCAGCGATTGACGCAGACGTGGCCCTTGTTGTTCATGCTGATCGTCTGGTTGTGGTAGCAATTCTCGAAGAGCGTCGGGTTACACCAGGCGTAGCCGAAGTAGTCCTCCGAGCCGGTGCCGAAGGTGGAGGGGAACTTCTCGCCGTCGACGAAGAATTTCTCGTCGCCCTCGCCCCACCAGCCACCGCGCGGATTCCAGACGTGGAGCATGACGCCGCAGAAGCGGCCCTGACCATCGGTCTTGAGCATGGTCCAGTCGATCTTGCGCCGTTCGGAATCCTCGGGCAGGAAGGCGTCCCGATGCCACTTCGCGTGGAACCGACCGAACTGCTTGATGTCCCCCTGGATCGGTCCATGCACGATCTCCAGTGTCACCTTACGGGCCGTGTTGCCGTTGTTCTGGAGGCGGATCTCCGCACTCCTGGCGAAGGGCATGTACCAGTTGCAGTACCACCATCCGTCTTCGGTCAGGCCGCTGGGCAGCGAGCGATATCCGTTGGCGCCGGCGGCGGTGCCGAAGAAATCGCCGAACGGCGCCCAGACGCTGGGCGATTCTTCGCCGTCCCAGTGGATCTGCAGGGTGATTTCCCGCAGGGCGTCCCGATCCTCCGGCGACGGGGGCAGGTCGAGCTTGGCGCGGATCATCCGGATCGCGCGCGGGCCCTGGAGATACCGGGAAATACTGCTCGCGACGCCGAGTTCCTGCTCGATGGTGTTGACCCGGTCCTCGGACCCCGGCTTCACCGCGAGTGGGCCGCACTGACTCAGGGCTTCATTCGCGGCGTCGAGCGCTGCGTTCTCCGCGGCAGTGAGTTGCCGTTTGAACGTGGGCACCTCGGTGCCCTGGGGGAAGGTCGTATAGACGAACTGGTAGTAAGCACCCCATTTCGCGTCGGCGACGATCTTGCACGACTTCCGGTAGGGGATGGGGGTGTAGTTGTTCCAGCCCATGGCGACGGTGTGCACGAGGGCCGAGCGGGTGAAGGGCTCGTTCTTCTTGTCGAAGTAGCCGAGGAAGGGCAGGTCCACCACGGGCTCCGGATTGCCGTCGAGATAGATCCGCACGTGCCCCTGCTCCGGGCGGGCCGACCAGATTCGCCAGATGCAGCCCGGGCCTTCCATCTCCGCGAAGACGAACTGGTTGCCTTCCTTGCGGATGTAGCCGCCGCCGTCGCCGTTGGCGTCCCATTTCACGTACTGCCCCGAGCTTTCGTCGTACTGGCTGGCCCGGTCCCAACTGGACCACTGGGCGCACTTCTCGCCCGGTGTGGGCAAGGTGGCCAGGTGCTCCAGATCGGTCAGACGGTGGATGAGGTCAATGTAGGTCAGCTTCTGCGGCGCGGCGCCGCTGGGAGCGGGCAGCAGCGACAGCACAAGACAGCAGCCAAAGACGCTCGATCGGGTGATGGTTCGTATGGCGGTCTTCATCGTTTGCCTCCTTACACACCATGAATCTGTGACGCCGGCCCGGTGGGCCGTCTGAGTTCAGCAGGGTATTCTAATGATAGAGGCGCTCTGCCGCCAGCAAGTTCAGTGGAATCAAACCTGTCGGCAAGAACGAGAGCGCTTGTAGTGACGCTGTGAGGCGTTGTCTTCATTCCCAGGAGCACAAGCTTCCGAGGGAGGGTATGCCCTTACGGGCACACTATGAACGAAGACATGCCGACGCAGCAGGCAGACGGTGATGTGTCCGTCTCGTTCGGCCGATCGGGCGGTGCGTGACACGCCTTTGATGAGTCTTGACGAACACCTTCGGTAATGGCCGGTACCATGTTCGGAGGGCGTATGGGAAGCCGCCTCTTCGTGGCATGGGCTTCCAGCCCATGGGCATCGGCAGGATGCCGATGCCACCCCGAAATGAGGAATCCCCAGTTCCATCTTGTGGGCTACTGTGGAGCCGCGTACTTGACCGTGCAGCCGTAGGGCGGCGTGTTCGCTACGCTCACCGGTTGGCCCGCCAGTACCTCCGAAAGGGCCTTGTCCACGTAGTTGAGCTTGCCGGCGCTGGCCTCGGTCTTGCCGAGCGGAGCGTTGTCGATGGCCCCTTCATAGACGATCGTGCCCTTGTCGATGACGAACATGTGCGGCGTGCTGCGGGCGCCGTACTTGCGGCCGATTACGCCGGAGCGGTCGTCAAGAATCGGGTAGAGCAGCTTGTGCTTCTGAGCGAACTCCCGATTGGCCTGCGGCGTCGTGTGGCTGGTGCTGTTGACCGCGAGCCAGACGACCCCTTTGTCTTTGTACTTCTGCGCCAACTCCGCCATCGTGTGCACCGTCTCGTAGTGATACCGGGAGAACGGGCACTCGGGGTTCACCCATTCGAGGACGACGACGCGGTCCTTGTATTCCGACAGCTTGATATTCTTGCCGTCGAAGCTGTCCGCCTGGAAGTCGGGGGCCTGCTTGCCGGCGGACTGGCCCTGCACTCTGCCCAATCGCTGGCCGCGCTCGCGTCCAGCCCGCTGGAACCGCGCCTGCTGCTGCTCCAGCTCGCGCAGCCTGCTCTGGAACGCCTCCTGGCGGGTGTTGATCAGGGTCTCGATCTTGCGGGCGGTGTCGGTGGCCTTTTCCTTGACCGCGGCCTCGTGAATGGTCCGCAGTTGAGCGAGCAGGTCCTGGTGCGCGGCCTTCAGTTCGCCGATCTGTTGTTGGAGCCGTTGGTACTGCTGCGCGAGTTCGGCGCCGGGGCGCGCGCCCGGGGCCTCGGAGGCCTCCAGGCGGCCGGCCGGTTGGCCCAGCGTTATCGATGTCAATGCCAGAATCGTGCCTACTGTGCCCAACAATGTGGTGGCTTTCCTCATTTCCGTATCCTCCCAAGCAGATCTTTCTTCTGGATGTACGGGAATGCCTGGGCGTCCGCCCGGAACCGCCGGGCCGGTGTACCGGGGCCTTCCCGGACCCATTGCCGTGAGTTCAACGATATTGCTTATGAGGGTACTATCGACAATTCCCAGAAGTTCACTTTGGATTTTGACGAGACTGGAAAATGGGCTTTTCAGCTCTGGGCAGGGTGTGTATAATGTGAACACTGACTGGGTTCAGAATCGGCCGGGGATTGAAGGCCCCTCACGGCACGTGAACACGGCGACGCCGCATCCAGTATAGCGCATGCGTGGTTGCAGGCATCACGGCTCCCCTGAAGAGTACCAACAGGACCCGTTCCGCATTGAGCCGCAGAACGAGCCGACCGCTGGCCCAGCAGGCAGAAGCCCGAAGGAGATACATGTACGCACAGACGATTCGGAATGTGGCGATTATCGCTCACGTCGATCATGGCAAGACGACGTTGGTGGACCAGCTTCTCTACCAGTCGGGGATGTTCCGCGACGAGGAGCTGGACAAGCTGGCCGGCGGCGAGCACGGGTTGATCATGGACTCCAACCCGCTCGAACGTGAGCGCGGCATCACGATCCTGAGCAAGAACTGCGCGATCCAATACACCGACACCGACGGGCGCGAGTACAAGATCAACATCGTCGATACGCCAGGCCACGCGGACTTCGGCGGCGAGGTCGAACGCGTGCTCAAGATGACCGACGGCGTCCTGCTGGTCGTCGATGCCTTCGACGGGCCGATGCCCCAGACGCGGTTCGTGCTGAGCAAGGCCCTGGCCCACAAGCTCAAGCCCATTCTCGTGGTCA
>Ga0209163_1003630_pt1 | contig 11089 bp, 9 predicted proteins | sample MTBAKSrepl2MetaG_FD_187457 | JGI IMG/M metagenome (GOLD analysis project Ga0209163, IMG submission 187457) | Enrichment culture microbial communities om Arthur Kill intertidal strait, New Jersey, USA, that are MTBE-degrading - MTBE-AKS2 (Arthur... | ecosystem: Environmental > Aquatic > Marine >...
GGGCAACCAGGGCGTTCCGGATGCCCTGACAGATTTTGACGGCGATACGGCGATTATCGGCGAGGGGACCATCCAGGTCGATGCCAACACCTATACCATTCCCGTCAACATAAACGGCTCAACCTACCTGGACGACTTTGCCAAATATCTCTATGATCATGATATCCCCGCTTACGTGCCCGGTTTCCAGAATATCCTCACCTATACCGTCGGGGTCATGACCACGGATACCAGCAAAGCCTTCCTCATCAACACCTCCAACAACGGCAACGGCAACACCAACCTCTACGACACAACGAACCCGGAATACGGTAAATACCACTTCGATGCCACTTCCCCCTCTGAAATCGCCACCGCCCTCGCAGCGGCCCTTGACAGCATCCTGTCCCGGACCGCCACCTTTACCGCCCCGGTCGTTCCGGTCACCCGGACCACCAGCGGCGACCTGATCTATCTGGCTTTTTTCAAGCCCCTCGAGGGAAATTTCTGGGAGGGCAATATCACCAAATTCGGCCTGTCCGAAAACAATACCATTATCGATAAATATGACCAACCCGCAACCTGGCCTAACGGCGCCATGAAGGATACGGCGGAGCCTCATTGGGCGACCATTGACTGGGCCGACCCCAACAAGGCAAATTACATGGCCAACGGTGCCCGGAACATCTATACCTTTTTCGGCAATACCGACCTGACCAACACCAGCAATGCCTTTACCACCACGAATACCACCAACCTGACCCTTGGCGTTCTTGGAACCCCCACTGCCGGCAGCAGCCCTAGGGAGAACCTTATCAATTTCATCCGGGGGGCGGATGTATTTGACGAAGATGGTGACAGCGATACCACGGAAAACCGGCGTATCATAACAGGGGATGCCCTGCATGTTGAGCCGGTGGTGTTTTACTACACGTATCAGAAGAGTAATGGGACCCCCGATACAGCCAACAGTTTCATTCGCGTTTTTTATGGCGCGAATGACGGCATGCTGCACGCTGTCAAGGACTCGGGAGACAGCAGCGACCCGGAGGACGGAAAAGAGGCCTGGGGATTTATCCCCCCCGGCCAGCTTGCCCGCCTCAAGCAGATAATCCAAGGCCCGACCCATGAATATTTTCTCGATTCAAGCCCGAAGATTTATTTTCACGATATCGACAAAGATGGAAATATTGACGATGTTAACGGCGACGGCCTGTTGGATATCGGTACCGACGACCGGGTTATTCTGGTTTTCGGCGAAAGAAAGGGTGGCTCCAGCTATTACGCCCTGGACATCACCTATCCTGACAGCCCTGTCTATCTGTGGCACAAATCTTCTGCAAACTATCCCGAAATGGGTGAAACATGGTCTGAGCCCAAGTTCGGCAAGGTCAAGACCTCAGCAGGGGATACGGTGGGGACTCCGGTCATGTTCGTGGGCGGCGGTTATGGCACCAACAACAGCGTGGGCCGGGCCGTTTTCGTCCTGGACATTTTCACAGGGAATTTGGTCAAATATTTTGCCAATACGGACGGCATCACCTCCGGCATGAATTACAGCATTATCAGCAATATGACCCTCATTGATGCCGACAACAACGGTTTCACCGACAAGGCTTATGTCGGCGATCTTGGCGGCCAGCTGTGGCGTCTGGGCAATTTCCCCGCTAGCTTCCCGTTGACGGATGAAGATATCACCAACTGGCAGGCCCAAGTCCTTTTTTCAGCAGGTTGTGATGAAAGCAGCTGCAGCGACAGTACGGACAACGACAGTGACGGGTTGATTGACGAAAGAAGGCAATTTCAGTATGCCCCCGATGTAACCCTGGAATGGGGCTATGATATGCTCTTCATCGGCTCGGGTGACCGCGAGATTGCCTGTGAAGGTGATACCAACGACCGCATCTATGCGATCAAGGATAATCACATTTTCACCGGCCTGACTGAAACGGATCTGGTCAATGTCAACCCGGCGGTGGGAACACCGCCAAATCTCAATCTGGATAACTCCAGTGCTGATGTCGATAATAACGGCAGTGTGGATGTGGGCTGGTATTATCCCCTCGCTGATGGAGAAAAAGCCCTGGCGGAGGGGTTGGTTTTCAATAAGGTTTTCTTTATCACGACGTTCCTTCCCAACAACGATCCCTGCGTTCCGGGAGGTGCCAGCATGTTATATGGGCTTGCCTATAAAAAGGGCACACCCAGTATCGATTTTGACGGCGACGGCAACAAGGACGCCAGCACAGTTCTCGGCGGGGGTATCGGCTCGAAACCGGTTATCGTCATTCACGACACTTCGACGGAAATGCTCGTTTCGGTCGGTAGTACCAACCCCGATGCCCTTAGCGAGTCGACCAACGCCGGTGTCGTCACCGTCGACCCCAATGCTCCGCCCCACAACCTGTTCTTCATCTGGTGGAAGGAAATGTTTGACTAATCAGCCCTGATTTTAGGCCTTTATTTTGTCAGAAAACCCGGGAGGAATATCTTCTCCCGGGTTTTTCGTTTTTCCCCGCCGGGTTAGAGCCTTGTCCCTTTGCCCTTGGGGTCTGAATGGGCTATCATAGAAATCAATTGTATGAAAGCCTATCCAATTTTAAGTTAAATTTTATACTGGAGGAAAAATGAAAAAATCTCTGGGAGCTGCAACCATCATCCTGCCGACCCCGACCTGGGTGGTAGGCACTTACGACAAGGACGGCAAGGCCAACGTCATGACCGCCGCATGGGGAGGGATCTGCTGTTCCGACCCGCCCTGCGTGGCTGTTTCTTTGCGGGCAGCCACCTATTCTCATGGCAACATCGTCGCCCGCAAGGCCTTTACGATCAGCGTTCCCGGGGAAAACTACCTGGTGGAAGCGGATTACTGGGGTATGGCTTCGGGACGCGACGGGGATAAATTCACCGCTGCCGGTCTGACCGCCGAGGCAAGCACCCTGGTTGACGCCCCCTTTGTCAAGGAATTCCCCCTGATTTTGGAATGCGAGCTTCAGCAGGCGGTGGAGGTCGGTCTCCATACCCAGTTCATCGGCCGGATCGTGGACGTCAAGGCCGACGAACAAGTTCTTGACCCAAAAGGGAAGCCGGACATGGAGAAGGTCAGACCGATCCTTTTCAGCCCCGGCAACCGCAGCTATTACGCCACTGGACAATTTCTCGGCAAAGGCTTTTCCATTGGCAAAAAGATGGGCAGCTGAAAAGCAACGATTCCCAACAATTGACTTGTTGCACCCAGGGATGGGTTCATGCGGTCTTTGGAAAGGACAGTGCGAGGCCATCAGGCCAAGACGATCGATAGTAACAAGACTTTTTTAACAGGCCTCCGGTTATGATGCCTGGCTTTAATTGGGACAACCATGGAACACAAAGCCATTATTGATTTGAGTTATCTGGACCTGGCCCTGGTTTACGGCGTGATTCTGTTCGTGGTCGGACTCTGCCGTTACCGGGAAACCGGCCAGGAAAAGGACCTGCTCATCGCTTCGCTGCGCATGGTGGTCCAACTTCTGGCCGTCGGCTATCTCCTTCATCTGGTTTTCCGTATTGAAAGCCCCTGGCCGGTGCTTCTCATCCTCGTGGTGATGGGTAGTTTCGCCATCCAGACTGTTTCCTCGCGGGTCAAGGAGAAAATGCCGCATTTTTATCGCATCGTTTCGGTCTCCATTTTTGTCGGTTGCGGTATTACGACCTTTTATTTCTGTCAGGTCATTATCGGGCTGAGCCCGTGGTACGATCCCCGCTATCTGATCCCTCTTGCCGGAATGATTATCGGCAATTCCATGACCGGAGCGAGTCTGGCCGCCGAGCGTCTGGCCTCGGAAATGAAAGAGCGCCGGGATGAAATCGAGACGGCCCTCTGCCTGGGGGCGACCTCGCGCCTGGCGGCCCGTGAGATCATCCAGGGCGCTTTCCGGGCGGCCCTGATCCCTTCCATCAACTCCATGGCGGCCATGGGGATCGTGTTTCTCCCCGGTATGATGACCGGCCAGATTCTGTCCGGCACCGAACCGTTCATCGCCGTCAAGTACCAGATCGCCATTATGTGCATCATTTCCGGAAGCGTAGCTGTAACCTCGCTTCTGATTCTTACCCAAGGGAGTCGGGTTTATTTCAGTGCGGCGGAGCAGCTGCTGGCAGTGCAGGATGGTGTGGTGAAAAAGCCCTGACTTTCCACTCTCCAATTGCTAAAGGGAACGTTGAATATTAGACAAAATCTCAAATTTTAAATACAGATAAATTGTTCTCGTTTTTCCTGTTCGGTGGATGGGACAGTGCCCCGCCTATTCCGAGTGCCGCATAAACCCATCCTTGGGCACTTAACTGCCGCCATCCGGGCGTCAGATGCCCTTTCCACGGGCAGCCCAATCCCATTTAAAGCCCGGTGGCTTGCTACAAACCCATGTCGAGTAGTCAGGTTTCTTCTTAGTAATTGGCCGGTCAATGGCATCGTTCTTCAACACGCCGCAATTGTGGGAAAAGTAATTTCGGTCCGGCGACGACAGGGGTCGGAGCAAGTTGAGGGGCTGCGGATTTGCAACCTCCTGCTGGAGGGTATTTATGATAAGAATGTGAAGTTGGAAGAGCGATTGTTTCCCAGACAGGGAAATACATTCCTAGAGGCCTTTAAAGGCCGCCAGAGCTCGCTTCCGGGAAAGCTGTAAATCGACAATCGGGGCGGGGTAATTTTGCCCCAGTTTGATGCCGGCACGCTCCAGGACCTCCGCAGGTGCCTGCCAGGGGCTGTGCAGGTATTTATCCGGAAGTTTGGCAATCTCCGGAACGTATTTTCGCACATAAACGCCCTCCGGATCGAACTTCTGTCCCTGTGTCACCGGATTGAATATCCTGAAAAATGGTGCCGCATCGGCTCCGCACCCGGCAATCCATTGCCAGCTTGCACTGTTGTTGGCCAGGTCGGCATCAACCAGGGTGTCCCAGAACCAGTCTTCCCCGTGGTGCCAATGGAGCAACAGGTTTTTAACCAGGAATGACCCGACGATCATGCGCACCCGGTTGTGCATGTAGCCCGTTTCCCAAAGTTCCCTCATTCCGGCATCGACAATAGGATAGCCTGTCTGCCCTTTTTGCCAGGATTTAAGGGCATCCTTATCATTGCGCCAGGGAAAGTTATCGAATTTCTTTTGCAGGTTGGTGCGCGGCAGGCCGGGAAAGTGATACAGGAGGCTGTAGGAGAATTCTCTCCACCCCAGCTCCCGCAAGAAATGCTCGCCGTCTCTTTCACAACGCTCTGCAACCATTCGAGCTCTGATTTCATGCCAGACCTGGCGGGGTGAGATCTCGCCGAAGTGAAGGTGTGGCGACAGGCGCGAGACGTTGGAACGGGAAGGGAAATCCCGCCCTTCCTTGTAATCCTTCAGGCCGTTATCGAGAAACTCCTCGAGGCGTTCCTGTGCCCCTCTTTCACCCGGATTCCAGTGCTGCTCCATTTTTCGATACCAGGTTTTTTCAGGTAAAAGCTTCAGGCCGTCGAGCGATAATACCTTATTCTCGAACAAAGTCGGATTTTCCGGCGCAGCTTCCGGAAACGGAGGCAGCAAGCCTTTGCCCAGACAACCCTTTTGGTAAAAAGGGGTAAAAACCTTATAGGGCGTTCCATCCTTTTTCACCGTTGTAGGCGGTTCGAAAAGCACGGAGGCATTGAAGATTTTTCCTTCGATGCCCATTGATTTCAATTCTGCCTCTATTGCGGTGTCGCAGGCAATCCGCCAGGGTTCATAGCATCGATTCCAGTAGACAACATCCGCACCATTTTTCCTGACTTGTTCTTTAAGCACTTTTACGGAGCCTCCCCTGGCGAAAGAGAGCTTTCCCCTTAGACCCTCGCTGAGTGCGGTCAGGCTGGCATGCAGCCACCAACGGCCGGCACCACCCATTTTCCATTCCCCGCTGTTTTTATCGTCCAGAATATACAGAGGCAGAATGGGCCTGCCCGACTCGTGGGCGGCCAGAAGGGCAGGGTTGTCTCTGAGGCGCAAGTCCTGACGAAACCAGACAATGATAGGGGCCGTCTTGTGTTTTGCAGATCGGATCATCTTTTTTGTATTCCGCTAACTATTTGAAAATTATAGAGTTTAAAACTCTTTGCCCTGCTGAAAGAAGGTCTTTTTGAAACTCGGCCGGCATTGTCGGTTCCTTCAGCAATGCCCTTATCCAGGCATCGATCGCCGCGCTGTCGACAGCACGCCAAATCCGCTGGCGACAAAATAATTCTCCAGGCGCATAATTAATTTTCTCAGTAGTTTGAATGTACCCTAACCTTATCTTAAAAAGGGTGATTTAACGGACTATTCCTTGACGGGCAAGGGAAGATCTCAGAGTTTCAATTCTCCGCCGGTTGACACCAAAATCTGAATATCCCAACCGTGAAGCAGAGCGGACAGCAATAATTCCCTGAGCGGGACGAAGGTTCAGTTCGAGGTCATCAACGAAACCAAATACTGCACTTCGACATTCAGCGTGAAGGTAATCCGGCCTCTCGCTGACAATTTGAGTACGGGGGAGCTTTGATACCAGTTTTCTGACCGCATGCCAGGCTTCTTCGGGAGGCACAGCTAGTTGAAAGGGTTTTACGTGGTGCGCGTTGTCCTGGGAATCACTGGAAACGCAGTTGGGAGAGGACGGACAAGGCGCCAGGCCAGAGTCAGATATCCCAAGTTTGGAGGAGCTGTTGCCTGAACAGGACACCAGCGCAATGCCAAGAAGAAGGAGCAAAAGTCCAATGTAAGCAGCTTTGAGAGTTAACATAAGGAATATCTTCCTGCCGAATCAATAGAATATCGTTTTTGGCTAAAAAAACGTTCAATTAAATTCTTTTACTAAGGCGAAACTTGTTTACTCGACATCAGACAATAGCAAACCATGGGGTTGGGCTGCCCATGAAAAGGGCATCTGCCGCCCGGACGGCGGCAGCTAAGCGCCCATGGATGGGTTTATGCGGCCCTTTGAATGGGGAGCCCAGCCCCATAACAAAAGTGTGGCTAATAATTAACGTTCGTCTTAGTAAAAAGCAGGCAATCCGTTGACCTGCAAGTTGACAGACGGCTGCATTGGGAAAGGGCATACCTGGTGGTTTAAAGATCAACCGTGTGCGTTTCAAACCCAAGGGTCTGACCAAGCTGTTAGCTAGCAGATACCCCGGCAACCCGCTGACACCATTAATTAAGAAGCTCAAAATGCGTGATGAAGAAGGGCAACCGGATGCCTAGCGGAATGCGAACCCGCCGCTCTGTCCAGGACCGGAGGAACCTTTCTCGACAATCGACAGTGGTACCGATGGATTCCATTCAGGCCGACGGTTCGTATCGATGAGCAAACCCCAGACCCTTTCGACCGGCGCATCGATGTCTATTGCAACAACCTTGGATAATATCCTTGGTAGTTTGTGAACTATCTAAAGCCTACCCTGCTTCGCATATCCTTCAAGCAAAGGTATACTGAAAAATGAGGAGGAATGAAGATGGTGAAGAAAGTCGCCTATATTGTCGTTGGAATTTTTGGCCTCGTCCTGGCCTGGATGGTGGCAAGCGTCCTGACCGAGCGGGGAGTCCAGGAACCATCCTACGCCCTGGAGAAGGCGATGGATGGGTACGAAATCCGGCGCTACAAGCCCTACCTGGTCGCTGAAGTAGAGGTCCCGGCATCCACTGAAGACCCATTGGGCGTCGGCTTCCGTACGCTGTTCAAGTATATCGATGGGGCCAACAAGGGAAGGCGAAAGATCGACATGACCTCCCCTGTGTTGAGGCAGGAGTCGAAAGCGGAGAAAATCCCCATGACCAAGCCAGTTTTTGGCCGGAAGGAACAGGGCGCAACCAAAGTGGGATTTGTGCTCCCGGAAGGCTTTACGCTGGAAACAGCGCCGCTGCCCGAGAACCAAGATATCCGAATTCGAGAGACCCCGGCCAGGCGAGTTGCCGTGATCATTTTCTCCGGCTATGCCACCAACACCCTGATAGATGAAAAGCGCAAAGAGTTGATTTCTCTGCTGGACCGCGACGGGCTACAGCCGGTGGGGGCTTCTCTGATGGCCTACTACAATCCTCCGTGGACGCCGCCCTTTATGCGGCGCAATGAGGTGATGTTCGCTATTGAGTGATAAGCGCGATTCATATCCTAGGGTCAAAGTGTTGAGCGACCACCGTCTACGCTGACGATCTGTCCCGTGACCCAGCCAGCTTCCGGAGAGAGGAGGAAAACTGCAAGTTCGGCAATATCTTCAGGCCGGCCCAGCCGTTTTAGCGCATGCATTCCTGCAATGCTGGCAGCCGTTTTGTCGTTGGAAAGAATTTTTTTGGAAAGCTGGGTGCGCGTGAGGGAGGGAGCGATGGCATTTACGCGCACTTTCGGAGCCAGTTCCGCCGCGAGGGAGAGGGTTAAACCGCTCACCGCACCCTTTGCCATGCCCATTGAGGCGTGGAAGGTGAATCCCTGAAGAGCCGCCACGCTGGAAAAAGAACCACAGAGGCAACTTCTTCACTCTTTTTGAGTGCCGGCAGGGCCGTCTTGACGGCAAGGGCCGCACCCATCGCATTGGCGCGGAAATCATTCAGGTAATCGGCTTCAGTGAGGCGTTGAAAACTACCCAAATTAATGGTGCCCACGGCATAGACAAGACCATCCAGTTTGTCTCCGGCATCTTTGGCTACCTGGGAGAAAAAGCCTTCATCGTTGACGTCCCCCAGGGTGTATGTGGCTTCGAGTTCCGTAGCAATGCCGGCCAACTTCTCTTCACTCCGTCCTGCCAGGTGGAGATCATAACCCCTTGCATAAAGGATTCTGCCGGTTGCCGAACCGATGCTCCCGGAACCACCGTAAATTATAGCCTTGCGGGACATGAAAACCTCACTTTTTCCATAGGCTATTTCGCCGCTGGATGGTTTATAAGTTCCGTGAAGATTTGGCCCGTCTTCCGATACTGCGACATGGAAACACCCCAAGTTTTATGAAATCAAGATTTTCCGCAGTTTCCCCCATCGAGTCACTGTATGGATTATCTTTATATGACAGCAACTATCAAAGAAAGTACGAGTAAAGCAAAAGCAGGCAAGGCTTTCTTTAATGGATCTTTTACCTTGAGATGCATGGAAACAGCCCCCAGCATCAATATGGCCATGCCAGCTGCCGCGGGCTTCGTTAAAGGCTGAAACCATAATCCTGCGATCAATGACAGGGCAAAGAGCAGTTTCAGGAAACAGATTACTCCCATGAACCAACCGGAAAGACCATAGACCGCGAATTCTTCTTTCATATTTCTGGCGTTGCCGCCTCGCCAGTTCGTTGATCTGCCAAACCGTAATATCCAGACATTTAAAATACCGAGTGCAATGATGATCTGAAAGATAATAATTATCGGTTCCATCGGACCTGCTTTCTTTTTCGTTTATCACTGCGAATCAGGAGTTCCGGAAGCGGATTTTTTAGACCCACCGGCCGTAAGGTTTTTGCGCCGGGAAGCTCTTGCCCTGGGATTGGTTAAACTTTCAAGTTGAACCCGCAAGTTATATTATCAGCCTTCAACAGCGCTGACGCCTTTTCTGCGACCGTCCTTACGATTGGAAATGCCTCCTGCACGTAACGGTCAGCTGTAAGCCGGGTGATGTAGCAGTGGCTTCTCAGTCGAGCTTAGGGTACGTGGTATAGCCTCGTTCATTTCCACCATAAAACGTATCCTGGTCATACTCATTCAGCGGCGCTCCTCGAAGGAAACGCTCCGGCAAATCAGGATTGGAGATAAATAGACGGCCAAAACTGACCAGATCACACAACCCGGCATCCATACGTTTACAAGCCTCTTCGGCAGAATAATTTCCATTCGCGATGTAGGTCCCTTTGAAATTTTTTCGTATCGCTTCAATGATTGACTCCGGGCGACCTTGCACTTCATTGCCCTGGAAAGAATCCTCAACGACTTCAATGAAGGCGATGCCCGCATCGTTTAGCCTCTTCGCAAAGGCAGCATAGGTCGCCACTGGATTCTCGTCATGCATGTCATTGAAAGTGCCTGTAGGGGAAACGCGAATCCCTGTCCGTTGGCCACCCCATACGTTTACAACGGCATTAACAACCATCAATGGAAATCGCAGGCGATTTTCGATAGAACCACCGTAGATATCGGTTCGTCGGTTTGATTTACTGCGAATGAACTGATCGATCAGGTAACCATTGGCAGCATGTATCTCAACCCCGTCGAAGCCCGCATGCTTGGCATTTTGGGCTCCCCGGCGAAACTGTTCGACGATCCCTGGAATTTCCTCTTGCGATAACGCTCGCGGTTCAAGCACATCGACCATTCCTGACTTATCATCGATGTATGTTTTGGCGCCTTCGGGTCTGATTGCCGACGGGGCCACCGGGAGCTGATTATCGGGCTGTAACTCGGGGCGTGAAATTCTTCCAACGTGCCAAAGTTGTAGAAAAATGCGCCCGCCTGAATCATGGACTTTCTTGGTAACCTTCCGCCAGCCCTCTACCTGTTCATCCGAGTGGATGCCCGGTGTAAAAGCATACCCCTTCCCTTGCGGTGAAACCTGGGTCGCCTCGGAAAAGATCAGCCCTGCGCCGGCACGTTGCGCATAGTATGTCGCGTTCAGTTCCCAGGGGATATCGCCCGGTTGTTTTGAACGGGACCGTGTCAAAGGGGCCATCAGCGTCCGATTAGGAAGCACAATATCCCCCAGAGTGAAGGGGCGGAATAGCGTAATCTTTTCTTCAGTCATATTTGTCTCCTTCTCGGAAAGCATGATTTCGCCCAAGAACATTAAATCGACCCGCATGATTACGAGTCCCAATAAAAGTAAAGCAAAAAGTCAATAGGGTTACAAGATGGCAGCAGGATATGAAATTGCCACCGGGCCTATTTCCCTGGCGGCCCTGGTTTGGCGGATCAGGTTGGATCCGTAATATAGTGATTGATGGGAAACATGTCTCCCCTCGCTTATGCGTTTCAGTCCCGTGACCGATTGGAATACAGAAAGCCGGGTAGGTTCATTGTGAAAGGCGAGTGGTCAGACGCGGGCTGAGGTCTCCCTTTTCTTGGCGGAAAAGCGGATTTTTTCGCTGCCCGTCTCGATGTGGCTTTGTATACTTT
>Ga0209163_1003642_pt1 | contig 11022 bp, 10 predicted proteins | sample MTBAKSrepl2MetaG_FD_187457 | JGI IMG/M metagenome (GOLD analysis project Ga0209163, IMG submission 187457) | Enrichment culture microbial communities om Arthur Kill intertidal strait, New Jersey, USA, that are MTBE-degrading - MTBE-AKS2 (Arthur... | ecosystem: Environmental > Aquatic > Marine >...
TGATGCACAACCCGATGAGGGCCAGGCCCGAGTGGCTCGTGTAGAATTCATTGTCAGATTGTTCAATAATAAATCGTTTCATTCGGTCACCTGCCAAGTGAGTTTTTATGACAGGTGTATATTGCAATATTTTATGATAAAAATCAACATGTTAATTGCTATTTTCGACCAAAAATTACTGTTGTTTCGTCACGGATTAAGGATAAAATGCGAATTGGGTGAGGTTGCCAACACTAACCTTGTCTTCCTCCTTGCGTTTATTAATCGTTAAACATAATATGCATCCGTAACTCATATGTAAGATTAAAAGGATACTATGGAAAAAGTATCGCATGCCGTGATAAGTTTGTGGTTCTTTTCAATCGACTGAAACAAGGGATTCAATGTCAATTCCAAGAATGGTTTTCGAGCGTATTATGCAAAATGGAATTGGTTGATTAAAATTATCACTGACCCATATAAACATAATTTAGCGAAGACAGCCGCGTCCGAACTGCAATTGAATCCAGAAAAGAAGGACCAATTAAAATGGAACTCAACCTACAGAATATTAAGGAGGCAAAGCGAAAACTTAGCAGCTGTGATGTATCAACATTCCGCAGCGCTGGTGAAAGCTTTGTTCATTTCATTAGCAAGATGAATGTCATAAATTTTAGGCACTTACATAACCTGGATGTCGAATTTAGGCACCCCGTGAGTGTCATTTCCGGTTCCAACAAGATAGGAAAGACAAGCCTCCTTATTCTATTGGCTTGTAGTCATGAAAACTTCTTGAAGATCGACTCTACGTCACCTAATAGCGACCTGAGGAAACACGTTTGGAAGGATGTGATCAACTTCACCGCACATGAGTCAGAAAGCAAGGACTATTCGTACAAAATCACATGGCGGGTGGGTAATGACCAACCAAAGACTGGAGAGGGAAAGCGCTTGGCTTCCAACAAGGCATGGAGTGGGTTGGGGAAAAAAAGCGCAGCGAGAGACCGCACGAACGCAAAGATACGAGAGCGGCAAGTCCGAATGATAGATCTTGAGCGCGTTCTTCCTGTTCGAAGTTTCTCGAATGCTTTATACCGCAAAGCTAACGTTGCCACAAAGATACGGCTGGACAGCAAAGTCGAGAAGGCATTCTCATACATATTTGAGCTGACAAATGTTGAGCTTTACCGAGCTGGGTCACACATAAATCGGTCGTGTTTTTTCGTTAAATCCAGTGAGGGGGAATACTCGAGCTATAATGCAGCGTCTGGAGAAGAGGCGGTAATATACCTACTTCTTGACATCATGGATCCCCCGAAGGACTCGCTGATCCTGATTGATGAAATTGAGGCTGGATTTCACCCCAGCATTCAGCGCAAGATTGCAGACATAGTTCAGTACATATCTTGGAGAGAGAAGAAGCAATTTATCATAACCACTCATTCGCCAACATTGATGTCGGCATTTCCAATCAAATCTCGTGTGTTCATAGAGGCAACAGGCGGTAGGTATCGAGCAATAGCAGGAATTTCAAAACAAGCAGCGGCGTCTAAAATGGACTCCGTAGCGCACCCTCTGGTGTCGTTATACTGTGAAGATGAATTGGCATCCTTCCTAATTAAAAAAATTATGCAAAGGATCTCAACAGGGCATACTTTCTTCGACAGGCTTTTTCAAATCATTGAATCAGGCGCTGTGGATAAGGTTGAGAACGACTACATTCGACACAAGAGAAATTTCTCCCAGATGAGGAATAAAATTGGTTTTGCGGCGATTATTGACGGTGACTACAAAAATCATTCAAATTATTCGGGGTATTACAATAATCCGGCAGAAATGGTGGACTTCTTATATCCATACGAGGCACCTGAGAAGTTCCTTGTTCGATCTTACCTCAGGATTCACCCAAATACTGCCCTTTGCTCAGCCCTGGAACTCACAGATCACCACTGCCTGTTTCAGGAGATGGTAAATCGCGGGATCGCAGCCGATTTGGCGGACGCTCGTGGGCAATGTTATGCTGCTTTTGAGCAGACGACAGAGTTCGCAAAGCATGAAATCGACATTAAGGAGTTTCTAATCAAGGTTGCCAAGCACTTCTCCGAACAAACGGATGGCTTGTAAGATTGCCAGTAACGCTAACAATACCATACGTCACGGACGCGAACAAAATCGCGCCGGTGATGACAGACGTTCAAATCATATCCGCAACCGCAACCAAATAGGGCGTTAGTGGAAGGTGCAACCGGTGTAACTTATTCCTCTTTTCCTACTCAGTTCGAATGAAATAAAAAAATAAAATTTACAAATTATTCAAAACCAGTTGGGAAAAGGGGTGAGGATGCACCGGTTGCACCTGGTATAGCTACCGGTTTTGGCTACGAAATGGGCAACTGACTGGGCAATCGATAAAGTAAACCCTACCGCCGTCAGTCAACTCATTCTATGCTTCACTTGAGAACTTTATTTATCATGGAAATTAGAGACTGCCACTGACTCAGTTCAGCCTTATGCAAATCAGTTGAAGAATGACTACGAGTCCACCTAAGAAATGCTTTGGAAAGCTTATACTTTGAGAACTGAGGTATTTCCTGGGAAAATATATCTACAATTGGTCTCGATGGTTGCTTAGCAGCTTGAGTTTCGACGTCCCATTCAAGTTCAATCTTTGCAACCTTTATGATTGTCTCTCTGAGTAAATCCTCAATTTCAGGTTTGCCAACCTTGCCAACGTATACATCTTTCGTTCTCAATATCGCCTTGTTTCCTAATCGATGCACAAGCACCTCTTGCTGCGCAGCCTGATCCCCAGCATTATCTGAGTCCAACAGAGCAGCAACTTTTAAATTATGTGCATGAAGAATTGTCGCAAAGTAAACGACTTTTCCAGCACTTTGGGCTGGAACTAAGGCGATTTTGTTGTTTAGCCCCACGTCACCACCTTCTACAAGCAACTGTGAAACAGCATCGAGATACCAATAATCTGTAAGTCCTTCCAAAATCAGATTGCGTTGCTGTGAAAAAAGGCTTTGAGCTAAATCATATCCAAGCGCTTCTTGAAGAGGCAGAAGTGCTGCCGGGTCATCGGAGGTGACCTCCGAGTGTACCTTAGTTCCTGTTGTCCGATTTGGCATTTCAACTACTCTAACAATATCCAGCTCATCTGGACCAACCAGAAAAGGTGAATGGGTGGTGTAGAGAGTCTGATTCGTTTCCGCAAGTCGAGAAATAGTCATACGAAAATCACGTTGCTTCAAACCGTGAAGACTCAATCCAGGTTCATCGAGTAAAAGAATTGCATTTTCATGCTTGTCGGCAGCCTCTGCAAAAAAAACAACAATGAAAGAAACAAGCCATTGGAATCCTTCTGATCTTTGATCCAGTTCAATATCAACGCCCAGTTCGTCTTCAACGACCACTTTGAGATATTGCCCGTCAGCAACTACACGAAGGCGATCAGCTTCCCCCCGGTTGATGTTTGGTAACCATACAGCACGAATTTCATTTGTTAATCGGACGCTGGCGGCATTGAGTTGATACGTTCGTTTGTCAAGTTGGTCCCTATAAGCTTGAATAGATGCTGGATTATTTGCAGGGGGTTCTTTTGCTTTACCTAAATTGGACAAATCTCGTGCGGAAAAACCTAACAATTTAAGAAGACACTCATTGCCATAGTCATATTGCTCATCATCCAGAATTTTGCTTTCTAAACGTTGAGCAAGATGCTCAAGATGAATAAGAGGTCGTACACGGAAATAATTATTAAAAAGAACGAATACAGGTAGGCGTTCATGAAGAATTTTAAGAACCCCATCACGGATATCCGAAACCTCACATATGCTCTTCAGACGAGTATATCTCTTATCTTCAGTTTGATTATTTTCATCAACGTATATCAGGTTGTCAGAGAGCCATTTTTTGAGTAATTTTGCCGGGTCACCATTAATAATAGTGCTGTCGACCCATCCGTTCGCTATCCCTTCAAGTTGTTCGCTTGGTTTTGGCTTGGCAGGGTTACCATTCTCTGGTTCTGGTACCCTTGAATTCATGTGCGAACAAAGCCTATCCAAATTTTTCTTTATTGCTCCATAAGTTTCAAACTGAATCCCCCCAACAATGCGGTGCGTTATTGAGTTGTCGAGGTAACGATTAACCACATATTTGCATGATTTATAGCCGTCAGGTACAAGTTCCTGATCACTTTTTTCAAGAGTGAAATGTCCCTCAACAATAATCTCCTTTCTTGGATCTATTTTTTTGGTTGTGATTTCATTATATTGTGAGCGAGGGTAGTCTCTAAGAGGATCGAACCCCTGAGTTCCAGATGGGGGATTCAACTGTTGAAGCGCCTTGAGTAACACAGTTTTACCCGCTTCGTTAGGTCCTACAAGGATTGTTTTTTCGTTTTCTATGTCGAAGAACCCTGTGTCATGAATACTACGATATTTCCGAATCCTTGCTTTTTCTAATCGCATTGTGCCTGCTCCTATTAATACCCACCATAATTAGAAGTACCCGTATAATATACCGATTCCTTGATTCTTATCAGTATAACACGCCTTCAATAAAATATTTTAGAGGGGTTATGTCTTTTCATTCAATTGGTGGCTTGCTATCATTCCACTATCAAGGCAAATTCCGCGCGTCAGCATAAAGGTTTGACATTATCGTATTAAATCGGTCCGCTCCGATATTATGTTTATCGACCGATTATTACAAGTAAATAAATAATACGCTTACATGTTTCGCCCAGAAAACAGGTCTTTCCCATTGACATGCTATCCAGGTTTATAGTTAAATCTGCATCAAATTAATAATAAGGGAGGCAACAATGGCTCAGCGCACGAAATCCGCAAAAGAAACACCCAGCATCCAGGCATTTTCAGCACTTCAACGTACCCTGAACAAGATATCAGGCGACATCTACGGCACGCTTCACAAGAACAATCTTTCCGTCAGTCAATTCGGTGTGCTCGAAGCCCTCCACAAGAATGGTCCCATGTTCCAGAGGGACTTGGCAGAGCATATTTTAAAAACTACCGGCAACATCACCACGGTCATCGACAATCTGGAGAAAAGTGGTCTGGTTGAACGAATCAGGGGCAAGGACAGGCGCTTTTTTGAGATTGTCCTTACATCGGCGGGAGGAAAACTTATCAAGAAAATCTTCCCTTCCCACGTGAAGCAGGTAGAGAATGTCTTGAGCAGGATAACCGATGAAGAACAGGCGGAACTGGTGCGTATCTGCAGGAAGCTGGAGGGAGGAGAAGGGGAGAAATAATGTCGTAAAGGGTGTAACCGCTGTAAACTTAAACTATGGCTATTCTCCTACCGAGTTCGCGAGAAATTTGAAAATAAAATTTGGTGGAGATTTGTACTGGCTATACTCTACATGTGAAAACGAAAAACCAGTCGCTTGATGGGAGGATAATTGTATATGCGGCAGTAAATTTAATCCTTAATGCAACGAACACTTGCACCATGTGCACGGTAACGAGTGAACATGCCGCCACCTGCACCGTTAACCCATAAGAGACGGGCGCTGCCGTCACTACTAACTGAACTGGACCAATAGTAACCATTGCCCTCACCGCGGATCACGCTATCTCTGGCATAACGTACACCCGCCCCAACAAGCTTCAGCGGTGACGCGAACGCATTATTTAAACTGTCGCCACTACCCCATGAGAGCCATTCAGTTAGCCATTCTTCTTCTGTCGGTAATCTGAAACCAGTTATACAGGGGTTGGTGGTGGCAGCCGAACCCTGCCACAAATTATCGTTTTGTGGCACTCTCCAATCATATGGTGAGCTATAATTAATGATAAACTTACCATGCCCAGGTACATCAGTTGCACTAGTTGTTGTAGTTATTGGACTTGTACGTTTTTCATGCCCATCAGTCCCTCTCCCCCATTGATACAAATCACCGTATGCCGCTGAGTCCGTAGAACTCGTGGCTACCTGGGAAGCACCGAGGTTGCGATCCATCCATATCCTTCCTCCTGCTGAAACCACTGTCCCGAATGGTGGTGGCGGTGGCGGTGGAGGATCTTTGATGACGTTAGGTGAAGCAAGTATTGGCGGCATCGTCAAAAGAACGCGGTCTGCTTGTGCCTCATTGACATTTGGCACACTAAAGCACACCAAAACAAAAGCAACAAATGTTGTGATTATGAATTTCATGATTCCCTCATATCTATAAAAAAACATTATGCTTTATAAATCACCTGCGGGTGAAACAAACAGGAAGACGTGGTTGCAGGGAATGGTTTTAAGCAAGACGCTACCCCTCTGCCACGAGGCTTTCGCTCCGCCCCCAGATTTTATTATATCCGCCAACCTTTACCCAACCGGTTGACGCATTCATTCGTCTTTGCCGCTTGACTGTTTCCTCAACGTCTCATTAACCTTAGCCAGCATCTTACTTTTTGCTTCAGTATGTTTGAATGCTTTGAGGTTCCTCGCTTTGTTACTGCATGAGAGAGAGCAATATATCTGTGATTTTCTTAGCTCCTGATAGAAGTGGTTGCTGCATACGTCACAATTTTGGAAACGATCTGGTTCTAAACTCATAAACCCGACGAGATTGAGAAACCCTGCTCTGAGCAATACCTTTGGTTTGTTCTCTGCTTTATTCTGGACGGAAAAATGAAACACAGCAGGTGCTGTCGTGTCCGGAAAGACCAGTTCAAAGTTAACGGCAAGATCGGCACTTATAGTTTTATGGTCTCTGAAAGCTGTAATTAGCCTTACTGCCTCCTTTTGCAGTTCCTCCAGCAGCTTCATGCTCTTTATTTCGTCGCTGAGGATCTCAACTATTACTTTTTGCGCAGCCTCTTTGTTCAGGTTTACCTTGCATTCAGCTTCACAGGTCGCAAGCATTTCTACCAATCTGAACAGTGGACCAGCATAAACTGATACACCCTCGCCAATTCCTGCCACTTTCAGATTAGCAATCTCAAAAAATAAATCCAGAGCTTTTGATTCCATCTTATATGCCATTCATTTCAGGTATTTGTCTTTGTCATTACTCTTACCTTGCCATCGCAATCAGCGAACCATGTAAACAGATTCTATCATTTTACTTGCATTCTTAAACGTTAGATGGTAATATTCACTCAACGATAAAGATTTTTATCATGTTAAAGTCGTTAATTCCAAAGTTGACATTGATGTGATGTCATTTAATCGACATACACACATTATTAATAGTTATATAAACATTTTCACTGGAGGTCAAGCGATGGATTAATTTATTTTAAAAATTACATAAAATCGGAAAGATAGGCTTTAGAATCTTAAGAAACGAGAATGAGAAAAACGATGACAAAAATAGCTGATATTAAAAGAAATACTAAATCAGGAGCATACGAATGGGCAGGAAAGACGGTCAACTGCTGCACAGGATGCGGGAACAACTGCAGGTACTGTTATGCACGCCACATGGCGGTCCGGTTTGGTAGATCCACGGACGATCAGTGGTCAGATATGGTGGTACGGGAACATGACGTAATCAAAAAACATCGAAATTACGGTGAATTGATTATGTTTCCGAGTTCGCATGATATTACCAGGGATAACCTGGATGCATGCCGGACGGTACTCAAAAATCTGCTAAAAGCGGGTAATCATGTCCTGGTCGTGAGCAAGCCGGACCCGGTTTGTATCCGGGCGTTATGTGAGGATTGCCTGGAGTATTCTGACAAGGTCCTGTTTCGCTTCACCATCGGCGCGATGGACAACGCCCTGCTGAAGTTATGGGAACCCGGGGCGCCATCCTTCGGGGACCGGTTGTGGTCTCTGCGGTTTGCCTTTGAGCTGGGGTTTGCGACTTCGGTCTCCGTAGAGCCCATGATCGATGCGGACAACGTGGTCGAGATGGTCGGAGAGCTCCTTCCCTATGTGACGGACACTTTGTGGATCGGCAAAATGAATTACCTGGGGCGGGTCAGGATTGATTCCCCCGAGGTCGCGGAGGCGGTTGCCCGGGTCAGGACCACCCAGGCGGATGAACGGATTCTGGAAATATACTCCAGGTTGAAGAATATACCTCAGATCCGGTGGAAGGATAGCGTACAGAAAATAGTGCAACGACAGGAGGTGATGAGCCCGCGCTAAAGGAAAGTTATGTGAGCTTCGACGGATTAGTTCAAATAATATTATAAAATATAACTACAGATAATTAAAATGGGAAAAATTAAATATCAACTAAATGTTTTTATCAAGTCTTCTATGGACAAGAATCCTGGTGCCGGTAAGTACGCTGCTATAATGCCGATGCCCTTGTTTGACATTGAGTATGTTGGGGGATTCACCTTCACGACGAACATGAGAATTGAAATGCTCGGCTGTTTGGCAGTTTTGGAGCAGCTGCTCGGAAGTGACCCGGTCACTGTGTATACCAGCCTACAGTACCTGGTCGATGGCATGGGCAAACTGGGTAAGCAGAAAGCGAATCTTGACCTCTGGACGCGGCTGAAGGAGCAGAGGAGAAGGAGAAGGATAGAATTCATCTGGATTGATATCGCGGATGAACGCTTTTTACCGTGTAGCATTCTTCTCCACGGTTCTCCGAAGAGGAATATCGAGTACCAGACCGACGACGGTTTCATGGGCATTAACAAAGCAGCATGAGCAGGCAAGGGATGAAAAAGTTTGAAGTGACTCTGGCTGGCGTAACGGCTGAGAACCGTCAGGAAGTTATCCGGGAATTGGTTGTTAACTCAGAAATCCCTGATTTTATGCTGGTCCGCGAGCCGGACAACCCCTATGACCCGAATGCTGTCCGCGTCGATGTCTGGGGCTTTGATGATATGACCGTCGGCTATCTGCCTCGGCATTTGGCGATGAAAATTGCGCCGTTGATGGATGCCGGCACGATATATGATGGAAAACTGGTCTGGGTGAACCGTCATCCGAGGTATAACACCGTAGGACTGACAATTAAGTTTTTCCAGATAGATAAAAGGGGGAAGTTGCCTATGAAAATAGCAGGTTGAAAAAGGAAGGCGTTTAAAGGGGCAAAACTCCCGCCCCCAAACGTCAGCGCCGGTACGGTTTCCTCGGTTTTCGAGGAGATGTCAGGATTTGCGACCGCAGTTGGAAGCATCGGTGATGGCACTGACATGGGAGTCAAGAATGAGACGCCAGAAATGTCAATACAGCGATGGAGATGAAGAATGTAACGAAGAAATTGAAGATCCTGAAACAGAACTCAGATGGGTCGATATTGACCACGGTGCGAGAGAAGCCTTGATAGACATGATAGTATCTATCCTGAACGTAGAGAAAAGTTGATTTGATTGTGGTCGGGCGTTGTTTTTTTTCAGATTATCGGGAAAAGGCAATGCCCGCAGGAGGTTAAAGTATGAAAAAAGTAGTGATTTATGCGCGGTCAAGTCAGGACAAGCATGATGTTTCCTGCGATGCGCAGGTAGAGCAGCTGACAAAGATTGTCAGGGAGAATGAGGAAGAACTGGTTCGGATTTTTCAGGATAAGGCGCTGTCATCGACCCGAGATATACGCCCAGCCTTTGACGAAATGATAGCGCTAGCAACTGGGAGGAATGAAAAACCCTTTTCCAAAATCTACTGCTTGGATACTTCGCGATTTGGCAGGGACCATTACGAAAGCCAGGTATTGCTGTATCAGCTCCGGGAAAAACATGGAGTCGAGATCCGTTTTCTGAATATCCCGGATACCGGAGGCTTCATTGATAAGGTTATGGAAACAATAATGTCCGCTTTTGATTATCTTCATTCACAACAGAGCAAGGTGAAGGGCGTTGCGAGCATGAAACAGAACATCAGACTTGGATTTCGAGCAGGGGGAAGAGCACCATACGGCTACAAGAATGACCATATCAAGACAGGTACCCACCGAAAGGGAGACGAGATTTTCAAAACGAAATTGATTCCAGACCCCGAAACCGCACCCATCGCAGCAGAATATTTTGAAAGGCGGGCGAAGGGCGAGACCCGTATGGCGATTCTTCAGGATTTTTTCAACCGGGGCATACCCTCTCCGACAGGGAGAATGGCGTGGTCAAACACAACCGGGAAGGCGATGGAGGAAAACCTTGCTGTCTACCTGGGGCATACCGTCTTCAACAAACTGAATGAGCGTATTAAGGTACGCGGAAAGTTTCAGGGGTACAAGGGTGGAATCAAGTATCGGGGTCAGGACGAATGGGTCGTAACTGAAAACACTCACCCGCCGTTGATTTCAGAAAACGTAGCAAATAGTATTCGCCGGTTGAAAGAGAAGAGGCGCAGGGAGACACCAATCAACGCTAAGCGGATTTATCCGTTATCCGGTTGTCTGAAATGCGCTGTTTGCGGGACCGCATATATCGGAGACAGGGTGATTTATCGCTGCAACTCAACCACGCACGCCGGACAACACTGCGATAATCAAGGTATATCGGGAAAACTGGCAGAGGATGCGATTTTTTCTTTTATTCAGGGGAAACTGCTCAGTCTTCCGGACATTCATGAAATGATACTTCAGGTCCGGCGTCGCTTTGCTCAAGGAGACAGTGAAATTGCTCCCCTTGAAACGCGACTAAAAGAGCTGGATAGGGATATTGACCGAATGATTGACCTGTACCAGTCTGGAATAATTGACAAGGAAATTCTCTCTGGCAGAATCGAGCCGGCAAGAGAGCAGAGGCAGGCAGTCGCGACAACTATACGGGACTGGAAGGCAAAGGAGCAGGTTGTTGAAGTGACCGAAGAGGTAATCCGAGCTGCGATAGATAATCTTAGGGAGGAGGTCAACAATGCCGACCCGCACGTCCGTAAGCGGGTTATTCAGGCACTGTTTGATGATATTCTGGTTTATCCGAAGGAGGAGGACGGGAGTCGGTTTCTCGAAGCGAGGGGAATTATTCTCCCCCTTACACGAGTAAGGATGGCGTCCCCAACCGGATTTGAACCGGTGTTGCCGGCGTGAAAGGCCGGTGTCCTGGACCTGACTAGACGATGGGGACGTATTTTCTTGCTTGGTGGGTCGTGTTGGACTCGAACCAACGACTCTCT
>Ga0209163_1003643_pt1 | contig 11020 bp, 10 predicted proteins | sample MTBAKSrepl2MetaG_FD_187457 | JGI IMG/M metagenome (GOLD analysis project Ga0209163, IMG submission 187457) | Enrichment culture microbial communities om Arthur Kill intertidal strait, New Jersey, USA, that are MTBE-degrading - MTBE-AKS2 (Arthur... | ecosystem: Environmental > Aquatic > Marine >...
TAAAAACCATTCTTAATTTCATTGTAAATCACTTCAGCCAGAGCCCTGTGATCAGAATCAAATGATTTTTGAACTTCCTCAAGTGACCTGCCTTCTTTGACCAATGCCCTTATTTTTAACTGGAGTATATTCATCTCTTCCAGATGTTGTTTAATGTCTGCTCTCGTCTTAATATCAGCATGTCCACTACAAAACCGCTCAGCTTCAACCGTTTCTAATATCTTTTCCGTAGTTTTTAAATGCTCAAAAAAATTCCCTCCTTTATAGGAGTGAATGAGCTGTGGCCTTCCAAAAAACACCTGGTCACCGATAAAAGCTGTTTTTTCTTCCGGGAAACAGACCACGATATCACCTGTTGTATGGCCGACACCTAAATAGTATAACTCAACTGTTTTTGTTCCCATATGAAGTTGCATACGGTCGTTAAAGATGATTTCCGGGATAAAAGGTAAAAGTTTTTCATCCAGCCATCTCGAGGGTGAACCATTGCGGTTTGAATGAAAAAACTCCTTCCTGCAATTCTCATGAGATATAATGACAACATCCTGAGGGAAAAATTCGTTCCCATTAACATGATCACCATCGCTGTGAGTGTTGATAAGCCATTTAACCGGTTTCTCCGTCACAGATTTAACAGCTTCAAGAATACCTTGAAATGAAGCCTCATCCATTTTAGAATCGATAATCAGTACATCATTGTCACCGATATACATTCCGCTGTTAGCACCCCGGCCACCTGTAAGTTGATAAAGATTGTCCGAAATTTTTTGGGCAATTACAGGTGGTGTTTCAGTTCCCTGTCCCATTATACTAAAAGGCAAAAAAACTGCTAAAAAAATAATTATAATAATTGTTCTCATTGCATAAAATTTTTTAATTAATCACTGCCGGATTCAAATAGTAGTTTAAATTTTATCTTTTTTATTTATCCAGGCTAAAAGTTACAAAAAATTATTTGTCTAAAGAATTTCATTTGCCGGTTAATTCAATTCAGGTGTCTGATAAAATTTTAACTTTGTTTTCGTCCCTGATGTTCATGATCAGAAACTTAGGGTGAATATATTATTGAATAATCTTTGAAGGAGAGTTAATTATGAAGAAAAAAACAAGCCTTGTTCTTATTCTTTTACTGTCGCTGTCGTTTTACTCCCGGGGACAGGTTGATTTATGGGAAGAATCAACTGTGATTCCAACCTATGAGACAGGACCTCCTGAAATAAATCCGCCTTTCACATGAAGTACGACCAATCCTTCCGGTTATCCCTATCTTCAAAAGGAAATACTTACAGATGAAAAAATTGACAAAAGCTATACAGCCTGCCGGCTGGAAAACAAATACATCAAACTGCTGGTATTGCCCGGGATTGAAGGAAGGCTGCACGGAGCCAAAGATAAAACCAATGATTACGATTTTTTTTACTGGCAGCATACCATTAAGCCGGCACTTATTGGAATGACAGGAGCGTGGATATCAGGTGGTATTGAATGGAATTTTCCACATGACCATCACCGTCCAGCCGGTTTCAGTCCTGTCCCGTTCCGTTTTGTCGAGAATGAGGATGGCAGTAAAACCATCTGGGTTGGAGAAGACGAATGGCTGCACAGGTTAAGATGGATTGCCGGAATGACTTTATATCCTGATAAGAATTATATAAAAACAGACATAAAATTATACAATCCGACTTCCTTGCCACATTCAGCCCAAATGTGGACTACCGCTGCAGTTCATGCAAATGAACATTATCAGATGATATACCCTGTTGATATTGTCTCAGGACATGAAAAACGTACTTTTTACAACTGGCCTTTTCATGACGGAGTGGATCTCTCCTGGTGGAAAAATGTCCGTAATGCTTCGAGCTTTTTTGCTGAAGGAATGAGTGAATTTTTCGGAGGTTATGACCATCAGAGAGATGCTGGAACAATATTTACAGCAAACCAGTATATTGTCACCGGGAAAAAAGTATGGACCTGGGGATCCTCGCCATTCGGAAGAATATGGGAAAAAATTCTTTCAGACGGACAGGGCCCATATTTTGAACCACAGTTGGGAGCATATAGCGATAATCAACCTGACTATCATTGGATGAAACCAGGAGAAGCCCGGTCACTCGATCAGTATTATTATCCGGTAAAAGGTATCGGTGTTTATAAAAAAGCAAATAAAGAGGGTGCTTTGAACCTGGACTTTAGCGGAGATACCTTTACAATTGGTGCTTATGCAGCCAGTGAATTAAATCCTGCCGACCTAGTCCTGACCAGAAACGGGAAAATGGTTTTTGAAAAAAATACTGTGGTTTCTCCTGAATCTCCTTTTTTTACAAAAATTGTTCTGAAAGGGGCATCAGATAATAAAGAAGAATTCTCCCTGACACTTATGGACAGCAAAAATCAGGAACTGGTTTCTTATACTTCAGAAGTAAAAGATACAAAAACTCCATTGCCCGAACCACCGGAAATATATGGAGATCCTGAAGATATAGAATCGATCGATAAATTATAGCTTGCCGGAGAACGTGCATACCGCTTTAAAGAACCTCTAAGAGCATTGAATTACTTCAATGAAATTATAAGACGGGATCCAGCCCACTCAAAAGCACGGCTCTCTCTTGCCGAAATCCATATCAAACTGGCAGAATATGAAGAAGCATTGGAACACCTGGAAATGGCTAAAGAAAGATTGCAGGACAATCCGCTTTATTATTACCTGAAAGGAAATGCAGAAGAGGAATCCGGAGATTACGAAAATTCATATGCCTTTTATTACAGAAGTGCCCATTACAGCGATTACGCCTCAACAGCATATCAGCAATTGGCAAAACTGGATTTAAAAAATACAGAATTCGATAAAGCCCTGGGCCATATTGAAAAATCGATGGATCAAAATGCGGAAAATCCTTTTTTATGGTGCATGAAAGCATTAGCAGAAAGGGGAAAAGGGGATTATCAGGAAGCCCTTAAATCTGCCGGATATGCCCTGGAACTGGATCCTTTGAATGGCTGGGCACTTAATGAACTGATTTTAGCTAATGAGCTTCAGGGGAAAGATGTAAATAAACTGAAGGAGGAATTTTACCATGTATTAATTGATGATCCGCATTATTACATAGAATTATCCCTTCGCTATTCTGAAACAGGTCAGTTTGATGATGCTACCCGGATCCTGGAAATATATAGTGAAAAGAATCCTGATAATATTGCCCTGACCAGCTACTACCTGGGCTATTTTTACAGCCTGATGAACATGCATGATGAAGCAGGCAAGTGGTTCGGGACTGGCAAGAAAAGCTAAAAACCCCAAAGAAGCCCTCAAATATTATAAGATGGCAGATGAATATCCTGAAAATATGTCTATTGCTCCAAGAGAACCGGATCTAAGAGGCTTTATATATTATCCCATGGCCGGATTACACCAGGAACTCGGCAATAAAGAGGAAGCCGACAGACTCCTGAAGATAACTGCCCGGGAATCAACATCCCGACCGACTCTTGCAACTTATTATCAGGCTCTTGCTCTTAAATATCTGGGATCAGGAGAAAAAGCAGATAAACTTATTGCAGAATTTGAAGCAGAAGCAAAAAGACTCATTCAGATTAACGAAGGTGGTAATGGTAATCGAAGCAGCGAATTTAATACTGCCCTGGGGCATTACTACCTTGCCAAATTTTATGAAGCAACTAATGAGAAGGGGAAAGCCGGAGAATATATGGAAAATGCAAAATCCCTGATGCCCTTTATTGAGCGTGAAGCAATTATTATTGCACAAATGGCATATTCACGTGCAAGTCAATAATATAAAAATCAATAATTGGAAAGCATTTATTCTTTCAACTATTCTTCTATCCACCATTATTTTATTATTTCATTTTAAAACCATCAATCGTCAAAGACGGATTGGCGGTGACCAAACAGGGGCGAAAAAGCTTGAATTCCAAGCCCACACGCATTCCATTTGCACTTTGTTATGGCGTCGTAGTTTAATTTTTATTGTATTATCAATCCTATCTTTTTCCCTAATCCCTCTTCAAAAATTTTAAACAGGGTAGAAATTTGAATATCAATTTTCCCATTTTCGAGTCGGGATATGTAACTTTTTTTTGTACCTGTTTTTTTTGCCAGATCTTCTTGGGTAAGATGAGCTTTTTTTCTTGCTTCTTTTATCATTTCTCCAACAATAAAAGCTTTTGCTTTCATCTCAAATTCATCACGTTTTTCAGTTCCCAATTTCCCGTATTTGATATCTAATAATTCATCAAAATTTGTTGCATCTTTTATTGTTTTCATTTTCCTTCTCCTTTTATATTTTTGAAATAATCCTCTTTAATTTTTAATACTTCTATAATTTCTTTCTTTGGTGTTTTCTTACTTTTTTTCTGAAATCCATTGAATAAAACAACAATCCGACCAGAGTCAAAACAGCAAAATACTCTATATATATCAGAGCCCACTTTTATTCTTATTTCATAAAGACCATCCGTACTTTCAATATGTTTTAAAAATTTCCGAGGAATTTTATCCACAGTTTTAATTACCTTAAAAACATATTCTATTTTTTCCTGAACCGTTGAATCAAGCGAAATGTAGAAATCAATAAAATAGCTTTTATAAAATTTTATTTCTCGGGTCATTTTGCAAAGTTAACAAATTTGTGAACATTTTAGTGATAAAAATTAAAATATTATAGATGATATTTCTTCTTTTTCACTATGCGCCATAACGTCTGTGGAAACGAAAACATTTGTTTATTTCTTTATTGTCAATTTGGTTTACCGTTCCAATTAGGTTGGATAAACAAAATATAAAGAGGGCCCTGATAACTAATTCTTAAAACATATCCGTCCTGAATACAAAACCGTTCTGATTAAAATTATAACTTATCTCCCACCCTGACCAGTATATCCCTGCCACGAAATCACCGGCCTTGATACCTGATTTAAGGCTGAATCCTTTGAACAGGTCATAGTATAAGCTTATATCATACTCGTTTAAATACCAGATTTCATAATTCTGGTTATTTAACAAATATTTATCTCTTTCATTGTAACGATGATAAGAATACGATGCTCCTACAGATATCTTTGGAGCAAAATAATAACCGGCGGATACTTTTATTCCATAATCAAACATGTTATCATCAGTTTCCAAAGTTGTATCATCAATATTCAGTTCTTTAATCCTGGAATAACTCAGGAAGGGACTTATTTTGAAAGCAAAACTATTGTCTTCAGACTGATATAACTTTATAGGAACAGCCAGGCCAGCCTCATTTACTGCTCCTGATGAAATGTATTTAGGATTTATGTCAAAATATTTGTTAAGTTGGCGGTAATACTCTACGCCAAAAGCAATATTGTCTGAAATATCCATCCCGAATACAAACATTATAATGTCTTTTGTATTTTCTGCATAATCCTCAGGATTAATTCCATAACCAGGATGGAAGCTGCTGTAATAATATTTCGGAATAAATGGACGGAAAAACTCATCATCTGCCGCTGCATGTTCTCCGGCAATGAAATCTTTTGCATAATTTCTTTGTTTGATCCAGAGACTGTCGTTTGTATCTGAATTCCGGTGTCCTCTGAACCTTTCAGTATACTTACCTGCAGAATAACTTAAGAATTCCCGGTATTTTTCTATTGCATCTCCTGTTCTTCCTCTATTTTGAAGAGCATAAGCATCCAAAAAAGAGCAGTCACTGAAATAAAGGGCTTCAGGATACAAGGTCATCAACTTATCTGTCTTTTCAGGAACTTCCTCATATCTCCCGCTATTTATCGCATTCACTGATTCGGAATAGAGTGATGCTATTTTATAATCAACAGATTTAAGAGAATTAGCATTTTCAATTATTTTACTGTTCTGATATTTATTGTCATTCATCTCCAATTCCTGTATGAATGATTCAAAATTAGACTCTGAAATCAGTTCATTGTTGTTATTTCGTAACAGGATGCCACTTTCGCCGTATTCGTATAACCCTTTTTGCTCGTTATAATTGATCAGGGCAGGATTAAATGTAGCGCAGCCACTCAATAAAATAACTAAGTAAATTAGTAAGGCAGTATTTCCCCGCTTACCTGTTAGCCGGGTACATATTATATTATTCATTTAGTTTTATCTAATGATAAAAGGAATTTGCAAAAAATCATTAATAAGCTGCAAATGTAAGAATTGAATAAATATGATATGAACTTTAATTTTTTAAATTGATTCTAAATTCTGACATGTATATTTTCCGGAATATCTTGAGCTGATAAAAGTTTCTCCTTCAATTATTTAAACCTTTACTCAAAAAAAGACCGTAAAGAGAAAATAATCGGGAGAGTTTTTGGCGCAAAGCGAGGATTGTGCAGAGTATTTCCATCCTGTAGCTGTAAAATGGATAAAATTCTCACCTTTTTCAACAATCCATTCTTCATACCAGCCATATCCGCCGACACCAATGAAATCAATTATTCTTCGATTATAATTTAACCGTAAAAACATTATTGAGCCTGACTAAAAAGAATCATCCTCAAACTTAATGTTTGATAATGAAAGATTAATATCGTTTTTACAGGTAATCGTATCATTTGCAATCAAACACAGACTACTGCAAACCAGGATGATGATTAAAGGAATTTTTTTCAGAGAAGTTTGATTTTGAATGAGTTTCATGTTTCTGTTTTTTAACCACCCTTCCAGGTAACCTAATAGCAAATTTACTAATTAATCTAAAATAAAACAATATGATATAGACAGACAATTATGGTTTTATAATTTGTAAATTTGTCAAATTCAGGAGTATCATTAAAACTAATTTCGAATGAAGACATCTTTCAGACTTCCTGCTTTTTTGGCATATCCCTTTTTTATTTTAATTTTAATATTAGCGTGTGATTCAGCATCAAATAAAAAGGATGTTCCTGAAAAAGTTAAAATTATTTTTGATACTGATATTGGTTCCGACTGTGACGATGCAGGGGCAATGGCTGTATTACACAAACTTGCAGATAAGGGGGAAATTGAAATACTGGGAGTTATTTTCAGTTCTAATGCCAATAAATACGGGACAGGTGTTTGTGACGCAATTAATACCTATTACGGACGCGGAGATTTACCGTTAGGGCAGTTACAGAAAGATATCACAATAGGTGATCCCAATGACTCATATTCAAAATATATTGCAACATCACAAGATATTTACGGTCATTCTGTAACTGATTCGACTAAAGAATCCACATTTGTGTATAAAGAGATTCTGAAAAAGCAGTCTGACACCAGCGTGACAATCATAACAGTAGGGCATCCTGTAGCACTATATTATTTGTTGAAAGATACAGAAGGAAGCCGGCTTGTTAAACAAAAAGTAAAACGATGGATTGCAATGACCCTTACGGATTCTATTCCTTTTAACGACTGGAACTTTGGCAGAAACGGCACTGCTCCGTATATTGATGAGCTGTTAAAACTATGGCCAGCTAAAATATTTTTCAGCGGTGCCGGGGAAAACATTATAACCGGTAATAAAAAACTGCCTGGCACCAGTGATCAAAGTCCGGTAAAAAAAGCTTATGAATTGTGGGGAAATAATGCTTTAAAAAACGGCCGTTCCAGTTGGGATCAAATCGCCGTGTTATTTGCTGCCCGGCCTGAATATTTTAAAGTTAAACCTTAATTAAAGCTGCAAATTAAAGAAATGATAAAAGTTTTATAATTTTACCGTCCGTAAAAATTTTATTATAAAATTGATATCGGGCTTAATACATTAATGAATACTAAAGTATCTGTTCATGCAAGCAATAATATCAAATAAATAATTTTTAACAGAACAGAAAGAATAAATAAGTAAAAAACAATATTTTCTCTTACATGCAAAAATCTCTCATAGTAGCTCCCCAGGCAGAACCCGCAGAAGTAGCGCTGAATGTTCTGAAATCAGGCGGCAATGCAATCGATGCTGCAATTGCCGGCGCCCTGGCTCAGGGAATTGTCGACCCGCACAGATCAGGTATAGGCGGTTTCGGGGCAGCGATGATATACTCAGCAAAAGACAATAAAGCATATTGTGTAAATTTCTTTGGCCGCGTTGGCAGTAAGGCTGAACCGGACATGTGGAATAATCTTCTTGAAGGACCTGCTCCGGACGGATTTGGGTATATTCTCAAAGGGAAAGAGAATGATGTCGGGTATAAAAGCATTACTATTCCGGGAACAGTCGCCGGATTTGGTGATATTCACAAACGCTTTGGCCGGATGAACTGGAAATATCTCTTTGACGGAGCAATCGGCATTGCAGAGGAAGGTTTTATTGTGAGTCCGGGTATGGCTAATTTCTGGAGAAGGCCGGGACTCTTTGGCAGGGTATCCACAAAAGACCGGTTAGGTTTTACTGAAAGTGGAAGTGAAATCTGGCTTCCCGGTGGCGAACCTTACACAGCCGGAGACAAACCTAAGCAACAGGAACTGGCCTATACTTACAGATGGCTTGCTGAAGCCGGACCGGACGATTTTTATAAAGGAGATCTGGGGAAGCAGATTATCAATGACTTTAATGATAACGGGGCATTGATAACTGAAGATGATCTTAAAAATTATAAATGCGACTGGCTCACACCATTAAATGGTATTTTCCTGGGTCATGAAATCTTATCCACACCTCTTCCGGGCGGTGGTCTGGCTCTGCTTCAGACTCTGAGGATGGCTGAATTGTTTAACATACTGTCATATCCGCTAAACAGCAAAGAATATGTCAATGCTCTCGCAAAAGTCTTCAGCGCAATCCAGAAAGACCGTATGAGCTACCACTCAGACCCGGATTTCAGTAATCCTGATATAGAAAATCTTTTAAGTGATGAATACTTAAAATCCATTATCAGCGATTTAAATCCGGGTAACAGCCTTGAACCTAAAGATACTACCGTAATAGCAGCATCTGACCGTGAGGGTAATGCAATTGCTCTCTGCCACTCTCTTGGATACGGCAGCGGTGTCTATACGAAAAACCTGGGCTTTATGTATAACAACTGCATGAGCGGTTTTGATCCTAAGCCCGGTAATCCAAATTCAATTGCTCCGGGAAAAGCAAGAAGCACAGCAATTGCACAAACACTTATTCTTAAAGACGGCAAGCCAAAACTTATTCTCGGATCACCGGGAGGATCGCATATTACAGCAGGACTTGTCCAGGCTATAATCAACTATTTCCATTTTAAAATGGATCTGCAGGATGCAGTCTGCAGGCCGCGATTTGATGCATACAAAAACACCCTGCTTCTGGAATCGCGTATGCCTTATACACTGGATAATGAATTGGCAGGTAACTGGGAAATATTAAGGAGTCCGTCACCATTCGGAATGGTTGGCAGAATTTATGCTATTGCATTTACTGAAGCTGGTCCGAAACCGGGTTACGATCCGGGAGAAGCAGCTACGGCGCTGGAGTTATAAGCATCTGAATAATTTTGTCAGTTAATTTTATTTTTTAGTCCCGATAATTTACAGAGGATTCTTTGGTAATCTTATATAGTTACCAATTTTAATCCCAAAATAGACGGCCCTTGGACTTACCGGTCCGTATATATAACCGGGATCACGGTTTATTCCTTTATCAAAATCAATCTGGTATGAATTGAATATATTTTTTATTCCTCCTGAAAGCTGAACTGTTGCTCCGTTTAACTTTAAATTATATCGTAACTTCATACCCATATCAATGAATCTTTTTGACTCCCGGAGCTCTCCGGCATCAGGATCGGGTAATCCGGACCCGAAATAGGGAACAAGCATTTTGCCTGTATAATTACCTGTTATGGATAACGCCCACAAATCGGTTGGCTTCAAGGTAAATGACATATATCCATAGTCTCCGGGAGTACGAAAAAATTCCTTTTTATTAAATTCCTGTTCCTTATCATATTTGCTGCTCTGCAAGGTAAACCCTGATTTAAATGTCAGATAATCGCCCGGGATAAAATTCATTTCCAGATTAACTCCTTTTACACTTGCCCCGTCCTCCGCATTTACACGAGTGTAGACAACAGTATTATTCTCATCAGGTTCGCCGAACTGGTTTGCAAACGGATTGTTCAACCGCGTAAAAAAACCTTCTGCCAGCAATCCCAGGTATACCCTCCCGACCTGTTTGTTGAAATCGAGAGATGCCATATAACTATGACTGGACTCCTGCTTTAAGTCAGGATCATTTTTATGGATTATCTGCCTGGAACCTGATGTTTCGATATGCAGGTCTTCGTCAAATATCTGCGGTGCCCTGTATCCCTGTGAGTAACTGATTCTGCCCTGAAGATATTCCCACAATTCATATTTAAAGGTAAGCCTCGGACTGAAAACATTTCCGGATTTACCGGAGCCGCTGCTTTTTTTATCCTCTACTTTATAATGATCATATCTGGCTCCCGCCGAAACTTTAATTTTATTTCTTGTTATTTCATATTGTAAAAATACTCCGGAAGTATTTGTGGTCTGGTCAGCTACTATAACGTTATAAGTATGAGGAATATCGACAATAGATCCATCAATGATTACGGCATTTTCCATATCAGGATACCCCAGCTTTTTATCTTTCAGCCATGCACCGTTATTTTCAATTCCTGCGACTAAAACCGAATTATTAAAATTTGCATTATATTGAATACCCGCAGAATATGAGAAATCTCCTGTATTACCATAATCGCTTAAAGACATTTCTGCCCCGTAATATGAATCCCTTTTTATTTTTTGTCCGCTAAAGTATGCTGAAAACAGGTCAAATTCTCTGAAGAATTTTTCATATGTCAAGGCCCCTGTTGTAATATTATGGTTGACAGCTTCAGCAATATTAGCCTCATGAACAGGATATTCAAATCTATCTCCTCCCCTTCTCTCTTCTTTAATATTGAACATATCAGCTGTTATTTTATTTCTTATTCCAAAACGATGATAAATCCGGGTACCTATAGTAGTATTATTCACTGAGGATATCTCTGAGAAGTCATCATCATTCGCGTCGAAAGGATTTCTGTCCCTGTAAAAACC
>Ga0209163_1003645_pt1 | contig 11015 bp, 19 predicted proteins | sample MTBAKSrepl2MetaG_FD_187457 | JGI IMG/M metagenome (GOLD analysis project Ga0209163, IMG submission 187457) | Enrichment culture microbial communities om Arthur Kill intertidal strait, New Jersey, USA, that are MTBE-degrading - MTBE-AKS2 (Arthur... | ecosystem: Environmental > Aquatic > Marine >...
TCTCGGGTAAAACTCAGGCACTGGTGTGCGCATACGAGCTATAATCAGAACGGGAGATATTATGCCATGCCTACTGTTGTCCGCTTTGATGAAAGTGGTTTGTGGCATTATGAGAAGGTTTCGTTTTCCAAGTACGGCAATTTGAAAAACACGGTCGTCCATTTGATCAACGCGTCGTCTTCGGGTCTGAGCGGCCATGAGATCGGCGATCTCGTTAGGCTACGTCCCCGATCATTTTTGCACCATTTCCGTAACGCGGCAGGGATACGTCGGGAGAAGACAGAGGGGGTCTATGTATATTATTCAGGGGAGGCCGATAAATACAGAGAGCAGGTTCAAACCCGTTTGGAGGGATTGATTTCGGCCGGCGATGTGCTCAGCGATGCCGATACAATAGTTGTTCTCACCGCATTGATCAAGCATCACGGCATCTCGTTTGACGATATCATGCGATTGCCTGAAGTCCGCGAGCGGGGATTATCTGGGGCTGTGATTCGTGAATTTCTGAACCGACATGGTCTTTTAAAAAAAACGCCGGATACAAGGCATTGAAGATGTTCAAGCGATATGTGGAGCAATTGGTTGAGGGGGTAAGAGCAAGGAGCCTGTTTCCCGTTAAACCGATACTTTGCTTCTATGCGGAAGTTGACCTCTGTCCTCATTGCGACGCCAAATTGAACATGCAAAAGACGTGCGAGAAAACCGTAGTCACAATGGACATTGGAGCCTTTCGAGCCAAGGAGATTGTTCTGCAGTGTCCTAACGACGGGGCCGTGTTTGGTTCGCCCCAATTGCGCGCTCTTGTTCCGGCAAAGTGCGCCTATAGTTTTGACGTCATCGTTGAAGTCGGCATGTCGCTTTTCGTTCACAGCCGCAACGAAAAAGAAATCATGAACGAACTTGCGGCCAGCAACATTTTCATTTCAGAACGAGGAGTAGGCTATCTGGGAAGGAAATTCGTTGTTTACCTGGCTTTGGCGCATCGAGAAAGTCGTCAACAATTGTTGGGTTCAATGGCGAAGAGGGGCGGATACATCCTGCACATAGACGGTACATGCGAGGGAGACAGTCCACATTTGTTTTGCGGCATTGACGGGATATCGGAGATCGTGCTGGACAGCATCAAAATTCCATCGGAAAAAAAGGAATTGCTCATCCCCTTCCTTCAGCGGATCAAAGATCAGTTTGGGGACCCGGTTGCGCTGGTTCACGATATGGGGCTTGGCATCCTTATGGCGGTGGCGGAAGTATTTCCGGACGCAGCAGATTTTATTTGTCATTTTCATTTTTTGCGAGACGTTGGCAAGGATTTGCTTTTGAAAGACTACCAAACGATTATCAAACGGTTGAGGGAATATAATGTCCGGGGCCTGCTCAAACAAAAGGCCAGATATCTTGAAAGAAAGATGGGTCAATGTCCTGCCGCAATTGCCGATCTCAAAAAGAGTTTGGTGAGCGATGACGTTAACGCCGCGTCTGTTGAGCACATACCGGCGGCTGCGGCCTATACGCTGATACACTGGGCTTTTGACTCATCGACCGAATCGAAAGGGTATGGTTTTCCCTTTGACCGTCCTCATCTGGAGTTTTACCAGAGGCTGAGAAAGATCCACGCCTTGTTGGAAAGCATAATGTATATCCGTTTGCGCGACAAAGCCAAGGACAACCGATCTTTTCGTCAGGTTAAGCAACTGCTCGATGAGGTGCTCTCAGACGAGCAGTTACAAAATACCGCCGCCCAAATGGAAGTCAAAGCAGAAGTATTTGACAAGCTTCGAGTGGCTCTGCGCATTGCACTTCCGGAAGGCAAAAAAGGACTTAACGATGACGGCGACAAGGATACCGACATCAGGACCATTGAGAAGGAGATGACCGAGTTTAGAGCCTGGCTTGTGAGGAGCGAAAAACGAAAGCAAACATATCGGAAAATGATTGAGCAGATGGACAAATATTGGGAGAAGCTCTTCGCCGATCCTTTACTGGTGAATACCCCAGAAGGGGAAGTCACGATAACTCCTCAACGCACCAACAACATCTTAGAGCGCTTCTTTCGAGGGGAAAAAAGGCGAGGCCGAAAAAAGAGTGGAACCGCTTCATTAAGCAAAAGCTTGAAGACTATTTTAGCAGAGGCGCCGTTGGTTAGAAACTTGAACAATGAAGAATACCTCGAAACTATTCTCAATGGGTGCACCACATTGGCAGAAAGATTCTCGCTTATTGATGCTCAGATTGTTCAAGAGGAACTCAGGAGGGCGCGAAACAATCAGGAAAAGATCTCAAAGGAAGCGAGGTGGGCCATCAAACAACCAGATCTTCCAGATAGGATATCCGTCCTCTTTGGCGCAGCAAGCAAATTCGATGCCAACTGTCATTTGCGGTCATAGGTTGTGAGCTTTCGGCAGCCCGGTGTAGGCGTCAATTTTTTTTTGGGGGGGGGGCCGGGGTGACGGGTGTGAGCTATTGACCCAAGGAGGAAGTGCATGGAGGGGGAGGGAGCCGCTAACGGTAAAGGCTATGGAGACCTATGGCGATGTGTCACCGGCACAGCGCCGTGGACCAGTCTGTGCCGGTCTGGAACTCCCCCCATTGAATCCTGCCTGTCACCGCCACCGCTCACCGAACCCCTGTGTGGCGATTTCGACCGCCGCCCTCTCACCACTGCCTGCAAGAATGGCGGCCGATATGTGGGAGTTGCGGACCCACGTAGAGCTGTCCGGGGAGGGTCGGGTACTCACCGGCCGTGACATCCTGACGCGCGTGGGCATTGTGTTCACCTACCTGGCGACTGCGAACCGATGTTCAGAAGGGCAAGGCAAGGGCGCACGGATGCGCCTCCGGCTTCGGTCAGTGCTGGACCGGGCGGCCGACGTGCGCGGCTTCTGTACATCGGGCATGCGAGAGGGGCGCTCTCGCGCCATTGGGGCTAAGGAGGGGTTTCGGGCCGGATCTTGTTGTAGTTCCATGGCATCCATTTGCTGGGATCCTCAGCAAGCCGACCCGCATTGCGCAGAAGGGTCGTGAGGTATTCAAAAGCATTGACACCCATGAGATTGCATGAGTGGATGAGGCTCATGAACAGGTCCCCCACCCATGCTCCGTGCTGGGTCTTATAGAAGAGGGAGTTTCTCCTATGCCGAATCGACATCTTGAGGGCTCTTTCACAAATGTTGTTGTCGAGGGGGGCATTGGGAACTCTCAGGAACAGGGTGAATTTATCCCAGCGTTTCAGCATGTACTTGATGGCTTTGCCCATGCCGGAGTTGGGCTCTATCTTTTTCTCGCTGAGCTGCACTTCCATCCAGCCCCTTAATTCATCCATGACCGGGCCGCTGTTTTCCTGATGAAACTTGAGCCTCTGATCGGCAGACAGATTGTTTGTTTTGGCCAAGGCGTCATGATGGTACACCTTGGCCAGGCTCTCGATCACGAACCTGGCCTCTTGGGGAAAAGCGTTGAGCTGATCGACGAAATTCCTTCGAGCATGGCTCATGCAGTTGGCTATGATGGTCTTCAGATCCTCGGGCATGTTGCGGGACAGAGCGTCGCACATTTGTATGGGGGCAGACAGGTGCGGCAGTCGTTGGAGCAGAAGGTCCCTGAGGTTTTCCCCGGCATGATTTGTTCCGGTAATGAAGCAGGCGATCTTCTTGTCTTCGGATTCACAGACAAGGCCGGTTGTGAACGTGCCGGTTCTGTCTTGGGCCTTGTTGTTCCCGTTAAGAGAAAGGACCCTCATGTGGGTGTCGTCCTGATAAATCTTGTCGCTCTGCGCCGCCTCTTGGATCAGGCAATCAAGGACCGGTTCGAGCTTATGTGCCCCATCCTCGACGATATCCCACTGCGTGGACGCAGCAATAGGGATGTCCAGGCTGGCTTGGAGCTTCTCGATCCGGTGGAAAGGTAGTCCGAAGCCGTAGCGCGCCAGGGCGATCATCGCGGCAACCGTCTCGTCGTATTTTTGCTCGCTGGCCTCGGGGGGCTTGTCGGCGGTGAAAACTTCCCCGCAAAGGTTGCAGCGCAGTTTTTCCAGCAGGTAGACGATGGCCTGAATGGGAGCCAGGGCAAAGAAGTTGATCAAAATGCCGGGGTCAATCCGATAGACCTTGCCCTTCTGGCATTCGGGACAGTGATCGCCGTGGCTGAGGGCACCGTGTGCAACCTCCACGTTGTTTGCTCCAGGGTAATCCTGGACGCCATTTCGACCGTGTCCCTTGCGGGGCGGTCGTTTAGGGCCGGAATCGTTGGGGTCAGCGACGTCCTGGTCGGTGTTGTCCTTTAGTACCCGCTTGGACGACTCCGTTTTGACCCCGAAGATCATACGCAGCAAGCGCATGATCGAACGCGACTTGCTTTGCACAAGGGCCTGAAGGTTTGAAAGGGCGGTGACCACGGTGCAAAGAAAGGTATAGTCCTCGGGATCGAGACGCTGCTCGGCTCTTTTGAGAAAGGCGCTGAGCTTTTCCGGATCCAGCTCTATCGTGGGCAGTTGTCTTGACATAGCTTTTCCCTGAAAGTCGGTGTCAGCGGATAGCCCCATACGGCCTTGATGGAGCGGTTGGGTTTATTGGTTCGGTCGTTCTTGCCCCTGCCCGTGGTCATGCCCAGATGCAGCCAGTTGGCAGCTCGATAGCAAGTGGCCTGGAAGCGTTCGGTGTCAACGAAGGTCTCAAGAAAATGGACGGGATGGCCGTAGACGTGCTGCCAATCAGAACAGATTCTTCGCGCCATCTTCGAGACCAAATGAGAGGCAAGATTTGGCACCCAGACCCACGGCAGGATGAGGAATCGGCAGTTGTAGGCCAGAAGGTGCAGGTTGGCTTGGCGCTGGGCGGCGGTCCATCCAATGAACTTGTCTCGACATCCAATATGCCGGGCAACCGACGACCAACTGAAACAGGCAATGGGTCGTTCGGAAGCCACCACCAGGTATTTGAGATGCTCGCCGACCGGTTGGCAGTAACCCAAGTAGTGGTGGTGTTCGATCAGGCCGTTGAAAAGGCCCTCCAGGGGTCCCCTTCGTACTTGGTGAAACTTGATTTCCGGCAGTCGGGATACGGACCCTGTTATGGGGGTTTGATCGACCATGGGTAGCGGGGGCCTTTTACGGGCAACCAGTCGATTGACGGGGTTGCACTTTTTGAGCGGCAGCGTGATATGACCGGCCCTGTGCAGCTCAAGCATAAGAGAGCGACAGACCATATCACGAAGCACGCCGTTTGGTTGCACCCAGTTCCATGCCACACACAGCTTGCGGGAAAGGCTGCGACGGCTGTCGGTCGGATTGTCCCGAATAAGAGCGCGGATGAAGACGACATCTTTAGCGGTGACAGCTTTGCCTCGGTATGTGAGTATCGTTGCCATGGGTAGCTGTCTACCACACGGCGCAGAAGAACGCAAGTTATTTGTTGCTGGGTCAGGGCAGTTTCCTGAAATAGTTTACCGCCCCTTGAGGAGTATACAAGTTCCACAGCAAAGACTGAAGTTGATGCGCCTCGATGCTGCTGTCCTTGGGCCAAGCGGTAATCCGGCCTTTGGACAGCCTCTTGTGGCACAACCAAAAGCCCTGCCCGTCGTAACAAAGTACCCTGAGGGCGGTCCTTGATCGATTGCAGAAAACAAAGACAGTTCCGCTGAAGGGGTCGGCGCCCAGGGCCTGCCGGCAGATACAAGACAACCGATCGATACCTGATCGAAAGTCGACCGGCTCGATGCAGACGAGGATGCGCATCTGGGGGGTGATCTGAATCATTTGGCCTGCCTCAGAAAATGGTCTACCAGAAGGGGTAGGGGGTGCTCAGATCCTGTGGGAGCCTGGACGGTCATTTCGAAGCCGGCAGGGGAACGTAGGTGCACAATGCACTGCTGATTGCCGGAGACAAGGCCGTCCATGCGCACTTCGATGAATTGGGAAGCCGAGGCTTCAGGGGGGTGTTGTTCGAAGCGACGCCGCAGCCGGTTGTAGTCGAGCCTCAGTGCGGAGGCGATCTTACACAGGCTGTAGGATGGGGAAAGATCCATGGCAGCCTGCCACAAATGCTCGGGGATACGTCCGCGGCCCGTCCGGGTGGATCGCCACTGCTCGAAGGCTGTTGCCACAGCCTCCAGGGAGGCATGCTTGACCAGTTGATGGTGCTGCTTCATCGGCTGTCCTCCTTCCGTTCTCAGGATTTAGCCGAACATAGCACCTCCCGCCGGGTATTTCATGCAGGCTTGCCGAAAGCTCACCGCCGGAGGACTGCGGCGGCCCCAGTGGTTACGAGGAGATGCTCAGCGTGATCGCCGATCCGAGACACGAGGAGATCGAGAGCACCCTGACCTGGCTTGGGGGCAGGTTCGATCCGGAAACCTTTGATCCGAGGAAGGTGCGGTTCGAAAGTCCCCGAAAGAGATGGGAGAAAGCCTTCCGAGGGGATTGAACGACAGCAGCAGGCCGAGGCGGCTGTCGAACAAGGGGATCGAGGTGCCGCCGGACGGCGCGGCCTCTCATGCCCTACGTTCGGCAGGAAACAATCATGGGTATGAGGTCCTGCGATGATGATCTATCTCGATAATTGCTGTTTCAATCGTCCCTTCGACGACCAACAGCAACTGCGGATTAGGCTTGAGGCGGAGGCGAAACTGCGGATACAGGAAGTGATCCGTGCTGGTGACCTGGAATTGGCATGGTCGTACATTCTAGACTTCGAGAACGAAAGCAACCCCTTCCCGGACAGGCAGGAAAGAATACGGCAATGGAGATCATATGCCAAAACCGATTGCGTTGAGCATTTGGCAGTGAAGCGCATGGCGGAATCCCTTAGACAGAGGGGCCTTCGCCAGATTGACTCCCTTCACGTGGCCTGCGCGATTCATGCCGGGTGCGACTACTTCATCACAACAGACGACAGAATACTGAGCAAATCGGAGACAATCAATGAAGTAGTGATCGATGATCCGATAGGCTTCATTAAGAAGGAGTTGCTATGATAACCGATACGGAACTTAGGCTGAAGGGCATCAGAGCACTCGCGCAATCTCTTGGAGACATAGAGGCCGAGAGATTCATTGCCCTGATTCAGCGAGAGCCGTTTGATTACACACAATGGCGGCAAGACAAATGGGAAGACCTATCAATTGATGAGATTAGCCGAAGAGCGATGGTGCTTCGGGAAAGGGGCGCCGAACAAGCGGCTGGAGCGGACGGCGCTGACGCCGCCGCTCAGCCTTGATGTTATGAGGCTAAATAAGCGAAGGAGGCTGATGCGGGAGGATTTTTTAGAACTTGGGCTTAATACCGGCCTGCTTGCAGAGTTCGTTGGCTGTGATCCGATCGAATTGTTTGTGACGCTTGACGGGAATGATCTTGTTTCCGTCGGTGTAGATGGCGTGATTGGCTCCCTCCCTTAGGAGGTAGAAACCATGCTGCTCCATGTATCGGACGAGTTCAAGTCGTTTGACCGACATGCTCAACCTCTATTGGAAGCTGCTCGATGAGTGCGTTGCCTATAGGGATTTCCTTCCCGGTCTGCTTGTATGCAAGCACCATCTCGTTGAGCGCATCACGGAGCATGGCCCGACAATCTTCGAGGCTCTTTCCTTCAGTGACAACCTCGGGCCATTCTACCAGCTGTCCCATGTACCCGGAATCAATCTTTGTGTATTTGGCTGTATAGTTGATCATTTCAAAATATCCTTAAATTCTAAAGGTTTAAATTATAATAAACGGTTTCTTGTTGAAAGTCAACGTGGATGGGGAACAGAAAAATTTTCACAGCATATCAAAACGTTACCAGGAAAACTGGCGCCTCATAACATCGGCGTGGAGCAGACGCCGAGAAAATTGTGCCGAATATGAAAAGCCACGGGCGGCGCTGCTCACGCCGTACATTATACAAAGGAGGTAACCGCCATGAAAAAGGCATTACTAATTGGCTCTGTTATGATTCTTTCCACGTTGTCAATTGCCTCATGTAGCCCCAAGCTTTCTGATGAGGAGGCGCTTGCCATAATAAGGGAAGAAGGTGCATATCCGCAACCGGCTATATTCTTCTTAAGGATTTATGTTGGTTCAGATGACTCTTCTGGGATAGAGGAACTCATAGCGAAAGGGTATTTTAATCGAAATTCATCAAGAGAATCCGGATACAGCCGAGGCCATCTCCGGGACGTCCGTGACATCCGGACTTCAGTTCACAATCTCTTTTTGGGCTGTCCTCGCCTACCACTTTTTGACCCCGAACCACTGACTTGCTCACCCCCGACGGGTCGATTTTGAGTTCTCTGGAAAGCCCTACCGCCGTCGCTCCCAACCTGGGGATTGCCAAATAGCATACTACCGAGCGTGCGCGCACAACCGCGCGCGATTTGCTTGCACTTCGCAAATCGTCCGTATCGATCCCGTAGTGTTGTGCTATCCTCGCTGACAACGCCGAAACGCTGATCCCCTTCCCATGGGCCCCCGTGCGGGCTTCAACGTCCTCGTCGGCCGCTTTGAGAACGTCCAATGTGACGAGAGGGACGAGAGGGACGAGAGGGACGAGAGGGACGAGAGGGACGAGAGGGACGAGAGGGACGAGAGGGACGTTGTTTCAATGTTGCTTTGTTCGGTCTAAACAGCCGTCGGATCCCTTCATTTTGCAACATTGAAACAACGTCCCCCTGCGCCCTTATCGAACAAGGCATCGATGTCTGCGTCAACAACATACCGATATCCTTGTTCATATAGGGCAACGATCCGCTCAACGGCCTGGCGAACGGAGCGGCCCTTGCGGTAGCCGAAGCTGCACTGCTCAAACTGCTCTTCGAAGACCGGCTCGATGATTTCCAGTACACCGCGCTGGGCCACTCGATCGCGAACCGTAGGGACGCAAAGGCCTCTCGGCTCGCCGTTTTTCTTTTCCACTACGATCTTCATCAGCGGAAGGAGCAAGTATGTGCCATGGGAAAGCTCGCGGTCCAAGGCAAAGAGGCTTGCGTCCAGCCGGCTTTCAAACTGGTCAATGGTCTGCCCGTCCACCCCGGCGCCCCCGTGGTTGGCCTTCACCTTTTCGAAAGCTTGCTTGAGAAGGCTCCAGTCCATGGCGCCACCTCAGGTCAAAAGGGGTCATGATCGAAAATGACCACATCCCCGGTCACGGGGGAACGGTACACCAGCTTGCGGGCCTTGCCGTGGAGGGCATGGGGCACGGCCATAAACAACCACACCGACGGATGCCTGACGCAGGGTAAATCTCAATACCATGAGCCTCTCCTTGTCCCAACGCGGGATTCACCCTCAGAAGAGGCGCGTATTGGGAGCACCGTGATCCGCTGTTTCTGTCTTCCTTGTGTTCCGAGAACCACCGATCAAAAGCTCGGGCCGATGGAACCGGCCCGTTACGGTCTCAATCGGTCGGCCCCACGCTCAACTTCCCCAAACCAAACGTCGTCTGCTTTCCCAAATGAAGTTCGGCCCCATACGCCAACAACGCGATGAAAGGCCCTATCTCACCCGTATAATGCACCTCCCCCACAAGACCCCCGAAGAGCATCTCCTGCTGCTGGTAGGCCGAATAGCGCCTGCGCTCGGACCAACGCAGCCACGCTCCGGCTGTTGTCACCGCACGAGCCTGGTTCACGAGCCCTGAATAATCCAGCGCCGGCTCTCCGCCGCCGAACTGGTTGTGCAGGTCCGCTATGCGGCGAAGGGCCGCAGCGACAAGCACGTGAAACGGGAGGGTGTCGTTGAGGTGGTTGGACGCCTTCAGGCGCAGAGGGGTCTGCAGGGTGACTTGCACGCTGGTGCAGCCCATGCTCTCCGATGGAGGTGCAAGGTCCGGGGGAGCCTGTAGCACCGGTGGACTGAATTGTTTGGAACCCCCACAGAACACCTCGTTGCCGGAGCTTTCCACCGCTTCGATCCGGAAACGGCCCCTGGCACCGTCGGTTTCGGCCCCCACGCCGGTCATCCCGGCGCGCTCAAAGGAGTAAATGATGTAGGGAAGGCTGTGGTTGGCGTCGCCAAAAAGGAGCAAGCCGAATGCGAAGGGTGCGCCGGCTGCAAAACGCCTCTCCTGTGTTTCCGGGGGTTCGATCACGTAAGGGGCCGCGGGGGTTCGGCGGTCCGTCGAGGAGGTTGGGGCCGCGGACCTGTCGAAGACCGTTGGGTAGAGACACCTGGGGTTGGTGCGGCATCGGCTGCACGGCGTCCTGGGAACGGTGCAGACCGTCTGGCGCAGGGCCCTCCCGAAGGCCCCCCGCAGCACCGACCCCTTGAAAGCGGGCAACACCGCGTCGGTTTCAAACCGGCACTTGAACCGATATACCCCACGCAGCACGGCCTCCCTCCTTCCCGCATGACGGTCTAAAGGGCAGGAACGGCACCCAAACAAGGATCTGGTGGTGGAGAATCGAGCCGACGAAAAGCAAAACTGTTCTCCCTTAAACCCAAGAATGTTTGCTTGTCAAACACCAATCGCTCAATGCCGAGAAAGAAGCGTACCGAGCGTCCGGACCGATTGTCTTAAAGGGCTTTGGGGTGGCGGGGCGTGGGGAGGTTTAGTGATGGACGAATCATCCGGTGGAGAGCCGCATAGAAACCCACGTCCACTGCCACAGCGGGAAGGGGGCAAGACTGACGATTTCGAAGTGGAGGGGTTTCGCTTCGGAATACGGGTGTTTCACCATGAACACTGCATTTTCGCAAGTGGTTCCACGGAGAATCGAGGGCGGGGATATGGCGTTGATCATCGTTCCGGCCACATGGAATCCCGTGTGGAACGTGTCTTTTTGGTGGGCGATACCCACCCTACGAAAAGTAGGTGCCGATTGGGAAGGAGGGAATGTCCATGTTTCTGGGCTTTACGCTGGTGGAGGGCAAAAAAGGGGTAGGCCCCTTGTTTCTGCACCGGAAACAGGCAGGAGGGTTTCACCCATTTCGGCTCAAGGCTCAAATGGTTGGAGGCATTGTGTTTGGCCTGGGCGGCCATTTGCGGGTAAGTGATCACGGGGGGGGGGATGGGGTCTATTCCTTCTCAATCCAGGACAGATCCGGCTGT
>Ga0209163_1003651_pt1 | contig 10999 bp, 9 predicted proteins | sample MTBAKSrepl2MetaG_FD_187457 | JGI IMG/M metagenome (GOLD analysis project Ga0209163, IMG submission 187457) | Enrichment culture microbial communities om Arthur Kill intertidal strait, New Jersey, USA, that are MTBE-degrading - MTBE-AKS2 (Arthur... | ecosystem: Environmental > Aquatic > Marine >...
TCATCGGCAAAACGGTGACCAGCACCGGCGCGGTTCGCAACGAGGTGTATATCGTCGATATCCCGGAGGATGTCAACGTGGCGGGGCCGGACGGGCCGCTCGAAGGGACCGCGACGACGTTTCCGATGCCGCCGTTGGGCACAGTGCAGCGCAGACTGACCTGGAGCGACTCGGATTGCGGCGGGATCATTCGCTGCAGCCTGGATGGCTCTCGGATTGCGTTCACGCGGGGCGGCCAGATCCACTTGATCTCGCCGCTGGGCGGCGCCGCGGTGCAGGCCACCTCCTTGGCCAGCGGCGCCACCAAGCCGTGGTGGGACCCGTCGGGGGACTACATCTACTGTGTCTCCGACAACTCGATCTGGCGTACGAACGTCATCGAGGGCGATCCGCAGTTCGGAGAATCGGAGCGGATCACGGACCCGACGCTTTACCCCGGCCGTTCGCCCGATGCCCTTTGCGTCGCGCCGAACGGCCAGTGGATCGCGTTCAACCGGAGCCTCAACCGCGGAGACGGCGTCAACGTCAACCAAGTCTTCATCGCCGCGGCCCCGCTCCCGTAAGTTCTGAGGATGATTCCAGCACCGGCGTCCTTGAGGCCCTGGCGAATGGAACGAAACCCTGGGCGCGTGGACGGTCTGAACGGCGAGTACGTCTGTATGATTGGCGGGTACGACCGCATCGTGCTGACGGTGGGCGTCTCCGTGACATGAGCTTGGCAACTCACGTCGAAAGGGGTCTTGTGGACACCAAGAGCAAACTGAGAGTTGTCCTGGGAAACCTGCTCTTGTTCGCAGCATTGTATGGTTTGGTCACCCTGAACAAGACCCTTCTCAGACCACGACTTGGCAATTCGGGAATCAGCCAGATCGTGACGGGGAGTCTTCCCAATTTCCTCGCTGCCCTTCTCATCAGCCTGGCCTTCGTCAATGGCATTGTGGCAAAGAAGCCCAAACATGGGCGAATGTGGATGTATTTGACCGCCTGCATCGTATTCGCAATACTGGCCCTCGAAGAATTCAGACCGATGTGGGGGGCAAGCACGTACTGTGACACCCTTGACGTTTTGGCCAGCGGATTGGGCTCTTTAGTGGCGATCATTGTGTACGAGATTCTCACGCGAATGAGCGAAGGTCGGCAGTCCGTCACTGTTCATAGTTGAGTGGCGCCGGCGGCCCTTGAACATATCTGGTATTATTGTTGAAGATTCCGCTTTCCCCTTGCCGAATTCACTGAAGACGCGGCTGTTCCTTGGTTTACGGCGAGACGGCATGTCCGCCCATGCATAGGCATGCCCTTGCCCAAGCCGTTGTGGAGTGTCGCCGGCCTCCTGGGACGATCGCCGTTCGTGACTATCGCCCGTGGCTCCTGAAGACAGAGGTGGACAAATGAAAGCTCTCATCCCCATACTCCTGCTCGGCTTCGTGGGTGGATGCACAACCTTCGAAATCCCCGACACGCTCGGCGATCCCGCGAACGCGCAGAACTATGGATACCATCCCCTGGATCCACTGCCGGTCACACTGTCCTTGGACACCTGGGACGACAACGAGTCTCTCATGAAGATCTTCCCCGACGAGACGATGAGGCTCGCGGTCGGCACCGTATCTCACAGTGGGGAGATCGCCTATGGCCCGGCCAAACTCGGCGTGAAAGGAATGAACTACATCGTCGTTCTCGACTATATCAAGTTCGGCACGCAGTCTTTTGGCGTCACGCTGTCTCCTCCGGACGGCCGGAGCACGCGAACCGCCACGCTCACCCGAGGACCATCCGCCGACGTTGTGGTCCCGGTGTACATCGGGGTAGGACTGCGCCTGACCGCGAGCTTCGTCGTGACGGAGGGATCGGTGGATTTGGGCAGCCTGCTCGCACTCGGCGTGGCCGCGAAAGCAAACCGTGTGTCCGGGACTCTGGTGGTGCAGACCCTGGGGCTCAGTGGGCGAGAGATATCGCCCTTGGTGCCGATGCCGAGTGAAATCAACGAGTCGACGATCCAGAATGCCATCTTGGCCCTGGGTTCAATACGAGCCAAGATGTATGAAAAGGAATCCGTCGTCACGCCGAGAGTCGTGGGCGTCTACAACAATCTGGGTGGCGGCGCCGCAACGATCAACGGGTTCATCTCCTCTCTGCTCGAACAGCCGATCGTGTACCCGCGCGTGCCGGACCGAACCACGCCCACCGATTCGCCCGGCGCCCTCGACAACTGACGACGGCCTCCGGCCCTTCGCTCCACGCCTTCTGTGAGATGCCAGGTAGAAACCCGCTGTCGTCCTACAAGCGGGCCACGTGACCGCTGGATTCCTTTCGCGGAGACGCCCCCCCCACGTCGTCCCGTATTTGACTGGGAGCGACGTTGCGAAGCGTGGCGGAATCGCTATGATGGGCGGCTGTCGTTGTTGGCTGGAGTCCTTTCCCTGTTGAGAGTTCGTATGCTGGCGTACTTGCTGATCCCGGTGGGGTTTGTGTTGCTGATCAAAGGGGCGGATGTCTTCGTCGAGGCGGCGTCTTCGCTGGCCCGGCGGCTCCGCGTGTCCGACCTGGCCGTCGGCCTGACGGTCGTCGCTTTCGGCACCTCGCTGCCTGAGTTGGCCGTCAACGTCACCGCCAGCGTCCAGGGCAATACCGGCATCACCATCGGCAACATCATCGGCAGCAACATCGCCAATATCCTGCTGATCCTCGGGGTGGCCGGGCTGATCTACCCGCTCGTGGTGACCAAGGGCACCGTCTGGAAGGAGATCCCACTGAGCCTCCTGGCGGCCATCGTCGTAGGCCTCGCGGCCAACGACCGCTTCTTCGACGGCGCGCCCTCCACTTTGAGCCGGGTCGAAGGGCTGATCCTCCTGTGCTTCTTCATCATCTTCCTCTACTACTCCGCGACGATCGCCCGCAACGTGGAGGAGGTGCCCTCGGTCGCACCGCAGAAAGTGCTCACCTTATCGCGGATCGGCCTGCTGATAGGGATCGGTTTCGTGGCGCTGATCCTGGGCAGCCGGTGGGTGGTCAACGGGGCGGTGAAGATGGCGACGGCGCTGGGGGTCAGCGAGGCAGTCATCGGGCTGACCGTGGTCGCGCTGGGGACCTCCCTGCCCGAGTTGGCAACATCGGCCGCCGCGGCGTATCGCAAGAACGCGGATATCGCGGTCGGCAACGTGATCGGTTCGAACATCTTCAACCTCTTCTTCATTCTCGGGATCAGTGCCCTCATCCGCCCGATCCCCTTCCAGCCCCGAGCCAATCTCGACCTCGGCGTCCTGATCGCCACGAGCGTGCTGCTGTTTCTCTGGATGTTCACCGGCAAACGCCACCTCCTCGAACGGTGGCAGGCAGCGATCTTCCTCATCGGCTACGCGGTCTACGTGGTCGTTATCACCTTCTGGCTGAAGTAACGTCGGCGCAAGACGGACTCGATGCTGCGGCCGTGCGGCTTTCGCAGGGCGAGCGTCCCCGCTCGCCTGTCCCGTCGGCGTGTGATCCCGGCGGGTGTCATGTGAGGACAAACGATCCGGATGGCGAGCGAGGACGCTCGCCCTACGCGGAGACTCCAACTCGCAGCCGACGCCTGCCGACGGCACCTCTGGATATGTGCAGGGCGAACTAATCCCCTGCGATTTCGTATACATTTTCCGAACTGGGAAGACTAACAGGGGCGGAGAACAGGCATCCAACGGCATTTCCTCCTGCATCCGGGCCGCTCCGACGGCAGGCCCGGGCCGGAAGGCTGCCACATTGGCACGAGCCCCCATCGCCGAAAGAGTGTAAGTGGCTGTGAGAACAGAGTTTAGGCGGTTTGCCCCTGCGGGCACGCGTTTTGCACTATCTCCTGAGACCAGTAGACGCACGGGGCGAGGTCTCGTGCTTACGACAAGGACCCAGAGATGAAATTCGACAAGTTTACACTGAAGGCACAGGAAGCGTTGGCGACGGCCCAGCAGATCGCGATGGCCAGATCGCATACGGTCTTGTCGCCCCTGCACCTGCTCAGCGCCCTGCTGAGCGACGAGGGCGGCGTGACCGACATGGTGCTCAAGAAGATCGGCGCCAACGTCGCGCGCATCAGGCAGATGAGCGAAGACGAGCTGAACCGACTGCCCCGGGGCACCAGCACCGGCCAGATGACGCCCGACCCGGCGCTGAATCAGATCGTGCTCGACGCCCAGAACCGTGCGGACAAGATGGGCGATGAGTACCTCAGCGCCGAGCATCTGCTGCTTTCGCTGGCGGCGGCTAAGAGCGATGCCCAGGAGCTTCTGAGTCTCAACGCGGTGCACGTCGAGGCGATCCAGAACGCGCTCAAGGAGATCCGCGGCGGCGCCAAGATCACCGACCAGAATCCGGAGGAGAAGTACAAGGCCCTGGAGCGCTACGGCATCGACCTGCTGGAGATGGCCCGCAAGGGCAAGCTGGACCCGGTCGTCGGGCGGGACGAGGAGATCCGGCGGTGCATGCAGGTGCTGAACCGTCGGACCAAGAACAACCCGGTCCTGATCGGCGAGCCGGGCGTGGGCAAGACCGCCATCGTCGAGGGCCTGGCTCAGCGAATCGTCGCGGGCGACGTGCCCGCAGGTCTCAAGAACAAGCGCGTCATCGGACTGGACATGGGCGCCCTGATCGCGGGCACGAAGTTCCGCGGCGAGTTCGAGGACCGGCTCAAGGCCGTGCTCAAGGAAGTTATCGCGGCCGAAGGGCAGATCATTCTGTTCATCGACGAGTTGCACACCGTCGTCGGCGCGGGCAAGGCCGAGGGCGCGGTCGATGCCGGCAACCTGCTGAAGCCCTCGCTGGCGCGAGGCGAACTGCGCTGCATCGGCGCGACGACCATCGACGAGTACCGCAAACACGTCGAGAAGGACGCGGCGTTGGAGCGGAGATTCCAACCGATCATGGTGGAGCCGCCCAGTGTGGAGGCGACCATCGCCATCCTGCGCGGCCTCAAGAATCGTTACGAGACCCATCACGGCGTGCGCATCACCGATGCGGCCATCGTCGCGGCGGCCACCTTATCGCAGCGCTACATCACCGACCGCTGGCTGCCGGACAAGGCCATCGACCTGATCGACGAGGCGGCCTCCAAGCTGCGGATCGAGAACGACTCGCTGCCTGCGGAACTCGACGGCATTCGCCGAAAGATCATGCAGCTCCAGATCGAACGAGAAGCGCTCAAGAAAGAGAAGGATCCGGCCAGCCAGGACCGGCTCAAGAAGGCGGAGAAGCAACTGGCGGACCTGGAAGAGAAGAACCGGCAGTTGAGCGCGCAGTGGGAGATGGAGAAAGGCGGCATCGACCAGATCAAGGCCCTCAAGCAGCAGATCGAGGATGCCGAGATGCAGTTCGAGGATGCCCAGCGTCGCGGCGATCTGGAGCGGGCCGCCCGGCTGAAATACGAGACCATCGCGAACCTCAAGAAGGGACTCGCGGAGAAGGAGGAGCAACTGACCAAGTCGCAGCAGGCCAAGATGCTCCATAACGAAGTGACGGACGAGCACATCGCTCAGGTCGTCGCCAAGTGGACGGGCGTTCCGGTCTCGCGCCTGCTCACGGGCGAGCGCGAGCGGCTGATGAAGATGGAAGACCAGCTCCGCAGCCGCGTCGTCGGCCAGGACGAAGCGGTCAGGGCGCTGTCGAACGCGGTGCGTCGCAGCCGGGCGGGCCTGTCGGACCCGAATCGGCCGATCGGGACATTCCTGTTCCTCGGCCCCACCGGCGTCGGCAAAACCGAACTGTCGAAGGCCTTGGCGGATTTCCTGTTCAACGACCCCAACGCGATGGTTCGCATCGACATGAGCGAGTTCATGGAGCAGCACTCGGTGGCACGGCTCATCGGCGCCCCGCCGGGCTACGTCGGCTACGAAGAAGGCGGCCGCCTGACCGAAGCGGTCCGTCGCAAGCCCTACTCGGTGATCCTGCTCGACGAGATCGAGAAGGCCCATCCGGACGTCTTCAACGTCCTGTTGCAGGTCTTCGACGACGGCCGGCTCACGGACGGCAAGGGACGCACCGTCGATTTCAAGAACACGGTGATCATCATGACGAGCAACATCGCCAGCCAGCAGATCCAGAAGCTCACGGAGGAACAAGGCGCCGACTGGGAGATCGAGGCCCACGTCAAGGACGTGCTCAAGCAGGTTTTCAAGCCGGAGTTCCTCAACCGGATCGACGAGGTCATCGTGTTCCACATGCTGGCGCGGGAGCACCTCAAGCGAATCGTCGAGATCCAGCTCGGATACCTGGCCGACCGGCTCAAGGACCGCAAGATCCAGCTCGAGTTCACGGACCAGGCCAAGGACCTGGTCATGGAGGAGGGCTACGACCCGGTCTTCGGCGCCCGGCCGCTCAAGCGGACGATCCAGCAACAGGTGGAGAACCCGCTGGCGATGGAGTTGCTGGCGGGCAAATTCACCGACGGCGACGCGATCCGCATCGACGCCGGCCCCCACGGCTTCGTCTTCGAGAAGGCGAATAGATCCTGAGATTTTCCGACCAGATGACAATCGCGCGGCTGTCTGCGATGCGCAGGTGAGCCACATGGGGAGAACGCCGCCGCAGACGTTGTCCGAATTCCCCGTGCACCATCGGATTTCGAGTCAATACCTGGCACCAGGGTTGGTTGTTCGTCAGATGGTACGGCGGCTGTGCAGCCAGCCAACGAGACCCGCGCCGATGGTGCCGAGCAGGATGGCGCCGGGCAAGGGAATCGGAGCTACGGATTTCAATTCGTATACTCGAATCAACGTATTGGTCTGTGCGTCAATCCCACCTCCGCCTATCAACCCAACTCCCAGGCCATAGACCTCAAAATCCGTCATCGAGTAACCATCGGTGTCTGAATCGGTGGGCAGCACGATGCCCAAATCTGAGTCTCTTCCATAGAACTCCGGAGCGACGAATGGATACTTGGTGTCCAAGGACCAGATGATGACCGCATCCTGGTAGTCCTGGCCCAGGACGGTGATATCCTGGATGCAGAACAGAAGCATCTGGTCATTCCAATCGTCCAGCACTGCCGAGAGGTCCCTTGCGACGAAGTAGGACCCATCCTGATTCACGAGCATACCATCATCCACAGTGCTGAAAGACCACACGGATGGATGATCCGTCAGGAACGCGTCCGTCGAGATGTATCCTTCCTCGTTGCCAAGGAACTTCACCTCAGCCCCGTCGTCATGCACCAGCCAGTTGCTGGCATCACCATAGAAGTTCATTATCTGAACTCCTGGTATTGGGGCGGACAAGTAGGGCACCGCTTCGGTCGGGCCCATCCTGCTGACATACTGGCCGGTCAAGCCGAATGTCCACTCAAACGTCTTGATCCCATGCCCAGCAGGATCGATGGGGAAATAATCGCTGAAGGAAACGGCACCCTTTGAGCCTCCTGCCAATGCGATCGAAAGGATCCAGATCAGCACAAACACCGGGAAATGCTTCAACATTCTCATCGCATGACCTCCATGACACGACATCGAACCTCCGAGTTCGACCGATCTTCAAAAAGTGATTCTACCGTCGGCGGGCGATTCGTGTCTATCCGTACAAATACGTATTCTTCACGGACACGACCGCGTTTTTGAACTCACAACGGGCATGGATGGAAGAAATGCTGCGGGATTCTTGACGGAAGAGAACGGCGGGGACAACGGGTCCATGAGGCGTGTGACGCGATGAACAGGTGGGGTGAGCTGTGCACGCGATCTCACGTGACATGGGCTTCCAGCCCATGTGCATCGGCAGGATGCCGATGCCACGAAGAATCGCGGGCGACATGCCCGCGACACATACCGGTGTGCACGGCACACCCTACGGGCCATCGCTAATTCTCTGGCGGTTCCTCGTTATCAACTTTCGAGGATTCCCAGAACAGGCAGGGATAGCTCTCTCCTTCGGTGATGCGCCAAAGGTCTTCGTCGCCGTTGGCGGTTTCGTCTACGAGGTCCCAGCCGGCGTTGAGGAATGTCCCGACCATCTGCATCTCGGCGGTGGTCAGACCCGTGCCCGCAGCGCTCCAGGGGCAACCGGTCGTGTCCATGTCCCAGAAGGAACCTGTCACGATGTCGTCGCCGTAGCGGAAGGCGACCAGACCGCCCGCGGGCCAGCGACCGGAGACGGGACCTCGCGCGTAGCAGTTCGTGATGATTCCGCTGCCGTTGTTACCCACAAGGCCCCCCGTTTGCCGGTCGCCGGTGACGTTCGCGCCGGAATAGCAGTTCGTGACGGCGCCCTTCCAGTTTGCGCCGAGCAAACCGCCGACGTCGTCGTTGCCGACAACCACGGCGGTTGAATAGCAGCACGAGATTGCGCCGTTGGAGTTGTAACCGACCAGTCCGCCGGTGCGGTCGTCGCCGGTGGCCGTGCCTGTCGACGCGCAGTTTGTCAGCGTGCCGTTCCAGTTCTCCGCTGCCAACCCGCCGGCGACGGCGTCGGCCAGGACGATCGCAGCGGAATGGCAATCCGTGATCGTACCACGATTCATCCCCACCAGGCCGCCGGCACTGCGGTCGTAGAGCCGGCCGGTCGAGCGGCAATGCGTCATCGTGCCTTCATTGCGTCCGACCAGACCGCCCGCGTACCAGCCGCCGCCGACCACGTTCACGTCCTCCGCGTAGCAGTTGTCGATGATGCCATAGTTGTCCGCCACCAGCGGGCCCGTGTAGTACAGGAGTTGTCCTCCCACATTGGGATCGATCAGGCCGGTGTTCTTGATCGTGCCGGTGACGAATCCGAACAAAGGGGCACGGCCGGAGTCGGGCGGAATGCGCCGATGGAGCCAGGAGATCGTATGATCGTTGCCGTCGAAGACGCCGGAGAAGGGACTCGTTTCATCGATGCCGATGCTCTGGAGCCGCGCCTTGGTATAGTCGCTCAGATCGATGTCGGCCACCAGCCGGAAGTGCTTGCCCCAATCGCCGGGCTCGGTCCCGATCGCATGGAGATGTTCCGCGGTGACGATCAGATAGGGATCGGTCACGGTCCCGCGGCCGCCGCCGTATCCGTAAGACTGAACTCCAACCGGTGAGGTCCCGTCGGGCCCCCCGTCGCCTGGATGGGCCATGCCTGTGCCGAGCAGACCCAGTGCCATAGCGATGATGATCCCGCGTGTGCTCCGCCGAAAGCGCGTGTTACTTGCCTCCGCCATTTCTTCTCCTCCGCCATCCTGTTCAGGTACCGCCCGGGCCGGCGGCCACGACGATGGCCTCTCCGACAGGCGCGCACCCTGTTTCTATTCGGCAGTATACCAAATCGGAGGGGGTCAGGTCAACCGGGAAGGGAGGAGCCCTCAGTTCCGTGCCAGAGCGATGAGGTTCTCGGCGACTCGATTCAGGGAGATGATGCGTTCGGCGCCGCCACGGGCGATGGCTTCCTTGGGCATGCCGAAGACGATGCAGGATTGCTCGTCCTGGGCAATGGTGTGGGCACCGGCCTGGCGCATGTTCAGCAGGCCCGTGGCCCCGTCGTCGCCCATGCCCGTCAGAATGGCCCCGACCGCGTTGGCGCCGGCGAACTTGGCCACAGAATTGAACAGAACTTCCACACTCGGTTTCTGCCGGCAGACCCGGGGGCCGTCTTTCAGCGCGACGAAGTAGTTGGCGCCGGAACGTTGGAGCAGCATGTGCAGACCGCCGGGCGCGATCAGCACGTGGCCGGGCACGACGTGGTCGCCGTCCTCGGCCTCTTTGACGCGGACGGCGCACTCGTGATCGAGACGCTGCGCGAAGGAGGTGGTGAAATGGGCGGGCATATGCTGTACCACCACGGTGCCGGGCGCGTTGGCGGGAAATGCGGAGAGCACGCAGGTCAGGGCCTGCACGCCGCCGGTCGAGGCGCCGATGGCGAAGATCTTGTTGGTGGTCTCGGTCATGCTCAACCGCTGGGAGACGACGGGCTCGAGCACGGGACTCCGGTCCATGCGCGCCCTGGAGGCGGCCTTGATCTTCTCCACGAGCGCACTGCACATATCGCCGACGCTGAATGAGCCGCCGGGTTTGCACATCACCTCGACGGCGCCGGCTTCGAGAGCCTCCATCGCCGTCTTGCCGCCCTCGGGCGTCAGCGAGCTGAGCACGATCACCGGCATCGGATGGTGCTTCATCAGCTTGCGGAGGAAGGTGATGCCGTCCATGCGGGGCATTTCCACGTCCAGCGTGAGCACGTCCGGGTGCAGGGCCACGATCTTGTCGCGGGCGATGTAGGGATCCGGAGCGGTACCGACGATCTCGATGCCCGAGTGACGGCCCAGTTCCTGGGTCAGGATCTTGCGGACGATTGCCGAGTCATCGACGATGAGCACCTTCACGGTCTTGTTGATGGTCACTGTCATGCGAACTCTCACCTCGGAGGCATGCACTCTGTTCAGCGCAGGGGCTTCTCCAAACCGTTGCAGCGGACCGTCACGGTTCCGTCCGCCATATCCAGATAGAGGTTGCGGGCGGAGTTGCCGCCGACATCCTCCGCGTCGATGATCATGCCGTAGCTCCAGAAGATCTTGCGAATCGCCAGGTAGTTGCGCTTACCGATGTCGAAGCCCTGGGGTCCCGTCGCCATGGTGGCGCCGCCGGCCAGTTTGGCCTGCAGGCGTTTGCGGTTGGCCCCCATGGTCGTCAGCTTGTCCACCAGGAGCTTCATCCCGGTGTCGGCGAACATGAAGGGCTTGGATTCGGCGCGGGCCCGGTCCATCGTGGAGGTGGGCAACTGATAGTGGAGCATGCCGCCGAGACGGGCGGCCGGGTCGTACAGACTAACTCCAATGCACGAACCGAGAGAATACGTCACCAGAATATCGTCGGGATTGTTCGACACTTTGGCATCGGAGATATCGATGATGATTCGAGTCTTGACCATGTTCACTCCCCTACGGTTTCATGTAAATCGTGGGTTGGACGTATCGGAACTTGTGTTCGATGCCCGTCAAGGACTCGGAATGGCCCGTGAACAGGATGCCTCCGGAGGCCAACAGGTCGAAGAAGCGACTGATTAGTCGTCCCTGGGTCGGTTTATCGAA
>Ga0209163_1003653_pt1 | contig 10996 bp, 9 predicted proteins | sample MTBAKSrepl2MetaG_FD_187457 | JGI IMG/M metagenome (GOLD analysis project Ga0209163, IMG submission 187457) | Enrichment culture microbial communities om Arthur Kill intertidal strait, New Jersey, USA, that are MTBE-degrading - MTBE-AKS2 (Arthur... | ecosystem: Environmental > Aquatic > Marine >...
TAACTATGAAGGAGTAAGCCTGCGGCAAAGCCCAGTTTTAATAGTGGTTTTGAAATTTATCAGGTCAATCTGGAAAATATGAGATCGCAACAAATAAACCATTATTTGCATATAAAATAGAACTTTATTTTTGTGTCTATTGAATCAACAATCTATTGTGCAGGGCAAAAGCCCGGTATTTATTTCATTAATTGAAGCCAATCGATGAAGACATCCATCATTATACCTACATTTAATAATGAATATTTTACAATTCGTTGTATGGAATGTATCTGGACTAATACGAACAATTACAGTATTATATGGGTTGATGACGCTTCTTCTGAAGGAAGTATAGAAAAAGTACAAGAGTTTCTCGAAGAACAGTCTATACCATACGAATTGATTGTTAAGAAACATAATACAGGATTTGCTCAATCTGTTAATCTTGGTCTTGCCAGAGCCTTGGAAATCGGATCAGAGTATATTGTCATACAGAACAACGACACCGAGGTGTTTGCGGGTTGGCTGGATCGGATGATTGCGGTTGCGGAACGCGAAAGCAGGATCGGGGCGGTCGGCCCCATTACGTCACCGTGTGAAAGCTGGCAGTCCGTTATCCATTTACCGCAGGAGTTCGACCAGTTTTCCAACCTTCCTGAATATGACGGCAATCCTGAAGCATACGCACAACTTATTGCTGAAAGATACAAAAACCAGCATCTTGTGGTTAAAAAAAGATTGGCATTTTTCTCCGTATTGTTGAAAGCTAACATTGTAAAAGAAGTCGGCATGCTTTCCGAGGAATATGGCGTGGGATTCGGGGAAGATGATGACTATATGCTTCGTCTTCGCCTGAAGGGATACTTCGGGGCTCTGGCAAAAGATGTTTTTGTGTTTCACAACCATAACACGACTTTTAGGGGCAAGTATTCTCTAGAGGAAATTGAGGAGATGCGGGAAAAGAACCGCGATTTCCTGTACCGGAAATTCGGGAAAGGACGATACCGGCCCAAGGATCCTGAGCAAATCTGGGATATAGAGGAGGCAATTGCCTACATCAAACAGATTGAATGTCAGTTGGAGAAAAAAAAGAAAGAGGTTGAGCAGATTAAAAAGCAGCAAAAGGAACAAATAGATAAAAAAAATAACGAGTTAACCGAGAAGAACGCACAAATTGGAAATCTGAAAAATTCTTTGCAAAAAAGTGAAAGGCAAATAAAGAAACTCAATGCCGACCTGGAGGATCTGGACCGATGCAGAAAAAATCTTGATGATCTGTACAACTCTTTTTCATGGCGCATAACTTTGCCGTTCCGTAATTTAAAAAAGCTTATGAAAAAGTAATTGGAACGGAAATGAATACGGTACAAGTCAGCTTTATTATACCGGTATATAATGCGGAGAGATATCTGGCCTGTTGCCTGGATTCTGTGCTGAATCAAACTGTTAGCGATATTGAAGTTATCTGTGTAAACGACTGCTCGACAGATGATTCTATTAAAATTTTGGATGATTATAGTGCCAGAGATACCAGGATCAAATTGATAGATTTTAAAAAGAATAAAGGACCCGGGGCCGCCAGGAATGCTGGTTTGGCTAAGGTTTCTGGTGAATTTGTCAGGATGGTGGATGCCGATGATTATATTCCGGTCGATAGTACGGAAAAGCTACTGGGCGCGGCAAAAAAATATGAGAGTAATTATGTTCGCGGCGGATTTCAAAAATGTACCCTGGCGGGAACTATACAAGGGAAAGGCTGGAATTTTCCTCCAGACCTGATCGTCAATATTTCAAGCAAGAAGGATTTGCGCTTATGGCGTTTTGATCAGCATTGGTCATATTTATATCGCTCCAAATCATTGTTGGCTGCAGGTGTTCGTTATGACGAATCTATGCGAAACGGCCAGGATGCTGCGTTTATAATTGATTTGATGCCGCATATGGACAAGGTTACGTTAATACCTGAGACGGTTTACTATTATCGTGAGAATCCTGCCTCAATTATGCGCCGCAGAAGAGATAAGTTATTTTACTTAAATGTATTAGGTCTATATGAAAAAGTTTATGGAAAAATGGAGGAAATCGGAACACAGGAGGCTGCAGATTACATTTTTTTTCTTGCCCTCTGTAATTATCTTCCTCAAAATATACTTGCGTCTATTCCTGAGAATCTGGACTATGATGACGCGATCGAGGTTCTGCAATATCTAAAAAAAATTTTTATTCAATACGATGGGAAAAACCTCTGTTTCGATCAAAAATACATTTGGCAGAACAGTCATCAAATACCTTGGATTTCAAAATATTTTGTTTTATTGCTGAATGAGGGATTCCTAAGTGATCTGTATTATGATTTAAAGCAGATTGGGGAGCAAAATTCAAGAGATCGTTTGTTAAGTGAAAAAATTAATACCTATGAATATACACTTGAAAATATATATAATTCAACTTCATGGAAAATAACCTCTCCTGTACGGTACTTTGGGAGATTGTTCAGAAGAATTAATGAAAAAAGTGATAGTGTCGGTTAGTTTGATAATCCCTGTTTGTAATAATGGGGAATATCTCAATGAATGTCTTGATTCAGTTATTTCACAAACACTAGAAAACATAGAAATAATTTGTATAAAATCAGGATCAACAGATAATTCACCAAATATACTTGCGTCATATAAAGAAGCTAATGTTCATTTAACCGTAATTGATCATAAAGGAAATCTGGGTCAGCCGGCTGCCAGGAATATAGGGTTGGAACATGCCAGAGGTGAATATGTATTTTTTCTGGACCCGGATGACCTGCTATTATCCGACGACAGTCTCAAACATCTCTATGACATTGCCCTGAGGGATAAAGCTGACGAGGTAATCGGAGCAACACTTAATTTGTATGATGAAAGTGGAGAAAGGCTTTTAGAATACCATAAAGATTATTTGAAAAATAATCTTAAGGGTGTTCGTTTTCAAGATCATCATTATCTCAGGCAGAATACAATCTCTTTTAACAAGTTGTTCAAAAGAAGTTTTGTTGCCGATAGAAATATTCGGTTCAATGCTGATCTCGGGCCGTTTGCGGATACTGCTTTTTCCTGGAAGATTCATTTACTGGCAAATTCAATTTCGTTAACCAGGCAAGCTACTTACCTCCACCGTATTTGTTCTGTCCGGGATAATAAAACAGATTTAAATGAAAAAAAGAAAGATGTTGATTATCACGTACTTGTATCTTCAAATATGATGAATTTTTTTGACCAGATGCTGGAATTGTCGCCATGTCGGCATATTTTTGACCTTTATTTTTTCTCATGGTGTCATAAGGATGTTCAGGAGCTAGACTTGCATAACTTGTCAAAACTGCAAAAAAAAGAATTTCTGGAAAAATATCTGTCAGTTTTTTCTCGCATTCCTGTTTCATCTCTAACAGAAATCAACCTGCCTGATAGATATGTGAAAGGATTATCTCTGATGCATAAAGGTGAATTCGAGGATGCCTGGGACGTTTTTGCTGCGAAAAGCTATCAAGCATTATGTCTAAAAAAACAACTCGATACTGTCTATAATTCATTATCGTGGAAATTGACTTCACCTTTAAGAAAAATAAAACAAAGAATTAAATTGATAATTAAATAAGCAGGTGTGCTCGTAAAATGAGTTTTAAGGTTAGCGTCATAATTCCGGTATATAACGTTGAGAAGTATTTACCAGCGTGTCTTGAATCCGTTCTTGCTCAATCCCTGAAAAAAATTGAGATTCTTTGCGTCGATGATTGTACTCCTGACAACTCGTCAGAAATACTTTCTTCCTATGCAAAAAAGGATAATCGTTTATTCGTTATAACAAATGACATAAATTTAGGATTGGCTGGATCACGGAATGTCGGCCTTGAAAAGTGTCAAGGAGAGTATGTATTTTTTCTTGATTCAGACGATATGTTTTTTGCTGAAGACAGTCTCGAAAATTTATATGCAATAGCTTCGGAAGATTTTGCAGATGAAATTATAGGAGGTATGCTCCGTTGGAATGAAGAGACAGAGGAGAGAGAATACGGATACCATGCATCCTGCCTGAAACAACTTGTTAGAAAGGGCTTGTTCCGGGATAACCAACACTTAAGAGCTAATGTGACGGCCTGTAACAAGTTGTTTAAAAAATCATTCCTCGATGAATATGGTTTACGTTTCAATTCAGGATTAAGAAAATTTGAAGATAATTCATTTTCGTGGCGTGCTCATCTTCTCGCGCGGTCAATTTCACTCACACCACAACCGACCTACTTGCACCGGCAGCGTTCAGGGAACGGTCCTTTGTCACTTATGCAGAGCAAAAAGAATGATGTAGTACATCATGTTTTGGCAGCCGAAGACATATTGGAGTTTTTGGAAAAAGAACAGGAATTTTTGCAAGTTCGACACAATATTGATGTTTATTTTTTTTACTGGCTTCGCGCGGATTTAAAAGAAGTTATGAATGGAGCGTTTGATCCTGTTCAAATCAAAATGGTTTTCCGCAAATACTTGCCTGTACTCGAAAGAATTCCGGATAAATCCCTCTCTGTTATGCCGGAATGGTCTAGAAAAACTCTCATGTTAATGAAAGAGGGTGAACTTGATAAGGCCGTGCAAATTTTAACGATGTGCGGAGAAAAACAACAAGAAGAAAATGCTGAAGAACGTGCATTAAAAGAAGAACTGGAAAAAGTCTATAATTCATTATCTTGGCGATTGACAGCACCATTAAGAAATCTTGCCGGAAAACTTAGCATTATGAATCTGTAACAAAACACTATCTATTTTTCCAGTAAACCATCTTCATATTATTAAAAAATTAAAAAATCTGGATATATCGAAAAATGCGGAAGTATTTTTACGGACTATTGTTCAAATATTTATCTTTGTATATATTTGATTCCGATAAAGTAGTTTTTGTCCATCCATCAACAAATAGTCTGGTAAGCAAATTTACCCAAAAGAGAATCATCTTTGATCAAACGATCGGCGGCCAAAATCAATCAGACCATATGTTAATGTTCAGGGATATCCGGAATTATGACCCAGACTTTGTTGTCCTTGACGGTACGTTACATTATGAACGTGATATTCAAACGTTATTAGATCAGATAGGAGAACAGATTCCAAGTCATGCACGGCTGGTTGTAACGTTTTACAGTGCTTTGTGGAAACCGTTTATCAGGTTGTCTACCTTTTTAAAGCTTCGGGATAAACAGTTGGAGGAAAACTGGATTGCGCCGGAGGACGCCAACAACTTTCTTCTGTTAAGCGACTATGAAATCGTCCGTAGCGAGTCCAGAGTGTTGGTACCGTTTTATATACCGTTCATTAGTAATGTAATAAACAGATACATTGCACCTCTTCCTTTTTTCCGTTTATTTAATCTTGTTAATATTATCGTTGCCAGGCCGTGTAAAACAGAAGAAGCAAATCGAACTTCAGCGCAAAGCGTTTCCGTCGTTGTAGCTGCAAGAAACGAGGAGGGAAATATAGAGGATTTAATCCACCGCCTCCCTGAGATGGGTCCGGATGATGAACTGATCTTCATTGAGGGGAACTCGACTGATAATACCTGGGAAAAGATCCAGGAGGTGTATGAGAAAAATAAGGACAGGATAAATATAAAAATTGGACAACAGGATGGTCGGGGAAAAGGAGATGCCGTGCGGAAAGGTTTCTCCATTGCCGAAAAAGAAATTTTGATGATCCTGGATGCAGATTTGACCGTACCTCCCGAGGATCTACCAAAATTCTACAAAGCGATCGTATCAGGCAAAGGGGAATACATCAATGGCAGTCGGCTTGTTTATCCGATGGAAGAGAAGGCAATGCGTTTTTTCAATATCATCGGCAATAAGTTTTTTGCCCTGGCATTTTCTTTTGTTCTCGGGCAGCGGTTCAAGGATACTTTGTGCGGGACCAAGGTTCTGACCAGGGAAAACTATCTCAAACTCGCTGACCACCGAAAATATTTCGGCGATTTCGACCCCTTCGGCGACTTTGATCTGATTTTTGGTTCAGCCCGAATGTGCCTGAAGATTGTGGAGGTTCCAATAAGTTATCGCGAAAGGATTTATGGTGACACAAATATTTCAAGATGGCGTCATGGCATTATTTTATTAAAGATGCTTATTTTTGCTGCAAGAAAAATCAAGTTTATTTGATCTGCTGAAAAAATGAGTTTGCTGCATTCAATGCTTAGTCATCCCCTAACAAGAGGATTGGATCTTGATGATCCGCAAACTACCGAATTAAGGAAAGAGATAGTCGAAAAAAAACCTTTCCTGAAAAAAATCTATAAAAAATGGTATTCCCAGATACTTGCCAACCTTCCTTCAATTGACGGATCAGTATTGGAACTTGGTACAGGCGCCGGTTTCCTGAAAGAATATGTTCCTGACTTGATAACGAGTGATATTATCCAGATAAAAGGAAATGATGTAACATGCAATGCATTGGAGCTTCCGTTTACAAATGATTCACTTCGGGCAATAGTCATGCTGAACGTCCTCCATCACATTCCCGAACCAGATGTTTTTTTTCAAGAAGGAAGTCGATGTCTGAAAAAAGGAGGAACGTTGATAATGATCGAACCTTGGGTTTCTGCATGGTCAAGGTTTATATATTCAAAATTTCATCACGAGCCATTTTGCCCAGAAGCGCCTTCATGGAGTTTTGGTCCGAGCGGACCCCTTTCGGGAGGTAATGACGCTTTACCTTGGATTATCTTTTACCGTGATCTTGAAAAGTTCAAACAGGAGCATCCAGCATGGTCGATAGAATCTATAAATCCGGGTTTTCCTATAAGTTACTTGCTTTCCGGCGGTGTATCTCTGCGGAATATGATGCCGGGTCCGATGTTTGCTCTCATAAATTTGATAGAAGATCATCTGCCCCGGTTCGTAAAAGAAAAGACAGCTATGTTTGCAACTATAGTTGCTCGTAAAGTCTAATAAAGTAAGGCGCGCATGCCATAGGTGTTTTGTTCATTTATCACCCAGCAAACCTTGAAAAATGAAAATAGACTGGCAAAATAGAGTGCGGGATATTTCCCTATGGCTGGTTTTTTTTCTGATCATGCCTATCCCGACGCTCATCGGAAAGATTCTCATTTCCTTTGTTATCGCCTTGTTGTACATGAGTCTCGTTGAGTGGAACAATTCTCACCTGATGAAACTCAATAGACTGTTTATTTTTTTCTTTTTCTTTTTTTCCCTAGCTTCTTTGCTTATTGTTATTTTTTTCCCCGGTGGTATGATTTCGGATTCGCATTTTTTGTTCTCTATGGCTTATGATGACTCTTTCCATGCTTACCGAAGCAGATTTCTGGCACTTATATATCAATTCTCATTTTTATTTCATAAATCGACCCTGCTAATTCTTTTCACCCAAGTTATTATATATGGGGTTGCTATATCGTTGTTGTGTATTTCTCTTCTGAAACATGGTTTGGCAGTTCCTGCAATCTTTGTTTTCCTTATTTCATTCTTGCCAATGTTTTCCGGATTGGTAGGGGTTTTGTGTGAGAATACTTGGATATCTATCTGTTATTTGGCAGGAGTTGTATTTCTTTATAATTCAATACTTTCTGGTTCTATTAGTAATTCTTATTTTGTTATCACAATAATATTCTTACTCTTAGGATTTTTTACTCGATCATATGATATAATTTATGGTTATCCTCTTTTTATTTCTTTATTTATTATACTATTCAAAAAACATAACTTTAGAAATATTTTAATTCCTTCTGCTATTGCAATATTTTTATTGTTAATTAGCCATGTTGGAGTGACAAGATTAATAGATTGGGGGAAGGGAACCATAGATTATGGCCAAAATGCAAAATTCATGAATTATTACAGAGCACTGCCTGTTCCTTATGATGAAGATATAAAGCTGCCTGAAGATGTCAGAAAATCCATCATAAACCATTTACGGCATAAAAGCAGGGGGTGGGAAGCAATAAACGATTTGGCAGACTACTCAATCCTTGTGGAAGGGGAAAAGATTAGCAAGGAAGAGGTAGTTCCGGAAATTTTGGAATACATGCGATTAAAGCCATATTTATTTTTCCAAGGATACTTGGACAGAGCATTGAATTTGCTGGTTATACCTCATGGGAATAACTGGGTTACCTGGACGAAGTTCAATCCTGACCACAGGCTAAATAGACTCGATTATGAGGAAACTAATTCATATATTGAAGAAATATATATTAAATATACAGACATGCATAGAAAATATGCCTATATTTATCAACCAATCTTCATTTTAATTTTAAGTACTGTAGCCTTGTTTTTTTCAATTATTTTTTTCAACAAATCAAAGTTAACTTCCATATTTTTTGTAGGGTGGGCATCATCTGGATTTTTGCAGGCCATTTTCAACATATTACTTGCTTATCATGGTGCTTATCGGCTTTACCATTGGTCTGTTATCAGCAGTATTCTCGTTATTGTTTTAATACATGCAACACATGGTAGACCAGCACGAGAAGAATTCCTTCTTGATGCGCGTGTAATGGAATAAATAAATAAAAAATGAACATCAAGGTTTTTTTTAATGGTCTTATGTTAATGCTGTCGATAATAGAAGACCACGTGTTTACCCGTAGATGAACGAGCCTTCAAATGATTAACCAGAGTAAGAGCCGTAATGATATTTAACTCAGTAAGGAGTTATAATCGTAAGAACTCCCGGCATTAACCGGGAGACTCTGTTTGAGATAAAAAATGATTAGGTGTATTAATTGATCCTTTCATGTGAATTACATTCGACTAGTATAAAATATACAATTGAGTTGGAAAGTGACGATTCTGTACAGGGGATCGGTCAGGGAAAAAAACTGATAGAACTCCTGCACAATACTTTCTGTTTTGATTTTCCTTTTGAAATTACTGAGCCCCATCCCGATCTAATCGCTTTATCCGCTTTAACAGTTGTCCTGCCATGGATTGGTTCTTCCATCACGTTTCCTCATCCGGGCCGGGTCAGGTTGCATTCAGGTACTGATCAACCTCCTGCTTGCCTGTCACGTTGCATTCGGCTTTACCACTGGTCGGTATTGGGTAGCATCCTCACAAGTATGCGTGGTCGACCGACGAAAAAAAAAATGTTGTCAGCTTGGGTTGGAGCTACTGGAGCTAATAGTTTTGTTCTGACAGTTAATTCGGATGATTGATTTCTTCTGAGCATTCGATGAAGATTCCAATCAATAATTAGTGTCCATCCGGAAACTGCAACAGGTTGATATTTTTATAAAACAACGAAGAATTTGCTATGATTTTCCGGTGCGTCATGATAGGTTGTGAGTTCAATATGCTGGTATCATTAGGTAATTTATTTTTTGGATTCCCGTTATGCGCCGAAAATTTAACCCGCAGCTGAATCTGTTCACGATCATGGCCCGGAACCAAATCGCCCAAGAGCTGCAACAGATATCCCAAGTGCTCGATGCCACCCCCCAGGTATTGGAACTGGCATATCAGGACTTGGTGCGCTCAAGCCTTCCGACCACTGGTCGGGAGGGGATGACCGCTGAGCAGGTTTTGCGCTGTGCCATTCTGAAGCAGTATCGGCAGCTCACCTACGAGGAACTGGCCTTTCATTTGGAAGATTCAAGTTCCTTTCGAGGTTTCTCCCGTCTGGAGATGGGGCAGTATCCCGGTAAGTCGATCCTGCAGCAGAACATCAAAGCCCTGCGGGAAGAAACCTGGGAGGCACTGCACCGGGAGATTATCGGTTACGCCAAGCAGGAAAAGATCGAGTCCGGCCGCAAGGTCCGCATCGATGCCACCGCAGTAGAGACCGATATCCACCATCCCACGGACTCAACCCTACTGGCCGACGGGATCAGGATCATCACCCGCTGGCTGGCCGAAGGCAAGGAGCTCACTCCGGCTCCCCGCTATCAATTCAGCGATCATCGGCGAGTAGTCAAGAAGCGGGTGCTGACCATTCTCAACACCAGGAAAGAACAAGTTCGCCGGAGCGCTTACCAGGACCTGCTCCTGTATGCCGGCAAGGTCAGGGACTATGCCGTGGCGGCAATCCCGGAACTCTCCGCCCATCAAGCGCTGGTGATGGACGAACTCTTTGCCGGCCGAGTCCTGGCTGAGAAACTGGCGCGCGCCGTCGGCATTCTCGACAAGGTCATCGACCAGACCGACCGTCGTGTTTTCAAGGGAGAGCAGGTGGCCGCTTCGGAGAAAGTGGTCTCCTTCTTCGAGGACCACACGGACATCATTGTCAAGAAGCGGCGTGAGACCGAGTTCGGCCACAAGATCTTTCTCACGGGCGGCTCCTCGACTTTGATCCTCGATTGTCTGATCGTGCGTGGCAATCCGGCCGATACGGAGCAGTACGCTCCGCTGCTGCAAAGACAGCAGGCACTGTACGGCCGTATGCCCCGGCAGGTATCTGTGGACGGTGGCTTCGCCTCGCAGGACAACCTTGCCTTTGCCAAGGAGCATGAGATAAAGGATGCCGTCTTTGCCAAGAAGCGGGGGCTGTCGGTACTCGACATGGCCAAGAGTGCCTGGGTTTACAAAAAGCTGCGCAACTTCCGGGCCGGTATCGAGGCAGGGATATCCACCCTCAAACGCGCGTTCGGTCTTGATCGCTGCACATGGAAAGGCTGGACTGGATTCGGTCGGTACGTCTGGAGTTCGATCGTTTCCTACAACCTTCTGGTCCTAGCCAGAACGAAGCTGGCTGCGGCCTGAGAACTCGAGGCAGGTTGCCATAATAAAGCACGAGCAAGGGGTCACTGCGTCCAAAATTGAGAAAGAACGGCCCAAAACATTAAAATCACTTTACCGGGTAGCGGAAATCACGTGCGCCTCCAGCTACGAGCACCCCTTGTCATCTCAAAACTGGGGTTTCCGGATGGACACTACTCTAACGGTTTTTGATATCCAACCACAACAACCATCTGCGGAATCTGTGTAATCTGTGGATAATATCCGCTGATTACTCGGATTTATTTATCCGCAGATTACACAGATTAC
>Ga0209163_1003660_pt1 | contig 10970 bp, 13 predicted proteins | sample MTBAKSrepl2MetaG_FD_187457 | JGI IMG/M metagenome (GOLD analysis project Ga0209163, IMG submission 187457) | Enrichment culture microbial communities om Arthur Kill intertidal strait, New Jersey, USA, that are MTBE-degrading - MTBE-AKS2 (Arthur... | ecosystem: Environmental > Aquatic > Marine >...
TCGAAGCCATCGGCGGCGGCAAACGCGCCGCGGCGGCCATCGACCGCTATCTCAACGGCCTGCCCCAGCCGAGCATGCCGCCCGTGCCGGTGCGCCACCACCGCGCGGCCTGGACCGAGGTGCCGGCCAGCACCAAGATGGCCCTCAAGCGCCAGCCCATGCCGCTGCTCAACATGGACCGCCGGCGCACCACCTTTCAGCAGGTGGAGCTGGGCCTGTCGGAGAACATGGTGCGCGAGGAAGCGCGCCGCTGCCTGCGCTGCGACATCTGCCGGCGCTGCGGGCTGTGCGTCACCATCTGCCGCGACAAGATGAAGGTCGATGCCCTGCGCTTGGGCTATCTGGACTTCGACCACCCGGGACCGACCGATTTCCGCTGGACCCAGGAGCACTGCATCGGCTGCGGGGCCTGCGCCACCAACTGCCCCAACGATGCCATGCAGATGGAAGATCGCAAGGGCGAACGCATCGTGCATCTGTGCGGCACGATCCTTTCGCGCCAGCCGGTGCGCTACTGCGACGGCTGCGGCGAAGCCATCGGCACCGACCGGTATAACGAATTCGTGCGCCGCCGCACCCATCGCATCGCCCCGGTCACCGGCGACCGCGTTTACTGCGAAGCCTGCGGCCGCCGCCAGTCGATCCTCGACGCCCACGACGTCCACTCGATGGATTGAAACCCGTGAAAGGAGATCCCATGGCTCTTCGCAGAGGACAAAAAGTAGAGGTTTTCCGCCGCAGCGGCGACGAATCCTGGGAACCCTACATGGACAAATTCGTCGGCCGCCACGGCATCATCACCGACCCCGACACCTCCATCAACGACCCCGAATCCCTGGTGGAAGTCAGCCTGGACGGCATGGGCACCCATCGCTTACCCCAGGATTGCCTGCGGCTGCTGGATGCATAACCCGGTGAACCTGCCCAACGCCGCCAAAACCTTCATCGTCCTCGGCGCCCTCAGCGCCGCCGCCGCCATCGGCCTGGGCGCCTTCGGGGCCCACGCCCTGCGCGCCACGCTGACGCCGCGCATGCTCGACATCTACCACACCGCCGTCTTCTACCACCTCACCCACAGCCTGGGCCTGTTCGCCGTGGCTTTCGTCTGCTCCCTCAAGCCCCAATCCGGCCTGGCCCGGGCCGCCGGCTGGACCATGGCCGCCGGCCTGCTGCTCTTCGCAGGCTCGCTCTACCTGCTGACCCTCACCGGCCTCACCGCCCTGGGCGCCGTCACCCCCTTGGGCGGCACGGCCCTGATCGTGGCCTGGCTGCTGCTGGCCGCGGCGGCTTTCCGGAAGTAATCCAGTCAATTTTTATCCAAGGGACTGCGCACCCCCAGCACATTCTTCGTGGCGACATGGGTGTAGATCATCGTCGTCTCCAGATCCACATGCCCCAGCAACTGCTGGATGGTGCGAATATCGGTGCCCCTTTCCAATAGGTGCGTTGCAAACGAATGACGCAACGTGTGGGTCGTCGCACGCTTGTCCAAGCCGGCCGCCAGCACCGCCCGCCGCATGGCCTTGCGCAGCATGTCGGCCGATGCATGGTGCCGGCGCACCACATTCGCGCGCGGGTCCAGCGACACCTTCTCCGAAGGAAAAACCCAGTACCAGACCCACTCCGTGGGCGCCTTGGGATACTTCCGGTCCAAGGCGTTGGGCAGATACACCCCTGCAAGTCCGGCCTTGCGATCCCCCTCGTACAGTCGCCGCACCTTTTCGAGGTGCGCCCGCATCTCTTCGGCCACCGATACCGGAAAGAGGGTCTGGCGATCCTTATCCCCTTTGCCCCCTCGGATCGTGATCGTATATCTTTCGAAGTCCAGATCTTGAACTCGCAAGCGCAGGCACTCATCGCGGCGCAAACCGCCGCCATAGATCACTTTGGCCATCAAGGCATGCACGCCATCGAGCTTTTCGATCAGTCTCAGCACTTCTCCCTGAGCCAGCACGGTGGGAAGGCGCATCTTCGGTTTGGACCTGACGGCACCCTGTATATCTCCTACTTGCTTCTCGAGAACATGGCGATAAAAAAAAAGGATCGCGTTGAAGGCCACATTCTGGGTGGATTTGGCCACACGGCGCTCCACGGCCAGATAAGATAAAAAATCGACAATCTGCCGGTCCGTCAACTCGCCAGGCGAAAGCTGCCGGACATGAAGGTAGAAACTTCGCAGCCAGGTCATGTAGCTTTGCTCGGTGCGGAAGGATCTTTGCTTCAATCTGAGCATGCGCAGCATGCTTTCGCCCGCGCTTTTCCAATCCTCGATGCTCACCACGTTTCGATCGTTCGCCACCTTTTTGGCTTTATTGACAAAATAGCAGTAGAGCCGGACCGCCTCCTTGGCCTGGTCAACCTGCCATTGCTCGCGCCGCCGACCGAACTCCTTCAAGAAGGGATCGATGCTCTGTTCAGGTTCGGAATGCCCCCCGCGCGTCTTACAGAAACGGACAAACGCCCCCACCCATCGAATATAAAAGGAGCGATGCTTTTTGGGCACATTTTTACAAGATTCCAAATAGTTGCCAAATTCCAACAGATCCATGCATAATTCCTTTCCCGAATTATGCGGACGGCCGCATAACACCGATAATTACCGGAAAACCCGGACCAGCGATTGGGGCAGAATTTATTACAGGTCTGATGCGGCAGCGCTCGAAGCGAAAGCAACGCCTTGGAAATGAGTTTGATTTAAATACGAATTTGTGCTGTAAGGACAGAAACGAACCTGCCGAATGCATCGCCTATTAACAAAACGAGTGTCCAAATGTCCAGATCTATTTCGATGGCGCGGCGGATTCGATCATATTTGATGGGATTTCGGTTTCTTGCTTCATCTTGCGCACCGAATCCCTATTCCAAACCCTGCGAACGTACCCGCCAAAAGCGGACGTCCGCATAATATTAATGTTATGATCAGATTGAAATTATGAGACAAATTTCTGAACATACTAAAAAGCTAATACAAAAACTTTATCAACCGAAAACGAGCTTTGATTTTTTTGGGAAGAAAAAGAAAGCTATATGTGAGATATTAGAACAAATAAAAACGTCCGGTGAACCTGCGGCGATACCAGATATTTTATATCTATTATTCTCTAAAGATGGTGATGTATCATCCGCAGCAGTTACTGCAATAGATAGATTGTTGCGTGGCCTTTCAACCAAAGATCTCATTTGGTTTGATCAATACTTTCGTCAGCGTACTTCAGGTTGGTCACATTATCGCAGTGACTGGAACGATTTGAATCCATCAAAAATAAAGTTGATTTCAAAATCCCCCGGCTTTCAGTTGTCATTACTATCTCTGTTGTCATTTCATAGCAGCGGTTATATTCGCGAAGAGGCTTTGAAGCGACTTGATTTGGTTGATAGTGGGGATGAAATCCCTTTCATTCTTTTGAGGCTTAACGATTGGGTCGATCAAGTGCGAGAGCAGGCTACGAAGGCAATAGAAAGAAGGATCACTATAAAGTATGCCCCAAATCTATTATCAAACATTTATCTAATAGCTGCTTTAGCGAGATATAGTAGATATGATCATTCTTTTTATATAGAGGCTGTCCATGGTTTAATAAGAAACATTGAGTTGAAGAAGGATGTCAAAGAGGCACTTCTTTCAGATGATATTTATATACGCAGAGAATGCTATAAAATTGTGTTGAAATCAGATGGGTCCTATCTGATCGAGATCATAGAACAAGGTGCCAATGATTCTGACGTCATTGTTAGAAATTGTGTAATAAAGTCTCTTAATCGTGTATCTGACAATACCCTCTTGAAAAAGTATTTGCAAAAGCTGGAAAACGATCCTTTTATGCCGAACAGGAGGGAGATCTTAAACTTATATATGGAATTAGTCCCGGAGCATTCTCATGAAAAACTGATAAATGCCCTTTTTGATCCTCATCCATCGATGCGTTATGATGCTCGCTATTACTTGTCAAAAACGGCAGCTATTGATTTCGTTTTGATATATAGAGAAGCCATCAAGAATCCCATAGGCAAAAACCTCATCGGAATTATCAGCGGATTAGGTGAAACAGGTAATCCAAATGACGCAGAGTTTATCGTTAATTTTTTACAGCATCAAATTGCTAAAATAAGAAAAAGTTCTATAAAGGCGATTGCAAGATTGTCTGCTGAAAATCACCGGGAATCGTTTTTATCGTTAATAAGAGATGATAGCCCGCGCGTTTCAGGGGAGGCCGTATTAGCGCTCTTGCAATGCAGGTATCAAAGCATTATTCAAGAATTATGGGATACACTTGAAAATAATGATAAGAATCACGTCGCAAAAAATATATTATTTTTGGCATCGAAACTATCAAAGTGGGAAAGCATAACTTATATAGTTGAAGCCTTGTCCTCACCAAGCGAGAATATAAGAGAAATAGCTAATGATTACCTTAACCGGTGGCTGCGGAATTATAACCGAAGCTTTACCAAACCAACTAATACCCAAAGAGAAAAGATAGCATCAATAATTGAGACCCACCGGAACGAAATTGGCGATAATCGCATAAGGACCATCGAGTTCAACATGAAAACGTTTTAATCATAACATTTTTCTTCACCAGACCGGTGTTCCGCTGCCGCTCCACACCGGCAGGTGAGAAATACGTTATACGAGGCAGTATGTTTCGTAGACTGTTCGCTAAAAAAGACAAACAATCAGATTCGCAAATTGAGAAAATCGTCCTGGATGCAGAGGCACGGATTGAAAGTAGTGGTGTTTTAACTGAATCCTTCGGAATTAGAATCTATGATGGATCAATTGCCCCTTTTGCCAAAAAAGGTGAAATCTATCCGGCAAGTGGTTCTTATACCTTTAGCACGACAGCAGATTACCAGGATCAAATTACGCTCGAATTTCACCGAGGATCAGAATCTATAGCTTCTAAAGAAAGCTTTTTAGGTACTGTACGAATTACTGGCTATAAATTACGAAAAGCCGAAGAGCCATTGGTGCGAATGCATTACTCTATATCCGATGGAAAAATAACTCTCTGGGCAACTAATGAAAAAGAAAATAACAAACTGAGTGTCACTATGCTGAAGAATGCTGACGGAAACATTCTTCATTAATCGTATAACATTTTGCTCCACCGGATTCGGGCCAAAGAGCGGCCCTCTCCGGTGAGCAATTCGTTGGTGGTTTAATGATAGTGAAAAATAAAATTCGTAAACTAATTTCTTGCTTTCACAAAGACATTGATAAATCAGAAGCGTTTGCCATAGCTTCTGTACATACAACCCTGATTTCACTTATTGCGGCATGTATCTTGGCTTACGTAGTCTTTATATATACTTCAATCCAAAATGCCGAGCTAAAAGCCTTTGATGAAGCGAATAAAATCAATGATATTCTTTTCGTTGTTCATGATTGCCCATATAGACTATCGGAAAAATCAGAACCTTTTGATAAAGATAAACTTCTTAAAATAATTGATTATATTTCCTTACTTGGATCAAATGCAGGAAAACTAGAGGTAAACGGGGAGCACAAGGCTTTATCTCTGCCGAAAGATGTAGATTCATTATCTGAAAAAGCTTTAGGCGCAATGAGTTGCTTGGTTGGTCAGTACCCATTCCCTGCGATAATATCAAGGACTGAAAAAAATCAGTATAAATTTGACCGAGAAAGCAAGCCTATAATATTCGCAAATTTAGACGAAGTGCGCTTTTGGATTGATTCTATGAATGTAATCATTCACGCTTTTTCACATGAGTTTAGGGGAACTGGAAAGCTTTTAGAATTATTAACAGAGTTTGGTAATGGCGAGTTCGTTACTCTTCAAAAAAAATCTATGTTGGAATACCCTACTACGAAACCCATGCTATCAAAACCGATGTTGCGTGGCCGAGGTCGTCCTTTTATCACATTGGAGGCAATAGACCCTGTATTGGTCTACAATGATTTTATGGCCAAAATGGCGGAGGCCCAAAATATCGTCTGGTCAACAAGTAATTACATCAGACGTGTTGATGCACAGACAATAGGATATCCTTCCAAGATTCTGCTATCTTTATCTTTTATTCTTGTCATCATAGCCTTTGTCTTTGGAGTAATTTATCCGTTCGTTGCAGAAAGAGTTAGGCGCCTATACTCTTTATGGTTACCTCTTTTTATTTATATGTGCATCGGAATTCTGATTGTTTCGAAATTTATTTTTTAAGAAGTAGAAGAATGACGGAGACATCGCATAAAATTAGAAACTAATGAAGAATGTTCCACCAACCATGGCTTTCAGCGGATCGCGGCCAAAAAGCGGCCGATCCCGCTGAAGCCTACGTTATGCCCTCTTGAGATCTTTCTATGAGTATTTCAATGGAATTGTTTATAGGCAACCTACACATAATCCCTTTTTTATGCTCCTTTTTTGTGGGGTTTTTATTTTTGGTATTATCACCCTTAAAATATCTATTTAGAACAGGGAGCATTCCAACAAACTTAGGGCTTTACAACGCAATTGAGCGCAAATTGCTTATATGGGGCATGATTTTTGGGGCTTTGGGGGTATTAGGATCTGGGGTTATGACAGAAACATTAGGTTACAAATACTCCTTTACGGATATTGATGGCACAGTGAGCATCATGAATAGTAGAGATAGGAAGTAGTATGTAATTTTGGCATAACAACCGGCTCGTGCGGACGCCGGGACCAATGCCGCGGTTTAAACGGAGCTTCTTTACGCCGGCGCCGCGCAGCCGGAACGTTCGGCGCTAAGAAGTAGTTGTGTTTTTCAACCGAAAGAATTGATACCCATAAAATCAAGAAAAGTATTGGGCCTTTGGCAATAAATTCAGTGGTTGTTTTGAAAGCCGGTAAAAGCTGGGATCAGCCCCAGCAGTTTTGATCTTTCGCAAAATTAATTGGTGGTAGGGTCCATTTAATGTGCGTCGCTGTAGTTGGCTTTCAACTACAATCAGGCACCGGGCATTGTGTGAGAAATTTCTTGCTTTAAAACCAATGCTCGCCTACAAAGGTGGTATTCTATCTATCTGAAATTAATCGGCTTCGCCGAACCTACGCTTGCAGGGGACGCGAAACAGCAATGTATTTTTTCGTAAAGTCCTGTGGGACACAAACTTGAGAGCGTCGCGCCCCTAAAGCGTGACGTTAGAGGTTTTGATGGCTGAGAAATTATTCTGTATTAATGGTGCAAGATTACATTTTACCTCTTTTATTATATTCTTAGGGGTAACCGGAATAATTATAGCGGTAATACCAGCATTTTTGGATATTTTGCTTTCATCTTGGCGACTAATGACAGGTGATCCAGAAATCGCGGCAGGCAATTTTTTCAAGCCACTTATTTCAGTTGTTTTGGCTCCAATTGAAGCAATCATAAGCGGAGTGATTCTTTACCCTATTTATAAAAAGCTTTTTAAAAACAACATAAAATTAAGGTTAAAAATATACGGCACGGAATGACCTCTAACATGTCATTCCAGGGGACGCGAACTAGCAAGCCGCATACTCGCAAGATCCTCGGGTCACCAACTTCGGCGCGTCGCGCCCCAAAATTTTGTGTTACCTGTACTGAGGATAATCCGATTGAATATCAAAATAGATAGAACAAAATGGTCAAATAATAGCCAACGATCAACAGGCCATTATGATGAGCACGCTATCTATTACGAAAACATCGCTTATCGCTGCTGCAAATGTGAACAATCAACTACATATACTGCGGAACAACAAAAAAGAGACTACGAAGATAAAAAAGATTACGTATGGTGCATTCCCTCCTTATGCCTTGAGTGTGAATCAAAACGCGATACATTGAGAAGCGAAGTAGATAAATTCCAAGCAAAATGGAACGAGGAAAGGGAAAAGCTATCTCACGACAAAATTTTTTTAGAAAAATGGCGTGAGCTTATAAGGGAGATCCAAACTTATGGTCGTAAAGGGAGCCATCCATCAAACGTGGCAATGATTACAAAGTTACTTTCTAAATTAAAAGAAATTTAGAATTTCAGGTAACATTGGCTTTCAGCGGATCGCGGCCGAAGAGCGGCCGCTCCCGCTGAAGCCTGCGTTATATTTATGAAAAGAAAAAAATTCATTATTATTATCATACTATCGCTCTGTATCACTTTTTCTTTATTTTACTATTTTATCGATCGACGAGGAACAAGGATTCAAGGTCCAAAAAATTTCAGCCTAAATGTACAATTTCCATATCCTGCTGATTTATATCGAAGCTTGAATGTTTATGTGCTTCCCAAATCTATGTCCTTTGAAAAAATTGACATTAATTTGCTTATGGAGAGATATATGTGTAAAGGTGTATCCTTTTTCCCGTCAAAAAGTGAGGCGGGGGGGTCAATTATTTTTATTAAGAAACTCCCCTATCAAAAGGAAACTGGATTTTATGATATCTATATCTCCTATAAATCAAACTCGGGTGAGTTATACTCTTTACATTTGCCAGACGCTGTAGAGTATACCCTACCATAGTTTAGAATATAACCATTCACTGGTGCTGACCCGGCCAAAAAGCGGCCGGGCCGCACAGTTCAACCGTTATGAGCAGAGAATCGAATCGTATGAGAAATATTGTGCTGGCATTGATTTCCCTGATCGGTTTTTACACTTTTGGCAGGAATAATTTAGGTGTGCTTCCTGGCCAAGTAATTTGGGTATCAAATCCTGATTTGTTGTACAAAGTCTTTCTCCCATTACTGATGTTTATGGGGGCTATCGTAGCCATTCTCAACAAGGGCAAGACGAATTATTTCTATCTTTCAGTATTCGCCATGATAATCGATGCTATAAATCGTCTGGCTGTTTTAATCAGCAACTACTATATCTATTTCACCTACGATCAACCAACGGTAATGGAGCCATCGCCAGATTCAATCATTGTAAAAACAAACTATCTGCCATCATATATTATGTTGGGTGTTGAGATCATTTTACTATTCATAGTGTTTAAATTTGTCGTCAATTTGCGTGACTTGAGCTTAACCAAGAGCTCATAACCAGCGTGTGCTGGGGACGGCGAGGGGCATGCCGCCCCAGACACGCGGCGTTAGAATAATATGACAAAAAGCATATTTTATTAAAATGACAGACTTTTGGTTTAATATAATTTGGACAGTCCTAATCGCATTGGCGACTGTCCTAACAGATTGGATAGCCGCAAAATTCATCGGCTATACCAGAGGGTTTACGGCCATCCAAAGGGCTGCTGATCAGGCCGTCGCAGACGATTTAAAACTAAAAGATATACGAGGAGAGATTGAACGCGCTCTAAAGAGAGTGAAATATAGTTTGGTTTGGGGTGCAGATTTAGTAACAGTCGCAATAGGTTTGGATTTGGCAACTTTAGGGCTTTGGACGACAAACAAATCCTTATTCCCTTTTTTTCAACGATGGAACGTAGGCACTATCAATCGTGAGATTCAAATTTGGCTTTTAATCATGGTAGTACATTTAGTAATATTATTAATGTCAATTGTATTTAAGCATTTACATGGTGACAAAATTGAGACCTACGATCCTTCGGAGCTCGCATCAGCAGCTAAAATTAACAAATGGATTCCTCAGAACAGGTGGCTATTAGCGAGCAATAGTTTGGGTTTTTTGGCACTGCTTTCAAGCTTCATGATAATGACGAATACTTTTTAATATGAGCTTTAGTATTGAAATAATATTGAATGTTGCTATGGCTGCCGGGGCGAGTGTTGCCGCTGCCTCTGCCATCTCTGTTATCAAAGACTGGTTAAACAGAAAGACGAAAACTAAGCTAAAGGTGGGTGGGCTTGAGATAGAAATATCTAATAAAAGTGGAACATCAATTTATAATCAAATTGCTGAAAAAGTAAAGGATCTCAAGATTCATCCAAAAGTATTTATTGTTTATCCTCACAGCCAGAAAGAATTCGTTAAGAAACTTACTGCCGATCTCACAACGGCAGGTATCAACGTGTGGCTTGACGAAAATGAACTAAAACCTGGCGATAGAATTATGCCCAAAATAAAGGCCGCACTAAAAGAGAGCCAGTGGGTGATCTTAGTCCCTCCCCCCGAAGATAGAGGTAGTAGTTGGGTATATAAAGAAATTGATGTTGCTTACCAAGAAGAAACTGAACGGGCTCGTCCATTCATTATCCCTCTAAAAATGCAAGATGGTAAAATCCCAAACGTTTTTGAAGATAGGATGTGGGCAGATTTCTCAGATAATTATGAAAAAGGTATTGAAGGTCTATTGGCAGGGATAATTAGAGTTCCTCATCATGTTGCTGGAGAAGACGGCAATACTTCTAACCTATAAATTCAGCGGACCCAAAGGGCGGGCCGCTGATTAAATCGTTGGCTGTAGAACAAAGCATGTACGATAAAAACATTTCCCCGATTGGCTGGTATGTTGGTTCTTACCTTATTCGCTTTGTCGAATTAGAAGATAATTATAATTTTGATCCGGAGCGGCGATTTTTGTCATGGGAAAACACCGTAATTGTTAAAGCAAATAGCCTTGATGAAGCCTACAAAAAAATCGAACAAATTGGGAAATCAGACACAAGACCATATAAAGGTGGTCCTGAAGGAGTTCCCGTCCAATGGGTGTATGAGGGTGTTACTGAGTTGTTGCCAATTTACGATGAATTAGAAGATGGCGCTGAGATAATGTGGTGTGAACGAAAGCCCAGGAAGTTAAAAAATTTAAAGAAGCTTGTCGGCAAACTGGCGGACTTTAAATCATAAAGTTCAGCCAACAAGCGCGTGTGCTCGGACGCGCGAAAGCCCGCCGCGCGCCGGCAACGCGCATCGTTCGCTTCAAATCAGGCTATCCTATCAACTAAATCTTGACTCGTGTAACCTGATGGGTTACAGCTTGACTAACTAGTGTCCATCCACGGTTGTAACTACTTGTAACGCATAAAAAAAGCGCATTTTGCGCTGGCGTTTTGCTACTCGTTGTAGTATATCGGATAGCGCCAACCAACCGATAAT
>Ga0209163_1003661_pt1 | contig 10968 bp, 7 predicted proteins | sample MTBAKSrepl2MetaG_FD_187457 | JGI IMG/M metagenome (GOLD analysis project Ga0209163, IMG submission 187457) | Enrichment culture microbial communities om Arthur Kill intertidal strait, New Jersey, USA, that are MTBE-degrading - MTBE-AKS2 (Arthur... | ecosystem: Environmental > Aquatic > Marine >...
GCGTCCAAAATTGAGAAAGAACGGCCCAAAACATTAAAATCACTTTACCGGGTAGCGGAAATCACGTGCGCCTCCAGCTACGAGCACCCCTTGTCATCTCAAAACTGGGGTTTCCGGATGGACACTACTTAAATATAATCCTCTACTTAATATCGACCGTTGGTTCCAACAAGTCAAGTTTCAATTTTTCAGCAACGGGTATGGGTTATGGGTAATCTACTGGAGGACTTTCCAATGTCCGCCTTTGGTTTGGCAGGGCCGACGCGCCGAAGAAGGCCTTTTCGCGCAATTTCGCGATTTGTTTTTCCACCGCTCGCAGGCTTAGCTCTAATCTGTCCGCCACCTCACGTGCGGAAAGCGCAGGAGTGTTCTTTAATATCTTGAGAACTTTCTCCGTACTTTTCTCCGTACTTTTCTCCGTACTTTTTCCCGACGTTTTCCCCGACATTTTCCCCGACATCAGGGGATTGCGGACCAGGTAACTTGCCGCATTGCTGATAAGCTGATTGATCCGGCTCACATCCTTTCCAGTCAGTCCCGGAATTGAACCATCATCCGCCACGCCGATGAACAGCGTACCACCTTCGGAATTTGCAAAGGCCGCCATCTCCGAGGCCAGAGATTCCGCATTGCGGACATCGGCCTTGAACTGGCGAGTGCTGTCCTCTCCGGCGGCTATCTGTTTCTGAAGGTTATCAATGGAAATCACGACTTCAATCTTTGGTATTCATCCTGTTTTTGTCAACCGGCTGACGCGGCTCCACGCCATCAGCTTAATGAAAAATAATTCCGTCCCTGTTATCCATATTTACAAAAATCAATTGTCGCGTCTTCAAACTGGGAAATAATAAATACTTCCCCCTTTTTTCGCAGAGCTACTATTCTCGATTGTAATAGGAAATTGCCTTCGCATTAGTTCAACTCCTGAAATGATTATCTATGCCCAATACACTGTAATTCCTGGGAGTATGGCTTTTTGTCAGAAATCATGATCCTGCACTGGTGCTAGATCCGACTACAATCATGTCCGCCTGCGCTGTATTCTTTAAATATACTGAAGTGCTCCCTAGTACCCTTAACATATCGGGAGTAACGGTTTCTTTTTTCAAACCTGGTTGGATTAAGTATACTTGGAGTTTTATAGATGCGGTTCGGGCTCTACGTTTGATATTTGCCAGGTCAGACATGGAACCTTTCAGAAATCGTGATGTTCCGGAAGTCTTCCAAATCTCTTCTCGTTTTTTTAAGTGCCCATATAATCGTGCAATCCCTGCATGCTTCCATCGGATCGACTTTTGTGCTTGTCCACAAACCTCATAAAGATCACCAACTCTTGCACCTGGCTTCTCAGCTCCTGAGTACTTGCAGTGTACTAATCCCAAGTGGATTTCATCATCACTAACTTTAAGACCTACTAAATCAGCGGCCTCTCCGGAGCCATCATCATTTATAATTACATCGTAATCCTCTTCTATGTGTTTAAAAGAATGCCATTGCACAGTGTCTGTATTACACTCTTTACCCATAGATTCTTTTCTAATGTCTATAGGGCTCCAGTCCCAACAATCTATGTGCTCAGAATTATACTCCCCTAATGTTTGCGGTAGCTCTATTAAAAAACAGTTATACGAAAAAGATCCATTTACATACTGAATAATCCAGGGATCTCTTAACAGATACTCCTCGATAGGCTCTTCTGCGCCATTGCCTCTCTTTATTGAAACCGGTTTGCCCTTATGAATCTTATAATCAAAACCGCCATTCAAATCTTTATCAATCGTGAATTCATAAACTGACTCAATTGAGTCGCTGGATATGGCAATGTGGTAGGGTTTCCTTTCTCCTTGGCTAATAATTTTAAGATCAACCAAGTACAAAGGAATTTCGATTTCACCGAATAGGATCATCACTCTATCTTCTGGATCAGCCTGAATATGTTCACCCCATTGAACAGCTATGGCATATTCTTCGTACGGTACCGTAATTTTTTTTGGTCTCAAGAAATCACGTGTAATGTTTACCTCATCAACATCACCATTTGTCACCTTATCCCAGGCCGTCTTAACCCACGTTTGCCAATCAGAAATTGACCCACTGGTAACAGACCATATCTTACCTTTCTTTTGTGAACAGCCCCAGATTACTCTATCTCCATTATCATAACCGAGCCCTGCCAAATTGCTGAGGTTTGATTTAGCAGATTCAATTCTGTTCAATCCTTCGGTCACGTTCGAACCAAAGTACTGGGTAAAGCTAATAGCTCCAATCTGAGAAGCCCCAAGATTTCTAACGAGAGGGTATTGTAATCCGTTAAATACGTTAAAAACCCTAGGACCTGAGAAAAGTTCACATTGGTCATTACATAACAGCTTTGCCAGTTTCTCGACACGAAACCATTTATAGTCATTGGCAAAAACGAACAAACCGCAACGCTCTTTATCCCAGTGGGCAATTAACAACTTGTAAACGCTATCATAAAGATCTTTGTAGTTCCCCCACTTAACCGGAGCTTGGTGTATTGCTAGTATAATCAGCAGATTTTCTTCTTCGCTGATGGCGCTCCAATATTCTGTGGTATTGGGGAGTAACTCTTCAAATTTTTCTGGGCTCCAAGTTGCGCAGGTGGTTTTAAAAAGCATTGCCGAACAAGATGGCCGTAAGTTCCATAACGACAATTGCTGATGTAAATTTCCTTTTTTCTTAAGTCGCTCGACTACTTCTTGAAGTCTCACCTCACGTTCAATACGTTTTTCAGACAATCGGCGGAGTACATCGTCCCAATCTGCCCCTTGAGCGTACAATCGTTGAAGCCCCGTCTCGACCTCTGGCTCAGCAACATTTACAACAACAGATGCATCGCCGAGTCGTTTGGACTGTCTCGTAAAGCGACCAATAAACTGAAGTGTAATGGCCAAGCTTTTATGGATATCATGAATAGCTGCAATCTTTAGGTTGGGAAAATCAAATCCTTCTCCAAGCATATTGACGCAAATCACAATTCTTGACTGGCGATTAAACAAGGTTGATAATGCAACACCGACCTCACTTTTGCTTAATCCGGAGTGCACTATAATCGGATTAAATTCCGGGGCTAGTCTTTGATAAATGGGTAACAGATCATCTGCACGGTGCTTCTTTTCAACTCGTGCCATTAATAAATGATCATTACCCTGGTCAAGATCGATCTTTAACTGCTCAACCCCGGCTTGAGCAATAGCACGATCTCCCTCTCCCAAATAATATTCTTCAATGGGTATGAGATTAATGTGCCGGAAGTACTGCGCTTTTTGGGCCTCGCCCATTGTGTAGTTATATATTATTCTTCCACCTAATGCGCTGCCATCATTACGAAAAGGGGTCGCTGTAAATTGAACCACTCGTTTTGCGATGAACCTTTCTTTAATACCTGCCCATGTGGAAGCTGTGCTATGATGGGCTTCATCAATAAATAGGTCTTTAATTCCTTCGCAAAGTCGGTCAATAGCAGCTTGGTTGCTACTATTCAGTACACTGGCTGTGGCGACAAACACATTACAATGTTTAAGTAAATCCTCAGCCTCTGTAATTGATTTTATGCCAACATTGATCGCGGTCACAGCAGGTAAGGAAACATCGACAGGTAACAACCCTAACTTGGTTAACTGCCCAAAGTTATAGAACTTATCAGAAATTTGAGCGCGTAATGAATTCGAAGGTACTATAACTAAAACCTTAGAAAGCTGTCGATATGCCATCACCGAAAGCATGGTTTCAGTCTTTCCTGTTCCTGTTGGTAGCACAACTGTCGCAGGTTCTAATTCTCGCTCTACTGAAAAATAGGCAGATATCGCGTGAAGCGCGCCAAGTTGGGGTGGTCTCAAGCCAGCTTGGTTGGACTCTGGTTTATCCTCACGAAATTGAAAAATCCCTTCCCAACTGGCAACAATATCATCGGGTTCTTTTGTGTCATCCATTAACGGATGTTGAACCCATCGCAGTTTACTTGTCTGGTCAAGCTCAGCAATCTCGCAATTTTTTGTGAGTTCCAGGCATAATTTTTGTTTGGGGGGTTCCCTCCGCATTCTCGCTTTGCGCAGATAGAACTTTTCATATGGATGTAGTGTGCGATTCCGTAACTCATACCAACCAGGATGTATAGAGTCATATATGGTTACTTCAAGCTGCTGTTTTCTCACAACATAACGTAAAACTTTGTTTCCTCCGATTCGAGTGTTTTTTACAATCAAATCTGGAAGTGTAATTTGGGATGTGGATAGAGGAAACAATGTCATGAAATTGCCTGTCGGTCTAAATTTTTATTTCATCTTGTTTGAAAGTCATGATCCTTTTGTTCCAATAATCTCTATTGGCTCGTCCGAGGAATCAAACGCTGGGTTGGCGACATAATCATTCCACTGTTTCTCATACAGGTTCCGCTCCAGAAGCATTGCCTCGAAGTTTTCGCCCTGCTTCCCGTCATCAAGTCCGGGATCAACCTTAATGCCACCAATATCTGTTAATATGTAACGATTATGTAGTTTTTCACCGCCTCCACGTTCGTTCCAGCGTTGCAGAGAAAGGCAGACGCCTGCCGGGATTCTCCCCTGCAGCTGGTCTTCACAAGTCTGTCTGAAAAAGTCGAAATCCGCTTTACCAGATGTATGTACTGTTATCTTTTCGATAGCAGGACGGCATGGCCTGTTGGCTGCAATCGTATCAAGGAAGGCTTCGAGTGGTCTGCGCCACTTCGGATTGTCTGGGCCGAAATGGGGGTCAATAAAGTGAACCTCAGCGCAATTCGATAACATTGCCGCAACTAGTTGCGCCATGTCATTTGCCCGACGTGGGCAGTATGCCTGCTTTTCTACACGCCACAGTTGGCCCATTTCCATAGAACTGGAGGCCAACACTATTGCATGGTGTCTGGGGTTGGTTCGTGCAAGAATGGCTTGAAATTCCTGCCGTGTATTTTCAAACTCGGCATTTTCCAGCCAGGAAAGTGTGCCGTCATACACATAACCGTCACGTTGGACAATACTTTCCTTCAGCAGATTGAATAGGGCGGTGATGCGTGGCAGGTCGTTGGTTTCATCAACGCCCACGACTGCCCGCTTGAATTGTTTTCGCCAATTCTTGAGTTTTGGGAATTCGGCCATCATCCGGGGGGTGCCGAGACCGAACCGTTCATAAAAATAGCGGTAGTCAGCCCGATCCTTGCCCCAGGCCACGACAAGCTCTGGCTCAATTGCATATTCATAAATCATCAAAACAACTCCCTGGCGCGTTCAGCAAAGAATCCCTGCGGCCAAGGCCGTTCAAATTCTCCTTCTTCATTGATCGGGATATGGATGACTTCGGAGCCTTTCTTGCCCGGCTGCACATAGAGCACCGCTACCTGGTCCGGTGTGATTGGGGTGGCACCATCCTCCAGTTCATTCTCCGAGGTTTCCCGGATGCGGCGCAGGATGCGCAGGATGAGATGCTCGGAATGGGTTTCCAGAAGAAAGGTATTGCTGTTGCCGGACAAGGCAGACTCGATGAAGACATCGCCAAGTTCGGCCTGCAGCGCCGGGTGAAGGTGGATTTCAGGCTGCTCGATGGTAATGATCTTTTCCTTTTCAGCATAGGCTGAGACCAGCACGGGGAGAACTTGGCTCACGCCGATGCCGACATCACGGTGTGAAACCTGGGTGTCGGTGCGGCGGTCGATGAGCACCAGTTCCTGGATGCTGGCCAGGTTGGCCTCCTTTTTCTTGATCTCTGATAGCGCGCCATACAGAGTGCCGAACAGGTCGCCGCCGACACCTTTTTCATTGCTGCCGCCCAGTCTGTCCTGGTCATCTTCAACAAAGGCCTTTTCAATCTGTTCAATGATCTCTTCGTAATCAGCACCGAGGTCATCAATGGTCAGCATGTTCTTGATGGAAAGCTCATAAGGGGTGCTCAGTTTCTTGGCATCACAGAGCCAAGAATTGACTTTGTCACGAACCTCCTTGTTGCGGCGGACGACGTCCCAGGCATAGCCGCCGCCGGCATGCCAATTGACATCTTCATGCTCGGCAAAGGCGAGATGGCGGGCCGGGTAGGAGCGCAGCGGCCCCAGATACTTGAATCGGTTGATTTCCGAGCGAAGCAGAGTGTTAAGTTCCTGGATCAGTTCGTCAAGTGTGCGGGGAAGAAAGAAACGCACCGCCTTTGCCAGGTCTTCCTCTCTGTTGCCTCGGCTGACCGGGAAAAGGCTCATTTGTTTTGCTCCGCCCGCTTCATCATCACGGCTGTCATCCTTGAGGCCTTTTGGGAAAAGTGTACCCATGGGGGCTCGCAGCCCGGCGATGATTTCGGCGATGGGCTTTTCCAGAGATTCCAGGTCTTCTTCTGACACGGTGCCGGTAGTGGTGAACCCTTCAAGAAGGGCACTGATAATTCGCTGCAGCACCGGATGCTTATAAGGCAGCATATCAAGAGCCATCTGATTACCGGGTCTTCGGCTCATGCGGAGCAGAGTGCTCTTGTCGCTCTCCAGTTCATAGGAGATGACATGGGGCATGGCGTCGGGCAGCGGCTGGTCCTGGTCATCAAGGGGCATGCCGGTGGTGATGTTGATGGTAATGTTGCCCACCGGTTCCATAAGTTCCTTGAGCCGGCCGGTGAATTTCCTGGTGCTCAGGATCAATCCCCATTCCATGCGGCGACTGGCCTGGCGGCGATGGATGTATTGCTTGAAACCGCCAAGGTCGATGGAGCTGCCGCCCAGTTCGGTGCGGAAGAGATCCAGTTCGCCGGTTCGCATGGCCTCGTGGGCCAGGGCCAGGCTGTGGATGATGCTGGACTTGCCGGCGCTGTTGGCCCCGAAGATCAGGGTGATGGGTTTTACCGGGATGTTCTGGGCCTCGGCGAATGCCTTGAAGTTACCGAGATGGAGTGATGTGATCATGTGTTTGCCTAATTCTTTTTCTTTGCCGCTTTTTCCCGCTGGGATAATGCACTGCCGGCGGCTGATTTGGAGGCTTTGCTGGTCCGGCCATCCCGCAGCGTTTTAGATGCTACCGAAGCAGCCTTGGCGGACGTGGTTTTCTTGGGTGCCTTGGTTTGGCTCAAGGCGCTGCCGGATGATGTCTTTGAACTCTTGCCAGTTGACTTGCTGGTCAGGGTTTTTGATGCGCTGGAAGCGGCTTTCTTTCCGGTTACTTTCTTTGGCATGTCGGGCCTCCGTTGATTTCAGTTATTCATGGCTTTTGCCTGTAACTCCATTTCCTGTAAAAGTTCCTTCATGTGGGCCTGCCGCCAGGAGGCGGTGAGACCGCCGGTGAAGGCACGGTGGAGAAGATTTTTCCATAAGGAATATATTGCGAGAGAGGCGTTAGCTCCTTTTTTCTCATACTCAATTATCTCCCATGCCTTTTCTGTAAATTTTTTTTGCAGTTCAAAAGGTGGCACTGGCACAATAGTTTGAAGCATATCTTTTTGACTGATGTTCAACATTGAACCGCTACTTCCAGATGCTGACTTTCTAAAATTCTCACGAATGACATCCTTCCAGAATAATTCTTTAAGAAATAGCGTTGTCGCCCGCCCCGGGATGAGGTTAATACGCCAAAGTTTATCAGGCAAAAATAGATTTGAGTGTTCTTCCTCTGCAACGCACGTAGCTGCGACAAGCTCTCTTGTGTTCGCACGGCTGAACAAAAGATCTCCATGGTGTGGGGTTACGAGTTTTTTGTTCGCTGGAATTTCGGTTACGGCTTTATGCTCAAATGCCTTAAATTTTCCACTCGTTACAGCACTAACTTTTAATACGCCAAATTCATGAGGTTGGGCTGATCGTGTTTCACCTGAGGTGCTCCAGCCAGCTTCAATAGAATCGACAATATCTTTTATAGGTATCTCATCCCACCCCATCGGATTGGTGGCGGGATCGCCGAACATCTTGATGAACAGGGCGGGGAGGATGCGCTCGGCCTTTTTGTCCGCCTCGGCGCGCAGCTTGCGCAGCCGGTCCGCCTGATCGAGGATCTCCACAATCCGGCGTTGCTCGGAGATGGGAGGAAAGGGAATTCTGAATTTCTTAATTGCGCCCCGACTCACCTCTTTAAAGGTGGTAGACCCAGCCAATTGTGTAATTTGTGGAGTGAAAAACTGTAAACAGTATGCAAGATACTTAGAATCAGTACATTCTTTAGGGGTAAAGTTTGCGAATCCCTGATTGGTAGCGAGTGGAACTTGAGCTATTCCAATCTTTCCAATAGTAGCCCTTGTTGAGAAAATGACGGTTCCTTCTGGAAGCAAAGATGCTGAACAAGATTTCAGGCCTTTATCGGTAATTAAATCTTGGGTGTTTTCAATATTTGCAATATCCAGCCCTGGCATAGGTAGATCGGAAGGTGTGGCCCATCTAATGTCGCCGCCCCAGAAGGCATCATTATTACGTTTCGGTGTGCTTCCTCCGCTAATACGGGCGATTTTTTCAAGCTTTACCTCAGGCCACTTCATCATACGGCCCCCATGTCATCGAACAACTTCTCCAGCCCATCAAGTATGTCACATTCAATTCTCTGCACATCCCGGATCAAAACCGCCGGGTCTTCGTCCGGCACCTCTTCACCGATCTGCGGCTTGTAACGGCTGGCGGTGAGGTTGAAGTCGCTGCCCTCGATCACCTCGTACTCGGCCCACCAGTATTTCGGTTCGTCCGAACCAGGCGGCAGCGTCTCGCCTGCCTTTTCACCAGGCGGTTTCTGGAAGCCTGACTCCTTGTATTCCGCCCAGGCAGTAAGCAATCCGGGAATATCATTCTTCTCCGGGGTCTCGGGTCGGCCGCCGCCCTGGACCTTGTCCGGGTCGTAACCGTCGTTCTTGACCTCGTAGAACCAGGTTTTCTGGGTGGCAGCCTTGCCCTTTTTCGGCGCATTCACCGGTTTGCGGAAGACCAGCACCGAGGTCTTGACTCCGGCATAGGGTTTGAAAACTCCTGCCGGCAACGACACCACGGCCAGGATCTCACAATCCCGCACTAGCTTCTTACGCAGTTCTTTGTGTGCACCGGTGGAGCCGAAGAGCGCCCCTTCCGGCACCACCACGGCGCAGCGGCCGCCTGGAGCCAGGGACTCCATCATCAGGGCCAGGAAGAGCAGTTCACTCTTTTTGGAGCTGGTGAGAATATCGTGGCGGATGGAATCCTTGGGCAGCACTCCGGCAAAGGGCGGATTAGAGAGAATCACCTTATACCGCCGGTTGAGGTCATCCTCGGTAAGGCCGCCCATTTCGGAAAGGACATTCGCCCGTTTCACCCGTGCCTTACCGATGCCGTGCAGGACCATGTTCATCATGGAGATTCGCATCATCTGCCGGGAGACATCAGTGCCGTAAATGGAGGCTTCCAGCAGGCCCCAGTCCGGGATCTTTTCCCCAGCCCCTTTACGGTAGGTCTGGAGGTTGGGCATCTCTTTTTTGACCTCGGCCAGAGATTGCTTCCTCCTGTCCAGCCAGTCCTCGCCGTAGATCGGCAGCTCCTGCGGTTTTTCGCTGTACTTGGCCAACAGGTAATCCACCGTGTCGATGAGAAATCCGGCCGTGCCACAGGCCGGGTCAAAAACGGTGTCACCGATGTCCGGATCGGTCATGGCAACCATGAAGGCCCGCACCTGCTTGGGGGTGCGAAACTGGCCATTCAGGGCCGACTGGCCAAGATGGGTGAGCAGATACTCAAAGATATCACCCTTGACATCCGGCCCCAGTTTCCTGAAATCAATGGTATCAAGCTCGTCTACCACTTCTTTTAAAACGTTCGGATCAGTGATTTCCAGGACAGCATCACGGAAATATTCTGCCACTTGGGGTTCATCTTTGACAAGAGATGCCATATAAGGGAACACTTCGTCCCTGATGAAGTCCCGCAGTTTATTGCCACTGTAGAATCGCCATTTTATCCATCGGAAACGTTCAGCTTGATCAGGAAAGAGGAGCTTGCCATTTCCGGCTTTAAGTTTGGCACGGAGTTCACGGTTGCTCTCTTCCTCATCAAGGAGTTTCAGGTAAATGAGATATGATATTTGCTCAATATAGGTGACCGGGTTGGTTACTCCCCCTGCCCAGAGGATATTTGTAATCCGGCTGAGTTTTCTTCGTATTTCTTGGTCCATTATTAGTTTCCGTTATTTATCTTGATTTATTAAATGTCCTTAGCGATCAAATTCTTTACGTACGCTAGCCCGCCAATGTGTCATGAATTTTACACACTCTTCCTTGATCCATTCTGAAAAGGCTTCGGGTATCTCCCAATTGCTTCGGTCGTAGTCGATATCGTATTCCTCGATCCAACTCTCAATGTCATTGGCGAGAGGTTCGGCGTATTTTTTAATGTCATCATCTTTACAAAAAGCTGCTTCTTCTATGTCATCAAAAGATTCATCCTCAAAATGAATATCCCAGTCCCATAGATCAGTTACTATCGTATCCAGTGGCATCAATTCAACAAGTCGCCGTTTCATCGCTTCATAAGCATCGCCACCTTCCTGAAAAACTTCTATATTCAGGTTAGTAAAGTCTTCAGCGGTTGGAAGCATAAATTCTTGTACGATATATGAGACAATGTTTTCATGATCTACTGGAACAGTAGGTTTGTTCTTACCCCTTTCATTTCTGGGACTTTGTTCTTCTTCAAATTCTATATCCCAGTGCCAGTTCCAGCCTTCTTCAGTCTGTAACCAAAGAGCGACTTGGTCACGATGAGGCAGTTCTATAAGAATCCCAAGAATGAAGTCTCTCATGGTATCTAAATAGGCATCCCACCTTAATCCGTGACGAAACAACAGTAATTTTTGGTCGAAAATAGCAATTAACATGTTGATTTTTATCATAAAATGTTGCAATATACACCTGTCATAAAAACTCACTTGGCAGGTGACCGAATGAAACGATTTATTATTGAACAATCTGACAATGAATTCTACACGAGCCACTCGGGCCTGGCCCTCATCGGGTTGTGCATCA
>Ga0209163_1003665_pt1 | contig 10966 bp, 6 predicted proteins | sample MTBAKSrepl2MetaG_FD_187457 | JGI IMG/M metagenome (GOLD analysis project Ga0209163, IMG submission 187457) | Enrichment culture microbial communities om Arthur Kill intertidal strait, New Jersey, USA, that are MTBE-degrading - MTBE-AKS2 (Arthur... | ecosystem: Environmental > Aquatic > Marine >...
AGTTCACGACTTCCATCTCGACCACGTCGTAGAACTCGCTCGTGCTGTGTTCTACGGTGCGGCCATCCTTGCTGCCGTAGATGACGAAGGTGGTCGAGACACCGTTGGACGCGCCTCTGACTAGGACGTAGTGCTCGGTGTCATTGCGAAAGCGGAAGTTGGGCCCGTCGGCACTGACGGTCGCGTCTCGACCCTTGGGGTAGTGATCGATGTAGATGGAATGGTTCTTTCTTTCGAGCACTTCGAGTCCGGCAAGAAACACGGCATTGAAAAGCGTCGTCGATACCTGGCAGATCCCGCCGCCGAACTGATCCTCGAGCTTGCCCGCGATGATGCCGGGGGCCTCTTTGTACCCGCGCTCGGCCGTACGTGGGCCGACCTGCTTGTCGAAGTCGTACACTTCACCGGGGGCGAGGATCACATTGCTCGCGTATTCGGTCGTGATACGAACGTTGGTCTGCCGATCCTCTGTTCCGATCCATTCGGTGGTGAAAGTCCCGAGCCTCTCCTCGATGCCCATGGCTTCGGCTTCCTCGGTGGTTCGGTCGGGCTCGACCACCGTCGTCACAACCTTCGCGGTCCGCCCTTTGGTCTTGAGTGCCGCGACGGTAAGTGCCTCCGCCGTCTTGACCGGATCGAGTTTCCTCCCCGCGATGGCTGGGACAACCCACGCCTTCTCCCCATCTCCCTTGAAGCCTGCATTGACCGGCCTCTTGTCCACCTGGCCGGCAACGTCTTTGAGAAAGCGGTCCATCTTGGTCGCCGACAAGTAGGGGACCAGTGTGGCGACCCCTTTCACGTTGTCGACGGTGAAGTCCATGTAAGCCGCGACCTGCTCAGACGTCAGCTTCCAGCTCGCATCGTTGAAAGCGAGCGTGACCGATGACCCAATCATGGTCTTTACTTGGCTGACGGCCTGCCGGCTATCCTCGGCCTTCATGGCCGGCTCCTTGATCACCATGGGGACTTCCAGCTTGGTGGAATGAAGGGTGAGGAGAAGAGACATGAGTTGCTGCCGAAGAGCGGCCCGATCGACCACCCGCCCCTTCTGGCCCTCCACCGCCTTGACCTCGGTTCCGTGGATGGTCAAGCCGGGATCGACCGGCGCAACATCCAAGTCCTCGGCGACCGCGGCCAGAGCCTCGTCCATCTTGCCCGTGTCGACCGTCCCCTGTAGGGAGATGTTCTCGTCTCCGAAGTGGAGAAAGAAGCGACGCGCGCAGTCGACAAGGAAATTTCTCCCACGCGACGCGTCCATGGCCTCAGTGATCGCCGCGGCCACGTCAATTTTGGTGCCTACGTCATCGGGAAGAACCGGCCAGGATTTGGCGCCACTGGTAAGCGTGATCGGCTTCTTGGAGGCTTCCTGAACCCACTTGGTGAGGGTATGGGTAGCATCCTCGCGGGTCAGACCACTGATACTGCGGCCGCAGACTGTAACGCCCGCGTGCACCTTGTTGTAGTACATTGCGGAGTCAACCAGAAACCCCAGCAAAAGGATGAAAAAGACCGATCCGCCGGCTATGAGGATACGCAGTCGTTTTCGACGATGCTTGCGTTTCGCGCGCACACTTAGACTCATCAAATGGGGTCATGCTCCTTGCTTCAGCGAGGCTACAAGATACCAGAAGACGCGTCCCCAAGCGCACTATAATGATCTTCTCGACGAAGTCGCTTTCCCACCCTTGCGCCTCGGGGTGTGTTCAAGGTTGAGGAGGTTGCAGTGAACGGAGAGGGCGTCCCCAGCGGATCGATTAAATTGAGTGACCACGTCAGGCAAGGCCTGGAGGCGCTCAACGCCAGCAGGCTGACCGCCGAGCCCTACTGGGGTTTGGGTCTGTCGGTCCTGACCGAGGACACTGCCAAGCTGTCCTTGGTCATCCGCAAGGCCCTGGGCGTGAAGAAAGTCCTTGGCGAGATGCCCGTCGCGATCGCCGACCATGAGCTGATCGTTGGGCGCACACTTCACGGCAACGTCGAGAGCATGGTCGAAGGCTATCCTCCGTTCCCCCAGTACGCGACCGAAGCGGAAAAAGCGGCTGCTGCCGAGGCCTATACCGGTCCGGGCTCGGTATTCGGCCATTTCTGTCCCGATTACGCACGGTTTCTCTCACTGGGCTTGGGCGGGCTCCAGAGCACAGCAGTTGACTTCAAAGCCACGACCACGGACTCCGTCAGCAGGGACTGGTACGAGGCCGTCCTCGTCAGCCTGGATGCGCTGGCCGGCCTGATACTCCGATACCGCGATCTGGCCCTTCAACGCGCCGCCGTGTCGGGGGACTCCGGGCGCAGAAACGAGCTCATGGAGATCGCCGGCGTGTGTGAGCGCATCGCGAGTGGTCCACCGCGGACGTTCCGCGAGGCCATACAAGCCGTGTGGTTTGCGAACGCCGCGTTTCACAGCACGTTTGACAACATTCTCCTCGGAAGATTCGATCAGTTTCTTTTCCCCTTCCTAGAGCGCGACCTCAGCGAGGGACGAATCACCCTCGATCAGGCTCAGGAGTTGGTGGATCTGTTCTGGCTCAAGTGCTGCGAACGGCTGAAGAACTACGACCTGAACCGGACCGAAACCCTTCTTCATGCGGGGCCGCCTACCAAGAGCCAGCGGGCCGAAGGGATCGGGGTCTGGAGTCTATTCATGGGAGGCAAGACGACTCAGGATACGTTTAGCCTGGACGGCGGATCGTACACCCACATGATGATGACCCTCGCCCTGAGCGGCAAGACCGCCGACGGAGAGGACGCCACGAACCCTCTGACCTACCTGTGCTTGAACGCCACATTGAGATTGAAGGTTCCTGCTCCCTATGTCTATTTGAGACTCCACGAAGGCTCGCCTCCCAGTCTCCTCGAACGAGCGGCGGACAGCCTGCGGGCGGGCTGCGTCTGTCCGTCGATCATGAACGACGAAGCAATCGTAGCGGGGCTTCAGCGATTCGGCATTCCTTTGGAAGACGCGGTCGAGTACGCGCCTTCAGGCTGTTTTGAGGTCTATGTCGCCGGCAAGACCGACTTCAAGTACGGGTTCATCAACGCGGCGGAGATCATGAGCCGGGTTGTATCGCCGGCCTACTGGGACTCGCTGGAGGCTCCCGGTCTCTATCTCGAGCAATATGATCCCTTCCACGGAACCGGGGCACCCGACCCCCGGGCGTTCAGTTCGTTCGATGAGGTCATGGAGGCCTTCAAGGCCCGGCTGGATCAAAACGTCAAAGGATTCGTCAAGTCGGCCACCGACATGCGGGACGGCAGGCTGGCGCGCATCGCGCCCGATCCTCTGTTATCCGCATTCGTCGAAGGCCCCTTGGAGACCGGGAGGGACCTCACAGAGAATTCCATGAAATACCACCAGCACACTCCGCTGCTGAACGGGCTCTCACACGCAGCCGATTCTCTCGCGGTCATCAAGAAACTGGTCTTCGAGGACCGGGTGATCACCATGGGCCAGTTGCTCGACGCCGTTGACTCTAACTGGGAGGGCTACGAGCCACTCCGTCAGGCCGTGATGGCCAAGGTACCCGCCTACGGCAACGATCTGGACTACGTCGACGACATCGCGTCCGAGATCCTTCAGTGGTTTGCAGACAGCGCAACCAAACACGGCGCGGAGCTGGGGCGAGGCCTCCTGTTCACACCGGGAGTCGCGACTTTTGAGCACTATCCGGCCCTCGGCCGGCACGTGCCGGCCCTGCCCAACGGCCGCCGTTTTGGCGAGCCCTTGGCAAACAACGCTTCACCCTCCATGGGAAGGGCGATCACCGGCCAGACTGCCGCGATCAACTCGTTTCTCAAGCTGCCGCTCGATCAACTGGGGGGTGGCGCCGCCCTCGACATAGAGATGCAGGGCGGGACCGGGCAACTCGACCATCTCGAATCCATCCTGGCTGCCACAAGGGGCGGGAACGTGCTGACGGTGACCGTCAACGACTGCCGGAAGCTGCGGGAAGCCCGCGAGAATCCGGAGGAGCACCGAGATCTCATGGTGAGGGTCGCCGGTCACACGGCCTATTTCGTCGATCTTCCGATTGCGCACCAGGACCGTCTGATAGAGCGGTGCGAGCAGTATGTCTCCTGCTGAGTCCGGCGCCGGCGCCGATGCAGGCGGTCGTACGGAGGCCGGTGCACGTGCCGATGCCGGCGCTACTTCTGACGCAGGTTTGACGGCGGGCCTCGTATTCGGGATAGCGCGCGGCAGCGCCGAAGACGGACCGGGCCTGCGAACCACGGTGTTTCTCAAAGGATGCCCGCTCCGTTGCTGTTGGTGTCATAGCCCTGAATCGCAGAGCAGACATCCCGAGCTTGCCTTCCAAAGCAACAGGTGCATCGGCTGCGGGTCCTGCGTCGAGACCTGCACGTGCGGCGCGCTAACCTTGTCCGAGCAGCAGGCTCACATCGACTGGCAGCGCTGTGACGGATGCCTGCTCTGCACCCGCGTGTGCCCGTCATCGAGCCTCAGAGTGATTGGCGAGTGGTTGACGGTCGACGACGTGGTCGACATCATCGCGCGAGACACGCGTTACTACGAGCGGTCGGCTGGAGGAGCGACATTCTCCGGAGGAGAGCCTCTTTCGCAACCCTCGTTTCTCAAGGGCTGCGCCTCGCGATGCAAAGAGCTGGGCATCCACGTGGCAGTCGACACGTGTGGATATGCGGCTTGGTCGAGCATCGAGCAGGTGCTGTCTTGCGTCGATCTCTTTCTCTTCGACCTCAAGGTGTTTGACCGCGAGAGACATGTGGAGTTGACGGGTGTGGACAATCGCCTCATTCTGGACAACTTCATGAAGATCAGGGAACACGGCAAATCTGTTTGGGTCAGAGTGCCACTGATACCGGGGTGCACGGACTCCGACGAAAACATCGCGGCCATCCGGAAGTTCGTGGGGCCGCTCAGGCCGGGGGAGGAGCTGAGCCTGCTGCCTTACAATCCCATTACTGCGGCCAAATACGCGTCCATCGGCAGGATCTATCCTCTGACTTAGCGGACGGAGCGTCACGCGCGACGGCGCGGAGCCGCCCCCAAAATGCAGGTGCCCGGCTGAGGCTATCGCCTCAGCCGGGCACCTTGTCTTCAATCCGTCATGAGCTACACGACGATACGAAACCCTGCCGCCTAGCTCGCGATACGCTGTGTGTTAGGCGAATTCCGGGGGCTGAACCATCTCGCCGCCGTAATCGAACACGTCGCCGGCAATCTTGACGAACATCATGTTGGTGGGAAGAATGACCGGCCGAGCATCGTCCTTCCAGATGTACTGGCCGCCGCACGTCCGCTTGCCGGTGAGGCCGTCCACGGTACCGCCGACTACCTTCTCCATGATGGCATCAGGATCAATGCTACCTGCTTGTTGCATGAAGTCGAGCAGTGCGCAAAGGTGGCCGCAGCCCCATTCGAAGATACCCAAGTACTGCTTGTTCCAGGGAAGACCATTCTGCGCCTCAACCCGCTCGCTGATCTTCTGGCCCAGGGTCTTGAATTCGTCTTTGACCGGTATCTCTTGGTATAGCCATGGCACGGGGCAGAGCGCGCGAGCTTCCTGCACGTTCTCCTGGCCACCGATCTTAATGAACTCTGTAAGGTCGGTCATGGTGCCGGTGGTGTACCAGTTGAACTTGTAGCCCTGATCCGCGGCCTGCTTGATGCAGAGAGCGAAGTCGCCGGGGCCGAAGTTGCAGAGGATGGTATCAACACCATCGTCCGCCAGCTTCGCCAGTTGGCCCGAGAAGTCCTGGTTGCCGTAGGCCGTCTGCACGATCTGAGATTTGATCTTGCCGGCCTGGAAGTCGTTCGGGTACCCTCCACCGAAGCCGTCGTGCATGTATCCGAGCTGGAGCTTGAAGTTCTCATAGTGCCAGTCGTACACATAGACACCGAGGCTCTTGGTGTTGTACACCTTAGCCGCCAGGAACGAGGCGAAGGTGCCCGAATAGCCCATGTTGGCGAAGTAGTAGTTGCACTTGGTCAGGTCGATGTCGTTCCACATGTTGGAGACCGAGATGACCCCACCTTGGTTGAGAGCCAAGCTGAACGGACCAAACTGGGTGAAGTTGCCCACGTTGGCCACGGCGCCGGCGTCAATGAGTTCCTGAGCGATGATCGGGCCCCGCTTGGCGTCGGCGCCGTCATCCGGGTACAGGGGCTCGATCTTGTACATGTCGTTGCCGATGGGTACGCCGCCGGCTTCATTGAGGATGTCAACGTAAGCCTGGATGCCCGGTTTCATAACTTGGCCGTACACACCGTAGCCACCGCTGAACGGCATGGTGAAGCCGATCTTCATGGACTTGGTCTGGCCCGTCACCACGGAGCTCGTGGTCGCACCGGCGGTCGTGGTGGTTGCTGCTGCCGTGGTGGTAGTGGTGTCCGCCGCGGCGGTGGTGGTAGTGGTTTCTTCCTCGCCGCCGCAGGCCGCGAGCAGTCCGCCGAGGCCGCCGGCCACCGTTATCCCCGCGCCGGCGATGCCGGCCACTTTCAGAAACTCGCGGCGGCTGACGCTCTTGGCGAGTCTCGAACCGGTCTCGACCTCAGGCGCCTTTTCGTGTTCTGACATGAACACTCCTCTCTTTGCTGTAACGTCGTACTTCTACTGAGAGGAATCCGCGGATTGGAGTAGCCCAGGATTCCCCCCCCCTGTAGACCGATAATACTATGTGTTAATCAGATGAATTTCAATACCGGTTTGATACTTTCAATCTGTGTGGATAGCCCTGCATGTCCCAGGAAATTCACCAACACTGGGCTCCCGCTAGGCTGTAGCCCGCTGTTTCATTCCTTCTTCCTGCTCCGCGAGCCACCCTAGATCGAGCTCGTACAGCTTGGCGTAGCCGGGGACCCCGGTCTCCTTGTCCCAATTGCGCATTTCGTAATAGAGATGCTTCATCTTTTCGAAGTTGTCCCGGTCGACAACCTTGCCTTCGTTCGGCCCCGGACCTATCGGCTCGAACATGCGCGGGGGGAGAGTATCGTCCTTGGAGGTGATGCCCTGACGGGCGTTGAACACCCTCGCCATGGCGTCCCGCCGCTGGCCGAGGTTCCAAATCTCCGCCAGACTGACTTCCCAACCGGTTGCCGCGGACAACAGTTGGACAACTTGCGCCAGCTTGAAGGTCCGCACCGGCGCGAAGACAAACACACAAATGCCCAGCGAGTCACACCCCGCATAGAGAGGGGCCAGTTGCGCGTGAACGGCGACCTTCTTGACGTCCAGCACCGAGGTTTCCATAACGTCCACGATCGCCAGCGGCTGAGCATTTTCTCTGAAGGACGGCGGTGCCGCGGCATCGAAGTCCGAATCGTGCTCCATCCGGGTGTGGTCGGCACCAAGGTCTGACGTGGCGAAAGAAATGGCAAGCATGCCCTTGCCCCGCGGGTCGTGCATCGGAAACTCCTGGCCCTTGACGTGAACCGCAAACGCCTCCGATCCTTTGCCGATCGTCGCCGCCGCTCGAGCGCAGCCCTCGGCGAGGAGGTCACCGAAGCCCCGACGATGCGCGATGTCGTCGACCATCTGCACCATGGCGGCGGCGTTGCCGAAGCTCAGATCTATGCCGCCGGTGTCTTCCAGAGTGATTAACCCTCTCTCGAAGCATTCCATGGCCCACGAAATCGTCATCCCCGTGGAGATCGTATCCATGGTGTACCTGTTGCAGAGCTCGTTCGCCTTGCAGATGGCCGCGAGATCGAGGATCCCGCAGTTGGACCCCAGCGCTCCGATGCTCTCGTATTCGGGCCCTCCGTATTGAGGATCGACCTTGTAGGGCTCGTCGATGCTAACCACCGATTTGCACCGGTTGGCGCACGCCCAGCACGCCTTGTGCTTCTGACCGATGGTCTCGAGCATGACCTCGCCAGAAATGGTCTCATCCACGCCTTCTAGATAGCGGGTCCGGAAGTTGTTGACGGGCAGGAGCCCAGCCTCATTGCTCCCATTGACATAGCCGGCAGTCCCGTACACCTGGTGGATGGCATTGTCGGGATTGGTCTTCGAGTTCTTCACGAAATACTGGGCAAGCTCGCGGATTGTCTCTCTGTCGGCCAGCGGGATATCCCCGGTTCCGCGCACAACGACTGCCTTCAGGTTCTTGGAACCCATCACCGCTCCGGGGCCACCACGGCCATTCACGTGCTTGCGCTCATTCACCACACAGGCGTAACGGACTAGGTTCTCCCCAGCGGGTCCGATGATGAGCACCCGAGCCCGAGGCTCCTCCAGCTCTTCGCGGATCGTGGCTTCGGCGTCACCGACATCCTTGCCCCACAGATGATCCGCATCGCGCAATTCGACCTTGTCGTCGGAAACCCACAGATAGGTGGGCCGGTCGGCCCTACCACTGACGATAATGCCGTCCCAGCCGGCCATCCGCAGCTCCGGGCCGAAAAACCCACCGGCGAGAGTGTCGCACGCGCCACCCGTAAGCGGAGACTTCGCCTGGATGCTCACCCGGCAGAATCCGGAGGCCGGGATACCCGAGATGCCGGGGGAAATGCACAGCATGTTGTCGGGACCGAGGGGGTCCACGCCCGGCTCCATTTCGTTGAGCATGTAGTAGAAGCCCTGAGTAGCCCCAGCCCAATGGCGGCGATAGAAACTGGGTTCAGGCCGGTCTATGGTTATCTCACGTGTTGAGAGGTTGACTTTGAGGACTTTGCCACTAAACAAATTCACGTTTCGCTCCCTGAGTATCGGCCGAGTCAACCGGCCCCAGTATTGGCTCGGCTACACGCCCAGGTACGCCTTCTTGACGTCATCCATAGTCGCGAGCACCGAGCTCTTGCCTTCGAGTTTGACCTTGCCTTTCTCAAACACATAGCAGCGATTGCTGATGCGCAGTCCCATCTTGGCATTCTGCTCGATGAGCAGAATGGTGATGCCTTCGAGGTTGATGTCGACACAGCGCGCCTCCACCCGTTTGCAGGCGATGGGGCTGAGTCCGAGCGAAGGCTCGTCGATCATGAGCAGTCGAGGTCCGGCCATAAGCGCCCGGGCCATGGCGAGCATCTGCTGCTCGCCGCCGCTCAGGCTGTCTCCCCGTTGTCCGCTGCGTTCCTTGAGGACGGGAAAGAGCGTAAAGGCCTTCTCCAGACGATCGGCGATCTTCTTCTTGTCCTTCTCGAGGAAGGCCCCCATCCGCAGGTTCTCCATCACCGAGAGGCGGGGAAAGACCCGTCTACCTTCCGGGACCTGGACGATGCCGCGGGAGGCGATCTCCGGAGGGGAGAGCTTGTCGATGCGCCTGCCGTCGAACCAGATCTCCCCGCGGCGGCTGACCAGGCCGCTGATCGCGTTTAAGGTCGAGGTCTTGCCGGCCCCGTTCGAACCGATGACGGTGACGAGTTCTCCCTCTTCGACGTACAGATCGATGCCTTTGACCGCTTCCAGCTTGTCGTAGTAGACCTCGAGCCCTTTGATGTCGAGTAGCATTACTCGGTCACCTCCTCGGTGCCGAGGTAGGCCTCGACCACCCGGGGTTGGGTCACCACTTCGTCGGGCCTGCCGTCGGCGATCACCGAACCGAAGTCAAGAACCACCAGGCGGTCGCAGACCGCGAGCAGGGTCTCGACGTGGTGCTCCACGAGAACGATGGTGATGCCCTTCCGGTTGAGCTGCCGGATGTGCTCCACAACAGCCGCGCGTTCTTCACCACTCATGCCGCCGATCGGCTCGTCGATGAGGAGTACTTGCGGCCTGCCCATGGAGGCGACGGCCAAGCCCAGGCGGCGCTGATCGCCGTGCGGGAGATCGGCCGCGGGCACATCGGCGACAGCCGAAAAGCCCCATTCGTCGATGGCTTCCTCGGCCTTTTGACGTATGCCCTTCTCTTCCCTCCTGTAGGCAGGGGTATTGAAGAACGTCTGCCATGAATTCGTCCTGCATTCCAGCCATGAAGCCCTGACCAGCGTCTCGAACACAGTGGCCTCTTTGTACAAAACGTTCGACTGGAAGGTACGGATCAGCCCCAAAGCCGCTCTCTCGTCAGGGCGCTTCTTGGTGATCCTGGTTCCGTCGAAGAACACGTCACCCGTAGTGGCCGCATAGAAGCCGCATACCACGTTAAAAAGGGTGGTCTTGCCGGATCCGTTAGGACCGGCAACTCCGGTAATTTTGCCTTCTTCGAATGTCAGGTTGATGTCGCGGAGTGCGGCCAGGCTTCCAAACATCTTGCTGACATCTTTTATTTCTAATACTGCCAAACCAACCACCGACCCAATCTGCCTTGGTTACTGGGAACTCTCCATGGTTTACTCAGCAAGCTCTGCACCTGGTTCAAGAGCATCGAGGTCCGTGTCACGCCTGGACCTGTTGACGAAATAGTTGCGAATCTGATTCGGCACCCCCGTGATTCCATCGATCAAGAAGAAGGCGACAAGCACGACGATGACACCAAAGACCAGCGGCTTGGCGCCCTGGAGGAGACTGGTCAGGTAGTCACCGAGCGGAGATAACAGCAGCGCGCCGACGACGGCGCCCGCGACCGGATTCCGCGTGCCACCCACGGTGCACATGATGAGAATCATCGTCGATTCCGTAAAACCGAATAGGGTCGGCGTGACGACCCGCAGATAGTGACCAAAAAGAGCTCCCGCTATTCCGGCGAAGAAGCCGGCGACCACGAAAGCAATGACCCGATACTTCGTAAGATAGACGCCGGTCTGCGACGCCAGATTCGGGTTCGACGACACACTCCTGAACAACCTGCCGAGACGGCTTCTGTCCATTCGCCAGAAGACAATCGACGTGATCACGAGCGCGCCAAGGGCCAGGAAATAGAACGGAATCTTCGAGTGTTCGAAGTCCAGCCCAAAAATCTGTGGATCGGGCGCCGGCATGCCGGTTACGCCCCCGAGGCCGGGGACGTTGATACCCAACACACGGACCACCTCGCCGAACGCGAGTGTCACGGTCGCGAAGAAGAGACCGCCGAGCCTCAGGGTGATGAGACCCAGAACAAGCGCGAGAATCGCCGC
>Ga0209163_1003667_pt1 | contig 10960 bp, 10 predicted proteins | sample MTBAKSrepl2MetaG_FD_187457 | JGI IMG/M metagenome (GOLD analysis project Ga0209163, IMG submission 187457) | Enrichment culture microbial communities om Arthur Kill intertidal strait, New Jersey, USA, that are MTBE-degrading - MTBE-AKS2 (Arthur... | ecosystem: Environmental > Aquatic > Marine >...
TGACGTTCTTAGGATTGGTCGGTCTCCTGGACCCGCCTCGTGAAGAAGCCAAAGATGCTGTTGCCCTTTGCAAAACCGCCGGCATAAAACCCGTCATGATTACAGGTGACCATCCACTGACTGCAAAGAATATCGCAAAACGTCTCGGAATACTCGACAATGATTCCCAGTCGGTTATCACAGGGAAACGGCTTTCTGAACTTTCACTGGAGGCCTTTGAAGAAACTGTTGAAAACATCAAAGTCTATGCACGGGTTGCACCTGAACAGAAACTGAAGATCATTAAAGCGCTTCAGGACAAGGGACAGTTTGTTGCCATGACTGGAGACGGCGTCAATGATGCACCTGCGCTCAAGAGGGCTGATATTGGTGTTGCTATGGGTATTACCGGCACCGATGTTGCAAAAGAGGCTTCCCATATGATTTTACTTGATGATAACTTTGCGACTATTGTGCGTGCGGTCAGGGAAGGAAGGCGGATATTCGACAATATAAGAAAATTCATTCGATATACGATGACAAGTAATGCAGGCGAGATATGGACCATTTTCCTGGCGCCTTTCTTCGGCCTGCCTGTCCCTCTCCTGCCGATTCATATCCTGTGGATCAATCTTGTCACTGACGGCCTCCCGGGACTTGCGCTTGCCGCAGAACCTGCTGAAAAAAATATCATGGAAAGACCTCCGAGACACCCCCGGGAAAACATCTTCACGGGCATGTGGTTCCAGATCATATGGATCGGTCTCCTTATGGGCGGCGTATCGATATTCTCGCAGGCATGGTCAATAAAATCAGGGAATACGAATTGGCAGACTATCGTGTTTACCGTTTTATGTCTCAGTCAGATGGGAAACGTTCTTGCCCTTCGCTCCGAGAAAGAATCAGTCTTTTCCCAAGGGTTATTTTCTAACAAGCCTCTGTTCGGGGCATTCATACTGACATTTCTCCTTCAGATGGCAACAATCTACATCCCCTTTCTCAACCCGATATTCAAGACAAACCCCCTGAATCTCAATGAACTCCTCTTCACGTTAGCACTGTCATCCATAGTTTTTGTCGCTGTTGAATTCGAGAAATGGATAAACAGGAAAAAGCATAGTTACTAAGAAATTCAAAATTGGTCATTCCTGCCCCGTATCAACAAGTACGGGACGGGAATGATATGGCTTTACTTATGGTCTTATTAGTACATATCATAATGAACGTTTATTATAATATAACAGCAGGGTGCTTTTACTTTATAACAATAAAATCACCCCTTTTTGAATTCACAAGAACAATTTATTTCATATGAGAACGTGTATATGAAGAAAACAGTAAAGAAAAAAACACCAAAAAGAAAAAAAACACATGTTCTTATTGTTGGAGCAGGAAAAGGCGGGAGTCTCCTTATTGATCTTTTACACAAGAGTACAACAGTGAAAATTGTTGGTGTTGTTGATAAAAAACCTGATGCTCCCGGGATGAAGTTAGCCATGCGTCTTAATATCCCGTCTGCTACGCATTTTAAAGAATTCCTGAAAAAGAAAACTGTAGATGAAATCATAAACGTTACCGGTAGCACGAGAGTTCAGAGAGAATTGTCCCAATGTAAGCTCCCGCATGTTGAGGTTATCGGTGGCCGAAGCGCAAAACTTATATGGGAACTTGTCGAGGAACGCAGGCACATAGAAAAAACCTTCCAGAAGAGTGAAGAAAAGTTCCGTTTAGCATTCGAAAATGCAAAAGATGCAATCTTCTGGGCACATACAAAAACAGGCATTATTGTCAATTGCAATAAAGCAGCCGAGGCCCTGGTAGAGAAAAAAAGAGATGAGATTATCGGACACCATCAGGCAGAACTCCATCCCCCGAAACAGTCCGCGAACCCATTCAAAAAACATGTCAGCGGAAAATTTTCTTCTGATACAGAAGCAGAAGTGATTACCAAATCAGGAAAAATAATACCTGTCATCATAACTCCTTCTATTACATTTGTCGGTGACGAACCTATTATTCAGGGAATATTCCATGATATCACCAACCGTAAAGTCGCAGAGAAAGCATTACGGAAGTCGGAAGAGAAATACCGTGATCTGTACGACAATGCTCCGGACATGTATCACACGTTAGATAAAAACGGGATTATCATAGATTGCAACGAGACAGAAGCACGGATGCTCGGTTATGAAAAACATGACCTTATCGGGAAGCCGATTACCGATTTCTTTACAAAGGAATCCCAAGAATTGTTCCGGAATGATTTCCCGAGACTGAATATGGAAAAGAGACTCCTTAACCTTGAGCGGGAATATGTCCGGAAAGACGGTTCTACATTTCCAGCCATGTTGAATGTGTTTTCTGAATATGACAAAGACGGAAACTTTTTGAAAGCCAAGACAATCTCGAGGGATACAACTATTCTCAAGTTTGCAGAGAAAGCCCTGAGGGATTCGGAACAAAAATACCGGGATCTCGTAGACAATGCACTCATTGGAATCTTTCAAACAACAATTGACGGAGATATCCTTTACGTAAACGAAGCCCTGTCAACTATGATGGAATATGAATCGCCTGAAGTCATGATGTTGAATAATGTTCTGACGACTTATAAAGATCGGAGGGACAGACAAGTTCTCCTTTCAAAACTTTATGAAGAACATAAGGTTACAAGCTTTGAATGTGACCTAATCACAAAGAAAGGGAATACGAAAAACGTCCTTATCAGTGCAGCATTGAGTAATAATATTATATCCGGAATGCTGATGGACATCACTGAACATAAGAGGGCTGAAGAAAGGATTTCATTTTTAGCTCAACTATTAAATACATCACCACTATCAGTCATTGCAACAGATGAGCATGGAAAAATAATCTATGTCAATCCTGCGACAAGCAAACTCTTCGGCTATGAAGATACTGAATTGCTGGGAAAAGATCCCGTCATGCTGAATGCACGTCCTGATGAAAAGCAGATTCAAAAAGACATACTCGAAACTGTGAGACGGAATGAAGTCTGGACCGGGGAGATGGTGAACAAAAAGAAAAACGGTACACTCTTTTATACCAGGGACACGATTTATAAATTGACCAACGAGAAAGGAGATTTTAGCGCTTTTGTCAGTTTTGCCGAAGACATAACAGATCGCAAAAAACTTGAGGAACAGCTTCTCCAGGCTAAAAAAATGGAGGCGGTCGGCCAACTTGCCGGTGGCATTGCTCATGACTTTAATAACATTCTTACTGCGATCATAGGCTATGGGAATCTTATAAAAACGGAGATTCTTCCGAATGATCCTTTGTCAATTTACATACAACGAATTCTTACATCGGCTCAACGGGCCGCCAACCTTACGAGGAGCCTTCTGACATTCAGCAGAACACAGATAATACACGCGCGCCACTGTAACTTGAATGATATTATCAATAATATCTCCGAACTTCTGCCACGGCTTATCGGAGAATCTATAGATCTTTCTATTATGCTTGCTCGGGAAGACCTTACAATAGTTGCAGACAGCTCCCAGATAGAGCTTGTCTTGATAAATCTTGCCACGAATGCACTGGATGCGATGCCTGACGGTGGAAAACTTATTATAAGAACCGAACGTATTACAGCAGAAGACAGTCTCCCATTATCATATGGTTCCGGAAAACATGGTTCTTACGCTCTTTTATCCATTGAAGATAACGGCCAGGGTATAGACGAAAAGACAAGAGAACGCCTCTTCGAACCATTTTTTACAACCAAGGAGGTAGGCAAAGGAACAGGACTTGGTCTCTCGATGACATACGGGATAATCAAGCAACACGATAGCCATATTGACGTCTACAGTGAACCAGGCAAAGGAACAACCTTCAAGATTTATTTTCCTTTGATTCAGCCACAGGTCGAAAAGGAAGGAATATCAGAGTCTTTCGTTGCCAAAACCGGTCACGAGACCATACTCGTGGCAGAGGATGATATCCAGGTAAGAGACCTCATAAAACATTTATTAGAAATGTCCGGGTATAATGTCATTGTGACAAAAGATGGTAAAGATACGATAGATATATTCATGAAATATGAGGATATGATTCATTTACTTCTTCTTGATGTTATCATGCCAAAGAAGAACGGCAAAGAGGTTTATGATGAGATAAAGAAAAGGAACCCCCGGATAAAAGTCGTATTCATTAGTGGCTATAGTTCAGACATTATCCATAAGAAAGGTATCCTTGATGAAGGGCTTGATTTCCTCTCAAAACCTATTCTTCAGGAAACGCTCTTGACCAAGGTGAGAGAAGTTCTCGATCGGTAACCACTCAATACGGGTTTACCTTATCATGTTACGGAATAAAGCAGTAAGGCAATGTTAAAACTCTACCATTGGGGTCTCGGCTTCACCTTCCGGAATGTCATAATACTCTCCCGCAGATACTCCTGCAATTGCAGCGACAAATCTACCAAAAACTGTTCTTCTATAGGTATTGAGCACTTTTACTGCATCATTATATCGTTTCCTCTCCACAGCAATTCTGTTTTCTGTACCCTCGAGGCTGTCCTGAAGCTTGAGAAACGACTCATTTGCCTTAAGCTCTGGGTAGGCCTCCCGTAAGAGTAGGAGTCTCGATAAAACACCTTCGAGCTGATTTGATGCCTCTATTTTTCCCTTCACATCCTTTGCCTGAAAGTAGCGCGTTCTTGCCTCGGCAATATTTTCGAAGAGCTCTTTTTCATGTTTCGCATAGCCTTTAACTGTTTCTACAAGATTCGGAATCAGGTCATAACGCCTTTTGAGTTGATTTTCAACCTGTGCCCATTGTGCATTTATCTCCTCGTCCATTGCAATAACCCTGTTATACTGTCCTATTCCCCAAAAAACAATACCAAGCACGATGAGTGCCAAAATTGCTCCTGCTATAAGTGCAGTCTTACCTCTTTGTCCCATGGAAACCTCCTTTGATTGAGTTGTTATCTTTTCTTGATCAAAACCAGATTCTACCATCCTCCAGAGGCTCCGCCGCCGCCGAAACCTCCGCCGCCGCCACCGCCAAATCCTCCGAAACCGCCGCCGCCGCTGCTCCAGCCTCTTCTCCCCCTACCCATTGATGAAAACAACAAAAGCATAAGAAACAACCTCGGGTGCTTAATAAATAATATTATCGCTCCCAATAAAAACACGATCGACAGGATTGTGCTGAAAATACCCCTTTCTTTTTCAGAACTTCCATACGAATCATAATAAGCCCGTCGTTGAATCTCGGGCATGCCTGTAATCACAACGCCCTCACTTGTTGCAATTTCGTTAATTATAGCCAATGTTGCTGTATAGATGCCTTTCGAAAAATCTCCCCTCTTAAAATTCTGGACAAGGAACCTTCGTCCGATACTACCGACAAGACTGTCGGGAAGTATGCCTTCAAGACCGTACCCCACCTCGAATCTGTATTTTCTGTCGTCAACTGATACGATCAAAAGCAGTCCATTATCTTTTCCCTTCTGACCGAGTTTCCATCTATCATGGGCAGTGGTAATCGAGAATTCCTCCAACGATTCCCCATCGAGTGACTGTATGGTAAGAATGACAAATTGAACAGTCGTTTTCTGCTCGAGTTCCTGGAGATAGCCATTAAGTTTATATGCAACATCATCATGTATAATCCCAGCGAGATCTACAACGTGGTGCGATGGAACTTGTGGTATGGGAGGCACAACAGCATATGAGCTTGTTACAATAAAGAGGCAAGAAATGATTATCAACAGACCCTTAAAGATTATGTTCATCAATAAGATGACCTATTTTTTCAGTAGCTTCATAATATTTTTCAAAAACTGTATTAAGCTCGTTTTTTCTTGGTTTCAGTGTTCCTTTCTTTATATTGAGAACTTTTTCAAAAATATCTGTATTGACCCCCGTAGCGATCGAAAGCGTCGAGATAACGTCGTGCTTTCTTACAGGAATTTCTCTTCCCATAAGGAATATTATCCCCCGGAAAAGCGGCATATATCCGTTAATTGAAGAAGAGAACTGTTCGAGGAGTAATTTCCTGTCCCCCTCTGATGATATATAACCCTGTCTGAGCCAGACAAGTTTGCTTTTTATTTCCCTCTCGCATTGGTGTCTCAGATCATCCATCTTAATATCAATAGTGCCCAGAATATCGTCTCCATAGACAGTTTTATGTATGAGTTTGAAATCAAGGAATTCCATGGGAAATACATCGAGCGAATTATTAATATAGTCCGGAGTCATTATGAGAGGTGCTGCTATCCCTTTCTTTTTATACCGTTTACCAAGAGGTGCAATTAATTCAACAAATTTGAGGTCCATCTTTTTTAATACAAAGACACTGTTGATGTCGGAAGTCTTCTCGTTGAAATCTTCTGTTACTGCACTGCCAACAATATGGATGGAATGAATATTTTCAGAATATTTATTCAGGATTTCATCAATGAAAGGCTTTATCTTCTCAGCAACTGTAGTTGAAAGCCTCTCTATATTAAGTTCCACCATAACTCACGCCTCCATTGTCAGGATTCTTCGCTTCGGTCTCCTCAGGCGACTCGCCGTGGCGAGAGAATCCGCCTTTGGATGAAAGGATTCTATCTTGATATCTTTAATTTCAAATAGCTCTCGGATTTTATCTTTACGAACTTTGAACTTTGAACATAGAACGTTGAACGTGTTTTACTATGCACTTGAATCCTCGAATCCTCATTTTTTATTTTAGTGGCCCTTTTATGAGTCTTATATCATCAATCCAGGCAGTTCCGGCACCATTTATGACAAGATTCAATTTAACATAGTCCGGTTTCTGTCCCTTTTGCAGGAAAAAAGGTGTTTCCACCGTTGTCCAATCTGTTGTAGCAGTAAGCGGTGACTGAAGGCCCCTGGAAAAGAATTCGCCCTTGCCGGGGAAATGACACCACATCTCCAAATATACCTGTCCGTCTACATTTTCTGTACGGACTCGTGCTTGATACAGTAAACGCGCATTTTCGATATTTAGATCCCGCACCTCGTATAAGTTTATTACTGTTGGTTCGACAGCTATAATTTTCAGAGAACCTTTCCCGTCACTTGAAATCTCCTTGTCTAACTGAACGGCTGACTTCGAGATAACGCCGTCGGTATTATCAACAGGAAACGCTTTCAGCTCTGTTGAGTTAGTCGTCGATTGAGAGCAAGCTCCGAGAAAGAGAACAATAATACAGCATACAGAAAAAAGCACCTTATTCATCATACATCCTCCCTTTGTTTTGTTCATGATTTTGATCCTTCATTAATTTAAACATATATTGCTTACATCCAGAAACAAGCACCCCCTCATTATAGGATATGAAAACGAGAGCGGTCAATAAAGGAGCACCACTATATGCTTTGTATAAATTAATCAAAAAGCACTACAATATAATCAAACATATAGCCATAAGAACATTTTCATGAGAAAAGAAAAACAAAAGGAGCCCTCCATCCCTGTAGAAAGGCAGGAAACCATCCGCCAAAAAATTGTGTCCCTCCTGAAAGAAAAAACCCTGCCGGTAAAAGACATCTCTTTTTACGTTATGATCCCGTTAAAAGATGTCTGCGATCACCTTGAACACATACAGAAAAATAAACGTGACTATCGTTTGGACATGACACCAGCGAGGTGCAGGAAATGTGGTTTTGTTTTCAAAAAGCGGGACAAGCTTACGACGCCCGGCAGATGCCCTGTTTGCAGAGGTTCTTTGATAGAAGAACCGCTCTTTTCCTTACAGATAAAACATTAAGAGACTACTTATCTTAGGCGCACAACCTTTGTGGCCTGTGTGTATGTTGAAACGAGAGTTTAGAGCATTTTCTGCATCCAGACCGTATCAAATACCCGGCCCTTTTTTCTGCATACTCCCTTGAAACGCCCGGCTTCTTTAAAGCCATTCTTTTTCTCGTCCTTTATCGTTGCAGTAGGATATCCTCTGGACATTTGCAGGAATACATCGAATGCCTCATAAGTGAGTTTGTTCTCAGGATATGCTGCAAACGAATTTTCAACACAATAATTGAATAAGTCGATTATTGATTTACAGTCATCCTTATTGATAGGAGAAACCGTGTAGTCCATTTCCCCTGAGTGCTCATTTTCGCATTGTTTTTACATACACGTCAAATATATGTTCTTAAACTATCCTCTGTCAATCTTAAAAACTTTTCATTTTGTTAACACCTGCTTATAAACACTGCGTAAATTTCAAAATCTATAAATAGTTCATGTCATATTAAATACCATCGGGATATGCTCGTGAGGAATCCTTCAAATCGAAATAAATAGCAGCCAACTAAAGCCCTGTGATTATTTTATATAAAAATAAATAGAAGGAATAAAAAAGTAATGCTACTCTTCGTAGTTCGTAGCAATGAACATTATGCTATCATTCATTATGAAGGCAAAACATAGGCGTACTCTTGAAGCTATTTTTGCAACGCCTAACGCGCTCTGGAATTGTTTTCTCTGACATAGAAGGCCTGGTAACCGCCATCGGAGGTGAAGTTCGAGAAGGGAAAGGTTCCCGCGTTGCTTTTGAACTGAAGGGAAGCCGGAGGTATCTTCACCGTCCGCACCCAGGTAAGGAAGCTAAAAAATATCAAGTCGAAGAGCTGCGCGAGTGGCTCAGGCAGTTGGAGGTGGTAATACCGTGAAAAACGTAATGACATATAAAGGCTATATAGCTCGCATCGAATTTGATTCGCGAGACAATATTTTCGTCGGAAAAGTCTTAGGAATTGAAGACAGTATCACTTTTCATGGGGCAACAGTGAAAGAACTTAGGGCCGACTTTGAGGCTGCTATTAGTCACTATATAGCTGACTGTAAAGCCACAGGGCGAAAGCCATTTAAACCAGCTTCGGGCAAACTCATGCTCCGTGTTTCTCCCGAAACCCACGCTAAGGTTCTTACAGTTGCTAAAGCGTCAGGAAAAAGCCTAAACCAATGGGCTGCAGAGGTGCTTGACAAAGCTGCTCACGTACATTGACCTGTTCTTTGTGCGATAAGGTTATTTCCTAATCGATCCATAGAGTTTCTGGGGAATTCATTGCGTGTCTTTCATCCCAAACGCATTATGCTCAGATCCTTCCTGTTATAAACACCCTACAAGGTTCCGATAGAGGACAACAGTACACATAGAAGCAAACAATCTCAATTATTTCTCATAGGCGCTGATTACCGGGTTAAAGACTTCCATCTCAAGGACCAGGGATCAAGCATAAAAGTCAGAATAAATTTACAATTTGAAAAATTGATGTTATGCTGTTATATAAAATCCAATAATAACTGATGTTATAAAAAGACCAAAAAAGGAGCTATCTTTCATGGAAAAATCCAACCAACATAGGACAATATATATTACAAGCAGCGATATGCTAAAGCTGGAGAATTTGTTAGAAGGAAGAAGGAAAGGAAATTCCAAGGATAAAGAACATCTGGAAGAACTGGAAAACGAGCTGGAAAGGGCTGTCCTTATGGATTCTAAAACTATTCCCCCAAACGTAATCACCATGAATTCACGAGTGCTAATGAAGGACTTGGATACCCAAGAAGAAATGACATATACTCTGGTTTTTCCTGCTGACGCAAATATTAAAGAAAATAAAATTTCTGTTTTAGCTCCGATAGGTACGGCTATGATCGGGTATAGAGTAGGTGATGTCATTGAATGGCCTGTCCCGTCCGGCCAAAGAAGATTGAAGGTAATCGACATCCTCTATCAACCTGAGGCTGCAGGCGACTATCATCTTTAATTAAAAGACAGAACGCGAATCAGATTACAACATCCGGCAAAATATATGATTCTTAATTTTTTATCCAATAGGAAGGCCATTCCAGCATGATTTACTTACCACAGTTTAGATGTTTATGTTAATGATGGGGTTAACGATTTTATTTGTTTAATTTTTAAGTGGTGAGACTACAATGAAATGGATATGGTTTAAAAGAAAGAAACAGTCAATGATTTCATCTCCATCCAGGCTTCGAGAACAAGATTTGTTAAATGCATTAAAAGAAACACAGGCAGATCTCTTAGCTGCATACTCAAAAATTGAAGAGTACAAGTGGCTGGAACATTCACTCCGCAGGAGAACCTGGGAATTAAATGAGCGTGTTAAGGAGCTAACATGCCTTTATAGATTGTCTGTGTGCTTCAATAACCATAAACTTACTCTGGAGCAGATACTCGACTCTGTCGTTCAGGAGATACCCCAAGGTTGGCAAAATCCAAAGGGAACTTGTGTACGTTTAATCATAGACGGAAAGGAATACAAATCTCCGAATTTTCTTCAAACCCAATTAAAACAAACTGCCTGCATTTACAATGATGGTGAGCAAATTGGTATCCTGGAAATATATTTATTGCCAGAACCAGTGCTGAATCTTGATAAACCTTTCCTCAGTGAAGAACAGAAGTTACTCAAAACAATAGCGCTTTTCATCAGCGAAATTGTAAATCATAAAAGACTGATAGAGCAAAAATCGTAGAGGCTCCACCAATTGCACCATTTCATGTCATGGCGGACGACCTTCTTTTGCCATTGATACATTCGGCAAGTCATCCATTCTATCGCATCGTATATTATCATAGGAGGGTTGGAAAGGTTTTATGGCAATATCCTTGTGAGAAAGTCAGGTCTACACATTTTACAAAGTAATATCCCTTTAAGCCTTCCAGCTTATGTATAATTTCTCAGTCAAGAGTGTGACAACCCTCAAGCAAGCTCACAGATAGTAATCATACTGCTGTACTTTTTAAATGGATAGCGAGTGAATAGAGAGAATAAAGAATTCCTTACATTAATCCCGAAAAGATTCGGGACGGCGGTCTTGCCACAGGGAGTCTTCAATTACCCTGGGGAAACGCATATATAGGAGTCACGGTCGCCATCAAAGTATTTTGGGCAACAACTGTTTATGCCTATTGCAATTCTTGAATTGCAACAAAATATGCGGAAACTTTTGAGAA
>Ga0209163_1003676_pt1 | contig 10936 bp, 7 predicted proteins | sample MTBAKSrepl2MetaG_FD_187457 | JGI IMG/M metagenome (GOLD analysis project Ga0209163, IMG submission 187457) | Enrichment culture microbial communities om Arthur Kill intertidal strait, New Jersey, USA, that are MTBE-degrading - MTBE-AKS2 (Arthur... | ecosystem: Environmental > Aquatic > Marine >...
TGATCCCTACTACGGCAAGTGGCGGGAAATTCAGAGCGAACACCTCAAGTTGATCCGGGAAGCCTTCGAACCACTGCCTATTCTGACCGCCCGGCTCTGGGACCAGGAGATCGTCGGGCTTGACCTTTTGTCCAAACTGGCCGCGGAAATCTATCAGGACCTGGACCCGTCGGCCATCCTGCAACGGGAAAGAACGATCGAAATCACCCCGGACAACGGCCGCTACCTTCTTGACATCCCCCTGCCCTTCGCCGCCAAGGACGAACTGGAGACTTGGGTCAACGGGGAGGAACTGATCGTCAAATATAAAAACTTCCGCCGTAATCTGATCCTGCCCCGGGCCTTGGCCGGGCTGGACCTGGTCAAGGCCGAGCTGAAGGATCAGACCCTCAGGCTTATCTTTGGAGGTGAAAACGATGACTGAAAAGGATGAGGACCGGGGCTGCTGCCCCCTGTGCCAGCTCATGTCCTGGTCCCGGGACTCCGAAGCGGCTCAGCATTTGAGGAACGCCCGGAAAGAGGTCCTGCTGGCCGTCAAGGCAGTGGTTGAAGCCGGGATCGAGCGCCTGGACAAGGAAAGCACCCGGAAAGACGAAGGACCGGCCCGCAAGGTGGAAATAAGCTGACCGGTGCCCCAGATTAAAGGTAAGGGACGGGCTTGCCCGTGTCGTAACTCAAGGCCTGGCAGGTGGCCATCAGGCGGCCGCGCTGATCTGTGACCTTGATGTCGAAACTGGCTGTCCTTTTGGTCCGGCTGACCACCCTGGCTTCGGCCCGCAGACGCGCGCCGGCGTCCGGGCTGGCCACGTAGGTCACGTTCACGTTCAGGGCCAGGGCCAGGGTCCCGTAACTCTGACTGGCCGTCTGGAAGGCCTCGTCGATCAAAGTGAAGACGGCCCCGCCGTGGGCCAGGTCGCACAGGTTGTTCATGGACGCTGGCTCGTAGGTCATCTCCACCACGGAAAAACCCTCGTTCAAATCCACCAGCTTCAAGCCCAAGGCCCGGGCAAAGGGTTCCCGGTCCACCGCCCGCCTCACCGTTTCCTTCACGCTCGAATCCATATTCATGCTCCATAGCTTTATTCAAAAATTTGATCCTCGCTCCCAGGCTCCGCCTGGGAGCGCACTATCCGGCAGGCTCTGCCTGCCTGTTTCGATGCCCGGTCCCCGATTGCCGCCAGGTCGAGGCCCAGCCTGGGTCATGGTCAACCATCATTGAGGCGGAGCCTCAAAGACAAGGCGTTCCCAGGCGGAGCCTGGAAACGAGGAGTAAAATTCATAAAATTCCTCCAGCTCCGACCGATCAAGACCTAAGAAAACGTTCAAGATCGAGGTCCAAGGGAACGCGCATCGCCCGCCCTTCCTTATCACGGTAAAGCAAATAGCCCCGGTCCCGGGCGAAGACATAGAGGTCGTAAGTCAGGCGCACGTCCTCCCGGCAGTATTCCTTGATCAGGTCCAGGCGGCCCTCTTTGAACCATTGCAGCGACTGGAGGCCGTCGGCTGTCTTTTCCCGGCCCAAAGTCGCCAGACCCAGTTGACTCAAGGCCACCCGCCGGCCTAAAACGCGGTAAACCTCCTGGAGCAGGTCCAGGTTGGGCCGCCTCTTCAGGTCCTTGGTGGTGTAGGCCGACAGGACCTGGTAGTCGAACCTGAGGTGGTTGAAGCCGATGACCAGATCGGCCCCCAGAAGGCGTTCGACCAGCTCCCCGGCCTGATGCTCTTCGTAAACATAATAACGGTCATCCAGAACGTCGTAGACCACGGCCGCGGCCAGGCCCATCAGGTAGGCCTTGTCCCAGCCGCCCACTTCAGCCGCGGAGCGCTTGGTCTCCACGTCGAAAACCACCAGGCGTTTTTTCTCCGGGATGGTTTCTTTCGGTTCTTCGAACATTTCCAGGTCCGGTTCCTTCAAATGTTCCTTGGCCGGCAGCTTGCGCCGGCCCAAAAGCAGTTCCAGCACCCGGACGCAGGCCTCCTTATCCAGGGGCTTGTTGCCCGACCCGCACTTGGGTGAGTAGATGCAGGAAGGGCACCCGGTTTCACATTCACAGGACTGGACCGTCTCCAGGGTCCTGGTCAAAAGCTCTTCTAAGACTTCAAATCCGGCCTTGGCCAGACCCACCCCGCCGGGATGCCCGTCATAAATGAAGACGGCCCCCTTGCCCAGTTCCGGATGACGGGTGTAGGAGATGCCGCCTATGTCGTTCCGGTCGCACAGGGCCACCAAGGGGAAAAGCCCGATGGCCGCGTGCTCGATGGCGTGGATGCCGCCCATGTAGTGAAGGCCTTTGTCCAGGGCCGGGGGGATGAAATCCTCGAGTTCAAACCAGAGGCCCACGGTCTCGAAGACCGTCTCCGGCAAATCCAGGGCAAACACCCCCATCAACTCCTGGCCCCGGATGAGCCGTTTCTCGTACCCGACGATTCTTTCCCGGACCTTGAGCCGGCCCAGCTTGGCCAGGAAATTGGCTACGGGCTTGACGGCCAGGACCTCGAGAATCTCGGTCTCCTTTTCCGAGCGCGGCCGGGTGAAATAATCCACCGGGTTCTTCCGGGCGGACACGTTCCGCCGTTCCAGGTCCAATTTGGACACCACCCAGGTCTCGGCCCGGTGCAGATAGACGGCCCCGGGATGGCACTCCTTGAAGACCCGCACCGAATCGACACTGCCGATGACCTGGCGGGCGCCTTCGGTCATAATGGCGAAAGTTTCGCCCGCGCCCCGCAGGTCCACCTCCCGGTGGGGCCGGCGGCGCACCGAATAGTAGGTCTCACCCTCGGCGTCGAGCAGCACCAGTCCCCGGCGGCAGAGGTCGGACATCAGCTCCGGCCGGCGGTGGGGAGTGAAAAAACGGTCATCGGCGGCCAGGGGCAGTTCGGCCGCGGCGCAGACCAGGTGGGCCCCGGTGATCAGTTCGTTGTCCGGGTCCAAAACCGCCGGTTCGAAGCCGCGGTCGAAGAAATTTTGCGGGTGGCGCATGAAGTACTGGTCCAGGGCGTCGGGTTGAGCCAGCATGATTATGACCGATTCCTGATCGGCCCGGCCGACCCGGCCGCCCCGCTGCCAGGTGGTGATGACGCTGCCCGGGTAACCGACCAGGAGACAAACTTCCAGTTCGCCGATGTCCAGGCCCATTTCCATGGCGCTGGTCGAGATCACCCCGAGCAGTTCGCCGGTGCTCAGTTTTTGTTCAATCTCCCGCCGTTCCTCGGGCAAAAATCCGGCCCGGTAGGAACTGAGTTTATGGGCCAGACGGGGGGCCATCTGCACGGCCCACCTGTGCATCAACTCGGTGTAGCGTCTCGATTGGGTGAAGGCGATGGTCCGCAGGCCGTCCTTGACGGCCCAGACCAAAAGCCGGGCCGCGGCCAGGGCCGGGCCGGTCTCCGGGTTGAGAAACAGGAAATGCTTGCCCGCGCTGGGGGCCCCGGATTCGGTCACGGCCGTAAACTCCAGCCCGGTCAGATTTTGAGCCAACTGAGCCGGGTTGCCGATGGTGGCCGAGGACAGGATAAATACGGGCGAGCCGCCGTAATGCTCGACCACCCGGTGCAGGCGGCGCAGGACCTGGGCGATGTGACTGCCGAAAACCCCCCGGTAGGTGTGGACTTCATCGATGACGATAAATTTGAGACGGCGCCAAAATTCGGCCCAGGTGTCGTGATAGGCCAAAAAGGACAAATGGAGCATGTCCGGGTTGGTGATAATGATCTGGGGCGGATTTTCCCGCATCTTTTTGCGCTGGTAGGGGCTGGTGTCGCCGTCATAGACCCCGGCCCTGATCCGGCCCGTGCACAGCCGGGCCGCCATCTGCCGGATGGTCTTGAGCTGGTCCTGTTCGAGGGCCTTGAGGGGAAAGAGGTACAAGGCCCGGGCCTCCGGATCGGCCAAGGCCTCCTCGAAAACAGGCAGATTGTAGATCAAGGTCTTGCCGCTGGCCGTGGGCGTGGCCGTGACCACGTGCCGGCCCGATCTGATCGCCTCGATGGCTTCAGCCTGGTGACTATATAACCTTTCGAGGCCGTAAGCGGACAGGAGGCTTTTCAGGGCCGGCGGAAGCGGACGGGCCAGGTCCCGATAAATCGGCGGACGCGGCGGTATCTTTTGGTGCCAGACGATCCGGTCCCCGAAAGCTTCCGATGATTTCAACTGATCGACAAACCTCATCGGTCTTGGCCCATCTGGAGGCGCATGTAGTTCTTGGCCGCCTGGACGCGGCGGGCCGGCGAAGGATGGCCGTGGAAAAGAAACTCGATCACCGGGTGAGGGTTCATTTCGGCCATATTCAGGGCGGCCAGACGCTCCATGGCCGAAATGAAGGACCCGATCAGTCCGGTCAGGCTCAAGGCAAAGTAATCGGCCTGGCGTTCCAGATACCGGGAGATCATATTGATTATGGGCAGACCGGCCAGACCGGCCCCGATGAAGGCCAGGACCAGCAGAGGCATTCCGGCCGGATCGGCGATGTGGGTCAAACCGAACCAGGGCCCCAAGCCGCGGAAGACCAGGTCGGCCAAGGCGAAAGCTATAAAAACGGCCGCGGTCTGGACCAGAAGCAGCTTGGACAGGTGGCCCAGACGATAGTGGCCCAGTTCGTGGGCCAGGACCACTTCAATCTCCGATGGGGTGAAATTCCCTAAAAGGCTGTCCGACAGGACCACCCGCCGGGTCGGCCCCCAGCCGACCAGGGCGGCGTTGGCCCGGCGGGTCCGGGCCGAAAGGCCCCATTCGTAAATGCCCAGGACCCGGGCCCCGGCCCGGCCGCAGAGCTCGGCCAGGCGCCGGGTCAGATCGCTTTCCGGCAGAGGTCTGAATTTAAAAAACAAGGGCAAAATGATCACCGGGGTCAGTTGGGCCAGGATGACGAAGAGCAAGGCAAAGGCCGTCCCGGCCGGCAGCCACCACCACGGCCCGGCCCAGCGCAGGAAAAAATATAAAAATTCCACGGACAGAATCCCCAGGACCAGGCTCAAGCCCAGGGCCTTGAGGTAATCCCAGGCCCAGGCCCGAGCCGACTGATTGAGCAGGCCGAACCTTCGTTCCAGGAAATATCCGGACAGGACGCCCAAGGGCAGGGTCAGAAGCTCATAGACAAGAAGGGCCAGGACAAAATAGATCAGCACCCGGACCACCGGCCCTCCGCCGACCTTCAAGGCCAGATCGCGCAGGTCGAAGGTCCAGCCGGAGACCAGCAGAACCAGGACATAACCCAGGCCCAGGACGAATTCGGCGTACCCGAGCCGCCGCTTGATCTGGTTGTATATTTTGGCCTTGGCCAACTGGGTCAGGCCGGTCTTGTTCCCGTTTGCCGTCGTCAAGTTAATTCCCTGCCTTCGGGCTTATATCAGATGCGGCCGGCGGAAACAAGGCGGGCGGCTTCGATCAATCCAGGGTCCGGCTGAAGCGGCTCAAGGCCTCTTGGGCCTATGGCTCGCGGCCCGGACTTTCAGCCCGTGATAATCAATGGCTGGATGCCCGGGCCGCCTGCGAATTTCCCCGGCTGAACCGCTCCAATGCCGTTTGGCGCAGATATAGGCCGGACTGAAGCCATCAAGGGGAAGCCTGAGCTTTCAGGTCGAGGCTCCCCAGCCGGAGCTTGGGAGCCAGCAAAAAAATCCGGGCGGAATCGGCTTGTAATCCCTAAAGTGCAATAAAGAATCCGTCCTTGAGGTCCATTATGCTACGGTCAGCCGAGCGGTGAAGGAATTCGGGCAAGATTTTAGGATTGCAAGACCTGACCCCATCTTACACTAACTACGGCCGGGCGACCCTCGCCGTCGTCACCCCTGCGCAAGCAGGGGTCCAGGAAAAAATCGGCGTTTTGGGCGCTTTCCCCTCTGGGCCTAAACTCCGCCTTTGAAAGAAAACCAAAGACAAAAACCGCGATGTCGTCATGGCGAGGTCCGCGCCGCGCGGACCGAAGCCATCTCTGCAATTTAAGATAGATTGCTTCGCCCCGTTGGGAACGGGGCTCGCAATGACCTGCTTCTTTTTAGCACATTTTTCCAAGGACTGAAGGATTACCCTATCTCCAATTATTTAACTTGACATTCCTTTTTAAACTTATTTAAATTATATTCATACGGTTGGGGTGCCGTCGTGAGAGGGGAAAATGTCCAAATGCCTGATCTTTATTTTTTATATCTTCATTTCCAGTCAAATATGTTGAGTATGGGTTCTTCGCAACTGGATATTATATTTACAGCGAATAGAGATTTCTATCTTAATCTGAATTAAATAAATATTATTATATCGAATCGTTAATTATATCTGAATAATATACCTTAAGGATTCATTATGGACAGCTTTTTGAACTTGAAAAACGCGGTACACCTCATATTATTAACTTTTCCAGGACTTGTATCCATTAAGGTCTATCGGCTTCTTATGCCTGCTAAGCCAATTGATTGGAGTAACGCACTAATAGAAGGACTTTTTTACAGCATAATTAATTTTGCTATTTTTCTTCCACTTATAGTAATAGTTCACCTGAATAGTTTCCCTAATAATCATCCAATCTGGTACGCTCTATCTGGGATTATTATTCTTTTGGTAGGACCAATATCCTGGCCGATTATTCTTACTAAAATATTTCATTCTAAATTAATTTCTGGAAAATTACAAATCCAATACCCGACTTCTTGGGATTACTTTTTTGACAAACGAGAACCTGTTTTCATTCTACTCCACCTGAAGAACGGGAAAATGGTTGGTGGTTATTTTGGTCCCGATTCATATGCAACCTCTTTTCCGAACGAAGGCAATATATACATACAAACGGTGTACAAAATAAATGATGATGGAACCTTTGGAAAGCCAATGGAAAACTCAAAGGGTTTATTAATAGCACAGGATGAATATAGTTACATAGAACTATTTTATATTCCTGAACAATAACAATATAATAAGGAGAATTTAGTTATGAGTAATAATGAAAAAGAAAATACAAAACGAGCGACTGGTGGATATAAGCCCCTTAGTGAAGGCTACCAGCCACAAGTAAACAAGAAAGGTTATCAACCTAAAGGACGAGAAGAAGCATCACCGCCAAAATCGCCGAAAGGTGGGACTGGAGAAGGCGGTGGGAAAAAAGAATAACATTTAACTTTACGTTGGATTTAATCTAACAGGTACATTAACTATATAGTTTAAATCGTTACTTTTTCTGACCTTTAGGTGGTATATGGAAAATTTTCTTCTCTCAAGAACAAATGCTTAGTGGAGCGCGATAATGACATTTATTGATTGGGTCCCATCTTTGACAATGACGAGTATTTTTGCTTTTGCACTTTGGTTAGGACGAAATTTAATTACGACGCACCTGACTAAAAGTGTTCAGCATAAGTTCGACTTGAAATTGGAATCACTTAAGTCGAGGTTTCGTGAGCACGAGGAACTTGTAAAATCAGACTTACGATCAAAAGAGTCTGAAATAGCAGCACTTCGTGGCAGTGCGATGACGGCAATGACAAGTAGGCAAATGGCGATTGATAGACGTCGGTTAGAAGCGGTGGATCAACTATGGTCTTCAGTTATTGCCCTTCGACCTGCAAGAACCGTATCATCACTTATGGCGGTTTTAAAATTTGATAAATTCGCAGAAATGGCTGTGCGCGATCCAAAGGTACGCGAAATGTTCACGATGATCGGGTCTCACTTTGATCCGAGGAAGATTAACTTAAGTGACTCCGCAAAAGCAAGACCATTTGTTTCGCCCATGGCGTGGGCATTGTTCTCGGCATATCAAGTTATCGCAATGGAAGGCCTATTAAAGGTTGAAATTCTTAAGTCCGGGATCGATTCAAAAAACCTTTTTGATAAAAATGCTGTTGCAAAATTAGTTAAGGCGGCTCTTCCTCATCGTGAAGATTATATTGATAAATTCGGTGATGCTGGTGGATACTATTACCTTCTAGATGAGCTTGAGGAAAAACTATTGAACGAGATCCAAAGAATGCTAGCTGGTATAGAGACTGATAAGGCTAGCGTCGCACAGGCGGCAGAGATACTTAGGCAATCTAATGAGCTTATGAATGAGTTAATTGATTCGGATAGGCAAGGCAATCTGGAATTTAATAATGTCTAAAAAAATGGTAATGTATCAGATGTCTGTCAGTCAAACATAATTTTTAATTGTATTAGTTAGGATCTTCCCGGACAGTTGAGCGTTTGAGCATGACGCTCGGAAAGGCGCCAGCGCATAAGAGAGCCGGCCGGAGAAATCGCCGGGAAGACCCAAAGGCCCCTTCCTTAATAAGCCGCCGGGGTGAACTGAATCGCCAATCTTCTCGAATAATCCACCTGTCCGGATTGAACTTGATTGATCCGGCGGCCTATTGCTTTGCTCTGAAAAAAGCGCCCTTCTCTTCCTCTGAGACATGCCCCGCACCATGCCTCTTGTTCCTTCGGAAATTCGAACATCCCGCCCTGGCGGGATCGAAGCCGCCCGCATCAAAAGGTCTGGCTGGATTAGGACGGCCTCGGCAATTCGTTGCCGGGGCCGCCGCAGGCCGCAAGAGGCTTGTCACCCCTGGGCTTAGGTGCTGATCTTGGAGAAGTCGGCGATTAGGGCGAAGAGGTTGGCGATGCGGGTCAGGAGGGCCAGGCGGTTGGCCTTGAGCTTTGGGTCGGGGGCGTCGACCAGGACGCGGTCGAAAAAGGTATCGATGGCCGGTTTCAGGCCGACGATCAGGCGGAGCAGGCCGGCGTAATCATCGGCCGAGGCCAGGGTCCGGGTCTGGGCCGCCACGTCTTCCACGGCGGCCACCAGGGCCTTTTCTTCGTTTTCAGCCAGCAGGTTGGGGTCGAAATCGCTTTCAGCCCCGAATTTTTTGATGATATTGACCACGCGCTTGAAGGCGATAGCCAGGTCCTGGAAATCGGGCCGGGCCTTGATCTCCTCCAAGGCCCAGACTCGGGCCGCGGCCGGGACCAGGTCCTGATAATGGAGGGACAAAACCGCTTCGGCCCCGTCCGTGGAGGCCCCCTGGCCGGTGAGCTGGTTCTTGAGGCGCAGGCGGAAAAATTCCAGAACCTCGGCCCGGACTTCCTCGGCCGGCCGGGTCAGCCGGGACTGCAAGCCGGTCAGGGCCTGGCCGATGACCTGGCCCAGGTCCAGGCGATACCCCTGGTCCAGGATGATGTTGATCACGCCCAGGGCCTGGCGGCGCAGGGCGTAAGGATCGGCCGCACCGGTGGGAATCAGGCCCACGCCGAAACAGCCGCAGATGGTGTCGATTTTGTCGGCCAGGCTGAGCAGGGCCCCGGCCGAGGACCGGGGCAGTTCGCCGCCGGCCCGGATAGGCCAATAGTGCTCCTGGATGGCCTGGGCCACCGCTTCGGGCTCGCCGTCCAGCAGGGCGTATTCCCGGCCCATGACCCCTTGGAGCGAAGGGAACTGGCCGACCACGCCGGTGACCAGATCGCACTTACACAAACGGGCGGCCCGGACCAGGACCGGTTGGACCGCCGGGTCCAGCCGGCCGGCCAGATACTCGGCCAGGCGGGTGAACCGCTCGACCTTTTCCCAGGACGTGCCCAGCAGGGAATGAAAGACCACTTCCTTCAAGGCTTCCTGCTTGGAGGCCATGGTGGTCTTGCGGTCGTCCTCGAAATAGAAGCGGGCGTCGTCCAGGCGGGCCCGCAGGACGCGCTGGTGGCCCCGGCGGACCACGTTCATATCCCGGGCCCGGGTGTTGTTGACGGCGATAAAATAAGGCCGGAGACTTCCCTGACCGTCGGTCAGGGCGAAATAGCGCTGGTGTTCCCGCATGGCCGTGATGAGGACCGGGGCGGGCAGTTTTAAAAACGATTCGTCGAAACGGCCGCATACGGCTACAGGTTCTTCGACCAGATTGGCCACTTCCGCTTCCAGGTCTTCATCGGGCAGGACGTGGAGATCGCTGCCGTTCTGGGCTGCGGCCCGGGCGATTTCCTCCTGGACCAGCTTTTGCCGGCGGCCGAAGGAAGCGATGACGTGGGCGGCGGCCAGTTTTTCTTCATACTCATCGGGCGAATTGATTTCGACGGGCTGGGGATGAAGAAAGCGATGGCCCCGGCTGGTGTCGGCGGCGGGGATGCCGCCCAGGGACAAAGGCAGAACCCGGCCGTCCAGGACGGCCAGGACCCAGTGAATAGGCCGGACAAAAGTCACCTCGCCCCGGCCCCAGCGCATGACCTTGGGGAAAGGCAGGCCCAAGATCAGAGGGGGCAGGATTTCCGTCAGGACCTCGGCCGCCGGGCGGCCTTGAACGTTGCGCCTCACGGCCAGGTACTCGCCCTTCTTGGTCTCGACCGTAATCAGGTCGGCCACGTCCACGCCCTGATTTTGAGCGAAACTTAAGGCGGCCTTGGTCGGCCGGCCGGCCTGGTCGAAAGCGACCTTGACCGGCGGCCCGGTGACTTCCTTGATCGTATCCGGCTGAGCTTCGGCCAGTCCCCAGAGGCCCACGGCCAGCCGGCGGGGGGTGGCCCAAGTCCGGAGGCGCTCAAAGTCCAGGCGGGCGGCGGCCAGGGCCTGGTTTAGTCTTTCCTCCAAGGCGGCCAAGGCCGGGGCTAAGTATCCGGCCGGGATTTCCTCGGTCCCCACTTCGAACAGAAAGTCGACCCGGCTCATGCCTCTTCCTCCCACCGGCCTAAGAGGGGATGGCCCATTTGCTCGCGCTGGGCCGCGTAGGCCGCGGCCACGGCCCGGGCCAGGTTCCGGACCCGGGCGATGAAACGGGTCCGTTCGTTGACGCTGATGGCGCCCCGGGCGTCGGCCAGATTGAAAAGGTGCGAACATTTGAGGCAGTAATCGTAAGCCGGAAGGACCAGTCCGGCTTCGGCCAGGCGCCTGGATTCGGCTTCGGCCAGGTCGAAACATTGAAAGATCATGTCCACGTCGGCCAATTCGAAGTTATACTTTGAAAATTCGACTTCGCCCTGGTGATG
>Ga0209163_1003681_pt1 | contig 10916 bp, 9 predicted proteins | sample MTBAKSrepl2MetaG_FD_187457 | JGI IMG/M metagenome (GOLD analysis project Ga0209163, IMG submission 187457) | Enrichment culture microbial communities om Arthur Kill intertidal strait, New Jersey, USA, that are MTBE-degrading - MTBE-AKS2 (Arthur... | ecosystem: Environmental > Aquatic > Marine >...
TGAGAAGAGTCCCTCGGCTTCGAGCTTGCGGACCATCTGCTCGAAGGCCAGTTGCAGGGCCCCCATGCCCGCCGGGATCATCTCATCGACGATCAGCTTGTACCGGCCCTGCGGCACGTACAGATCGATCGAGCCGCTGACCAGCACCGCCAGTCCATTTCCCGGCTTGAACTTCACTTTCGCGAAACTCCCCCGCCACATCGCGCAGGGCAGCACCGATTCCTCGTCCTTCAGGGAGAAGTAGCAGTGTCCACTCTGGTGCTGCTTCCAGTCGGTGATTTCGCCCTTGATCGTCAGCCGGGATGGGAGATTGGCCTCCAGCACGTCCTTGACCAGCGCATTGACCTGGGTGACCGTGTAAACCTTTGACCGTGTCGAAGGTATCCCGTCTTCCGGCATCCTTGTCTGCGTCGATGTCTGCATGGGGTCATCATACGGCATACGCGCGGATTTCTCAACAGATAGCGTGGGCACAGACCTGCCCGGACGAGCGGTAGCGTCCGTGTCTGTCTTTGCAGGTCCGTGTTCGTCCGTATGCCAGTCGCGCTGCTACCGCCGGCGGGCTTTGACCAAGAACACGGTGAACTCCCCTCGAGCGGGGACCCGTATCGCGCCGTTGCGACAGACCACTTCTGCCACCGGAAAGCCGAAAGGGTCCTCGGGATGGAACAGTTCCGCGGTATCGCTGTCGTCGAGGAATCCGTCGGTCTGGACCTCGACCGCGTCGGTCCCGTCCCACTCGAAGATGACCAGATGGGCCCGGTTCAGATCGTACTTGTTCGGCAGCAGGACAGGCGCGATCCGCCCGGCGCGCGACAGGTCGCCGCTCGGAACAATCACATTGTCCTTCCAGGTTACCGTGCGGTAGCGCGCGGTCTCGATCTTGCCTCGGATCACCACGTTGTCGCGGATCTCGCAGTCCTCGTTGTAGGGGGCACTGTAACCGATCGTCATGTCGATGCCGTAGAGGTAGTTCCGCAACACGCGGATGCCGTGGCTGGGCCGGCCGCCACCGACGAGAAACGGGCCCTGGCCGTAACAGATGTTCTCCGTCAGCAGGTAGTTGTTCACGTAGGCCCTATCAGATCCGTAGGCATGGACGGTGTAACTGCCCTCGTGGGGGCAGGTCATGATGCAGTTGGAGATCGTCTTCACGCCCTGGTCGTTCTGGGTGTAGATGCAATGGCCGTGGCCGCGGTCCTCGCCCAGCCAGCCGTTGCCGAAGAGGATGCAGCCGTAGATCTCGGGGTTGAGTTCATCCTTCCAGCAACTGATGCCCTGGTTGCAGTGGTGGATGACCAGATTGATGTACTTGCAGTCGCGACCGCCATACATGTGCAGACCACCGTGCGGACGATTGAGGTCGCGCGGGTGGGAACCGCCACTCACGGGCTTCTCAGGCAAGGGCTCCGACACGAAGACCTCCAAGTCCCGGATCCAGACGTGAGTCGTGGGGCTCTGAATCGACAACCCGCCGTCGATCTTGGCGTGCTGGCCTGGGGCAGGGCGGACATGGATAGGATGCTCGGCCGTGCCCTGGAGACGAACCTCGAACAACTCGCTCGGCCGCTTCCGATAGGTGCCTTCGAGTAGATAGATCGTGTCACCGGCAGTGATTCCCTGCCCAGCCGCCAAGGCCGAGCCGAGATCCCACGGGGCCTCGTGAGTCCCGAGAGCATGGGCTCTACCGCGCGGACCCACGTAGTAGTCGGCTGCCGGCAGCGAGCCGGCAGCCCACAAACTACACAACAAGACAAGTGTGTGGTCTTTCATCTGTGGTACCCCCAGCAACCACACAATGATATTCTCCTTCTCCCATCGGCACAAGCGACGTCAGGATTCTACCCGAAAACCGAGAGAAATCCTGACCTGACCGGCCGACACCCGGATCGAGCCGGCGCAGAGGTCGGTTTTTTGCTTGATAACCCTACCCTTTCGCTGTACCTATCATCACGTAGGTCTTGAATGTTGGCATAGAGGCAACAGGAGGATTCAGGCATGTCGCGCAAAGCCGTGTCTCGCATCGTGTTGTTCACCGTGGGAGCAATGGTCTGCCCGCTGATCCTGCACGCGCAGGAAGCCAACTACGACGAGTCGAAGGTGCCGCAGTACACCCTGCCCGACCCCCTCGTCTGCGCCGACGGCACGAAGGTCGCGGACGCGGACACCTGGCGACAGAAACGCCGGCCGGAGGTCCTCCGGCTGTTCGAAGAGCACATGTTCGGCCAGGCCCCCGGCAAGCCGACGCTCATGACCTTCATGACCACCTCAGTCAACAAGAACGCTCTTAACAGCCAGGCCACCCGCAAGGAAGTAACCGTCTACTTCACCGGTCGCGAGCAGGACCCGAACATGGCCATTCTGATCTACCTGCCCAACAGGACGGCCAAGCCGGTCCCGCTGTTCGTCGGGCTGAATTTCCAGGGTAACCACGCCATCCATATCGACCCGGGCATCACGATCTCCAAGAGCTGGATGCGCGCCAATGAGAACAACCATCGCGCAACGACGGACTCCCGCGGCCGGGCGGCCAGCCGCTGGCCGGTCGAGCACATCCTCGAACGGGGTTACGGCCTGGCGACGATCTACTACGGCGACATCGACCCGGATTTCGACGACGGTTTCAAGAACGGCGTCCACCCCTTGTTCTACAAGGAAGGACAGACGCAGCCCGCCCCGGACGAATGGGGCTCGATTGCGGCCTGGGCCTGGGGTCTGAGTCGGGCGATGGACTACTTCGAAACCGACGCGGACATCGACCAGAAGCGCGTGGCGGTCATGGGCCACTCCCGCCTGGGCAAGACCGCACTCTGGGCCGGGGCGACGGATGAGCGGTTCGCCATCACGATCTCGAACGATTCCGGCTGCGGCGGCGCCGCTCTCTCCCGCCGGGCCTTCGGCGAGACCGTCCAGCGCATTAACACCGCGTTCCCTCACTGGTTTTGCGACAACTTCCTAAAGTACAACAGCAAAGAGAGCGAGTTGCCAATCGACCAGCACATGCTGATCGCCTTGATGGCCCCCCGCCCGGTCTATGTCGCCAGCGCACAGGAGGACCAGTGGGCCGACCCCAAGGGCGAATTCCTCTCGGCGTTGCATGCGGGTCCGGTCTACAAGCTCTTCGGCCTCGAGCCCCTACCGGTCACGGAGATGCCTGCGGTCAGCCAGCCCGCGATGGGGACGATCGGCTACCACATCCGTCCCGGCAAGCACGACGTCACCAACTACGACTGGGACCGCTACATGGACTTCGCCGACAAGCACTTCAAGAAGTGAGTTTGAAGTGTGAAGTCTGATTGAAGGGTCAGACGACAGCAGGTCTTTTTGGGATCACAGATGTGTGAGGGAGCATCCATTAGGGCTCGATCATTTCAACCGCTGGTTATGGCCGTGATCGCCTTGATCAGCGCTGGTTGCCATGACAGTCGTCCGCCAAGCGATGGGCAACCTGTAGCCGTGACAGAGCCGTGTTCGCCGCCCCCTCAGTTGCCGCTCATCTTTTACGATGACAACGGCACGCCTTCAGACAAGACGCCGGTGCTTTCGAAACCGGAACTCTCACAGATCGTCAGTGCCGTGGCCGTTCAGACGGCGGACCCGATCTGGCTCATCCGCGTCAGACCATCGGAGGGGGACCAGCGAAACACCGTGACTGCATACTCCGCTTCGCAGAAGCAGACACCAAGGACTCGCCAGGGACGAGCTTTCGACGTCTGGATTTCCGCCCGAGAAGTCAGGGTGTACCCACTCGAGGATTACTACATCCAGGTTTCCAGTCCGGCTCAGCCCTTTGGCGGCTCCCTTACTCTGCCTTCACGGAGCAACTTGCCGTTCTCGTGGCCGACTGTTGCTGATCCAGACACGAAGGCGACCTCACCGATGTCCGAAGAAGAGATCGTTGGGATCGTGGATTTCGTGCGGCAACCTTCAATCTACAAGAGCGTGGGCGGTTGGCCTCGTTCGGAGAGGGAATGGATGACCCGTCAGGCTCAGGAACTCCCAATCCTGGAGATAGAGGGCTACCGCAACACCATCCACGTCACACTTGGGTATATGCACGGCGCGCTTTGGGGCTATGGGCAACATGTCACTCTCAAACGTACGCGAACTGGCTATAGGATTGTGGACTGGACCCTGTGGATATCGTGACTCTGTAGCGTGGGTCCTTGCCCCACGCCGTTGTTTTCGAAAGGGCTGTTATGGGGAGCAAGTTGTCGCGTCGGAATCAGTGGTTTGCCGTGTATCTGACTCTTCTTGGGGCTCCGCTGATTTGTGCCGGCGAGGAGCCGACGCGGGTCGCCGATAGGTACATTCCGAGGCTGGAGAAGGTCCTCACAGAGAATATCGTGCCGTTCTGGTATGAGAAGAGCCTGGACCGCACGAACGGTGGGTACATCATCAGCTTCGACGCCCAGGGCCGCCTCAAAGAGCCGGTGACCAAGATGATCGTCACTCAGGCCCGCCAGGTGTGGCTGTTCTCCCGGCTCGCCCGCGCGGGATATGAGCCGGCCAAGCACCTGGAGGCCGCCGAGCTGGGCTACCGATTCCTGAAGGACAAGATGTGGGATCACGCAAACGGGGGGTTCTGCTGGGAGGTCGATGCCACGGGCAACCAGAAGCTCCGGCCCAACAAGCACCTCTATGGACAGTCCTTCGCGTTGTACGCCATCTCCGAATACGCCCTGGCCAGTGGCAACCAGGAGGCTCTAGACTTCGCGATCCAATTCTTCAACCTGCTGGAGGCCAAGTCGCATGATGCCGTCCACGGCGGTTACGTCGAGTCTTTCAATCCGGACTGGACACCCCTGCCGGCGGGACAATCCTCGTACATGGGGGCGCCCGTCGAGATGAAGCTGATGAACACGCATCTGCATCTGCTCGAAGCGATCACGACGTTCTACCGGGCCAGCGCCCTGCCCCTGGCGCGGGAGCGGCTCCTGGAACTCATCAACATCGAGAGCAACACGGTCGTGCGCAAGAACCTCGGGGCCTGCACGGACAAGTACGACCAGGACTGGACGCCGCGACTGGACGGCAACTACGCCACCGTCTCCTACGGCCACGACATCGAGAATATCTGGTTGCTCATGGATGCCTGCGACGCGGCGGGCGTTTTGAACTATCCGTTCATGGACCTCTACAACACCCTCTTCGCTTACTCGCTGCAGTACGGCTATGACGGACGCAACGGCGGCTTCTTCTATACCGGCAAGTTCCGGACCGCCGCCGAAGATCGCAGCAAGTCCTGGTGGGTGCAGGCCGAGGTGATCGTCAGCTCGCTGCGGATGTACCAGGCGACGAAAGACCCCAAGTACCTGTCGGTCTTCGAGACCACGTTCGACCTGATCGAGAACACGATGGTGGACTGGGCCGTCGGCGAGTGGCATTCGACCGTGACGGCCCAGGGGGTGGCGCAGGGCGACAAGGCCAGTGCCTGGAAGGCCGGCTATCACAACGGCCGGGCTATGATCGAATGCCTTCAGATTCTCAAGGCGTGGAAGAACTGAGTGAAAGGAGCAGTGCGATGTCCGACTTGAAGGAACGAATTCTCAAGATCCTCCAACAGCCGCAACTGGCCGGTCTGGCTACGATCACGCCGGACGGCAAGCCGTGGGTCCGCTACGTCATGACGGTCGGCGCGCCGGACCTGACGATCCGCTGCGCGACGTTCGTCAGCGCCCGCAAGGTCAAGCAGATCGAGAAAAACCCGGAAGTGCATCTGACCTGTGGCGTCACGGACCCCAAGAACATGGCGCCATACCTGCAGATCCAGGGCCGTGCCACGCTCAACACCAGCAAGAAGGCACGACACGAGTTCTGGAATGACATGCTGGCCCCCATCTTCAGCGGGCCAGACGACCCGAAGTATGGTGTCCTCGAGATCAAGCCGTACTGCATCGAGTACACCTCTCCCGGAATACTCAAACCGGAAGTCTGGACAGCCGCGTGACATGCGTACAGGCAAGGAGGGACTATGACGGATGCTGCAATCATCGCGGGAGGGGCCGCCGCCGCGGCTGAGATGGCCAATGCGATCAAGGCCTCCGGGGCGGTTGTCCGTATGGATCCCGGCGATTTCGAGGCGATCCTCCGGAAGATGGACTCGCCGCTCGTCGTCCAGGCCGAAGGGGGCGTCTTCTCACGGAAGTATCACTACCTGACCAGCTACAAGGGCCTGATCTTCTACACCCGGACCCCGACTCCCCTGCTCCTGCCGCCCAAGGTGGAGCTGATCGCCGCCCGCAAGATCTGGATTCCAGAGTGACTTCGTGCTTCAAATCTCGAGCTTGGCACGCCGGTCCGACTTCGGCCGGAAGCAAGCACGGGGCCGATCACCCCAAGTAGATCACCCTTGTGGGGCCAAACGTTTGCGGTACAGGCGGGTCTGGAGAGCGTTCTGCCAAGCGGTCCAGTTCGATTCGCTCGTCTCGGCGTCGATGGCGGAGGTCACCTGATCCATCTTGGCGTCAAGGTCGTCGATGTAGTAGACCATGAAGGCCTCGGCCGTAGCGGGCAGCTTGGGCGAGCCGAACTCGTACTCCCCGTGGTGCGACAGGATGATGTGGCCGATGGTGTCCAGAAGATCGGGGGCGATCTTCGTGCCCGCCGCTCGCAGGGCCTCGGCCTTGCGATGGATCATCAGCAGGCTCTTGCTGATGTGTCCGATCAGTTGCCCGGAGTCCGTGTAGGAAAACGCCATGTCGTAGGACAGTTCCTCCGTCTTGCCCATGTCGTGGAGGAAGACGCCCGCCAGGACCAGGTCCGGCTGGATCTGCGGATACAACGGCAGGATCGCCTTCGCCACGCGGAGCATGCTGTGCGTGTGCTCCAGCAGGCCGCCGATGCAGTCGTGGTGCATCTTCATGCCGCCGGGGGCCGAGCAGAAGCATTTCATCAGGTCTTTGTCCGCCAGGAATGCCTGGCACAGAGCCGCCAGTTGCGGATGGCGGATCGCGCCGACGATCTCCTGCACTTCCTTGAACATCTGGTTGCAGTCCTTCGTGGTCCGCGCCAGGTAGTTCTCGACGTTCACCTTGCTCGGGTCGATGGCCGCAATCGTATTGACCACGATCTGCAGGTTGTTCTGGTACAGTTCGCTGCGTCCCTGGACGTGGACAAAGCCCGGCTTGGGCAGGGATTTGTAGACCACTTCCGACGCCTGCCACATCCGCCCGTTCAGTTGGCCCGTCCGGTCGCACAGGAACATCGCGATGTACAAATCGCCGCGGGAGGTGCTGCGCAGGATCGGCTCGCGGACCACGTACACGTCATTGACGGTTTCCCCCGCCGCGATCTGGTTGATGAACTTGTGCGTATGTCCCTGTGCTGATTGCGCCATGATGGCCCCCGTACGGTGTAGGGTGTGCCGTGCACACCGCTGTTCTGCGATCGAATGCGTGGTGTGCACAACACACGCCACGTCTCTCCGTCAATGGGGTCCCATCATAGTGCCGGCACCAGGCTCCCGCAATAGAGCGGCGGTCAAATCAAGAAAAAAAGGCTCCCCGCCGGGCCGGCCCTGCGGTACCATGGGACAATCACGGTTCTCAACTGGAATACCAACCTGCAACCGAAAGGAGAACGACACGATGAAACGACGTGACTTCCTCGCCTCCAGCGCCGCCACCGCCGGGTGGCTCATTGTCCCCAGCAGCGTGCTGGGCGGCGCTACGGCGCCGAGCAACAAGCTCAACGTTGCGATGATCGGGACCTGGGGCCGGGCCCTCGCCCACTTCGACACCATCTCCAGCGAAAACGTCGTGGCCTTGTGCGACGTGAACGAAAAGCGGATCGCCTCGGCCGCCGAGCGGTTCCCCAACGCCAAGCACTACGTCGACTGGCGCAAGTGCCTCGACCAGAAGGGCATCGACGCGGTGCTCTGCTGCACGGCGGACCACACGCACGCCTTCATCGCCAACTGGGCGCTGAATCGCGACCTGCACGTATACATGGAAAAGCCGTTGGCCATCACCGTGGAGGAAGCCCGCACCGTCCGCGCCAACTGGCTCAAGCGGAAGAACCGGCTGGCCACGCAGGTCGGCATGCAGCGCCACGCCAATCCGAACTTCAACCGCGTGCAGGAGCTGATCCGCGACGGCGCGATCGGCAAGCTGACGGAAGCCTACGCCTGGGGCAACCGGCAGATCCGCCGGCCCGGCTACCTGCCCGCCCAGGGCGAACCGCCGGCCGACTTCCACTATGACCTCTGGATCGGACCGTCGCCGTGGCATCCGTACAACCCCGGTTACTTTAGCGGCGGACCCGGCGCCAACTGCCTCCAGTGGAACATGTACTGGGACTTCGGTGTCGGCCAGATCGGCGACATGGGCAGCCACACGATGGACATCGTCTGGGATGCCGCCGTCACTTCCGGCCTGCCGACAACGATGGAGGCCAAGGGCGAGCCGTTCAACCCCGACGTGACGCCGGTCGAGATGGAGTTCCACTGCACCCTGCCCGCCAACGACTGGCGCGACGGGATCGGCGTGCACTGGTACCAGGGCGGCGCCATGCCCCGCTCGCCGCGGGACTGGATCGATTTGAACAAGATCGGCCACGGCGCCATGTTCAAGGGCTCCAAGGGCTACGTGATCTGCGATTTCAACTCCCGCCTGGTCATCCCGTTCGGCGACGACGCGGACCTGAGCTACCACAACCGCCGGCCGAAGGACCAGATGCTCCCGAACGTCGGGCACTTCCAAAAGGAATGGACGAACGCCTGCAAGAATCCCAGCCTCAAGACGTCGTGCGATTTCGACTACAGCGGCACGATGATCGAGACGATGGTTCTGGGCCTGGTCGCCTATCGCGCCGGCAAGAAGCTGGAGTACGACGGGGCGACCGGCCGGGTCACGAACTACCCCGAGGCCAACGAGCTCCTGAGCCGCAAGTACCGTGAAGGCTGGACCCTCAACGGCTGATGCGACGCAGCCCGCGATTCCGTCGGCAAGCGACCGCCGGTGGGACCTCACGTCCCACCGGCTTTCTGCCAACTCGGGCGGCATATCCACGACGGTTCACCCACCGCGATTGGGGAGAGACAACATGACGGATCCAAGCTGCAGCAGAAGAGACTTGTTGAAGCATGGAGGTAGCCTTGGGGCTGGCTTGGCGTGGGCCGGACTGGGTAGCGTGATGATGGCAAATGCGCAATCCTCCGGCGGTCCGTTGCGAATTGGGTTTGTCGGGGTGGGGGCCCGCGGGTCGTGTCTGCTCAAGATCCTGCTGGAGCTCAAGGACGTGGAGATCCGCGCGCTGTGCGACATTCGTGAGGATCGCGTGACCCGGGCTCAGCGCTGGGTCATGGAGGCCGGTCAGCGTTCGCCCGAGGGATATTCCCGCGGTGAGACCGACTTCAAACGGATGTGCCAACAGAACGATCTCGATCTGGTCATCACGGCGACGCCCTGGCGGTGGCATGTGCCGGTGTGCGTAGCCGCGATGGAGGCGGGCAGGCACGCGGCTACCGAAGTGCCCGCGGCGGTCACGCTCGACGAGTGCTGGCAACTCGTGGAGACCTCCGAAAAGACCAGCCGGCACTGCATGATGCTCGAGAACTACTGCTACTTCCGCAAGGCCATGACCATCCTGACGATGATCCGCAAAGGCGTGTTCGGCGAGCTGCTGCACCTGGAGGGCCGCAGCCAGGAGAACTGGCCCTGGGAGAACTGGCACCTGTTCAACTCCGATGGGACGATGGATTGGGTCGGCGAGTGCATGGCCCAGCGCAACGGCAATCTCTATCCCACGCACGGCTTCGGCCCCATGGCGATCTGGGCGAACATCAACCGCGGCGACCGGCTGGATCACCTGGTCTCAATGAGCAGCAAGGGCCGAGCCTTGCAGGTCCACGCGGAGAAGAGCTTCGGCAAGGACCACGCCCTGGCCCGCCAGACCTATCGCCAGGGGGACGCCAACATCACGTTGATTCGTTCAGCCAATGGGGTCACGTTCACGCTCTACTTCGCGGCCCTGTCGCCGCAGCCCTGGTCGCCCGAGCACAAGGTCCAAGGCACCCTCGGCGGCTGCATCGGCGATATGTACGACTACGGCCCGAATAGTGCTGACTGGATTCAGACCAAGGTCTTCGAGCGAGACAAACACACGAACAACCGCTGGGGCAGTTACTGGGACTACCGCGAGGAGTACGATCATCCGCTGTGGAAGGCCCTCGGCGTCGAAGCGAACAAGCAACGCGCCAAGGATTGGAGCGGCGCGTACGACTACCTGATGCTGTATCAACTGACCGGCGCCTTGCGTGCCAACGCGGCCCCTCCGATGGACGTGTACGACGCCGCCACGTGGAGCGCCCTATCGGAACTGACGGAACGTTCCGTAGCCCAGAACAGCCGCACCCTGGAAATCCCCGATTTCACGAAGGGTAAATGGAAGACCCATGCTCCGACGGACTTGTCACGGGTGTAGAACGTCGCTCACTCCTGCCTTGGTCCTTGCGACGATCGTCCTCGCCGGCTGTACCCGCGTCGCATCTGTCGAGAAGAATCGTGCTGACGAAGAGACCGTCATGCTCGTATTCCATCTGGAGTTGGTCCCGCGTGTGTACGAGGACAGCCTCTGGGGTGACCCGCCGCAACTTGCCCTCTGGCTGGAGAACCAGGTCGATCAGAGCATCCGCATGGTTCGCGTAACCCGCCGTACCGCGGCCGGCGACTGGGTAGGCAAGGTGGAATGCCCCGTTGCTCTGCCCTACTGGGTCTGGGCCTACAACCGGCAGACGGGAACACAGGGCCCGCCGACGTGGGACCATCCGGTGCCCGATGCGATCACCTGTGCCACACCGCGAACAGAGCTGGTTGCCGCCGTGCAAGTGCCGCGAGGAACAAGATGGAGATACTTCGTGGAGGTCAACGCCTCCGGGGACTTCAACCCGGCGTTTCCCCGCATGTCCGAGGCCG
>Ga0209163_1003687_pt1 | contig 10904 bp, 10 predicted proteins | sample MTBAKSrepl2MetaG_FD_187457 | JGI IMG/M metagenome (GOLD analysis project Ga0209163, IMG submission 187457) | Enrichment culture microbial communities om Arthur Kill intertidal strait, New Jersey, USA, that are MTBE-degrading - MTBE-AKS2 (Arthur... | ecosystem: Environmental > Aquatic > Marine >...
ACAGGTGAAAACCCTTTCCGAATCCGTCCGCCTGGAGCGCAGGATCAAACACAGGGGCATCGGACGGTTCCTCACAGACCTAAAGGGCGGCTGTTAATCCCGCCACAGGCGGGATTGCAGGTTCGAGTCCTGCCCGGGGAGCCAAAAATCAATCCGCTGATTTCAGCGGTTCTTGTTTAACGCAAGGCCCCGTGGGGTGATCCCCTCGGGGTCTCGTCGTTTCTGGCGTGCCCACGCCGACTTACGCCCGCCCGCACATTTACCCTGATTCTCCGTTTCGAAGCCCGCCGTCCGGGGTCCGAGTGCAACCCTGGGGGTTACGGGCGCTCACCGAAAATGTCCTTTCCGAATTCTCCCGTTCTCCGTTTTTTGACCCGCCTTGTTTAACAGCCCCGTTGCATCCTTGCACCCTCTTCGACATTTCGAACTCCCCTCCGGTAGGTATCTGCCGAAAGCCGGACCAGTGGGTCCGGCGCAAGCGGATTGCCAGACAGCGGAAACAGCCGTGAGATCGGAGACCGTTGTGGGTGCCAGCGTCATCGCCTGCCGGACCGACCCGGGCACCATTTTCGTGCTCAAGGGGAACCGGCCGCTGGAACTGCGCTGGCATCCCCGCCGCAAGGCGGTCCTCTACGCATCGGACCCCGCATACCTCAACGCTGTGCTGGCGGAGGAAAAGGGGTGGAGAGAACTTCCGGTCCCGCCCATAAGCCTCGTGGTGTTCCGCTGCGAGGACCTGGCCGGGTACTCGGTGGAGCCCTTCGAGTTTGTCGCGCAGGAGAGAAGGGGGGTGGGGTGATTGCGGATTTCGGATTGGGGATTGCGGATTACTTACGGGAGCGGGCGGTCTTTATGGAAGCAACGACCATGGAAAGGATCTCAATTGCCCCGTTTTTCAGCTCGATCAGACGCTTTTCATCCATCAAGCCGGCTTCGACGATCAGCTCCATCCAGTAGATGGATTCATCGCATTCCTCTTCGACAATGGCCATTTTGGCGACAAAGTCGGCGGGAGATTTGGCGCGGCAGGCGGCGCGATAGTTCGCCCCGACCGAGGTGCCGCATCGGAGCAACTGGTTTCCAATCACTTTCGCGGTCTGGTTTTGCGGCAACGCTTCCACCAACCGGATCACCCTGACCGCGAAGGTTTTGGTCCTGTTCTTGAATTCATCCGCGTTCATGGAGGCAGCATATGACATCTTCATTCAATCCTCAATCCGAAATCCCCAATCCGCAATTGTTGCGGCTCTTCGTCTACGGGACCCTGAAGCGCGGTTTCTGGAACCACGACCGCTTCTGCCGGGGCGTCCTGACCGTGGAGGACGCCGTGGTCCGGGGCCGCCTCTTCGAGACTTCCTCCAGCATCCCGGTTCTGGAGGTCCCGGAGGAGGACATCCTTGCCGTCGGGACCACCAACCCGCTCGCCGACGTGGCCACACAGGCGCGCGTCGTGGCTCGCATGTCCGATCCCGAGCCAACCCCCGACCGGCTCCCGAAGAACCCAACGGGCGCGCCCTGGGGCCGCGTGTACGGGGAGATTCTCACCTTCGACGATCCCGAAACCCGCCTTCCGGCCATCGACCGGCTGGAGGGGTTCCGCCCCGGCGGTCCAAGTCTCTACAGACGAGTCCTTGTCCCCGTCCAGGCAAACAGAAGCGTCCTCCCCGCTTGGCTCTATGTGGGGGAGGACCCGATTTTGAAGAGGTTTACACCTCTTGGGGAGTCTTGCTGGCCCCGGTAGCTTCCGTTCGGTCAAATCCGGAGAAACTCGGAAAAACCCTTTGACACGCACTCCGACTTTCGTATAATATATGCCAGTTTGTTCTGTTCAGACCGGATGGAAGCCAATGGGGCTATCCTGCACCGGGCTTTTGGCATAACCGAAGGACTGAGGCCGTTCAGGATGGGACGAGACCCTGTGCGACTGGAGTCAGTAATGGAAGATCGATGGCTTTCCGTAGATGAGATCGCGGCCTATCTCGGCATCAAGCGGGATACGGTCTACAAATGGATATCTGAAAAGCAAATGCCGGCGCACCGGATGGGCCGCCTCTGGAAATTCCGCAAGGAAGAGGTGGACGAGTGGGTAAAAACAGGGGGAGCAGCGGAGTCCGATTCTCAGAATTCGGATACGGGAAAGAAATGATGGATGTTCTGCTGACATTTACAGGATTTCATGATCCTTATTTCAAGGGATTGGTTGACCAGGAGGAACAGCCTGGGCCCATCCTTTCCCTCCTATCCACACGCTCATTCGATCATATATTTCTCTTCGATACCCCAAGCACGCAGCGGGTTACCGGGGAAACAAAGGACGCTATCAAGAAGATCCATCACGGGAGCGAGGTTCACGTTCTCGAAATCAACCTTGCCGATCCGACGAATTACCAAGAGATATTCAGGGGGCTCAGAGCTCATCTTCATCGCATCATCGAGGATTTTTCTTCAGCACGCTTCTTTGTCGCAGTCGCGTCGGGAACGCCCCATATGCATGCCTGCTGGGTTCTCCTTACGGCCTCCGGCGAAATTCCCGCCCGCATCCTCCATGTGCGACCACCGCATTTTGTAACAAAACAACACCCGCTCGTGACCGAGGTGGATTTGTCCTCGCGTGAATTCCCTACCGTCAGGTTCCAGGATGTATCGATTCCTGTTGAAGAGAGCCAAGCCGATGTTGATTCCGTCAGAGTGCAGCTTGGCATTGTGGGAGATCACTCCGCGATGCAGCGTTCACTCGAGATGGGCGCGATGCTGGCTCCATCACAGGCCCCGGTCCTCATCTTTGGCGAGACAGGGACCGGCAAGGAGCTATTCGCACGGTACATTCACCGATTGAGTGGAAGGCCGCGAGAGACCTTTGTCGCTGTAAATTGTGCAGCGATTCCAGAAGACCTTGTCGAAAGCCTGCTGTTCGGTCACAAGAAAGGAGCCTTTACTGGCGCGATCAACGACCAGGTTGGCAAGTTCGATACGGCGGATAAGGGGACCCTTTTCCTTGATGAGCTCGGAGAGCTTCCCATACCCGCACAGGCCAAGTTGCTGAGAGTTCTGCAAGATGGACTGGTGGAGCCGATTGGACAAGCCAAGGCGCATAAGGTTGACGTGCGGATTGTGGGTGCAACGAATCGGGACTTACGCAAGCTGGTGAGGCAAGGTAAATTCCGTGAAGATCTTTTTTATAGGCTCAACGTCGGCGAAATCAAACTTCCTCCGCTCCGTGAAAGACGCTCTGACATTCCCAAACTGGCGCTTCACATTCTCGATAGATTGAATGGCTCTTTGCGACGAGCCAAGAGGTTGTCGGCGGAAGCCTTGTCCAGGCTGCAATCTCACAACTGGGCAGGGAATGTTCGCGATCTGGAAAACGTCATCGAGAGGTCTGTTCGTCTTTGCCGCAATGATGTTTTGGACGCAGACGACCTCCTAATCACGGAACCGGTCACCTACGCAGACCCACTGGATGCACTTCCCGAGCCCTACGAGGGATTCTCATTGGATGAGTTTCTCGGGAGCGCTCGGAAGCAAATGATTCTCCGTGCGCTTGAAGCAGCCAACGGCAACCAAAGCCAAGCGGCTCGAATGCTTGGGATCACGCCGCAGGCGGTGCACAAGTTCTTGCAATCGAGACCAAAGACTTAAACCAGGGTTTAAGATGTTTCAACCTGGGTTGAAGGATAAGATGATGCCAGGGATAACGACAAGGATACTAACACTTGTGATAACAATGGGTTGCCGCTCACTCCGGGAAGTGGCATGGGCTTTGCTTTATATCGGACACAGACAGACCGATCAAGGGTCCGAAACCAGAAAGGAGCAGCCATGCCAACATTTACGGTCACATCAATCATCGACGGAGATACGTTCGAGGTCAACCCTCTATGGAAATGGAACGGTGAGACGGGTACCCGAGTCCGCCCGGCGGGCTACGATGCCCCGGAGCTTCACGCCTATGGAGGCCAAGCGGCTAAGGACAAGTTGTCAAAGCTCATATATGCGGGGCAAGTCGAACTTCGGACGGCTCACAAGATCGACCGAGGACGTCTGGTCTGCGAGGTCTATTTCAGAAACACGAATCTTGCGGATTACTTTCCCGAGTGGCAGTGATCGGCTGGAATTTCAGGAGGAGCGCCTGTGAAGGATTATTCGACTGAAGCAGATGCGAGGATTGTCATCGACGATCTGCTCCGCCAAGCGGGGTGGGACCCCGCCGACAAGTCACAGGTGCTCACCGAGGTTTCTATTCGTGACACGTCCTGGGTGATTTCTGAACCCGTTGCCCCTTATGTGTACAAACCCAGCCGTAAAACGAAAGATGGCGATGAGATACCAACCGGTCGCGCTGACTATGTCTTGATGGACCGGCGCGGACGCCCGCTCGCCATCGTTGAAGCGAAACGCTCTGCGATAGAACCTTACACGGCAAAACAGCAGGCGCTGCCATATGCCAAAAAAATCGGCTCGCCGTTCATCTTTCTTACGAATGGCGAACTCATCTATTTCTGGGACTACGGCAACGACGATGCCCGGATCGTAAATTCCTTTTTTTCGCGCCGCGACCTTGAGCGTCTGGTGGAAATGCGAACTACCCGCAAACCGCTCGCGACTATAGAAATTCCTGAGTATTACCTGCGCCAAGGCGAGACTCGCCAGGTGCGTTCGTACCAGCGAGAGACCATGCAGGCGCTGGACCATGCTGTAGAGCTCGGCAAGCGCCGTTTCCTGATTGAACTACCCACCGGCACAGGCAAGACGGATCTCGTCTCCATCTATATCAAGCGGCTCATCCAGGCCGGACGCGCCGAGCGCATTTTGTTTCTGGTAGACAGAGAGCAGCTTGCCAAGCAGGCGCTCGAAGCCATTCAAGACATCCTGAACCAATACAGTAGCTATTGGTTGCGCCCAGGCATGGTACGGCAGGAACAACAGATTACGGTCTGCCTGCTTCAGACCATGATCAGCCGATACACGGAATTTACCAGCGGCTATTTCGACGTGGTCATAGCCGACGAATGCCACCGTTCCATCTATGGCTCGTGGCAGACTGCGCTCACCCATTTTGATGCCCTTCACATCGGTCTTACCGCAACACCCTCGGCCTATATCGAACGGAACACTTTCCAGTTCTATCAGTGCCGCGACGGCCAGCCGGATTTTGCTTTTCCGATCCTGCAGGCGTTTCGGGATGGTTTTCTGGTGCCTTACAAATTTGCCACCGGCATCACCCAAATCCTTGCTGAAGGTGCGGAGGTCGATGAGCAAACATACGACCCGTCCGAATTTGAACGCAAATGGACGAACGAAGACTCCAATAAGAAAATGATGCAGGAGTTCGACCGGCTCGCCTGGGAGAACTTCAAAGAGTTAGCTCCCGGTCAAAAGACCGGACCTGGCAAGACCATCGTTTTTGCCATCACCAAGCACCATGCCGCGAGGCTGGCTCATTTTCTGAACGAACTGCATCCTGAACTCAAGGGCCAGTACGCCGAGGTTATCACCAGCGATGTTGCGGACGCCGACGATCTCATCCGCAAGTTCAAACGCGAGGAGTATCCGCAGGTAGCCGTTAGTGTCGGTATGCTGGATACCGGCTTCGACTGCCGGGAGGTTCTCCACCTGGTAATGTGCCGCCGGGTGCGCAGTCCCATCCTCTACCAACAGATGCGGGGGCGCGGAACGCGCACGGCAGATCATATCCAGAAGCAAAAATTCGTCATCTACGACTTCTTCGGCAACCACGACTACTTCAACGATAGCGATACCGACATCTTCACCGGCATCGGTCGCGGACATGCTCCTGGCGGCGAACCCAAACCACCCAAACCGCTAGGCGACCTTGTCGAGCTTGGCCTCGAGGACGAGTGGCTTCACGCGGTCACTTATGTGGAGGTGGGGCCGGAGGGTGAGAGAGTCGACAAGCGCGACTATGTCACCAATTGGGAGACCAGCGTTCAATCCGCCGTGAAGGATGACCCGATCATCCAGAAGGTCCGGCGAGGAGAATTGCTCACTGAAGACGAGGAAAAGGCGCTGGCTGAACGGTTAAACCGGCCGGAGATGTATTTCAACGAGGAGAACCTTCGCCGGGCCTACCGCCAGCCGGGTGGCAACCTGATCGATTTTATCAAGGCCGCTCTTGGCAGCCTCAAGATCAAACCCCGCGAAGAGGAATTGACCGAGAATTTCCAGGCGTGGCTGGTCGCAAAATCGATCACACCCCAGCAGGCGCAGTACCTGTCACTCCTCAAGAACCGCGGCATCGCCCGCGGCCGCATCGAGCTGGAGGATTTGTTCCAGCCGCCACTTTCCATTTTGAATGCGGCAGAGTTGGGCGTTGAGCTCTTCGGCGAGAGGGGGCTCAAGGAAATCATCCAGGATTTGAACGATTCGGTCTTCATGAAGAAGGTCGCATAAGGAGCAGCGATGAACCAGGATTTGCGCAGAAAATTGAACCGGATCACCGACATACTTTGGGCCGGCGGTGTGACCAATCCGGTTACCTATATCGAGCAGATTTCGTATCTGATTTACCTCAAGCTGCTCGACGAGGAGGAATCCAGCCGCGAACTCAAGGCCCGGCTCATGGGAAAACAGACCAACGGTAACGGCAAACTGCTCTACCCGAAACAGGCCGAACGTTTCCGCTGGTCCAAGTGGCGTTTCAAGAGCGGCACAGACCTGCGCGACTTCGTGCGCGACCACGTTTTTCCCTACATGGCTTCGCTGGTGAAGGAAGAGCCGCAGATCGCCGAGTATTTCCGCGACGCCGTGCTTGAGGTCGTGGACCCCAACGTGCTCAAGCAAGTGGTGGACGAGATCGACGGCATCGACTTCGCCAAGCTCGGCACCGACGTGAAGGGCGACATCTTCGAGTACATGCTGACCCACCTGGGACAGTCCGCTCTGAATGGTCAATTCCGAACGCCACGCCAAATCCGAACCATGATGGTCGAGATGGTGGACCCCAACCTCGGGGATACGATCTATGACCCGGCTTGCGGTACTGGCGGCTTCCTCATCGATGCCGTCGAGTACATCCTGGCCAGATATTCAACCGAGCCTCAGGAAGTACCCATCTACGGCGAGGAGTGGCTGGAAAAGCGTGACCAGTCCATCAAGGAAGCGAAGAAGGACATCCCGACGTTGCAGACCTACCGAAAGGGTCCAGGCGAAAAGGTTCCCAACTGGGAGCTTTTGGAGCGGTCCATCTACGGCGAGGAGTGGCTGGAAAAGCGTGACCAGTCCATCAAGGAAGCGAAGAAGGACATCCCGACGTTGCAGACCTACCGAAAGGGTCCAGGCGAAAAGGTTCCCAACTGGGAGCTTTTGGAGCGGTCCATCTACGGTATCGATGTATCGCGACAGATGATGCGCATCGCCATGATGAACCTGGTGCTGCACGGCATCCGCCAGGCCAACGTCAAGCGTGCCAATACGCTTTCCGATATGGGCGGCCTCACCGAGGACGATCTGAACCGCCGCTACAAAGTGATCCTTTCCAATCCGCCCTTTGCCGGTGTGCTCCCCAAGGAATCCATCCGCAAGGACCTCCCCACCAACTCAAAGAAGAGCGAGCTGCTCTTTCTGGGGGTGATGATGGAGGCCCTGGCTCCGGGCGGCCAATGCGCCGTGGTGGTGCCCGAGGGGCTGCTTTTCGGTTCGACCTCGGCGCATGTGGAGCTCCGGCGGAAGCTGGTCGAGGATTTCGATTTGCTGGCCGTGGTTTCCCTGCCTGCTGGAGTATTCAAACCCTACGCGGGCGTAAAGACCGGGGTCCTCGTTTTTCGCAGGCCGGCTTCGGGCGCAAAAAAGGACAAAAAGACCAAGCATAAGGAAAAGGTCTGGTTCTACGATGTGCGTGCGGACGGTTTCGACCCGGACAAGATTTCCGGGGGCGGCAGACCCGAAACCCCCGAACGGAACGACATTCCCGACCTGCTCGAGAAGTGGAAGTCCTACAAGGAGTCGAAGTTCTCGAATCCGCCGGGTGTCGAAGCCGGAACCCTTTTGCAACCCGGAAGCGAAGAGCCGCGCTGCTGGTGGGCAACCATTAAATCTGTTGCCGAGAACGATTACAACCTGGCGGCCGGCCGCTACAAGCCGCAGATCGCCGAAAAGGCGCCAGATGACGACCCTGCGCAACTCATTCGGGAAACTCTGGCCATTGAGCGCGACATCGCAGTGGGGCTGGAGAAACTGCTTCGGGAAGTGGAGGCAGTCGAATGAGGTGGCCGAGTGCAAAATTTGCTGAGGTTGCTGAAATTGTTACCGGGAACACGCCACCTAAGAAGGACCCAGATAACTACGGTTCGGGGGTACCCTGGGTTAAGCCTCCAGATCTTGATGCTTGGGAACCTGTTACTCAAACAGCCGAAACCCTCTCATCAAAAGGGCAGAAATTGGCTCGTCTCCTACCCGAAGGTACCGTGATGGTTTGCTGTATCGGTTCAATTGGTCGAGTTGGAATTGCCGGCACGACAGTAGCCACAAATCAACAGATCAACTCTTTGATCTTTGGCCCCAACATCAATCCGAAATTCGGGTATTATTATTGTCGCCGTATTCCACAACAATTTAAGGCTGCGGCGCGCAATGCGGTTGTCCCCATTCTTAATAAATCAAACTTCTCGAAAATTGAGATGCCCGTGCCGCCTCTCTCCGAGCAACGCCGTATTGTCGAAATTCTCGACCAGGCGAACGCACTGCGCAAAAAGCGCGCTGAGGCCGACGCCATAGCCGCCCGCATCCTCCCCGCGCTCTTCTACGAAATGTTCGGCGATCCTCTCGCCAACCCTCATGGCTTTGCAATGGAAACAGTTGGCAACCTCCTCACTTTTCTCCGAAACGGCACAACAGCGGAACAGAATCAGGATGGGCACGGCTACCCTGTTACCCGGATTGAGACGATCTCTGCAGGGGTAATCAATCCGGATCGCGTCCGTTACGTTGATTTCGACGATTCCGAACTCAACAAATGGCGATTAAGGCCAGGCGACATCCTATTCAGCCATATCAACAGCGAGTCGCACATCGGCAAGACTGCTATCTACAAAGGCCAGCCCGATCCACTGATTCACGGGATGAACCTTCTCTTGATGCGACCGGACGCAAGACAAGTAAGGCCTGAATATCTCTTTGCGGTGCTGAATACTGACTCTGTTCGGGCCGCCTACAGGCAGAGGTGCAAGCGCGCTGTGAATCAGGCGAGTCTCAACCAGAAGGACATCTCGTCTCTCGAAATTGCCGTGCCACCCATAGATGCACAAGACCGCTTCTGCCTCCTTGCAGGGAATTTACTCCAACAGGTAGAGACCCAGCAGAAAGCGACAGAGAACATCGAAAAGCTGTTTGATAATCTCATTCACCGCGCCTTTACCGGTGACCTCACGGCTAAGTGGCGTGAGGCGCATATGAAGGAACTTTTGCAGGAGATGGAGCAGCAGGCGAAGGAATTGAAGATTGATGATTGCCGATCTCAGATTGAAACAGATCATAAATCGCAAATCATCAATCATAAATCATCAATCGGAGATCCCCAATGACTCATCTCCCCGCCAACCCGCCCCGCAGCGAACTCCTGATCTACCAGACCGAGGACGGCCGCACGCGCATCCAGGTCCGGCTTGAGGATGAAACGGTCTGGCTGACGCAGAAGCTCATGGCAGAACTGTTTCAGAAGGATGTGCGCACCATCAATGAACATATCCGCAACATCTACGAGGAGGGAGAACTTTTACCAGAGACAACTATCCGGAAATTCCGGATAGTTCAAACCGAGGGTTCCCGGCAGGTATCAAGGGAGGTAGATTTCTATAATCTGGATGTCATCATTTCGGTCGGTTATCGTGTCAAGTCCCATCGCGGCACCCAGTTCCGCATCTGGGCCACCCAGCGGCTGCGGGAGTATATCGTCAAGGGCTTCACCCTGGACGACGAGCGGCTCAAGCAGGCAGGCGGGGGCAACTATTTTGACGAACTCTTGGCCCGCATTCGGGACATTCGCGCCTCGGAAAAGGTTTTCTGGCGCAAGGTGCTGGATATCTACGCCACGAGCATCGACTACGATCCAAACACGGAAATTTCCCGCCGATTCTTTCAGATCGTTCAGAACAAGATGCACTGGGCCGCCCACGGCCACACCGCCGCCGAAATCATCGCCGGACGGGCCAATGCTGATAAGCCCTACATGGGACTGACATCATGGACCGGCGTCAGACCGACACAGGAAGACATCGAGGTCGCCAAGAACTACCTGAGCGCCGAGGAACTGGACACCCTCAACCGGATTGTGACCATGTATCTTGATTTTGCGGAACTTCAGGCATTAAACCGCAAACCCATGTATATGAAAGACTGGATCGCCAAACTGGATGAGTTCCTCAAGGTCAGCGAGCGGGACATCCTCACCCATGCAGGGAAGATCAGCCATGAAGAGGCCCTAGAGAAGGCACGGATCGAATATGAAAAATTCCGCAAGAGTGTATTGGAGGAACCTTCGCCGGTGGAGCGCCACTTCATCGAAACAGTGAAGGAAGTAAAAGAACTGAAAGAAAAGAAACCACGGAAGACACGGAAGACACGGAAATAAGGATAAATTACTTTTCTGTGTGTTCCGTGGTTAAAAAGAGGTGTCTATGCTGATTGCCTTACGAATTGGCAATTTCAAGGCCTTTGCTGAAGCGCAGCGGATTCCTGTCCGTCCCTTGACCCTGATCTATGGTGCGAACAGTTCCGGGAAATCGAGCGTGCTGCACAGCATGATTCTCGCCCGTCATGCGCAAGAGACGGGCGATCTGGATGTTCATCGCACCAATGTGGGTGGCGAATCGGTGGATCTGGGTGGATTCCGCCAGTATGTCCACAGGCGTGAGGCCAATCGCCGGGTCGAGTGGGCCATGGACCTGGAT
>Ga0209163_1003689_pt1 | contig 10899 bp, 9 predicted proteins | sample MTBAKSrepl2MetaG_FD_187457 | JGI IMG/M metagenome (GOLD analysis project Ga0209163, IMG submission 187457) | Enrichment culture microbial communities om Arthur Kill intertidal strait, New Jersey, USA, that are MTBE-degrading - MTBE-AKS2 (Arthur... | ecosystem: Environmental > Aquatic > Marine >...
GGCAGGAGTAGCTAAAGATTGGGGACATATCCCTGCCGGACAAAACCACATCACCTATCTTCCTTCAACCATAGGAGGACCGGTTACTATAAATGCCAGTAATTCCATATATGCTTCACAAAGAGTTGTGTATTGCGGAAGCGATAATTAAAGGACATCGAAAGCAGGGAAAGATAATACGGAAAAGCAAAATAATATAAAAAATTTAAAGGCGATTATATAGTTCGCAAACCCAACGAATGTTATTTTATTTGCTTTTATCCTTGCTTTTCGATAAGTCTGTAGCTTGTTTTGATTTCTTACGTTTCTTCTTTGGTGGCTTGACTTTTAAGATGTCCGATACTGTCTTCTCAAATGAAGTTGGCTCATTCTTATGTTTATCTGAATTCACGGCTTCTCACCTTACTTGGATCACCACGTAGCAACTCTCCCTTTACCATTCTATCAGCGGTAACAACATAGTAGAATGAAACTGGCTTCTCCAGTAGTTTCAGCATTCTATCATAATGACTACGGTAGACCTGTAACTTCTGTTCTCCAGTTCCCTTTCTTTATCTGCTAGGAGAATCTCAAGCTGTTTGATATACTTATCTGGGTTGTCAGGTTGGTTGTAGTTGAAGTAGAACATTTCAAAGCTCACCTTTACCGGACAGTCTATCTCTATTGCTGATAGGCTCTTTTGATATCGCGCATGATGGTTTTAAGATAGTAGAATCCAAAACACCAATATACGTCATAATGCCACTATAGTATCATAATAGACCATAGTACCATATTGGCTGGTTGTCGGAATGAATGAACAATTAATCATAAATATCTTTCCCAAGTAAACAACTTTTGATACTATCTATTTTCTGATATGCAAAATTTGGAGGATTGAATTGGTCAAGGGAATTAAGGAGCTTTTCAACTATCGCGAGCTGATTTTTAATTTGGTCTCAAGGGAACTGAAAGTAAAATACAAGAGATCTGTCTTAGGTTTCTTTTGGTCATTTGTAAATCCTTTGCTGCTTATGGCAGTGTATACAGTTGTTTTCTTTTTCTTTCTCAGAGTTGCTCCACCTACAGGAGCAAATGGTTTGAAGAATTTTCCTGCATTCCTTCTCTGTGGCCTCTTGGCGTGGAATTATTTTAACAATTCACTTAGTGCATCTGTGGGCTCCCTGGTTGACTCGGGAAACCTTTTAAAAAAAGTCTATTTTCCTAGAGAGATTATTCCTTTTTCAATCGTCTTTGCCAATCTAATTAATTTCCTGATTGAGCTTGTTGTTCTTTTTGGTTTTTTACTTATCTTGGGCAATAATTTCCTTCTTCTTTTACCTGTATTAGTGTATGTGATTTTTATAGAAACGATATTTGTATTAAGCCTTTCCCTGATTTTTTCTCTTAGTAATGTCTATTTTAGAGATACAAAACACCTTTTGGGAGTGATTTTACTTCTTTGGTTCTTTGCAACACCGATCATTTATCCCTTCAATATGGTGGTAGATGCAGCAAGCAAGATCGGAGCTTCTTGGATACTCACTCTTTATCAGGCAAATCCGATGGCTTCCCTTGTTCTTATCTATCAGAAAATATTATATTTTGTACAGTTTCCCAGTATATTATCGCTTGCCGCTACAACACTTGTATCAATGCTGCTATTTATTATTACCTATAAAATATTTAAAAAATATGAGTTATTTTTAACAGAAGAGGTATAAGATGCTGCTGAAAGACAAAGGTTCAGATAAACTAGCTGATACAATTGTAATATCTGCGCAAAATGTTTGGAAAAAATTTAAGCTCTACCATGAAAAGAACCGTACTTTCAAGGAAACCTTATTAAGACGACAGAAAGCTTCATTTGAAGAATTTTGGGCGCTTAAAGGTATATCATTCGAAGTTGAGAAAGGGGAGACAGTAGGACTAATTGGAGAAAACGGGTCCGGGAAAAGCACAGCCCTTAAACTGCTAACTCACATTCTTCAGCCAGACAAAGGAGAGATCAACCATAAGGGGAAGATATCTGCGCTTCTAGAGCTGGGTGCAGGCTTTCATCCTGAACTTACCGGAAGGGAGAATGTATATTTAAACAGTTCAATGCTGGGAATGACCAACGCTGAAACAAGTGAGAAATTTGATGAAATTGTAAGATTTGCAGAACTAGAAAAATTTATTGATACTCCGGTCAAGAATTATTCGTCGGGTATGTATATACGACTGGGATTTGCTGTAGCAGTTAATGTAAATCCTGACATACTACTAGTTGATGAGGTTTTGGCAGTGGGGGACGAATTTTTTCAAAGAAAGTGCTTTGATAAGTTCTATCAGTTTAAAGATCAGGGTAAGACAATTATTTTTGTTTCACATGCTCTAGATACGGTTAGAAAATTTTGCGATAAGACTCTGTGGTTGGATGGCGGAGAAATTGTTGCTTGCGGTAAGACCTCGGATGTTATTGATGAATATTTAAAGAGTGTAAATGAGCATGAAGAGAAGGAAAAAGAGAATCTAGCAGCAAAGAAATGGGGCTCAAAAGAGATAGAAATAACTGACGTTAAGGTTTTGGACAGTAGTGGAAATGAGCGACTGAATTTTGAAAATGGGGAATGTATGATCTTGAGGATATCCTATTATGCAAAGACAGAAATTGATAATCCTGTTTTTGGCATCGCTATTTTTAATAAGGCTGGTGTCTATTGCTATGGAGTTAATACTGGAATCGACAATATACACACCGGTATGATTAATGGTAGTGGGAGTGTTTATTTTCAGTGTCCAAGTTTGAATTTTCTGTCGGATTCTTATATGCTTGACGTTGCTGTGTATGATAAGCACCTTATTCATCCTTACGATTTTCATAATAAGGCATATAGCTTTAATCTACGGAGTGCCAAACAGGATGAAGGGATATTCTTGGTGCCCCATAAATGGGAATTTCAGTGCTAGACTAATCGATAAACTTTTATCCAATAAGTCTATATATTTTCATGATAGGAAAGGAAAGTCTTGAAAAGTCAGGACTATAAATCATCTCGTTTGAAGAAAATCCTTGATGTAGAAAAGCAATATAGATATTGGCCAAAAGTAAAAAAATACTATTTTGCCGGTAGGTTTTATACTCCACGACCAACTTTGATGCTTTTCAATATCACAAATCGCTGCAATAGCCGTTGTGTGATGTGCAATATATGGCTTAAGCAAAACAAGGAGCATTCAGATCTTTCTTTAGATGAGGTAAAGTATGTGTTTAACGATAGTTTCATCAGAGAGAATATTGACAACGTTTGGCTTTCCGGTGGGGAACCTGTTTTAAGAGAGGATTTGGCGGAAATTGCTAGCATTATACTTGGTTCTTGTACTCGTCTTGAAACGTTGAATATTGCCTCGAATGGATTGAATCCCGATCTTGTGATGCGAAGAGTTAGAGAAGTACAGGAAGTACTTGAAGGCTCTGGCGTAGAGCTTGTTGTCCAAGTCTCCTTAGATGGAATTGGGGAAACTCATGATAAGATTAGAAACATCTCTGGTGCATATGAAAAGGCAGAAAGGACAATTGAAGAGCTTAAAGAGTTAAAGGAAAGAAATGTCCTAGAATTAATTCTTAATTGCGTAGTTCAGCCTGAGAATGCGCATCAACTTAATGATATTCATGAGTATGCAAAAAGTTCCGGGCTTCACATTCTTTTCAGTCCCGTAGCTGTAGCAGGTGGGTACTATGATAATGTCTCTAAAACGGACAAATTAGTCTTTAATGAGGAACAGAAAAATGCAGTTATTTCTTTTATGGAAGAGCTTGCAGATGGTGACCATACGCCTGTAGGTTATTTCTACAGAAGTAACATTAATATTTTAAAGGGAGGACGCAGAACTCGACGATGTGTTTCAAATTACTTAGCAGTCTATATTGAATATGATGGATCAATTGGGCTTTGTCCTTATAGTGGAACTGATTTAAAATGTGGACAAATATTAGAGCAACCTTTAAAATCTGTGTGGTATTCGAGAAAGACACATGTACTAAAAACGTGTATAGAGAGAGAAAGATGTCCAACCTGCACTCTTAGCTGTACGCTTGGGTGCGAAGCTGGCCTCAAGGAGAGTCTCGCATTTTTTAATTCCCATTTGGCTGGTCTTAGAAATCAGGGAATATAGGAATGATGAGAGAAAGCGATTTTTATAAATACATGCAATTTAGCACAGAGCTACTTTACAATAGATATTCTTATTATTTACCTTATTTTGATGAATGCGAGCATATCTTGGATTTGGGATGTGGGCATGGAGTATTTTTGGAGCTTCTGGTTAATAAGGGAAAAACAGGCTTAGGTGTTGATATTGATGAGGGAATGCTGGGAAATTGCAGGAAAAAAAATCTTGATGTTGTCAAAGCTGATGTGCTTGAATTCATAGAAGGAACGGATCAAGTATTTGACGGAATTTTTTGTGCTCATTTGGTCGAACATTTTGATATGAGACAAACAAGTATGCTTATCGAACAATGCTGGTCTCACTTAGACGAGAACGGTATTCTACTAATTGCTACACCGAATCCAGCTTGCTTACAAACTCATCTTACTGATTTTTGGAGGGATCCTTCTCACATTCGGATGTACACAAAAGACCTTCTTGCTTTTACGATCTCTAATAATGGCTTTAATTGCATAGATGCAGGTGAAAATACATATAATATTTCAGCAGCTAATTTTAAACTGCCCTCTTCGGTTAGCGATATTTTTGAAAATGATAGTTTTAATCAAGTTTTTCTTGAAGCACAAAGCAACACATATAATTTAGAGACGCCAGATTTGAGAGCCGTTGAGCCAAGGAGCAAGATATTTTCTCCAATAAAATACATTAAATACAGATTAATGCACTACATTGAATCTTGTTTATCGGTTTTCGCTGGCATAAGCTCGGCTGAGATAAACCGCTTGAATAATAATTTACAGAACCAATTTATGTATATTCGAGGTCAAATTGAGGAATTGAAGCGACTGGAGGAAGAGGAGCTAAAAGCCCTTAGTTGTCTTTCTCCTTATCCTGAAATCTATGTAGTAGGAAGTAAGGTTGTGAAGTAGCTAAAGAAAGGATGTTGGCATTTGGGCGGTTTTTTGAATTATCCGACTGTTTCAATAGTCATAGTAAATTTCAATGGTGAGGGACATCTTTTAACTTGCCTGAATTCTCTTGTTCAATTAGATTACCCAACGGACAGGTTAGAAATAATAGTAGTTGATAATGCTTCACAAGATGACTCAGTTCAGCTTATCAAGGACAAGTATCCGGCTGTAAAAATTATCGAGAACGAGAGGAATATGGGTTTTGCCCAAGGTGTTAACCAAGGTGCCAGAGCTTCAACAGCTGAATACCTGGCTTTATTAAACAATGATATGAAAGTCCATGCAGATTGGTTGGAAGAGTTGATTAAGGTGGCATGCAGTGATAGACAAATAGTCTGCTTGGGCTCAAAAGTCCTTGATTGGAATGGTGAGAAGGTTGATTTTATTGGTAGCATGATGAATTTTGAGGGCCGTGGTTTTCAAATTGATTTTGGGAAGCAAGCTAAGTCTGAAAAAGATCTTGAGCCGAGGCCAATGTTGTTCGTTAACGGTGGTGCAATGCTTGTTAATCGGGAAATATTTAATCGGCTTGGTGGTTTTGATGAAGACTTTTTCGCTTATTATGAAGATGTTGATTTTGGTTGGAGAGTTTGGGTTTGTGGTTATGAAGTTTATTATGTACCAAAGTCTGTTGTTAATCACCAGCATCATGGAACTTCAGGTAAGATAGGAAACGAAAAACTAAGGCTTCTTTACGAGCGGAATGCTTTATACTCAATTTTTAAAAACTATAGTTGGGAAAATTTACAAAGGGCTTTTCCTGCAGCTCTCTTACTTCTCATTAAGCGAGTTACACTTTCTTTGGATATAAACAAAGAAGATTATAAGATTGCTGTTGGTACTGATGAGAATGGCCATTCTGAAGAAATATCAAAAGAGTCAGTGAGTCACTTACTAGCCATAGATGACTTTATTGAGAATTTACCTAAACTATGGAAGAAACGCGAGGATGTTCAGGCTAAACGTGGAAGAAGTGACGCATTGATCTTTCGTTTGTTTAAAGGGGAGTTTCTGTCTATTCTTTCTGAGCGGGAATATCAGGAAGCACAGATGGAGGTGCAGAAATACTTTGGAATCTATGAGATGTTTCAGCAAGCAAGTCGCGTAAAGGTTCTTATAATTTCACATGAGGTTGTAAGTGAGAAAATGGCGGGTCCAGCTATACGTGCCTGGGAATTTGCACGAGTGCTAAGCAAGGATAATGATGTTACACTAGCCGTTCCCAACAAGAATTCTTTAAAGAGCTCTTCTTTTGCAGTGGAGACATACAATTCACCAAGCAAATTGAAAAAGCTTGCAGCAAAAGCGGATGTGATTATATGCCAGGGAATGATATTAGCACTCAATTCTTATTTAGCAAGGATGAACAAACCCATCGTTGTTGATATTTATGATCCATTTATTCTCTCTCTGCTAGAGCAACATAAGGAGAGTGAACTTAAAGAGAGAGAGATAGAGTATAAATCAAGTCTCGATGCTTTATTATACCAGCTTTCAAATGGAGATTTTTTTATTTGTGCAAGCGAGAAACAACGTGATTTTTGGATTGGCCTATTGGCAGCTACTGGAAGAATTAATCCTCAAACCTATGATTCTGACGAGACATTTCGAAGTCTTATTGGTATAGTGCCGTTCGGTATTCCTTCAAACAAACCGAAGTCTACACGGGAAGTTGTGAAGGGAGTCTTTCCGGGAATAAAAAAGACAGATAAAGTTGTACTCTGGGGTGGTGGGATTTATAATTGGCTTGATCCTCTAACACCTATTAGGGCAATTAAAAAGATAAGTGAAAGTCGTTTAGATATCAAGCTGGTCTTTATGGGATTGAAACACCCAAATCCGTGTGTCCCGGAAATGGAAATGGCTAATAAGGCTGTTGCTTTGGCTGAGGAACTGGATTTAATTGATAAATATGTGTTTTTCAATTTTGGATGGGTTGCATATGAGGACCGTCAAAATTATCTTCTTGAAGCTGATATTGGATTAAGCACTCACTTTGAACATATTGAGACTCGTTTCTCCTATCGTACCAGGGTGCTAGATTGCATTTGGGCATCCCTTCCAATTATCTGCACGGAAGGAGATGCAATAAGTCAGCTTGTGTCTAATGAAAAACTGGGAATCACTGTACCCGCTGACGATTCTAAAAAATTAGAGAAAGCTATTTTGGATTTAATTGACCAGCCTAATCTATACGATAAGTGTTGTAAGAATATCGAAAAAGCGGCGGTTGACCATGAATGGAAAAACGTTCTTGAACCGCTGATAGATTTTTGCAGAAATCCCTATTTTACTACTGATAAAATCAGTCAAAATAACCCGTCCTTTTCAGAATCATCAATTGGTAAAAGCTACTACTTAAGCCGGGCTAAACAAATATATAGTAACTATGGTTTAATTGAGACGATCAAGAGGAGTTCGGGTTTTGTGAAAAGGCGATTGAAGAAATAGCATGGGTGGGGTGAGTTATGAAGGACAAAACTATAACTGTAATTCCAACTTACAATGAAAAGGAAAACATTGGGAAATTAATTGCCGATATTAGAGGACTTCCAGGTGACATAAGTGTGTTGATTGTTGATGACGGATCTCCAGACGGTACAGGAGAGATTGTAGATAGACTAGCTGCAAAAGATACGAAAGTGTGCATTATTCATAGATCTGGCAAGCTTGGATTGGGAACCGCTTATATTGAGGGTTTTAAATATGCCTTCAAACACAAGTTTGATAATATTCTAACTATGGACGCTGATTTTTCACACAATCCCAAATATATCCCCTCTTTGCTTGAAAAAATAAAGGATTTTGATCTTGTGGTGGGCTCAAGATACATACAGGGTGGCGATATAGAGAATTGGGGAGCAGTTAGACGCTTTACGAGTTGGGGAGCTAATCTATTTACGAGAACAATGTTGTACTTAAAGACAAAAGATAATACAGGGGCATTCAGATGCTATCACAGGGAAGTTTTAGAGAGCATTCAGCTAGATACAATTTTCTCGACTGGCTACTCTTTTTTGATAGAGCTGATGTGTAGATGCCAAAGGATGAATTATACTGTGTGTGAAGTGCCCTATATCTTTGTTGATAGAGAGCTAGGTCGCTCAAAAATCTCTAAAAAAGAAATAATGAAGGCTTTTTATACTGTTTTTCGATTAAAGTGGCCTAATTTACCATGGTCCAAGCTGATAAATGCATATCACGGAATTCTGGGTAATAGACTAAATGCTACGGAGAGCAGTGATGAAAATTAAGGATATCATTGTAAAAGTCCTTCCACCCTCAGAACGCGAGAATCCAGTATTTAGACTAAATATTCTTAAACTGGTACTAATAGGGTTACTGATACGCTTTATATTTATGCCCTTTTTTCTTCATGCAGACATTTTAACTATTAACTCGGGCGTGCATTTTTTAAATTACCATGGTGTTGTCAATATATATGAGTATTTGCATAGAGTAGGAGACCCTTTTGCGAAATATACGTCAGTCGCTCGCTACTACTGGACATATCCGCCTCTTCCTTACTTCTTGTTGGGTGCTTTTCAATTTTTCTTGAGGCCGTTTACTACAGGACTCAATTCATTTTTTAATAGCCCGAGAGGTACTTATGAGTTATACATATTTCGATATCTTTTTTTTATGAAGATTCCTTATCTTGTTTTTGATCTAGGAAGTGCTTTTATCTTGCTAAGGTTATTTAAAGATCGTAGTAAGTCAATGCTTGCTTTTAAGTTTTGGCTGTTTAATCCTATTGTGATATTTACTAGTTACATATTTGGGCAATTTGATGTTATTCCCACTTTTTTTCTAATTGTTGCTTTATATTATGCTTCTCGCAAGCGTCCCTATCCATCGGCTCTTGCTCTTGGTATAGGGACTTGTTTAAAAAATTTTCCATTGTTTTTATTGCCATTTTTGGCTGTCATTTATGGAAAGAAGATGATAGACAAGGTTAAAATATTTTTTATTGGCATCCTTCCTTATGGCCTAAGCATTCTCCCTTTTCTTCAAGGGAAGGGCTATCGGCAAGCAGCTCTTCTAAATGAACAGAATAAGCGATTTATTCAGGCACAGCTGGGAATCGGGGGAGGAGAATTTTTAATTTTGTTTATATTATTTTATCTGTTTATTTTTCTACATTGCTATTATAACTGTGATAAGAGTGAGAACTTTGACTCCTTTTGGAAATATGATACAAGTGTTTTTTTAATACTGTTTCCACTTACCTTGTTTCATCCTCAATGGCTAATATGGATTATCCCATTGTTAGCTATTCACTATACGTATGATAAACGAGCTCTGTTAGCTCATGTTCTACTGTTGTTGTTTTTCTTACCGACTCTTACCTATTTTCCCGCTATACCAAAATTACTTTTTGAACCGATTTATCCTACATTCTTTGGATCATTACCTGAGCTTTCTGTTATTATTGCAAAGTTTGTTCCACCGGAAATATTTAGAAACATTTTTAGGAGTGCATTTGCCGGCACTTGCTTGTGGCTGGTAGTAGATTTAATTACCAGTATTCAACGGAGGAGGATTGAAAGAGTTTTAGCTTAGGTGAGGAAGATAAAATGATAGATTTCATACAGGTTTTTCTTAATAGGGTCACAAAAGATCTTGGTTTTCTTATTTTTTATATCTCCTTATTGTTGTGCACAATTGCTCTTGTAATAGTGGTGACTCGTAAAGAGAAAAAACTTAAAAAGGAAATGGATGACAAATCAGGGGTATAAAAACCAATTCTGGTCTGTAATTCTCTTATTTATTAATTAAATACCTGCCGCTTGATTTAAATATCTTCATAAATATTAAAAAAGCAGTGTCCTGTTCACTCTCAGCTCCTTGCTTCTATAATTTATTCATGTCATTTTGTGTAAAAACTAACAAATATGGTTTATAACATAAATGACCTTAAGCGAAAATAAGTCTTGCATTTCCAATTGTGTTTTGAAGTTTAAATTAAGTTTCATTGCAGTGACTGGTTAATGCTATTCGTGGTTTCCCAAATCTGCAAACAACTATTATAGTCCAACATTCTTATTTACGGTTGCAGTAATGGTCGTGTATTTTGAAGTTTACAAAGGGTGGCATTAAAACTAGAATATATACCGCATATGAGGCGTGAAAAATTGTATTGGTCATATTTGAATAAGAGGTATTATGTGTTTGAAGGGGAACTTTGATATTGGTCTTGCGGATGAATAGAGCGCAGACCTCTTTTTGATAATATAAAAATAAATACTTAGTTTTTTAAATTTTTTAGGGAAAGCGTATGACTGATAATGAGCTTAGACCAGTTTTTAATTACTGTAAGCAGGAAGAGCAAGAAAAGATCGTAAAAGTACTAACTTGGAGTTTTTCTCGACTGGCGGAATTTAGAATGAAAGGTTCAGAGACTATTTCCATGTTCGGTAATCTCTGGCAACAATTAATTTCTAAGATGAGCTCCAATAAAAAAGTAGGATTGTTGATAGTATTAATTCTTCTGCTGAATATTTTAAAGGGATTACTTTTTGCGACAATTGTACCGATATGGGAAGCTCCTGATGAACCATACTACTTTGCGTATACAAAAGTCTTGGTTGAGGAAAGAAGGATACCCAATAAAACAGAACCTCTACCTGTCGAGCTGCAGAATGTACTCTGGACAAAAGCAGAACTGAAAATCCTTGATAAAGGTGTAAACACAATGCGTGCCGCAGGTCATCCTCCACTCTATCCTATAATTTCAACCATACCATATCTTTTATCCAAGCCCCTTGGTAATAATTATCAGGTATTTGCGATT
>Ga0209163_1003692_pt1 | contig 10897 bp, 6 predicted proteins | sample MTBAKSrepl2MetaG_FD_187457 | JGI IMG/M metagenome (GOLD analysis project Ga0209163, IMG submission 187457) | Enrichment culture microbial communities om Arthur Kill intertidal strait, New Jersey, USA, that are MTBE-degrading - MTBE-AKS2 (Arthur... | ecosystem: Environmental > Aquatic > Marine >...
AGAAGGTGTACTTCCAGGACGGGCACGAGTACCCGTTCCATTACCAGTTCGCGGTCCAGCATCTGGAACCCTTCGCCGGCATGACGACCGATCAGTTCGATCGTGCGACCCTGTACCGCGAGGGGCGCAAGGCGATCCTTGGCGCCGTGCTTGTTCCGGCGTCGTGGTTTCTGCCGGTTCAGCCGCCGGAGTATGGAGTCCAGCTCGTCGGGCGAGACCCGTTCACCCGCGAGGAGATCGTCGAGATCTTCGACCTGATTGCGCAGGCCATCGAGACCGAGGATCCGTATCGGGCTTTCTACTTCCCCACGTACGAACAACGGGCCGTCGCTGAGGCCGACCGAGCATGGCTCGAAGAGCACGGCATCCTCATCGGCTCGCCCGACCGCTGGGCGGACGGCAACACGGTCTACTCCTCCGGCTGGGCACTCGGCACGCTGAAGTTCGTCGAGGGCGGCGCCATCCGGGATGCATACCTGAGCGGTTCACTCGGTCCCGGCGACATCCTGCTGACCGACGGCGTTCCTGCGGAGACGCCATTCCTGGCGGGCATCATCGCGCTGTCGCCGTCAACGCCGAATTCGCACGTCGCGATTCTCGCCAAGACCTCGGGGGTTCCTTTCGTGCACGCGATCGGTGAAGACGCCGGCCGGGCCCAGGAATTGGTTGGGCGTCGGATCTGCCTGCGCGCCTACGACCTCTACGGCTGGACCACCGTGGACTTCATCGACACGGAAGATGTTCTCGACGAGTCGACCGTGCAGGAGATCCTCGCACTGAAAGAGCCGTCGAGGCTGGACATCTCGCCTCTGACACCGTTCGGATCCTATGGCGCCAATGTGGACGGGCTCGTGCCTGCCGATATCCGCTACGTCGGCGGGAAAGCGGCCAACTTCGGCATGTTGCGAAGAGCCATCCCCGAGAATTCCCCCGTCGCGCTGGCCGTTCCGTTCGATCTGTGGAACGATTTCCTCGCGCAGAAGCTGGCGGACGGACGCACGCTCTGTGAAGACATCGCGGCGCGTCTCTCGATCTTCTCCTATCCGCCCGCGGATATGGCGGCGTTGTCGGACGCGCTGGTAGAGATTCGCGACCTGATTGAAGACGACAAGACGGTCGGTTTCAGCGACGCGCAGAGGCAAGCGATTCTCTCGATCTTGCTGGACCCGCAGTATGGCTTCGATCCGTCGCGGCATCTGCGTTTCCGCAGCTCGACCAACGTCGAGGACGGACGCGAGTTCACCGGCGCCGGTCTGTACGAGAGCTACAGCGGCTGCTTGGCCGACGACCTCGATGATGGTAGCAACGGTCCCTGCCGTTGCGATCCGGACCGCGCGAAGGAACGGGGCGTCTTCACCGCGATTCGCAAGGTCTTCGCCAGCTTCTACAATGAGAACGCCTACCTCGAACGGCTGCGTCACGGGGTCGACGAAGCCCAGGTCGGCATGGCGCTACTCGTCCACCACTCGTTTCCCGATGAGTTCGAGCTGGCCAACGGTGTGGCCGTGCTCCGTCGAGAGTACGAATGGAGTTGGGACCTCTCGCTCGTCACGCAGGCCGGCGCGGTTTCCGTTACCAATCCCACGGATGGCAGCGTCCCGGAGGAGGTCAGCGCGTCGGTCTATGAATTCGGCAGTTACGTGCAGCGCATCCGCCAGTCGAATCTCGTCCAACTTGGCGCGACGGTGATGACCTGGGAGGACGACTACAAGGCCCTGGCCGGTCTGCTCGTCAAGGTGGGCCAGGAGTTCGCCACGACCACCGGCAGGAGCCAATTCGTCTTGGAGATGGAGTACAAGAAGTTCGCCTCCGACGGCGGGAATGTGACGCTGATTGTCAAGCAGGTCCGCGAGGTCCCGCAGCCGGATCAGACGCCTTCCGTGACTCCCTTCCTCCTCAAGCAGCCCGCGCAATACTGCGTGTATCAGGGCGAGTTCGGCAATGTCTTCGCCAACCACCGCCTCAAATCGCGCTGGCAGCTCGAAACGAGGAATCTCTGGCTTACCCCCGAAAACCTCGCCGCCGGCCTCTACGGCCCGGCGTTTCTCGAATACCTGGGCGACGGCATCCTGCGCACGCTGGCGGGTCCGCTCGCCGAGTGGCCCTGCGCCTCGCACGAGTACCTGCCCGCCTCTGCCCAGACGACGGGCACGACCGTCGACATCTGGCGCATCGATAACCTCCAGAGCCCGCGCACCTATCGTCTGCACACGGAAAACATCCCTGCGCTGGTTTCGACGGCCGAGAGCCCTATCGTGACGCTGCCGGATTTCGGTCACCTGACGCTGGAAGTCAAGTACGAGCAACCCGTCCTGCAGTGGGACTGGGAAGGGCCCGTCATGACCACACGGGATCAGGTCCGCTTGTCCCCATGCTTCGAACCCTCGTCGGAGGATGTGCTTCAGAACCGAAAGTTCGAGGGGCCGAACGATGTGTCTATCGAGGCCACGTTCTACTGGCCGCCTTCTCCCAAGGGCCCGACGGCCGGCTACACCGCGCCGCTGGCCCGCTGGGTCCAAACGCGGATCGCAGGCTATACGAGCGAACCGATCGTACTGAAGGACTACTACTCGCAGACGTACCGGCCGGAGCATCACAACTTCAGTGAGCACTTCGTGTTCGAGCCGCAACTCGAACCAGGTCTTTGGCCCGCGCTTCTGGCGGAGCTGCGCGAGAAGGACATCCGCCTGATCCACGTGCGCTTCGGCATGGCGGGGCCGGAGATCGCAACCTACGGCTACGAGGAAGGACCTTGATAGAATCACGTCTGCGGTCGAACGGCGCGTGGTACGCACCATCTTCGTCCGATCAGAATCTCACTCGAAGTTGCGACGGCTCGGTCAACGTGATGGAGAGCAATCGCTGCCGGGCATTGAAATGGGTGATGCCTTGACGCGTTGCGCCGGAGGCACGGACGGTCACTGCGGGAGCTTTCTCGACGCCTGCGAGCAGGAGGTAGAACACCTTGTCGCCCCAGCCGTCCACGGAGAACGTGACGCAATCGTCCGATTCCTTGAGATCGCGGATGGCACACGGCGCATGGAGGAACCAACCGGTCTTTGCCAGTCTTCTCACGTCGCACAGGGCGCCTCTGTCGAACAGTTCGGGGATGTGAGCCTGGACCGTGCCGGGGTTGATGGCCGGACCGTCGCTCAACTGCTCGCGCAGGTGGAAGAAATCCGGCAGGAGACCCTGGCGTCTTTCGTCACTGGTCGGCCAGGTCATTTGTAGGCCGGCGGCGGTGATGCCCTTGGCGATCTTCGCCCAGGGACCTTCTTTGTCATACTGGCTCAGCAGGTGCAGCGCCGAGCCATAGACCAGACCGCACCATTGGACCGGTCGGCCGAACCAGCTCGGAGCCTTCCAGTTTGTGGCGCCGAGCACCGCGATGGTCGCATAGGGTCCAACCTCGCCCTCGGTTGGGTTGGCGAGGTATATGAACGGTACTCCGGTCCAGGCCCAGTAACGGGCTTGCTCCAGATACTCCGGTTTCCGCGCGATCATGTAGCCCAGTGTGTAGGCTTTGACCATGTAAGCCGAAGCGAGAATATCCGGCGTGTGCAGCGGGACCTCCCAGACCTGCGCCCCGCGTGGGACCGAGTTGACGTAGAGTGCGGTCTGTTTGTCGAGCAGCGCCAAGCCCCGCGCGATCAGTTCCGGGTCGGCCGAGAGCGTCGCGGCTTCGAGGATGTGGGTCACGTCCGCGGCGGCGTGGCCGTTGGCATGGTGGGCGAAGTGGGTCCTGCCATAATCGACCTTGCCCGGCCGGTAGGGCTTGATGCCTTGTTCGTCGAATAATGCCAGGAGGCTCTCCGCGTCGGCCCTTCGTCGCTCCACGTAGGAATCGATGCCGCCGAAGACGAAGGGAGCCGTCGGGGTGCGGGTGTGCGAGACGGCGCTGAGGTACGGCTGTCCCGGCGGCAGCTTCGTCACAGCCAAGTCTCGCGCATCGGTGAGTCGCCGTGCGAGATTCGGGTCCTGCGCGTGATTCGCCAGCCAGTCCATGTACATGACGGCGTCGGCTGCCGGGCCGGCCTTGAAACTCTCGCCCCAGACCGCGTGGCGGAAGAGCCCGTCTTCATTGATCGCCGAATCGAGCCAGCCGTGAGACAGCAATTTCACGGCGGCATCGAAACCGCCGCGGACTTCAGGCACGGGGGGCAGACCTTGTATCTCCACATACTGCCGGACCACCGGAATGATGGTGTCCCCTTGCCCGCCGATGATCGTCGCGCGGGCGGTCAGCGGCTGATGGGCTTTGACTCGGAACGGCGTGTGTGCGACTAGGGCATTCTCAAAGCGCCGATCGCCGACAGCCGGAGCGGTCAGCGCCATGACGTGAGCGCCGGAGTTGTAGATGCGGTCGCGTGAATCGAAGACCGCCGCTGTGAGGTCCGACGGTTCCCAGATCAGACCGATGTACCGACCGCCGTGCATCACGGCCATCAGGGGAAACGTGATCTTGACCGGATCGGGCACGCGACGAACATGCTCGGGCGTCGTGATGTCCGCCTCGCTGCTGCTGGGCTCGTCGTCGAGGTACTCCAGGCCGGCGAAGAGGCCCTGCGTCTTCCGCGGGCCGAAGGTGCCCAGGCCGGGAAAGAGCGTCAGCCAGGAGAGATAGACTACGTCACTGTCCTTGTCGGCGAGAAACGTCGTCTCCACGGAGATCGATCCAGGGCGCGGGCCCGCCTGGAAACGCCGTGTCACGGTCCACTGCCCGGTGCGGTCGTCCTTCAGGACCGCCGTCATCGTGATACTGCCATCCGCTCCTGTGCTGCGCGAGGCGCCCGCCTTGTCCAGCTCCAGCCAGTGAGCTTGATTGTCGAGGATCAAGCCGATCTGCTCGGCGTGGTAGCCTGTCGCCATCGCGACGCCGGCCACGTTGATCACGAAATCGCCCAAGTCCTGCTGATGGTGGTCGAGGCGCAGTGCGCCGGAGCGGATCGCAACCGGTTCGGCGGCGCTCCTGGGGGACTCCTTCGGCCGCCTGAACTGCGGCGGCTCCAGGGGAGCAAGGGTCTCCACGTGAATCGAAGCGACGACGATCCGGCCTTCGGTCGTGGCCGGGTCGAGGCGGAAGCGCGTGCCCGTTCCGAGCGGTTCGGCGACCAGCAGCGCGTACTCGTGCCACCGGCCGTCGTTCTGGATGGTGAATCGGACGGACTGGCCGGCCTGGAAGCTGCGGCCATAGAAGAGTTCGCCGTGCGGGTCGGCGTCCGATTTCATTCTCACGCGGATTCGCGTCAGGCCGGCGCCGGGCAGGTCCACCGCGGGTCCCTCGATCCAGGGATCGATCCCGGTGGATGTGAAGGCCAGGCCCTCGGATGTGGCGGCCAGGTCCTTCACGTACAAGTTGCCCTGCCAGCCGAGCGGGCCTTGCGCAAGATCCCACACCGCGACTCCTTTGCCCATGCCGACGGTCGAGAGTATCGTGGTCGACACAAACGCCAAAAGCCTGATCCGGTTGTGCATCGCGAATTACCTCCGATTCTCATTTGCGGAACCCGCAGAACGTACCCTGCTGCGCCCTTGGCGTAGTATAATCGGTGCCATGGGCTTGGAACAGGACATCAAGAACAGGGCTTTGGAGCTTGGCTTCGACGCGGCGGGCATCACCGACGCTTCGCCCATCGGTCGCGAGCATGTGGAGCACTTCGAAGCATGGCTTCGCTCCGGCTGTGCGGGCCCTTTGTCCTACATGCACCGCAATCTCGGAAAGCGCGTCGATCCGGGCAAGCTCATGCCCGGCGCGCGGTCGGTAATCGTCGTCGCGCTGAACTACAAGCCCCTCGCTCCGGCGATAGCGGTAGGGTGGGCTCCGCCCACCGCTTCCCTTGATGCGCCGCTCGGCAGAGTGGCCCAGTATGCCCAATACGAAGACTATCACGGCTTCATCAAGTCGCTGCTGCGCAAACTGGCTGATTTCACAACGCACGGGATGGGTCGAACGCATCGATTCAAGATCTGTGTGGACTCGGCACCCCTGGCGGAGAAAGCCCTGGCCGTCCGCGCGGGCCTGGGTTTCATCGGGAAGAACCATCTGCTCATCCACCCGCAGCTCGGGCCTCAGGTCCTTCTGGGCGAGTTGATCACGACGCTGGAGCTTCGGCCGGACGAGCCTGTCGCCGGCACCTGCGCGGAATGCGATCTATGCCTGAAAGCCTGTCCCACCGGCGCGTTGCGTTACGACGGTTTCCTCGACGCGCGCGAGTGCATCAGTTGTCTGACACAGTATCAGCCGTCCCCCAGGATCGGGACATGGCTCTTCGGCTGTGACGAGTGCCTGTTGGCATGCCCTCATCAGCAGCGGGCCCCCGCATCTGCAAATCGGCGCTTCAAGCGATACCCGGAGCGTGCGCGATTGGACATGAAGGAACTGATCGAGATGACGCCGGAGGCATTCAAGGCGAGATTCCGTGATTCCCCCATCAAGCGACTGGGCGTTGAAGGACTCCGGGGAAACGCCCAGATCTGCCTGCAGGCCTTCGGGAACCCCGCATAGCACCTGCGGCCAGGTCTTGCGCACGCGCTCCCTTTCGCCCCAGCCGGACTACAGCCACCCGGGAATCTCCTGCAGAGTAGCGTGCGCCCCTCCGTTATAGCAGCGTGGAGCGCGGACATGCGGGTGTGGACTCACGGCCCCCCTGGTCCTTTGTGAGGCTTCCCTGACGGCCATCCTGGGCGATCCCTTTTCACTCCGGTTCTCGGACTCGCTGGGCAGGATCCTGCAAAACGGCGATGTTGGACCCAGTGGCAAAGGAAGTCTCCGCCCCAGCGGCTATCTCCAAATCCACTTCTTGGTTCACGAGTGGGCCGGACGGTGGGATTGCTTTGCCATCCACCAAAGGGATGAAACTCTCTGTCTTCGACTTGGCAACAATCCCCGCATCAGGAGCCAACCACAGGTTCGGATAGTCCCCCTGTTTCGATGCTATGGTCCTGGCATGGATTCCCGGCCCACCAGGAGTATCACGCAGCGGCGCATCGGCAAGTAACTGCCCATCAGAATCTTCATACCAATGAGATTCACTCCACGAATAGAAGCCAGTGATACTCTCATGAGTGCTCGAGACAGTCACGAAGGTCCGGGTGGGTCGCACTAGCTTACTGGACGCGGTCGTCGGAATGGAGTACGAAACGGTGTCAAACCACTCATACAAATCATGTCCGATGGAGGCGGTCGCGCCAACTCCATCGGCCAGGATGTACGCCACTACGACTTCGTAGGCGTGCTCATCTTCGTGCCACATGGTGGCCGTTTCAACCACTTCGTAACTACGCCCGGAGTCCTTGACCTGCAGGCGGATATCGTTGTTTCCTTCGTGCAACCTGTTCTGGTCGAGGATAAAGGAGAATCCTCCCGCTACATGGGAGGCCGACCCTATTATGCCGTTGTCCAGGAGAAACACCACTTCATCCACTTGGCCGTCTCCTCTTCTTTCTACAGCACAGTGGAGCACCGTCTTTTCCGGATCACGTGCATCTACTTCTGTGATGTGTATGACATCAGCCTTCTGAGCGGATGCACTGGAACCATCCGGTATGGGCGGCTTGATTGGCACCGATCCTTCGCTGCAATCACAGGGGCGCAGGGACCCATTTGCCCCGTTCTCGCCTCGTGGCCGCCCATATCCTCCAAAACCACCCGATCCGGGGATGCCATTTCTGAGCAGACACAAGCCGAGCCCTGAACAGCAGTCGGGGCCACTGGCGTCTCCTCCTTTTCCGCCGTTACCGCCAACGTCACCTTTTCCCCCGTGGCCGCCGCTGCCGCCGCTGCCGCCATTGCCGCCGGCCCCGCCGTCGCCTCCCACATCCCGTCCGAGGCCCCCCTGTCCGCCCTGCCCTCCCGCACCTGCTGCTCCATCATTCCAAGAGAAGACAGCCAGCGCGCCGGAATCAAGAAACCACATTGGATACGGCTCTGCATCGACGCACATTCCTGGTTCGACACCCAGACTGTGCAAGACGGAATCCATGCCCTTGATGCTACCGGCCTGGCCTCCCAATCCACCATCCGCTCCCGCGCCGCCCTTGCCGCCTTTGCTCTCTCCGTAGCCACCATTTCCACCTGCGCCTCCGTCACCCCCCACCAGGCGTATAAAAAGCTGGGGATATCTTATTTGCGCCCCGTCAAAGTCGATGGTGCCCCCCGGCCCTCCGTCACCTCCTTGGCCCCCTCGCCCGCCATCGTCGCCCAAGCCTCCATTGGCCCCATTGCCGCCCACAAGCGCCACCAGACCATCGAGACTGACGAAATCCGCTTCTGCCCACACCGCGCCGCCCTGACCGCCATCTCCTCCTCGCCCGCCCCCCACCAACGCACTCTGACCACCATCCCCCCCATTCGCGACAAGACCACGGAAGATCACGGAATCTGCGTCGACGGCAAGTGCCCCACCCCGACCGCCATTTCCGCCATTTGCGGCGTTGGGAACTGTCCAGGAAACACCTCCGCCATTGCCTCCTTCGCCACAGAACGATACACCCGCTTGCCACGCAGAGCTGTCGGAGTCCACCCGGATGCCGACGCTTCCCCCGTCCCCTCCATCACCACCCTTCGCGTCTTCCAACACTGAGTATCCTCCATTTCCGCCGGAAACGTCAACCAACGCCTCAAGATGGCCATCCAGTACAAAGAGTTGAACAAAGCCGCCGTCCCCACCCTGTCCTCCATCAACGCCGCTGCCTCCTTTCAGGTAGACGGATGCGTCCAGCTTGCCGACGGTGCCCGTGCAAACGACAACTCGTCCTGCGGCCATGGGCGTGTTGCTGTCTGGTGCGGACATCTCCAAGCATACAAGGTGCGTGAAATCTATACTGTGGAGCGAGTCCCCCGCATAGATTGTCACATTCGGCGTGCCAGAGGAGTAGTCGCCTGCCACGCGTGCCCTGAACGTACTCTGGCAATAGATTGTCACATCGCCCTGGATTGTGATTCCGACGACGTTGTCACGTCCACCCACCTGATGGAAGAAGTACGTTCCAGATTCAAGATAGCGAGGCTCACATACATCGCCATCTCGTCCATCGCCAGCATGGAGTTCAATCCCTACGTGAACCTCCAGCGAACCAGCGTGACCTCCTTTCACCGCTTCGCCCCCCTCGTCGACCGCGTTTGAACCGTTCACAGAGCCCGACACCGTCAGGACAGCCGCCAGAGCCTGCGGATCCTCGTCGTCCGGCCACGCACAGGCGCCACCAGAGCACCACAGGCAAGAGATTGTGCAAGCCACCAAGAAAGTGCGATAGTGATACCTCGGCGGTTCCATGGCTCCTTCTCCGTTGGCACTAGGCCAGAATGCGGCACACACCGGGGACAGTCGCCCGCGCGTGAATGCCGTTGATGGGGCCCCGTCCGAGATCAACAGCCTGACAAGATCGCCTCTGACAGCTCATCGGGCACTGTGGGGCCTTCCCATAGATCATCGCCCTTTGGTGATTGTGTGTCAAGAAGCCAGGCGTTGTGTCGGGTCGTCTCTCTCGACGGTGCAGGGGGCAGGCGCGGAGACAGAGCAAATGGGCTCGGGGCAGACAAGGGGCGTAGTCCGACCGTCAACCTCTGGGGCACGCACTACGGGGCCAGGAAGATGTCCAGGTCGGTCGAAGGGAACTCGCAGCCGCGGATTTCGGTGCCGCAGGACATGCCGCGAAGGATGTAGATGTCGTCGTCGGAAATGCTGGTATGTCTGACCCTTGTGAATTCGACCGAGCCGTCGGACAGCAAGGCGTTCTGGCCGCGATAGCGGTGATTGCGGCTGTTGGAGGTCATCATCCTTTCGCACAACTGGAGCTTGAGCAACTCGGAAAGATCGGACGGCAGCCCCTCGGAGAGCGGATTGCGGTCCGCCAGCAGGACACGCTTCTTCGTCAGATCACGGTCGTTGGAGGTCGGGCAAGGGATGACAATGCTGAACTGAATGTAGGCCCGACTGGGGAAGTCGCTGAAGCGTGCGACTTCGAAACCGTCGAAGCTGAGCCTGCGTCCATCCGGCCGGCCGGGACAGAGGAACTGGCTGGGGTCCACGTACCCATACCGGACGAGCGGCCAGATCTGGCGCGTGTTGGAGTGGTTCTCCTGACCCTGATATCCTACTTTCCACCAGGGTGAGCCGGGGGTCATGGCCACCGCAGGAAGCAGGCCGTCATGATCCGCGACGTAGCCCCGCAGCCCGCCGTAGATGTTGCCCATTTGCGAGCCGCACTGTGACTGCCAGTACCGACCTCGCATATGGCTGATGCTCGGAAAGAGGATTCCCACAAACAGGATGACCGCCGCGGCCGCCGCAGCTACCTCGCTCCAGTTACGCCACAACGGGATGCGGAGGGTGTACTTGCCCGATTGCTCCGCGGATAGCAATTCCTCCAGCCGGCCGCGTCCCGCTCCCGCGGGCGCCATCTCTTGCAGACGGGAGAAAAGCCGGTCCGTCAGTTCGTCGGGACATGGCTCCAATTCCACGGTGTCCAGGGGAGCGAGCGCAAGCTGCATGGATTGATACAACTCGACGGCGTCCTCGTTCGAGGCAATCAATGCCTCGGCCTCGGTGGTCTCCGACTCTGATGTCAAGCCCAAAGAGTAATCAAACAACAGTTGCCTATGACGGTCACTTAGCGTCGTCATTTGACCTCTTTACTCCCAATTGCGGCCTTCCAGTCTTTTGCGAAGCGTGCCACGGCAGTGTGCAACCTGCTTTTGACGGTCCCGATGGGTATACTGAGAATGTCGGCCATTTGTTTGTAGGAAAACCGGTTGAAATAGGCCAGGACGAGGATCTCGCGGAGGTTCTCCGGCATATTCGCTATAACCTCGCTGACCCTCGTAGCTGTTTCGGTCCGCTCCACTTCGTCGTAAGGCACGGCGGTGTCGGAACTTAAGGCGTTGAGCATCTCGTCG
>Ga0209163_1003697_pt1 | contig 10889 bp, 10 predicted proteins | sample MTBAKSrepl2MetaG_FD_187457 | JGI IMG/M metagenome (GOLD analysis project Ga0209163, IMG submission 187457) | Enrichment culture microbial communities om Arthur Kill intertidal strait, New Jersey, USA, that are MTBE-degrading - MTBE-AKS2 (Arthur... | ecosystem: Environmental > Aquatic > Marine >...
GTACGGAAGCTTATGTTGCGCTGACAAAAACCGGTACTGTATTTCAATATTACGGAGCCGTAGAAGGCTGTATCGAAGCTTCACGAAGCGGCCTCAGCCCGGTGGTGGTCTGCGTCGCCGGCGAAACGTCCGGACTGATAACGCGGCTGGATGACGCCGGCATCGATTACCGGATAACCGATATATCCGGCAATCAAGACTGATTGCCGGCATATTACTCCTTTACTTGAAAACCAGTCACGTTCTCCCGTTGAAAATATTCCCGGGTTTTGACCTGTAACCTGTTGCTATATGCAATATTACTCTTTATAATGAAAATACTTAGGTAATACCTAAATATTATACCCGGCCTTAATAAAACTATGGAGTATCAAATTGACGCTTGAAGAAACAAAAAGTGCGCTGGTAGACCGGATTCTTGAGGCATCGAGTGAAATATTCAAACTTGTCAAACCCCGTATACCCCTCGAGCATCTTTCTTCGGATATTACCGTTGCCCAGCTGCGGCTGTTGATATTGCTTTATTGTGACGGGCCTGCCACGATGGGAACGGTTGCCTCCCAGTTGAGCATCGCTATGCCGTCAGCGACCGGTATAATGGACAACCTGGTCAAAAAAGGGCTGGCAGAACGGGGTACGGATTTCGATGACCGGCGCCGGGTCATTTGCCGTCTGGCGCCTGCCGGCAGGGAACTCATCGACCGGTTATGGTTGACGGGAGAAGAGCAGATGAAAAAACTGCTGGATGGATTAACGCAGGAAGAACTGGAAAAATCAGCCGAGATAGCCGGATTACTGCTGAAAAACATTTCCGGCAAACATAATGAACTGGAGGCGGCACATGACGATCAAAATATCTGAAATACTGGCCAGGTTTATAGAACGTCGCCCTGCATGGTTCATCTCGCTTGCCGTAATTATTTCCGTCGCCGCTGTACCGGGAATCACCCTGCTTGAAACCGAAACCGGGTTTTCCGCGCTGGTTTCTCCCCGGGCAGATATTTCCGTGGACAATTCGCGTTATGAGTCGGCTTTCGGCGGTGAGCCGTTCACCGTCCTTTTAACCGGGAAAACGGAAGAAATACTGTCGCCGCAAAACCTGGCGGTGATGGCCGAACTGGATCTCCAGGTGATGGCAGACGGAAGGTATTGCTGTGTGCAGAGCCCGCTGGCATTGCTCGAGGCGGTTACCGGTCAGGCGTACCTGCAAGACCCCCAGGCGGTCCTGGCTGCTGTTTATCCGGCGGACGGACAGCTCAATCCTGTATTACAGCCGCTTTTTCCTGATGATCAGCACGCCCTTATCATGGTAATTCCCGCCGGCAATCTGGACGATTCCCGGGCCCTGGAAGCGGCGCAATATATTGCAGAATTTTTCCGGTCCAATCCGCTCGCAGACGCTTCAGCCACCGTAGTATCGGATGCCGGGCTTATCAATGCAATTACCGTGAGTATCGGGCGCAATATCGCTATATTGCTGGGCCTTTCGCTGGCAGTCATGATCGTAGTGCTCCTGCTTTTTTTCCGGGTTCGCTGGCGTCTTCTGTCCCTCGCCATGGTGGGTATAAGCGCTCTTTGGACCTTCGGTATAATGGGGTATGCGTCCATTCCGATGAGTATGGCAACCATGGCGGTACTGCCTATACTTATCGGGCTCGGTATCGATTTTTCAATCCAGTTTCATAACCGGTACCAGGAAGAAATTACCCGTTGCGGCAGTGTAAGCCAGGCTATTATCGTTTCCATATCGCGCATGTTTCCGGTGGTTGGCGTTGCGCTGCTGGCTACAATCGCAGGGTTCATTACACTTTACATTTCCGAAGTCCCCATGATACGCGATTTCGGTATTATGCTGGCGGTTGGAATTATCATCAGCTACCTGGTGGGCCTGTTTTTACTCCATAGCATTGTATTTCTGGCTGACAGGAACACCCCGGTCGAACGTCTGAAGATAAAATCACAGGCAGCCAGCGGGCGTATCGAAAAGTTTCTGGAACGGTTGGCAACGCTGGCGGTTCAGCATACCGGCTGGGTTACGTTGATAGCGCTGGTATTTGCTGTAGCCGGCGGCATAGCGGACAGCCACTTGGCTACCAATACCGATTACGAAGAGCTGATGCCCCAGGATGAACCGGCGCTGGTTGAACTCCGGCACTTGAGGCAAATTACCGGCAGCGGGGGGCAGTTACGCTTTCTGATAGAATCCGCCGATGTTGCTTCCCCGGAAGTACTGGCCTGGATGGCCGGCTGGGAAGAGCAGGCCTTGGACCGGTTCGATGAAATAATCTCTTCCAACTCCCCGGCCAGCCTGGTTACACAGGCGGCGGGCGGCATGATACCTTCGAAACCCCAGATCGATGCCATACTGGACGGCACGCCGGATTTGTTCCGTTCCAGGGTTATCACACATGAAGGAACCATGGCCAGCGTGGAATTCAATATCAGCTACGTTTCGCTGGAACAGGTCCATGACCTGATACGTGACCTGGTAGATATGTCTTCGGCACCGCAAGGGGTACAGGTATCTTCGGTCGGCACCATGGCCCTGGGGGCTAGAACCATAGATGCTGTTACAGGTTCGCGCATGCTGCTTAATGTACTGTGCCTGGGCGCGGTACTGCTCATCATCCTCGTTGCTTACAGGCGCCCGGTTGCTGCTTTTCTTACCGTAATTCCGGTGGGAGCAGTAATCGCCTGGTCGTCCCTTGACATGTTTTTAATCGGAATTCCCTTGAACCCGCTGACCGCCATACTGGGTGTTTTGATTATCGGAATAGGAACTGAATTTATGGTGGTCATAAACGGGCGCTACCAGGAGGAAAAGAGCCAGGGCATCGAGCCACGGGATGCCATGATAACAGCCATTGCCAAGACCGGAAGGGCAATCATGGCGACAGCCCTGACTACACTGGGTGGTTTTGGTGTACTGATCGCCTCCAGTTTCGTAATGATAAGAGATTTCGGCATCGCAACCGTGCTCGGAGTGCTGCTGTGCCTGGTGATAACCATTACCGTGATGCCCGGCCTTATGGTATGGTATGACAAAATGAGGGGGAGGCATCGATATGGCTGATCAGGTGGTACTGGGAATAGGCGCCAGCCCGCGCAAGGGAGGCAACTCGGATATCCTGTTAGGATATATTCTAAAGGGAGTGAAAAACTCCGGGGTAGCCTGTGAGGAAGTACAGTTGAGGAATTACCAGTTCTCTTCCTGTATCGGGTGTGAAAAATGCCGGGCAAAGCCGGAGTGTACCGGCCTTCAGGATGGTATGCAGCTGCTTTACCCAAAACTGGCAAAAGCCCGCGGGCTGGTGCTGGTTTCACCGACTCATAACTACAACATGACCGCATGGATGAAGGCATTCATCGACAGGTTGTACTGTCTGTATATGTTTACCGATGACCGGCCGAGACATTATTCAAGCTCCCTAGCCGGCCAGGGCCGGAAAATGGTGCTGGGAGCTGTCGGCGAACAGCCCTCATACGAGGAAGCCATTGGCTTTACTCTGGATGCCATGAGGCTGCCTTTCGAAGCGCTGGGTTACGAAACAGTCGCCCGGATTCCGGTACTGGGAATTTTCGACAAAGGCCGGATTGCGGCAGAAACTGAAATCCTGGAGAGAGCCGAGGCAGCGGGAGTACAGCTGGCAAAAGCAGTTTCCGGAACATCCGGCTAGAGTCGCGGAAACGGACCGCCATCTATTGCTATTGCTGCCGCCCCCGGTTATAATCGATTAAAAGCCTCAGGAGGTAAGGTTATGAAACAAAATATGGGGCAGGCCGACAGGGTAATCCGGGCGATACTGGGCGTGGCTGCGCTGGTTGTGGCACTGTTTTTTGTGGCCGGATGGCTGGATGTTGTCCTTTATATCTTCGGGGCGGTAATGCTGATTACGGCGGCAACCGGGGTATGCCCTCTTTATATGCTGTTTAAAATTTCCACCAGATAACCTGCCGGAAGAGCTCGAAAAAGAGGGTGGCGGCGCCACCCTCTTTTTGTCGTCCGAACCAGGCAACTTAAGGCAGCCAGGAATCGACGATGTCCTGGTTTTCATCAATCCAGGTACGGGCGGCGACCGCCGGCGCCATTCCGTCGACGGCTATCATGTACATAACTTCGCCCAGTTCGTCGGATGTCATTTTCCAGGTCTGCAGGAAAGTGGCAACCTCCGGGAAGTCTTCTCTGAAGCCGTCCCGGGCAACGATGACGATTTCCTCCAAACCTCCGAGGGTTTCATCCGGGTCTTCCAGCAGTTTGAGGTCGTAGGCGGCGAATTTCCAGTGAGGTGCCCAGCCGGTTACGACAATCCATTCTTCATCGTTGATTGCCCGGTCCAGTTCGGCCATCATGGCAGCTTCGCTGGATTCGGACAGCTCCCAGGCATCCAGTCCGTAATTGGGCATCAGTGCATTGCGTGTTGCTTCCATCAGGCCAGCACCGGGGTCTATCCCCACGATACGGCTGTCGAATTCCCCGGCATGGTCTGCCAGTTCGGCCACTGAATCGATGGTTACATAATCGGGCACCACCAAAGCCAGCACCGCACCGTCATAGAGTGTACCGATCCGGTCAACATCATTCTGGTGGGCTTCCCAGTACGACTGGTGGGTGTAGGGCAGCCAGGCGGTGGTGATGAAGTCCTGGTCTCCGGTGGCTATGGATTCCCACATGACTCCGGCTGAAACCGAACTAAGTTCAACGTTGTAGCCCATGTCGGTCAGAATTTCCTTTGCAAGAAAGGCTTCCGACTCAGCTCAGGCCCATTCCACATAGGGGATTTTTATGGTTTCTTTTTCCCCGGAACAACCGCCGAATATCCCGGCGGTCAGAACAACGGCAGCAACCACTGCCAGTGATGAGTATCGAAACTTTTTAAACATTTTTCCTCCTTTTATTTAATAGTTTTTGGGTTGCCTTTTTCAGGCTACTTTCTCCTATTAAGCACTCCTCCTTTCTCCAGTAATCTGTATGTTCGAATTCAGGAAACTTGCGATTCCATTCTGGCCTTGCGCCTCTTTTTGAAATATTCGATGATTCTGCCTGCCGGGGTCGCCCTGCCGGAGCCGATGTTGCGGCTGACCCTGTCGAGGACAATGGCAAGGATTACAATAGCAAGGCCGCTCTCAAAACCGAGGGCCAGGTCAAGCCGGTTAACCGAGCGCATTACCTCGGCGCCGAGGCCGCCGGCGCCGATCATGGATGCAATAACCACCATGGAAATGCCCAGCATGATGCACTGGTTCACGCCGGCCATAATACTCGGCAGCGAAAGAGGCAGTTCTACCTTCCTGAGCACCTGCCGGTCGCCGGCGCCGAAGGCAATGGCCATTTCTTTCATGTCCTCGGGAACCTGGGTGATACCCAGGTATGTAAGCCGCACCGGCGGCGGAACGGCAAATATAATGGTCGCAAACAGGCCCGGCACTACTCCTATACCGAACAGCATTACCGCCGGGATCAGGTAAACGAACGGCGGCATGGTCTGCATGAAATCAAGCACCGGGCGCATGGCTGCTTCAAGCTTCGAACTCCGGGTCATAAGTATGCCGGTGGGGATACCAATAACAAGGGCGATAACAACGGAAACGACTACCAGGACCAGGGTGCTTATCATCTGCGGCCAAAGGCCGATATTCCAGATCAAAGCCAGCCCGAGCAGGCCGAGCAAGGCAGTTGTTTTGCTGGTCAGAAGCCATATACCTGCAGCAAAAATGAGTATCAGCATTATCGCAGGGACCGCCAGCAAACCATCGTTCAATGCGCCGGTTATGGCATTCAGAATGTTTTTGATAATATCGAAAACGATGGACAAGTTGTCGATTATCCACCTGACGAACCATTCGATGGCATCACCAATTTCCAACTTGGGCAGACTAAAGTTCAGCAATGCCGTCACCCCCCTTTCTCTCGTCAAGGCTGTCCAGGAGTGTATTGTGGGTGATAATACCGAGGAAGCGCTGTTTTTCATCGACCACCGCCAGCGCTCTTTCCGACTTGCGAAGCTGGGGAAAAACGTCCCGCATGATGGTATCGCCCGGAATGGTGTCGGCTTCGCGGATTACGTCTTTAAAGCTGGTTTGCCGTTTTTTGGAAAGCCCCAGCAGGTCATCCCGAGTAACCAGACCGACCAGCTTGCGCCCGGGGCCGGTTACGAAAAGATAATCGGAGTCCGTTTTTTTCATACGGTGCAGGGCTACAGATACGCCTTCGGTATCACGTACCAGTTCCCGCGGCCACTTGGATATGCTGGCCGCATCCAGGATTTTGGATACATCTATACCGGTAAGGAACTTTTCCACGTAATCGTTGGCGGGTTCTGCCAGAATTTCGTCAGCGGTGCCTATCTGTTCAATAGCGCCGTCACGCATTATGGCAATACGGTCTCCCAGCCTGAGGGCCTCATCCAGGTCGTGAGTGACAAACACCACCGTTTTCTTGATCTCGCGCTGCAGGGATACCAGTTCTTCCTGCATCTCGGCCCGTATCAAGGCGTCAAGCGCTCCAAACGGTTCATCCATCAGCAGAATGTCGGAATCCATCACCAGCGCCCTGGCCAGCCCGACTCTCTGTTTCATACCGCCGGACAGCTCCTGGGGCATTTTATTTTTCCAGTCACCCAAACCAACTGTTTCCAGTGCTTCGGCGGCCCTATCTCGCCTTTCTTCACGTTCTATACCCCTGAGCTCGAGGCCGAAGGCGACGTTGTCGATAATAGTAAGGTTGGGCAGAATGGCAAAATGCTGGAAAACCATGCTGATTTTTTCGCCCCGCAGCCGGCGCAGTTCCTTTTCCGTTGCCTTTTCAACCGCTTTTCCATCGACCAGGAGCGAGCCGCTGGTAGGCATCAGCAGGCCGTTGATACAGCGAAGCAGGGTGGATTTGCCGGAACCGGAAAGGCCGATGAGCACGAATATTTCCCCTTCGGCCACTTCAAAATTGACGCGGGCTACACCCAGAGTCTGGCCGGTTTGCCTGAGAATTTCGGCACGTGTCAGTCCCTGCTCGAACAGCGACAGGGCTTTGTCTGTATTATGGCCGTATATTTTTATCAGGTTTTTGGCTTCAATTTTTGCTGTCAAGTACTTTCCCCCGAACGATATATTTAATAGAAGACGGGACTTATAATGGCCGGATAATTGAAAACTGGAAAAAATGATTGCCGCACCGGGCTGTGTTTGATAACTGGATCCGAGGTAAGCCAGGCCTACTGATGGTTCGACAGACTCAACCGGGCACAAGCAGATGCAGCGGGAATCTGCAGGAGAGCCCGCCTTCGAGAGCAGTGGTCATTGTGGAAAAATGATGCGCATTCAAATGACGGAACCCGGCACATGAATGCCTTTGGTGATATCCTCAGATGTTGTATACCATACTTGTTTACCGGTACCTGTGCGTTTAAGAGGAACCTTTCCCATACTATATTACCGGCACAGATCTGTCAAGCAAAACAACCGGCAAAAACAGCCGTAACCGTTCAGTACCAGCAGCCTTTAAAATAAATATAGTTGATATATATCATATAATAAGTTGATATTATTCAATTCAAAATATTGACAAACGATATTTATATATATAGGATAATATAACCTGAGATATTTTCATCGCTTCCCATGAGGAATTACTTGGCCGAACCTGTTTCTTGCGAACACGATATTATCCCAAGCTGCTGCCGGCTGGAAAGCATATCCGAAGTGAGTTCGGTACCGGGCAGGCGGGAATACAAACCACCCGATTTTGAATTCTGGCATGCTTTAAACTGCCTGGTGCATGGAATTCGTATAATCAGCACCGATTATACCGTTACCTTCGCAAACGATGCTTTTGCCGGCATGGCCGGCACTTCCGTACATGAAATCGTCGGCAGGAAATGCTGGGGAACCTTTGCCAGTTCATTCTGCCATACGGACGGGTGTATATTGAACCGGATTTCCAGGGGAGAATCCTCTGTCAATTACGAATCCAGGCGAACCCGCCCGAATGGCACCGGTGTTTACTGCCGCGTCTCCGCCTTCCCCCTGTATTCCCCCGAAGGCCAGCTTATCGGTATCATGGAATCCTTCCGGGATACCACCCGCCGCCGTGAACTCCAGGAACAGCTGGACGAAACCGAAGACCGTTACCGGGCCCTGGTCGAACTGGGGGCCGAAGTCGGCGAATCCATCCTCATGCTCCAGGACTCCCCCGGCCGGGAGGGCATCATCACCTTCGTAAGCGACCAGTTCTGCCTGATGTCCGGCTACTCCCGTCAGGAGATCATCGGCCGGCCGGCCTTCGATTTCCTGGCAGCCGAAGACCGGCTCTCATCGCTGGAACGCCACCGCGCCAAGATGAGCGGCCAATCCATGCCGGGCCTGTTCGAAGTCACCTTCACCAGGAAGGACGGCACCACCGTACCGGCAGAACTCACCAGTGCCGTCACCCAGTACAAGGGCAAACCCGCCAACGTCATCTATTTAAGAGACATCACTTCCCGCAAAGCCCTGGAAAAGGCCCTTTCCAGCCAGCGCGACAAGTACCAGAGCCTGTTCGAACAGGCTCCTACCGCCATCTGGGAGATGGACTATTCAGGGGTAAAGCAGTGCATCGATTCCCTGCTTGCCCGGGGCATCACCGACCTCAAGGTTTACTTCGACACCCATCCCGACCGGGCCCTCGAATGCCTCAACCTGTCACGCATCATCGCCGTCAACCGCGCCGCCCTCTCCCTGTGGGAGGCCGACTCCAGGGAAGCCATGTGTTCGGGCATTCTTTCCCTGCTCGGCACCCGTCCTACCGGCCTTGCCCGTGAACTGGATAACATCGTCGCCTTTGCCCGGGGTTCCCGGGAGGTCGTCTATGATATTGCCGACCCCACCTTCAAGGGCAACTGGAAACACCTGCATGCCCGCTATCACCTCCTGCCCGGCCATGACGACGACTGGTCCCGGGTGCTGGCCTCCTTTACCGACATAACCCTGCAGAAACAGGCCGAAACCCAGCTTAAGGAGTATCACTCCCTCCTGGAAGAGACTGTCAGCCAGAGAACCGGCGAACTTAACCGGGCCAGCCGGGCGCTGGCGCTGGAGGTCGAATGGCGCAAACAAGCCCAAAAAAAGGTCAGGAGTCTGTATAAACAGGAAAAAAGATTACGGAGTGAGCTGGAACACAAAATTCAGCAACGCATCGAGTTTACCCGGGCGCTGGTTCACGAACTCAAAACACCGCTGACACCTCTCCTTGCCAGTTGCGAAACCCTGGCCGCCCGGACTGCTGATTCTTCTCTGCGCCGGATGGCCGATACCATCCTGGCCGGAGGTTTGGCTATCAATCAGCGGATAGATGAACTCATAGATGTTGCCAAAGGTGAAATCGGCATGCTTGAAATGGAGCAGGAAAACTGCGACCTGGCAGGTATCGCCGGCGCAGTGTCGGATTTTATGCGGGCAGCTTTCGAATCCAAGCGGCAGGTCTTATCGGTGGATATACCCCCCGGGCCGATTCCTGTTTTTGTCGATGAAAAGCGCATAAGGCAGGTAATGGTCAATTTGCTGGACAACGCCTACAAATATACACCCAGGGGCGGGCGTGTAAGGCTCAAGGTATATTCAGCCGGTTCCAGCGCCGTTGTGGAAGTCAGTGACAACGGTATGGGGCTTTCCCCCCAAACTCTTGAAGAACTCTTTACTCCTTACTATGCCCCCCCTTGTAAAGCCGGGCCTTCCAATGGAATGGGCCTGGGCCTGGCGCTGTGCCGGATGCTGGTGGACCTGCACGGTGGTTCAATCTGGGCAAATAGTGATGGCCAGGGGAGCATTTTCTGCTTTTCAATCCCCTGCCGGGACAGTGCCAGTGAAAATCCTGATAATTGAAGACGATAACAAAATAGTCGATGCCGTTTCCTTTGCTTTCCGTGCAGGTTGGCCGGAGGTGGATATCGTCACCACCGACTGGGGCCAGGAAGGTGTTTCCATGGTCGAAACCGAGCACCCGGATGTTGTTATTCTTGACCTTGGCCTGCCGGATATCAACGGTCTGGACGCACTGAAACAAATTCGGGGCTTTTCCGAGGTCCCGGTACTGGTCCTTTCGGCAAACGATGAAGAAATTATTATCGTCCAGGCATTCGGGCTTGGTGCCAGCGACTATGTGTGCAAACCATTCCGGCCGATGGAGCTTATTGCCAGGGTCAGGCGCCTGGTTACCCAGTCAACCTGCAGCGGTCCGGCCTCCTCCATAGCCTGGGGGCCTTTTTTACTGGACACTGCCAAGCGGGAGCTAAAATACCGGGATATGGTTATCATCCTGCGAAGCATCGAATGCATAATACTTGCCGAACTTATCGACAGATATCCCGCTGTAGTAAGATACAGCGACCTGGCCAACGCGGTGTGGGGCGACGATTACCTCAGTGCAACCAAGTGCCTCAAGGTGCATATATACAACTTGCGCGAAAAAATCGAGGCCGATCCGGGCAACCCCCGGATAATCCTCAACAAATCGGGGACCGGCTATTACATCGCAATGCCGGAGCAGGCACCCACCGTTCCATTTAACAACAATTAACCATTATTTACTTAAATCTTCACTTTATCGCCTTCAATTTAACCGCCGGTTTAACCCCGCTATTGTATAATTTTAAACATCTATGTCTTCATAGTTATTTACCTTTATTTAAGGTATCGATATATTCCCGGTATCGACTGATTACCTATCGGGAAAACGCAATTAAGTAAAAAAGCGGCGGTTGTTTATAGCTCTGGCTTTATAAATATTTATTTCATAATGATTCACTTTATATATACATATACTGTTGCCAGTAACCAGGATTCAACCTGCGCTGCCGGGCCCTGCCGGGGGAAACCAGGGTGTCGGAGGTTACCGGACATAGCCGCCGGCTTAAATCAATCGG
>Ga0209163_1003698_pt1 | contig 10887 bp, 9 predicted proteins | sample MTBAKSrepl2MetaG_FD_187457 | JGI IMG/M metagenome (GOLD analysis project Ga0209163, IMG submission 187457) | Enrichment culture microbial communities om Arthur Kill intertidal strait, New Jersey, USA, that are MTBE-degrading - MTBE-AKS2 (Arthur... | ecosystem: Environmental > Aquatic > Marine >...
AAGGCCGAGGGCGGCAACAAGGCGGCCGGCACGCGCGTCCGCAAGCAGATGCAGACGATCAAGCAGGCGGCCCAGGTCGTCCGCAACCGCGTCCTCGAGATCCGGTCCACCGACTGAGACGGTCGGCGCGACCCTCGTGACAGACCGCCCTTCGCCCAGGCGACGCGGAGGGCGTGCGCAGCGGGAGGTCGGCTCGTCGTACTCACAGACTCCTGTCACGAGAAAATGTCAACCGTGGATCGTCTGCTCGGGGTGTTTTCGCATGCCACCTGCTTTGTTGTTTGATTTGGACCAGATCGACCTGACCGCCCCACCGTTCTTTGACCGGGAGGCCATCGAACGGGTCAATCCCCAGCGATTCGAGATGCAGCAGCTCGACGGCATCCTCTGGTACGACAAGGACAAAGGGTGCGTCCTGGGCTACAAGGACGTGACGGACCATGAGTTCTGGGTCCGCGGCCACATCCCCGGCCGGCCCCTCATGCCCGGCGTCATCCAGATCGAATCCGCCGCCCAGTTGGTGAGCTGGTTCGTCAAGCAGGTCTACCAGGAGGAAGGCTTCGTCGGTTTCGGCGGGCTCGACAAGACCAAATTCCGCGCCGCCATAGAGCCCGGCTGCCGGCTGTATCTGCTCGGCCACGTGATCGAAGCCCGCCGCGGCCGACGCTACGTCTGCGACGTCCAGGGAGTAGTCAACGGCACCCTCGCCTTCGAAGCCACGATCTCCGGCATGAAAGTGTGAGGATTGCCGATTTCAGATTGACGATTGGCGATTTGGCTGCCGCCCTGCCGACAAGAGCCAATTGAACCGGTATAAGACCGGTCGGACAGATGCCGGTAGGATCCCCATTCACAATCGCGGCTTGAGCGGACCGATCCGGATTCCGCCGCCCCGGCGGAAGTTTACCGCTTTGAGGCCACCAGCGAAACGGGTGCTCCGCACGCCTTACGCACGAACCACAAGCTCCCAAGCGAGTGCCGCGCTCGCGTCCCCAGCCCCAGGCCCGATGTAGGGGCGAATCATCATTCGCCCCTACCCCCGTCCGCCCCTGGCGGACCCATGGCGGACTTCGGCCGTGCCTTCGCCGAAGATCCTCGCATGTAAGAAGCAGCGGGCTCCCCGCATCAGGCAGCTGGGGTCCGTATCGCGCGCCGCTTTGTCCACTACAATTCAGGAATCCCCCTTGCGGCGTGCCAGATTCTCACAATCTCAATTCCCAAGCCATTCCGAGAACTCCTCCCGGACCTTGTCATGGCGGATACCCTGGCCCTCGTCCAACTCGCGGAGGCCCTTGCGCACGCCCACGATGAAGTTGATCCGTTCCTGAATATCCTCCCACGAGGCGTTCTCGGGGAGCCGCTCGATTGTCTTCAACGCGATTTCCTTGGTCGTCATCGACGCCATCTCCTACCATGCACCGCCGCCATTATACCACATCGCGCGTTGTCAGCCCTGTGAAAAGGCCTCTTGCAGGCGACTCCGACGCTTTACCCCGCCCGCACCACAAAGATGACCTTTCGCTCCCGAGTTCCGTCTTCACAATTGCGAAGGAGCGCCCCGACCCGGATTCCGCCGCCCCCGGCGGGAGTCTGCCGCTTTCTTCGTAGGGTGCGTTCTCAACGCACGCGTTCCCCCTTCACAATTGCGGAAGAACCGGACCGATCCGGATTCCGCCGCCCCGGCGGAAGTCTGCCGCTTTCAGGCCACCAGCGGAACAGGTGCTCCGCACGCCTCACGCACGAGCGTCAAGATCACAAGCGAGCGCCTCGCTCGCGCCCCAAGCGGGAGGCCCCAACGCGAAAGACTCCCCCCGCACGACCGCCTCGGCCGTGCCTTCGCCGAAGACCCCTGCTCCGGAAAAAGTACCGGACACCGTCCCATTCCCGGCTACCGGAATCTGAACGACCCGGAGCTTGTGCTGATCCTCGCCAGATCGTGCGATAGGGAGACAGCAAACGGCCATGACGACGGAATCCGACTAAATCCGACAATCTGACGGCGAAGCGAAACTGACGGCGCGGCAGGCGAAGTTTCTGCCTGTCCTGCTCGCCAGCACCACGTATACGGCCGCCTGCCGGAAAGGCCGGGTGAGCCGGGATACGCTCTATGAGTGGCGCAAAGATCCTGCCTTCAAGGCCGAACTCGACCGCCGGAGGGCGGAACTGGCCGACCAGAGGCTTGCCCTGCTCTCTCAGAGCGTGGTGAAGGCCGTAGAAACGCTGGTGGGCCTCCTGGACGCCGGGGATGGCCGCTTGAGGCGGCTGGCGGCCAAGGACATCCTCGACCAGCACGCGAAGTTCAGGGAGCTCGACGAACTCACCCGACGGATCGAGGTGGTAGAACGCCAGTTGCGGGAATGCCGGTGAAATCGTCTCGCCTGCCGGATAAATTCCTTTTCCGTAGAGCAGGTCAGGAAGGGGAAAGCGACCGGAGGGCCTTATCCTCCATGCAAGGGGGAGGAGAGTCCTCATGGCTCTATATCAGAATGGACCGGATGGGTGGACAGTGACTGAGATTCTGGGCTGGCAGAGATATCATCACCCATATGCTCGGAGTCCCTCAGAAAGACCTTGATCGGGAGCAAGATGCTTATCAGTCGATCCTGGTCGAAAACGCCACTGTGCAGTTTCAAGCTCACCGATGACGCCTTCTTGCTAGGGCAATCGGAAAAGACAATCACAAAGTGCTCGATATCACCCGCATGAATACTCTTGGTGCGGCTGTAGTACGACGGATCGAAGCGGGCGAGCGGGAGTTGGTTACCCAGACTGTCTGTGAGACTCGCGCCAGTTGGATAGGACCCACCGAGATCGGGGTGGACATCATAGCCCCATATCCGACGGTTACAGGGCCAGAGTATCTTCCCTTCATCAAGAGCTGTCACTCTGACGGAGAACTCCGTTCGACGATTTGAGGGACTGTCGTAAACTCGGATATCCGCGACCTCCACTTGGACTTCGTGATCTTTGTATGTGAGGAGATGTGCATTGATCTTCCGCCATTGCACCACATACTCCGCCTGCCGTCGCAAGTTCTCTTTCTGATATGCCAAGTATTCTTCATGGGCAGTGAGAAACGCTTGGCGTGCTTCACGTTCCTGTCTCATGTCGGCAACTATCGCCAATATCTCATTATATTTCTTCTCGATGTTTCTTCCAATCAGTCCTACTCCGAAACAGCACCCACAGGCGGCACGCGCCGCTTCCGCAGACTCATTCAGTTCGGAAATGACAGCATCCATCTGAACTGGCTGAGGCGGGAAGGTGCTTCTCCATGTATCCAAGTCAGGAGATGTCAAGCGCAGAAACACACGGACCGGAAAAGCAGCGTCGGCATTGGTGAGGAAGTCGTCGCAAATGAGGTACAGGTCTTCCTGAGAGAGACATTCAAGGCCAGATGGGGTCATCGTGCGGAGGTTGTGTCGTTCAGGATAGGCGCAACCCATCATGAAGCAGAACGACATCAGAAGAACGACGACTGTCGGCCTCAACATGGTTCTCCCCTTCCAATGCGGCGACCGCTGAAGTCATGCGGGCTGCTGTCCAAGTGCCTATCACAACCTGCTTTCAGTATAGAGCCGCAGGGGGCCGCAGGCAAGGGAAATCCTTGAAGTCCTGTCCGGTTGTGGGTATAGTTGGGGACGATGAAATCGGCTGAAGGTCCAGGTCAGAGGAATCATCAAGTCTATCCGGCCGGGGATGGTCACACCGCAAGGCTGGCCGCGCCCTTACCGAGCGACATCAACCCCCGGCTGTCTTTCTGCGCTGAAATGAGGGAGCGGAACGCATGGGCATGACGAATGAGGAATGGAGTGGATTCTTGGACAACGTCGCTATCGAGGTAGACAAATTGCTCCTCCAACCGGGGGCGTTGGATACATTCCGGCTGAAGATCCATCCGTTCAAAGAGCGGTGGGACAAACACTGTGACGAGAGCAGGCGTCACGCAGAGGTAAAGCTCCGACATTGGGAAGCGGTCAAAGGGAATGCGAAGTTGCGAATCAAGGCGGCTGGCCCTCCGAAGAAGGGATGGGAGTGGGATCACCATTATGTGGCTGATGTGGGTTTCCAGATCGGGGCCGAATACGAGATTCCACCGGAGTACGTACAGGATGTCATCGCTGCCGTAGAGCGAGAGATTGAACGCACGAAGCGTGCAATGGAGAAGTGCCCCGAAGGCTCCAGTGAATACCGGGGACTTGCGGACTATCTCCCCGTAGTTGAGGAAGACTTGGCAGACCTGCGCACCGGAGTTGAATCGCTCACGCCTGACGAGAAAACAATGACTTGGATTAAGGCCCCGCAGCGACACCGGCGGCATGGGCCGAGCAAAGATATCAGTGGATTCATGTGGTTTCGTGTGATCGGTATAGACGAACGAGAGATCTTTGGCTGTTGGAGACCACCCCTCAAGGAAATCCAGGAGCATCCGTGCAACAGGTTGATTCCCGAGCAGGGCACGAGGAAGTTGCCACCTCCACGCGATAGAACCGAAGAGTATGAGCGCTACTACGTCAGCCTTGCCTCTATCCACGACAACCGGCTTCCCCACTCGGAAAGCATCACGGAAGGAGTATGGCGGGACGACCTTGCCCAGGCTGTCTGGGCCAGGTTCTCTGGAGGATACGTCGTTGGACCCGATCGAGCGTTCATCGCAACTGCATTGAACCGGGTGAAGGCGGAACTTGATACGGCTGATGCGAAGGCGGACGGGCAAAGGCGAGCGGGCAAGAAGATTGACCACGGTGCGGAAATCAACGCGATACGAGATATCGAACAAGCAATCAGACTGGTTGAGGCGTTGAATTGCGAGAAGGAACGTTACGCTCGGCGTCGCGAGAAGCTCCTTCGAATGGATATCCCGCCCGTACAAACCGGTGAACGGCTCGAATCTGATTGGCGGGATAACGTCCTGCCGCTGATTACGGAAATCGAAGAGAGCCTGAAGAGCCTGCACGGAGTTATCAGGGCGCATTGGTCCGGCAGGTGGCGGTGGAAAACGTTCCTTGAAATGCTGGCCGAAGGCAAGGACAACTATGCGAAGTGGAAAGCGAGCGGTTGGGCCGACATTCACATACAGGAACTTCAAGCGGTTGAGCGTGCTCTTGGCAGTCCTGTTAAGAAACCGAATGGGCCGGGGCAAAGGCGCGAGCCACCGACAACCGCTACTCCTTCCGAGCACATGATGAGCACTCCCGATGAATCTGATCGGCAGAGAATGATTACAGTCTTGAGGCATCTGTCCACACAGATGAACTCTTGGGCGACTATCGGTTGGTCCGGCTATACTGTGTCACCAATCAGCGATTTACTGTGCAGCCTGACAGGCTATGACGTTGCACTCCTGCACTTAAGACGCCATTTTCCGAGTTTCTTTGAGGTTCAGGAGCTTCACAGGCGGTATCAGGCGGTGCGCGATCACCTCGAAGAGCACAAGAAGGAACTCGATGTGAAAACCGAGCCGGAATGGTCGATGGCATTCAGATTCCGGACTTTGGTTGGCGAGTTGGGGCACTACGGAATGGAGTTGGCGCAGACTCTGCGACAAATCGCGAAGGCCAAGGAGGATGCAACGGGGCCGGAGCAAGCGGGCGAGAACGCGCGGCCAGCGGCACGAGGAGGTTCAGCGTCAGAGGCAAAGCTTGTAAGTGATGGCGTCTTCATCAGCTACAGCCACAAAGACAAGAAGTGGTTTCGCGAATTGCAGGACCACCTCAAACCCTACACACGAAACGAATCGGTGACTTTCTGGTCAGACGAGGCTATATCGCCAGGGCGGGAATGGTTCGCGCAGATCAAGGCGGCCTTGGCTTCAACTAAGGTTGCGGTGTTACTGGTTACCAAGGACTTCCTTGCGTCCGAGTTCATTGCCGAGCACGAATTCAAGCCGCTCCTGGAGCAGGCAAGAACAGGAAACGTACAGATCATCTGGATTCCGCTCGGAGCCTGCTCGTACAAGGAGACGGAGTTGAAGAGCCTTCAAGCACTTATTGACCCTGACAAGCCGCTGGCAAAGATGAAGAAGCAGGATCGCGACAAAGCCTGGGTTAAGATCTGCGAGGCGGTCAAGGAGGCTATCACTCGCTAAGAGCGAAGGCAGCGATAGCCAAGTCGAAAACCGTAAATCGAAAATCGGGGAATTCCCGGGGCCATCTCACGCATTTCGCCTGCAAACCGAATGCATCATCCTCAGTTGGAGGCCCGGTGGAAGGGCTGGAAGGAATGATCCCGAATAGATCGCGATCCTCAAGGCAAAGGCAGAAAGGTCGGGCTTGGTGTACCAGGGAAGTACGATATCAGATCGTTCATGAACAGCAATTCGACGAACAGATGGCACGAGTCATGGGCTCGATGGAACGCGGCGATGAGTTCATGTGTCAGATCGAGTGGGATCTTGCCAGGGGCGTCGAGCGAGGCTGTCTCATTGAGAAGAATGTGTGGCGTCTTGAGGTCCGAGACGGCGGTCCCGAGCCGGTCCGCATCGACTACGTGCGCGACGACGCGACGACGACCATCCATCTTGTGTCGATCACGAGGTAGTCGGCGGACCTCATATGGATTCGGTTTGATTCGTGCGCTCGATCCGCCTGTGGCATGGGCTTGGGGTCCCCAACGCATAGTTCTGCGTTGGGGGTCCCCTTCCAGCCCATGCGGCATCAGCAGGATGCCGATGCCACAGAATCCGACGCGCACGGACTCTTCCGAATCCGTATCACACATCCCGCCGTGGCGGATTGGAGGCCGACAAAGCTGTGCGTGAGCCACAGGAAGAAGCACAAGCGGTGGGAACCGTGACTACCCGAACAACTCGGAGTGGGAGCCGGTTCGTTCGAGGAGCAGGTTGTCGGGGCTCGCTTCTATCGCGGAGGCGGATTACTTCAGAGGGACGGCCGGGAAGCGGCGCAGGGTTCTGCCGGCCGGATCGACCACGATGCCGACGGATTCGAGGGCGGTGACGCCGAGGAGTTCGCAGTCCGGCACGCCGAAAATGACCCTTCCGGCAGTGATCTCGCTGCAAGACGATCCACCGCGGCCTCCGGACGGGCAGATTACCCACCGATGGGGAACTGCGGACCGCCCAAGCGCAAACCGTCGATGACAAACCGCAGATTCAATAGCCCCAAGGGGATTTGAACCCCTGTCGCCGGGTTGAAAACCCGGTGTCCTGGACCTGCCTAGACGATGGGGCCACACTGAAGAATTGATTATGGATGATTGTCGATTGAATCATCCATAATCCATCATCAATTGCTACAGACTGATCGCCTCGACCGGACAGGCGTCGATGCACACGCCGCAATCGACACAGCTATCAGCCTTGACCTGCGCCTTGCCGTCCACCATGCTGATCGCACTGCTCGGGCACTCGCTGACACAGGACTCGCAACCGGTGCACTTGTCCTTATTCACTTCTGCCGGCATTCAGAAACCCTTTCATAGAACGAATTCAAACCCTACCGGGAAGACGGAATCATACCGCCTACGCGAGAGAATACAACCGAAAACTCTCCGACCCACGGCAAAGCGGCCGTGAGCGTCGCGATTATACCCAAAACGCCCCGGCTTGGGTAGTCCTACGTAGCGAATCTCGCAAGAGTTTTTGCGGTCTACAGGGAACTTCGAGGGTGCGGACGGCCCCGCCGGGATGATTCTACGGGGCGAATCGCGGCCAACTCACTGGCGTAAAGCAAGGGGCTCCCTTGTCGTCAGTTCTGACGGGATGGAGAGAACTGAGGCGGGACCGGACCCCGATTGCAGAGACATGGCGATGCTGCGGACCAACTCGTGGTCGTCCTGCTTGGCCACCCAGTCCAGGACGGCGTTGAAATTGCCGGTGGACCGGCGGGCGAGCAGGTAGGTCGCCATCAGACGGACCGGCCACCGGGGGTGGTTGAGGTTCTTCGCGACCGCCGTCGCCAAGTCCTGGTCGATCTCCATCGGCAACATGTCCGCCATGGTGTTGACCATGACGGCCCAATCGTCGCGGCCCTGGCTCAGCAGCAGACCCGACGCGTTCACCAGCGAGGACCGCAGCAGCTCGGGCAGCCAATCGGCGTATTGGTAGGGATAGAGCGTGCCGTGCTCGGCCATCGCACGCTGTTCCCGCAGCAGTCCGGTGAACAGCCGGGCGGTCTGGATCTTCTGCCCTTCCTGGCCGGAGGCGATGGCCTGGTACCGGTTTCGCACGTAACTGGCGGTGATATCCACCGCGGGACGGTTGATCGAGATCGTAACGGGCTTCAGGTCGATCAGGCGGTTGGTGACCACGCCGGCGGCGCCGACGACCGGATCGAGATACAGCGTGAACTGGATGTCGAGCGAGGCCTGCGGATACGTCGCCAACAGGTCGCCCAGCTCTCCCGTGGACAGCTTCACCTCGTGGAGGAAACTCTTGCCCGGCTCCACGACCAGATCCTTGCGGACCGTTTCGGATAGGAGATCGGCGATTGTCTTCTTGACGCCCCCCGCCACGCGGGCATCGATCCGAATGCCCCCTTGGAACAGGCTGCTTTCCGTGATGACCAGAGGCTCCACGCCCCGATTGACGATCCCGATGACGCCCACCAGATCGTTGCCATACGAGTAATTGTTGCCCCGGACGCTGAACTGGACCTCGATCATCTTGTCCGGCGCGAGGAACTGCGGGGCGATGCTCTTGCCCAGGCTCTGCGTCAGATAGGTCGTCAGTACGCCGGCATCGACCGGGGGAACGTATTCACTGCCCAGGTCTTTCAGCATCTGCCTGGCGGTTTCCGCAGCGAGGGAGCCGGCATCCCTGGCAATCGCCATCCGGAGCGTCTGCAGCGTACCGGTCTTATTCCCCTCGGCCAACTGGACTTTCGCCTGGACCAGATCGGCAATCTGGGTGTGCTCGAAGGCGGCAAGGTACGGCTTGGCCAACTCCAACTGATTGTTCATACTCAGGGCATAGGCCACCAGAGCCCCGGCCGAGGGGGAGTTGGGCTCGGCCCTGTAGGCCTGGTTGGCCCAGGAGGCCGCCTTGGCGGGATTGAGGTTGGCAAAGCAGTAGAACCAGGCGAGTTGCTTGGTGTTGAGCTGCACCGCCTGCGACGCGGTGCCTGGGGGAGCCGCTCGCGGCGTGGATCCGGTCAGGAGAATCTGCTGCGCCCTCTGCTCCGCCTGGAGGAAGATCTGCTGAGAGAGCGTTGCGTTTCCGGCCTTCGCGGCGGCCTTGCCGGCGATGGACTCCAGGAGAATGTCGAATTGCCCGCGGTTGCGAATGCTCTCGGCAATCAGGAGGCACATCTGTTGCCCCTGTCGGCTGTTGTAGCAACTGATGGCCCAGGGCAGGTAGACGTGCGGCGGCAACGGCTCCGTCGGGTACAGGTAGCGGAAGAGATCCGCACAATACTGGTAGGACAGGGCCGACAGATCGTAGAGTTGCAGCCGCTCTGCCTGTTGGGCGAATCTCATGGCCGCGTTGATGTCGAGCGGGTTCTCCCTCAGCATCAGACGGAGATGCTCGAGATAGACCGCCGGACCGATCTCGTTGGGAACCAGCTCTGCCAGCTTGGCGAACGCCACTTGGTTATGTTTGTTGTTGGTGTAGCCCTGGAGCATATAGAACTTGGCGGCTTCCGTGTCGGCCTTCTCCACCATCAACAGACCCAGCAGCGTCGCCAGTTCCGAGTCAATAGCAGCGTTGCGATTGCCGATCCTCTTGACCAGGGTTTCCAGCATCTCCTGACGCTGTTCGCGCGAGTTGAGCCGGTCCAACAGGTAGCGGATAGCATCCATGACGATCGTGCGATCGGCGGATTCGCTGACGTAACTCCCCAGCCAGAGCAGCACCTGATCGGAGTAGTCCTTCCGGGTGTGGCGCGTGGCGAGCTGGAGCAGCAGCGGTTCGATATCCGTCGCACTGTGATCCAGGCTCCGGGCGGCCAGCAACAGAATAATGGCCTGATCGGCCTGGTCGGCGGTCAGATCTTTGGAGTGCGCCAGCTCATAGGCGATCTCGCGGAACCGCACCGCGGCCGCCGGCGAGGACGACGATTCCGGCGCCCGGAGAGACAGCCCGGACGGGGAGCCGCCCAGAGGCGATATCGTGGCCGGCGCCTGGGCCCCGGCCCGCGCAGAGAACAGGACCATCGCCAGGAACACCGCGATCGACCTGTCCTCAAGCATCTGTTTCTCCTTAAACCCGCGGAAACGACCGCACTCCATGGTACTTCGGGTAGAATTCACAGCCGCTTTAGACGTTATCGTCCCCAGAGCCGCCAACACCCCTACATTTGGACCGCTTCACGTCCCATAAGTTCCCGTGCAGGGGCGAGTTCGGTTCTTTAGCGAGAGCCGGCCCAGGGGGGGCGGCCGGAATACGACCGCCGCTCTTGTCCAGAGGGCAAGTCGCCATACAGAGCGGCCTTCGGCCGCAATCGAAACCACCGTAGCCGAAAGAAACGAGAAAAGGCAAAAAAGGGAGACACCAGAGAGGCACCCCACGTCTTGATCCTTCTTTTCGTTCTCTTTCGTTCTTTTCGGCTCAACTCTCATTCTCCCTCCCGGTCCTTCTTGCCAAGAAAACAGGATGTCGCGGCTTCATAGTACGGAGGGGTGAGTCCTTATGGGGTAGGTAGCTGTTTCCAAGAACGCTCGCGCAGCGCCCGCTCTTCCCAGAACGCTTCCACGCTTCAACGCTTCCACGCGGCCCCCGGCCGCGACTTTTCCCTTGCCACCTATCACTTCTGTCCCCTACAACCCTCCCGGCGAAACACCCCGGATGAAGCTGCGACGACGTGAACCCAGGTTGGAGCACTTGCCGCATGAAGAGACGGACGAGGAAACAGCCGGTCTCTGCGAAACTCGCACCGGCAGTGCGAGAAATCACCGGATCGGAATATGGCCGGCTCCTGGCGGAAATCA
>Ga0209163_1003703_pt1 | contig 10882 bp, 8 predicted proteins | sample MTBAKSrepl2MetaG_FD_187457 | JGI IMG/M metagenome (GOLD analysis project Ga0209163, IMG submission 187457) | Enrichment culture microbial communities om Arthur Kill intertidal strait, New Jersey, USA, that are MTBE-degrading - MTBE-AKS2 (Arthur... | ecosystem: Environmental > Aquatic > Marine >...
GGTCATCTGGTTGAACGAGTTCACCAGAGTCCCGATCTCGTCGCTGGACTGGGCCTCGATGGTGAAATCATAGTCGCCGTTGGCGATCTTTTGGGTCCCCTCGGCCAGGTCCATCAGCGGACCGGTCATACCCTTGGCCAAATGAAACCCGATCCAGGTCGAAACAAAAATGATCAGCAAGGCCACGATGGTCAAAGTTATATAATGGCTGATTCTGATGGGGTCCTGGAGCCGGTCCAATTGGCGGTAGCCTTCCAGGCCCCTGGCCACGGCTTCCATTTTCTCTTTAAACGGCACCCCGAAAATATAACCCACCACGAGAACGCCCTCGATCCCTTGTTGCGAGGCCAAAGGCCAAGCCACCCGAATCAGGTCCGATCCGCCGAGAGCATCCACCATGATTTGGGGCTGACCCTGGTTGAGCGTTTGAAAAAGAATATCATGGGACAAAGCGGTCAAAGGCTCATAATACAGCTCAGGCCCTGAACTTGAAGCTTTAAGCTCCAGGCGGGGCGAATAGACCTCGACCAGGGAAAAATGATATTCCCGGCGTTTTTCCTGAATTAATTCTTCCAGTTTCGATAAGCGGTCCGGTTGATACAGCCCCCTTTTCTCGATTTCCGTCCTGATGTTGTCCCCGAAATCCAGGGCGAAACCCTGAGTCAAATCGGAAAACCCCTGGCCCAGTTCCAAAGAATCGACCAAGGACTGTTCCACATTGGTCTCGAACCAAAACTTATGGCTGGTCGTGATGAACTGAAGAGAAACAAAGAAAAGGAGCGCAGTGGGAATGAGGGACAGGCTGACAAAGGCCACCACTAGCTTGGTCCGGAGTTTTCCGCCGATGACCTCGCCCCGATTTTCAAAAAAAATGTTGTAAAGATTGCGTAAAATTAAAAAAAGAAGAAAGAAAAGGAGGATGACGTTAATGTTGATCAGGGCGAAGACCAGGATGCTGTTGACCTTGGGCGCGCCGGCTCCCGCCCGGACGATGTACGTCTGGAGAACGGTCAAACCGATGATCACTAAAACGGTCGCCCCGATCAGCAACCGCTCCAAACGTCTCTTCCGCCTTTCTGCGGCGGCCCCGACTTTTAACTCCCCGATCATAGGTCTTAATCTTAAGCTTACCCGTCCGGAGGGATCAACTCAAGGGGACGACATGAGCTCAGATGCCGACAAACCCTTTCGGTCCCGATCAAGACAAAACAAAGTTTATATAAAAATAGTCTAGGTTTAGGCCGAAAAGCAAGAGCATTCCCGGCCCCCGGTTCCGGCGGAGACGAAAGGCCGGTGGGTTTCAATTTTATGGGAAACTAGCTTGTCAGGTCCGATGGGAGGATCAAACGGCGGCCGGAACGGCTCCCAAGACTTCCCAAGCCCGGAGATGACCGTTTTGAGGCTCCCTTTGAACCGGATGAGATAATTCAACCAGATCGCAGGCGGAAGGATTGGCCCGAATTTCCGTCAAAAGCCGGTGGTTCAAGGTGTGGCCGGCCTTGACCGCCACGAACCGCCCGATGATCGGAGCGCCGAAAAGAGATATATCGCCGATGAAATCCAATATTTTATGCCGGATAAACTCATCCTGGTAGCGCAGACCGTCCTGGTTCAGGACGCGAAAACGATCCACGACCACGGCATTGGCCAGGGAACCGCCCCGGGCGAAGCCATTTTTCTTCAAATATTCCACTTCATGCAAAAAACCGAAAGTCCGGGCCCGACTGATCTCTTTCTCGAAGGCCGAAACCGAAAACCGAAAATTAAGGCTTTGGGTTTGGACCAAGGGATGATCAAAATTGATGGTGTAATGAATCGAAAAATCTCTGTCCGGCAGAACGGCGACTCTTTTTTCGCCGTCACTCAGGGAAAGGGGCTTGCGGACGATGTAAAATTTTTTATTTTTGGATTGAAGCCTGAGCCCGGCTGTCTTGAGAAGGAAGACAAAGGGGGCGGCGGAACCGTCCATAATGGGGACTTCCGGGCCGTCCAGTTCGATCCGGGCGTTATCCACCCCGAAACCGGATAAGGCCGAAAGAAGATGTTCGACCGTTCCGACCACCGCCCCGTTTTTTCCCAAGGTGGTGGCCAGTCTGGTGTGAATGACGTTGTCCAGGCCGGCCTTGACTTCCGGAGCTCCAGATATATCAACCCGAACAAACGATATCCCGCTGTCTTCCGGCGCCGGCCGCAGAGTAAGCCTTATTTTTTCGCCGGTGTGCAAACCTATCCCCGTGCAGGATATTTCGTTTTTCAGAGTTCGTTGGCGTAAATTGTCCATTCTTGACCTCGCTCATACAAATCCGCTCCTTTCCAGGCAACAATCGTACCACTCAAGATATTATCTCGATAACTTGGAGTAATAGTAGCTATTTTATGAATTTTTTTCCTGTAGCTCTTGACGGCGGATTTTAAAAAGCCGGCGGAAATGTTGCCGAGCGGCCACACCAGACCATCAGATAGTGTTGTTTCGGCCACACCCCCCCTCAGACCTTTCTTTGACGACCGCCCTGACCCGTTCCAGGTCGCCCGGCGTGTTCACATTGATGAAGGAACTGAGGTCAGGGTCCACGGCCCGAAGGTCGTTTTCCGGAATTTCCCGCCACCGGACGGCCGGGATTCTGAGGTCTTCGACTTTCCGCCGCCCGTCGGCCAAAAGTTTTTGAATAATAGGCAGGCAGTCCTTCGAATATACGGCGACCAGGGGCTCCCACCCGGAACTGGTTCGAGGGACTACGGCCAGGGGTCCGGAAGGAGCGTTTGAGGCTTCCCGGGCCAAAAGGGCCAAAAGAGAGGCCTGAAGAAAAGGCAGATCACAGGCCAGGGTCAGGGCCAAGGGATAGCGGGCATAGAAAAGTCCGCTGGCCAGACCGCCCAGCGGCCCCTGGCCCGGAACCAGGTCCCGGACGATTTTGTGTCTGAAATCAAGAAGTTCGGTTATTCGACCTGTGACCAGGATTATTTCCCGGCAGATGCTGGAAGCCGTCTCCAGGACATGGTGGACAAGCGGCTTGCCCCCTAACTCCAGGCCGGCCTTGGGCCGCCCCATCCGTCGAGAAGCGCCTCCGACTAAAATCAAACCCGTCAGGGCGATAGGTCGTTCGCACAAAGTAAAAAATTTGTTTAAATTTAAAATTAAACCTTGTTATTGTTGATATTGTTTTTCTAAAATCTTATCCCGACGATGATCGCGATTCAAATACACCGCGCACTTGTTGCAGGGTCCGGGACATTTGGTTTCCAGTTCCAGCCTTACGTCCCAGCAAGTTCGGTGAGGATGGTAATAGGCCGGGCAATCGGTCTTGACCTCGCATTCGAAAACGTTCCAGCAAGGGGCCAAAACCAGAAGATTGCGCAGACAAGCCAAGGTGAACCCCCGCTCGTGGATCAGATAGTTTATCCGCCTGATTTGCTGGACTTCAAAATCCGTGTAAAGCCGGTTGTTGGTTTTGGCCTCCCGTTCCGGTTTGATGAACCCTTCTTTTTCATATTCGCGTATTCTTTTTTGGGACAGGTCGACCTGTCTGGACACTTCATTAATCATGTACATCGCCGTTTCTCCTAACAGCGGTAAAAAACGCCCAGAGCAATTTACATCGGTCCATGTTTATAAAAAAGCCTCTCTAGACATAATAACGCCTTTGGCGGGAAAGTATCACGAAACCTCTTAAGAATCAAGAGTCTTAAGCCGGCGGTTAAAATCCGGACCGGAATTCGAAACTGGTGTATATTCAAATGAACCTCTTGGAGGCTGTCTTAATCATAACCGGGTTGGACCTATGTCGCTTCGCTATATCATCGTAACGGCCCTGATCATCTTGGGGCTGGCTATCGCCGGATGCGCCGTTCCTCCACCCAAACCCGTCACTTCCGAAACAGCCATGGTTCGGGTGAAAACAAACAGTTGGCCGGATTTTACCGACGACCTAGAACCTGAATCCCTGATCCCGGCCATCGACCAGTCCCGGGCCTACCTCCGCCGACTCCCGCCCGACTCCATCTTTCGTTATGGCCCGGACGTCTATACCGCCGCCCACATCTCAGCCTCCCTGGACAGATTCGCCTCGCTTTTCCAAACCCTGGGGCCTGGTCCGGACCTGAAAAAGGCCCTGCTCCGCGACTTTGCCCTCTATCAGAGCGCAGGCGAAAACGGACGGGGCGAAGTCTTGTTCACCGGTTATTACGAACCGGAGCTGAGAGGCAGTTTGACCCGGCAAGACCCCTTTATCTGGCCCATCTACGCCAGACCCGACGACCTGATCGACGCAAACCTGGGCGAATTTTCGTCCGAACTGGCCGGCGTTCAGATCAGGGGCCGACTGGAAGGCCGCCGGCTGGTGCCCTATTACACCCGCCGCGAAATCGACCGGGAAAAAACCCTGGCCGGCCAAGGGCTGGAACTGGCCTGGGTCGATGACCCCGTGGCCTTGTTTTTCCTCCACATTCAAGGCTCGGGCCGCCTTCGTCTGCCCGACGGACAGGTGGTCAAGATCGGTTATGCCGCTTCGAACGGCCGGCCCTACCGCAGTCTCGGCCGCCGGATGATCGAAATGGGCCTGCTCGATCGCCAAGAAATGTCCATGCCGGCCATCAAGGATTGGCTGGCGGCCCATCCGGACCGAGCCATCGAGCTGTTGGACTATAATGAAAGTTATGTCTTCTTTCGCTTCCTGGAAAACGGACCCTTAGGTAATATTAATGTGCCTCTGACCCCCGGTCGTTCCGTGGCCTTGGACCACCGGCTTTTTCCCAAAGGGGCCCTCGCCTGGATTGAGTCCCGAAAACCGCTGGTCGAATCAGGCCGGGTTACCAAATGGCTGGATTTTTCCCGATTCGTTCTGGTCCAGGACACCGGCGGGGCCATCAAGGGACCGGGGCGCCTGGACCTTTTTTGGGGTCACGGCCAGGAAGCCGAAGCAGCAGCCGGCCGGATGAAAGAACCGGGCCGAGTCTTTTTTCCGGTTCTAAAAAAAGGGGCTCCGACCGGCTAAACCGATTGACCGGCCCGTCGCCCGGGGCTATAAACAAACAGAGACAAAAACCTTAAGGAGCGTGACTCGTGGCTGAGATTGCAGAAGGCGTGTACGTTGAAGTCACCACCGCCACCATCGGCACCGGGAGCACGGCCAAAAAACAGGACCTCCAAAACTACTATCTGGCCAAACCCCTGGAAGAAAACCTGATTCAGGTCCAGCTTCTCGATATCGATTACAACCCCTTGCCTATCTTTGAAAAAGTGGGGCTGGACGACTTCAAACGGCGTTTCAAGTTCTTGCCCGACTTTTCCAAGGATTTGCGCAGCCCCCAGGAAAAACAGATCGACAAGGCCATCGCCCAGGCCGAAGCCCACTACCGTCGGAAGGAATATTACAGCGCCGAATTTGAATATAACAAGGCCTTGAAATTGGATGAAGATAACGTCAGGGCCAATTTTGGGGTCGGCGAGGTTTACCTGGCTCAGGGCGATAAAGAAAAAGCCTTGGAGGTTTTCGAAAAGCTGGCCTCCGTTGAGGCTGTTTTTGAGGAAAAAAACAAGCATATCTTCAACGAACTGGGCATAGAACTCAGACGACAGGGTCTCTATGATCAGGCTATCGCTTATTACACCAAGGCCCTGTCTTTTACCCAAAATGACGAAAATCTTTTGTTCAACCTGGCCCGAGCCCATTATGATAAAGGGGACAGGACGGCGGCCAGGAAAATCTTACACCGGGCCTTGTCCCTCAATCCCGACCTGGAGGAAGCCAAACAGTTGAGTCAGGTCATCTTGAAGGAAGAGAAGCGTTAAATTCACCCGGATTTTGCTCCGATCTCTCCAAATCCAACCCGTCGGCCTCATTGAAAAAAATCTAATTCATATTGACATTTTCCCGATAGGGGCCTATAAAAAAAATTTTAGTCTTTGACAGCGAGAGTGGCGGAACTGGTAGACGCACTGGCCTTAGGAGCCAGCGGCCATGGGTCGTAGGGGTTCGAGTCCCCTCTCTCGCACCAGAAATTATAGTCATTGGAGAAAACCATGGATTTCCATCTCGAAACCCTGGGCGCGACCAAACGGAAAATGTCCGTGGAAGTGCCTGTGGAAACAGTTCAATCCGAGTTGAATCAAGCCTTGAACCTGGTGAGAAAGACGGCTAAACTCAAGGGATTTCGACCGGGCAAAGTCCCGAAAGAAATAGTAAAAAGGATGTTCGGCGCCCAGATTGAGCAGGAAGTGGCCCAAAACCTGATGAACGAGTCTTTACCCAAGGCCCTGACCGAAGCCGGCCTGTCCTTGGCCTCCTCACCGGTCTTGGAAGATTCCCGCTTGAGTGAGGGAGAACCCTTTCGTTTTACCGTCTCTTTTGAAATAAAACCCCAGTTCCAGATTTCCGGTTATGAAGGTCTGCCTTTGACCAAAAAAACACTTAATATAACCGAAGAGATGGTCGATAAAAAAATGGAGGACCTGCGCCAGGCCTACGCCACAACCAGAAGTCTGGCCGAAGACCGCCCCGCCCGGACCGCGGACCTGGCCGTCCTCGATTACAAGAGTTACATCGGCCAAGAACCGGTCGAGGGCGGGAGCAACCCTAATTATCAGATCGAAATCGGGTCGGGCCGATTCAATAAGGACTTTGAATCCCAACTGGAAGGGATGACCAAAGGCCAGGAAAAAACAATAACCGTAAGTTTTCCCGGCGACCATTACAATCCGAAACTGGCCGGACAAACGGTCAGATTCGAGGCCAGACTGGTCGACCTCAAGGAAAAGGTCCTGCCGGAGCTGAACGATGACTTTGCCAAGGATTTGGGGGGGAATGTCGAGACTCTGGCCAAGTTGCGGGAATTGGTGCGCCAGGACCTGATCTCCTCCGAAGAGGCCAGGATCGAGAACCAGGTCCGCGAGCAACTGAAGGATAAACTGCTTGAACTGGTCGATTTTGAGTCCCCCGAAAGCCTGGTCCACGCTGAAATCGAATCCATGATCTCCACCACCCGTTTCAATCTGGAACGTTCCGGCCTGAACCTGGAAGCCATGGGGTTTGCCGAGGCCAAAATGAGGGAAGATTACCGGCCGGACGCGATCAAACGGGTCAAAACGGCCTTGATCTTGCTTAAGATCGCTGAAGATAAAGGGCTGGAGGTCTCGGCGGAGGAAATTAACGACCGGCTGTTGCACCTGGCCCGGGAGATTGGTCAACCCCCGGAGGTTATCAAAGAATTTTATAGTAAAAACGAAAGATTATCCTCACTAAATGAGGCCATGCTCAGGGAAAAGGCCTTGAATTATCTGCTGGAAAATGCTAATATTGAATTCACTGACCGGGAGACGGCGGACCAGGAGGACCAGACTGAATCCACTGGTTCGGATGAAGCCGGAAGCTGAACCTGTCAGAAACTCGAATAGAAGGTACTGCCAATGTTGATTCCCATAGTCGTGGAACAGAGCAGCCGCGGTGAACGAGCCTATGATATCTATTCCCGGCTGTTAAAAGATCGGATAATTTTCCTGGGGACCCCCGTGGACGACAACGTGGCCAATCTGGTCATCGCCCAGCTTCTCTTTTTGGAATCGGAGGACCCGGACAAGGACATTAATTTCTACATCAATTCTCCCGGAGGCCTGGTCACGGCCGGTCTGGCCATTTACGACACCATCCAGTATATTAAACCGGATGTGTCTACTCTGTGCATGGGACAAGCCGCCAGCATGGCCGCCTTGCTTCTGGCCGCCGGAACGCCGGGCAAACGATTTTCCTTGCCCCACTCCCGAATATTGATTCATCAGCCCTTGGGCAGCTTTCAGGGCCAGGCCACGGACGTGGACATCCAGGCCCGGGAAATCTTGAAGCTGCGCGAAAAACTGAACCAGATTATGTCCCAACACACGGGGCAAAACCTTGAAAAAATCCAGCATGACACCGAGCGGGATTTTTTCATGTCCAGCAGCGAAGCGGTTGAATATGGTCTGATAGACCGCGTTATCTCGCAAAGAGAGATAAAAACTGAGGAGCGGAGGTAGAGTGAATGACCAGAAAGGGCGATGGTAAACCCACCGACCTTCTTTGTTCTTTCTGCGGTAAGAGCCAGGATGAGGTCAAAAAGTTGATCGCCGGGCCTTCGGTGTACATTTGTGACGAGTGCATCGAACTGTGCAACGACATCATCGCCGAAGAGGCCCAGCGGGAGGAAAACGAAGCTGCGCTGCGCATTCCCAAACCCAGTGAGATCAGGAGTATTCTGGACGAGTACGTCATCGGCCAGGAAAGGGCCAAAAAGATTCTCTCAGTGGCCGTCCACAATCATTACAAGCGCATCGAGGCTCACACCGACCTCGACGGGGTTGAACTGCAAAAATCCAATATCCTCCTGATCGGTCCCACCGGTTCGGGCAAGACCCTCTTGGCTCAAACCCTGGCCAAGATACTAAACGTCCCCTTTACCATCGCCGACGCCACGACCCTGACCGAAGCCGGTTACGTGGGCGAAGACGTGGAAAATATTATCCTTAATCTGCTCCAGGCCGCTGATTATGACGTGGACCGGGCCAGTAAGGGTATTGTTTATATAGACGAAATAGACAAGATCGCCCGCAAGTCCGACAATCCGTCCATAACCAGGGATGTTTCCGGAGAAGGCGTCCAGCAGGCCTTGCTGAAGATCATTGAAGGAACCATGGCCGCCGTCCCGCCCAAGGGCGGACGTAAACATCCGCAGCAGGAATTCGTCAAGGTGGACACCACCAATATTCTTTTCATTTGCGGCGGCGCTTTCGTCGGCCTGGAAAACATCATCAAGGCCCGGGTCGGGGTCAGAACCATGGGTTTCGGGGCGGACATCCGCCTCCGAAGAGAAGAAAAGAACCTCGGCGAAGTTCTCGCGCTTGCTCAGCCCGAGGACCTGCTCAAATTCGGGCTTATCCCGGAGTTCGTCGGCCGACTGCCGGTTTTGGCCACCCTGCATGAACTGGACGAAGAAACCCTGGTCCGCATCCTGAAAGAGCCGCGCAATGCCTTGGTCAAACAGTATCAAAAGCTCTTTGAATTCGAGAAAGTCAATCTGAAATTCACGGAAGGGGCTCTGGTGGCCGTGGCTCATGAAGCGCTCAATCGGAAATCGGGCGCGCGAGGGCTGAGGGCCATCCTGGAAAACGCCATGCTCGACATCATGTACGAGTTGCCTTCACTCAAAAACGTCCGGGAATGCGTGGTCAGTGAGGAAGTTGTCCTTAACTCCGAGCAGCCGATACTACTTTACGAGAAGCAGGCCGAATCAGCCTGAACAGCACCCCTCTCCATGGGACTAGTGCGGAATAAAGGCCGGGCGGGTCGGTGAACCGCCTTCCGGCGGCGCCGAGACATCATCAGGAGCGGGTCCCGCCACAGATTAAAAGGAAAGGCTTTATGATTTTTAATATCAATCGGACCAAATCAATTCAGCGGGTCGGCGGGGGCCGATTTCATTTACCGCTTATGCCTTTAAGGGACATCGTCGTTTTTCCCCACATGGTCGTCCCTTTGTTCGTGGGCCGGGAAAAGTCGATCAACGCCCTTGAACACTCCATGAACTTGGAAAAAAGCATTTTCCTCTCCTCGCAGAAAGACGCCAAAATAGACGAACCGAGCGAAAAAGACATCCACGCGGTCGGCACGATAGGTTCGGTTCTCCAACTTCTGCGTCTGCCGGACGGCACGGTCAAAGCCTTGGTCGAAGGCAAGGGGCGGGGTCGGATCGTCAACTATCTGCCCAATCCTGATTTCTTCTACGTGGAAATCGAACAAATTACGGAACCGGTCGATCAGCCGGCCGTGGTGGAGGCCTTGACGCGGAGCGTCAACGACACTTTCGAAAAATACGCCAAAATCAACAAAAAAATCCCGCCGGAAGTGCTTTCGACTGTCGGCACCATCACCGACCCATCTCGTTTGGCCGACACCATCTTGGCCCATTTGAGCCTGAAACTGTCTGACAAGCAGACCTTGTTGGAAACGATCAGTCCGGCCACCCGCCTTGAGAAACTCTTTGAATTGATGCGGGGGGAAATAGAGGTCCTCGAGATTGAACAGCGTATCAAAAACCGGGTCAAAAAACAGATGGAGAAGACCCAAAAGGAGTACTACCTCAATGAGCAGATGCGGGCCATCCAGAAGGAGATGGGCGAGAAGGACGACCTGAGGAACGAGATCCAGGAGCTGGAAGAGAAACTTAAAAAAAAGCGTCTGTCCCGTGAGGCGACGGCCAAGGTCGAGCATGAAATCAAGAAGCTGAAAATGATGTCCCCCATGTCGGCCGAAGCCACCGTGGTCCGCAACTACATTGACTGGATCATGTCCCTGCCCTGGTATGAAAAGACCAGAGACCAGTTGGACCTGGCCGAAGCGGAACGAATTTTGGAAGAAGACCATTACGGCTTGGAAAAACCCAAGGAAAGGATACTCGAATACCTGGCCGTCCAAAGTCTGGTCAAAAAGATCAAAGGACCCATCCTCTGCCTGGTCGGGCCGCCGGGCGTGGGTAAGACTTCCCTGGCCCGCTCCGTGGCCCGAGCCACGGGCCGGAACTTCATTCGCCTCTCCTTGGGCGGTGTTCGCGACGAAGCCGAAGTTCGCGGTCACCGGCGCACCTATATCGGGGCCCTGCCGGGCAAAATCATTCAAAGCCTGCGCAAGGCCAAGTCCAACAACCCGGTTTTCTGCCTGGATGAAGTAGACAAGATGAGCACGGATTTCCGAGGCGATCCTTCCGCGGCCCTTTTGGAAGTCCTGGACCCCGAACAAAACCACGCCTTCAACGATCATTATCTTGACCTGGATTACGATCTGTCCCAGGTCATGTTCATCACCACGGCCAATACCTTGTATTCCATTCCGGCCCCTTTGCAGGACCGGATGGAAATCAT
>Ga0209163_1003738_pt1 | contig 10787 bp, 8 predicted proteins | sample MTBAKSrepl2MetaG_FD_187457 | JGI IMG/M metagenome (GOLD analysis project Ga0209163, IMG submission 187457) | Enrichment culture microbial communities om Arthur Kill intertidal strait, New Jersey, USA, that are MTBE-degrading - MTBE-AKS2 (Arthur... | ecosystem: Environmental > Aquatic > Marine >...
TTCTTCCCGTGCTATTTTCAGTATTACACCAATTTTGAATTGCTCGTAGCCTTCATCAAAATTTCGGGCGAACCCGGGATCATGCTTTTTACGATTTGAGATATATTTCTTTAATGTTTTCATTTTTATTTCCTCCTTTCGAAATAGTCTCTTTTTCTTTCCTCCGCAGTTTAATTGCCTGGGATGGAACTTTTTGAGTCTTCTTCTGAAAGGCATGATTAAGAACAATAATTTTTGAACCATCGAAGAAACCGAGGATTCTGAAAATATCGTTCTTATAAATTATCCTCACTTCCCAGATATCGTCCGTGTTGACGAGTTTTTTAAAATATTGCGAAGGAATAGAAGGCAGGTCCTCAATTAATTTTAATGTCCAGGTCACCTTTTGTGCTTATTTGGGAGATAAAGAATCCAAAAACTCCTCGACAGGACATTTCCCGGCTGCCGTTTCGAAAATATAATTTCTCGCATACCTTATTGTTAACACGCATGTTAACTTTGTCAAGAAGAGGTTGATTCTTCTATGTTCGGAGATCCATATCTCTTTCCCCTCCCGGCTTCCAGCGCTTGTCCATTTTGTTCATCTTTTATTTTTGTTCATCAATAATGAACATGCAGAAAAAATGAACACATCATGAGCAAAAAAATTTAAGCCCGCCGTTCATCAGCAACAGTCCTCATTTTTCGTTTTTTTTTATCGATAAAAGTCATTTTTATCCGGTCAACACGTCATCCCTCCTGAAAAGATTAATGTAGAAGGAAGAAATTCGTCCAACACAGTTGGATTAAAGGTCATACGATGCAACCTTCCAGTCATCATTACCCACCATTCGGATGGACTACCCGACTGGTACTGAAGATATTCATTTGTGTAGTTACGGAATTCTTATCTCATCATCACAGGAGGCAATTGAATGGAAAAAACTGTCTTGAAAAACACTCTGCCGGAAACCGGTTTTCTGCGCCTGGCCAACATCATCGGCGATGCAAACGCCAGTCCACCCATCCCGGCCATTATACGGGTTTCAAAAAGTACATGGTGGGCAGGCGTAAAATCCGGCCGTTATCCAAATTCGATAAAATTGGGCCCCAGAATTACAGCCTGGCGCGTAGAGGATATCCGCGAACTCATCCAAAATAGTCCCGAGCCCCTCCATGGAAACGGAACGGAGGGAGAAGAGGAATAGAATAACTCATGGACTGGATCAAAGTCGTGTGCAATATCCTCGACAACCGGAAAATCAAGATGATCCGCAAGGGACCGGAAGGAGATACCATTGTCCTGCTCTGGATCCCGATGCTTATTAAGGCGGAAAATGCAACCGGGGAGGTTATCTGATGATATCTGACAATCGCCCTTATACTCCTGACACCATCAGCATGGTAACGGACATCCCTCTGCCCACTTTCCAAGTCGGACTGGCTATCTTTCTGGAATTGGAAATGATCGATAAGCGGGATGGCGCGATTTTTTATCAAGAACTGCTGGAAATACCAGAGCGAAGACAAGCTTGCCACCCGAAGGGAAGAAAAAAACAGGCGGAAAACTCTTAAAGCAAGAAGAAACAACGTAGACCCCTCAAGTCCAGCTTATCAAAGAATAAGAATCAGCATCAAGTGGCAGTTGAAGTTGTCAAGAAAAAGAGAAATGCCATTCCAGGATTGGTCAGGTGTGGAATAGGCACTGAAAGCATTTTCATTACCTATTTATTGGGCACAATACCCATTCTGTCTTTACCGTTTTTTTAATCCCAAAAGATTGACGAAACAATACAAGTCTGGGATTCTTTCGCATGTTAACCTGGTCTTCCCATTCATCCGCATAATATATTGCATAATAAGTGAAATAATTATAAAAAATTATAGTCAGCCACGCATATTGATACTACGAAGGCCAAGTGAAACCTGCAGCGACAGACAAGCACCCAAATGGTGCTCGCAATTTACTGCCAAGAGGTTTTACGGCGCCAACGCTCATAAAACTTCTATGAGGAGCAGGTAAGAAGTTAATCCTGTTCCTCTTTATGCTTTTCATCGAGGGGTCCCATGGAACAGGGTCAACTGAACTGGATCACCAATTTCATCTGGGGCATTGCCGACGATGTGCTGCGCGACCTGTATGTGCGGGGCAAATACCGGGACGTCATCCTGCCGATGACTGTGCTGCGCCGGCTGGATGCAGTGCTGGAACCGAGCAAGAAGGTTGTCCTTGACATGAAGGACTCCCTCGATAAGGCAGGAATCATCCACCAGGATCAGGCCCTACGCCAGGCAGCAGGCCAGGCATTCTACAACACTTCCAAATTCACCCTTCGGGATCTTCGTGCCCGCGCAAGCCAGCAGCAGCTCAAGGCCGATTTCGAGGCGTATCTCGACGGTTTTTCACCCAATGTCCAGGACATCCTGGAAAATTTCGAATTCCGCAATCAGATTCCCCGCCTCTCCAAGGCCGATGCACTGGGGACATTGATCGAGAAGCTCCTGTCCCCGGACATCAACCTGAGCCCCAACCCGGTGCTGAACGGTGACGGATCGATAAAGCACCCCGGCCTTGACAATCACGGCATGGGGACTGTGTTCGAAGAATTGGTCCGCCGATTCAACGAAGAGAACAACGAGGAAGCAGGAGAGCACTGGACCCCGCGTGACGCTGTCAAGCTCATGGCCAATCTGATTTTCCTGCCCATCGCGGATAAGATCGAATCCGGTACTTACCTGCTGTATGACGGCGCATGCGGGACGGGAGGAATGCTGACCGTTGCCGAGGAAACCCTCCAGCAACTCGCTTCGAAGCATGGCAAACAGGTGGCCACGCACCTGTATGGCCAGGAGATAAACGCCGAGACCTATGCCATCTGCAAAGCAGACCTTCTACTCAAAGGCGAGGGTGATGCGGCAGATAATATTATCGGCGGGCCGGAGCACTCTACACTGGCCAACGATGCTTTTCCTTCCCGGGAGTTCGATTTCATGCTCTCCAATCCGCCCTACGGCAAAAGCTGGAAGAGCGACCTGGAACGAATGGGCGGCAAGGGAGGGATCAAAGACCCGCGCTTTATCATAGAGCATGCAAACGATCCGGAATATTCTCTCATTACCCGCTCAAGCGACGGCCAGATGCTCTTTCTGGCCAACATGCTCTCTAAAATGAAGCATTCCAACCGTCTCGGCAGCCGTATCGCCGAGGTACACAACGGCAGTTCCCTTTTCACCGGCGATGCGGGTCAGGGGGAGGGCAATATCCGCCGCTGGCTTATCGAAAACGACTGGCTGGAAGCCATCGTCGCCCTGCCCCTCAATATGTTCTACAATACAGGCATCGCTACCTACATCTGGATACTGTCCAACCGCAAGCCTGAAAAACGAGCAGGAAAAGTGCAGCTAATCAACGCCGTCAATTGGTATAAACCGCTGCGCAAGAACCTGGGCAAGAAGAACTGCGAACTATCGACCGAGGACATCCAGCGCATCTGCGACACGTTTATCGCCTTCGAGGAGACCGAAGAGTCCAAGATCTTCCCCAATGAGGCTTTCGGTTACTGGAAGATAACTGTTGAAAGACCACTTCGGCTCAAGGGAATTGATCCGGATCGCGCCTACACTGCCAAGGAAATAAACCAACTCCGGGAAACCGAAGAACGGTCTGAGGATGCTGCGCCGGTCATAAAAAAAATCCATAAAAAAAACACTGCGACCGATCCATTGCGCGGGTTGTTCCCTGCTACTATCGGTGGCAAGCCGCGAGTCGTTGAATACGAACCCGACAGCGACCTGCGCGACACCGAGCAGATACCGCTTATGGAGGAAGGCGGCATAGAGGCATTTCTCCAGCGCGAAGTCCTGCCCCATGCCCCGAATGCCTGGTATGTACCGGCCAGTGTCAAAACGGGCTATGAAATCAGCTTCACCCGTTATTTTTACAAACCTCAGCCTTTGCGCAGCCTGGAAGCAATTCGTGCTGATATCTTTGAACTGGAAAAAGAAACCGAAGGCTTATTAGCTGAAATAATCGGCAGACAGGGCTGATGATTCAGCACAACTGAGTGCCTTGCTATATTCATGAACGAAAAACTACTCGATATCTACAAAAAATTCCTGGAATTACGGTATTGGGAAAAAGGTCCAGGCAAACTTGCAGATTATGAATGGTACTCGCTTCCTGAAAAGTTACCCTTTGAGTTGATGGCATATTCACAGATGCTATCTGAACATGCCCGAGAACTTGCTAATTCAATCAATGAATTATACAGGTATGTAGCAAACTTAAAAGTTTTTGCCAAAATCATTAAAGAAATAGACGAAGAATGCAAACATGAATTAATAATAGAAATGATAGATCCATTTGCTACTCTATCCATTAATTTGGTTTATGTAATAAGATCAAGATTTGTCTTTTCAACGGCACATCTTTGCCATCAGGCAAATATGGTAAAATTCAGAAAAAATTGGAAAGATGATCTCCCTGATGATGATAATATTTACTTCGAACAGGCAGACATTGCCGGTTCTTCATGGAAGGAATATGGGAAGTTGAAACGAGCTTTAGAGAAAACAGGTAATCAAGTTTTTACAAAGGCTACTAAGGACTTCCGGAATAAATATAACCACCGGTACTCACCAAGAATCGAACTTGGGCATACAGAATTTATCAAAAGAAAAAGAGAGAATGGGAAAGTATCATACGGTATGGGTGGCTCCGAACCATTAACACTGGCATCGCTTATTCCGCTCTTGTCAGAACAGTACGAACTGTTTCTCAAAGCCTATGAATGTTACAAAAAGCTCATTTTATCGCAAATATCAGTCATAGAAATGGCCTTAAAGGAAAAAACCGAAGAGGCTAAGTGATGGCAAAATGAACGCAGAACTTAAGCCTTATAAAGCCTATAAAGATTCCGGCGTCCCTTGGCTGGGAGATGTGCCGGAACACTGGGAGGTGCGAAAATTAAGAAACATTCTTAAGGGTGTAACCGTTCGAAATCGTCCAGACCTACCCTTGCTCTCTGTTGTTCGAGAAAAGGGAGTAATCTTGCGAAATGTATCCAGCAAAGATGAAAACCATAACTATATTCCCGATGACCTATCCAACTATAAAGTTGTTCAGGCGGGACAATTTGCCATGAACAAAATGAAAGCATGGCAAGGTTCTTACGGGATGTCTCGTTACAATGGTATCGTGAGCCCTGCTTACTTCGTTTTTAACGTGGACGGCGTTGACGGTACCTTTTTCCACACTGCGATCAGATCCAATGCTTACGTGCCATGCTTCACTCAAGCCTCAGACGGAGTTCGAATAGGGCAATGGGATTTATCCCAAGCCCGTATGAGAGAAATCCAATTTACGTTACCTCCTACTGATGAACAAACATCCATTGTGAGGTTTCTTGATCATGCGGACAGGAAGATCAGGCGATATATCCGTGCCAAAAAGAAACTGATAAAATTGTTGGAGGAGCAGAAACAGGCCATCATTCACCGAGCCGTCACCCGCGGCCTTGACCCAAATGTCCGCCTCAAATCCTCAGTTGTGGAATGGCTGGGAGATATTCCGGAACATTGGGAGTTGATTCGTTTCAAATTTGTTGCAGAAAAAATTGTGGACTGCCTTCATGCAACTCCTAAGTACTCTGAAAATGGTGAATTTCCGGCGATTCGTACCGCAGATATATCACCTGGAACTGTTAACCTATCGTCAGCACGTCGAATTGAAGCGGATGAATATGAACGTTGGGTTGAAAGGTTAGTGCCGAAACCAGGGGATATCCTCTATTCACGAGAAGGGGAGCGTTTTGGTATTGCAGCTTGCGTACCGGATGGATCACGCCTCTGCATCTCTCAACGCATGATGGTATTTCGCATTCGCTCTGAACACAACCCTGTGTTCATTATGTGGTTGCTGAACAGTAAAGAGATATATGCTCAGGCCTGCCAGGATGTAACGGGTGCAACAGCACCGCATGTCAATATATCAACGATTCGTAATTACTATTTAGCTGTTCCTGCGCGCAATGAGCAAGATACTTTGGTAGCTGAGATCGAGAACGCAACCAAGGGATACAGCAATACTATTGACCGCGCCCAAAGCGAGATCTCCCTCCTCAACGAATACCGTACCCGCCTCATCTCCGACGTGGTAACCGGCAAGCTCGATGTTCGCGAAGCTGCCTTAAGGATTCCTGCTGAGTCGAAGATTGAAGAAGAGGCTGATATGCCGGAAGAAGTTGAAATGAATGACGCCGGCATGGAAACAGAAAACGTGGAGTTCGAGGAATGACGGTCCCGGCACAACCGAAAATTTACCACATTGTGCATGGTGACCGGCTGCCGTCGATCATTGCGGACGGACGGATCTGGTGCGACGCGGAAATTGTCCGCAGATCACCCCCAGGAACCACCATCGGTATGAGCCGCATTAAGCAGCGGCGATTGAACGAGTTGCCCCTGACCAGCCATCCCGGTCTATATGTGGGAAGTTGCGTACCATTCTATTTTTGCCCCCGATCTGTTATGCTGTACCTGATCTGGTGTGGCAATGATCCTGACCTGACCTATCGCGGTGGGCAAGGACCGATCATCCACCTGGAGGCTGATCTTCATGCCTCCGTTGCATGGGGAAATGCGAACGGGAAGCGCTGGGCCTTTACCCTGTCGAATGCAGGGGCCTATTATTTTGAAGACCGGTCCGACCTGAGGAATTTGCATGAAATTAACTGGGAGGCCGTGCAAGCAAACAGATGGGGTGGTCCTGGAATTTCACCTTCGGTAAAGGAAGGCAAGCAGGCCGAATTCCTCATGGAATATGAATTTCCCTGGCATCTGGTTGAGCGGATTGGGGTGCATTCGCGCGCGGTGTATCAACAAGTGATTAATGACCTGCCCTCAGGCGGCCACCGGCCGAGAGTCGAGATAAAGACGGAATGGTATTATTAAATAAGGAGGCAGCGACGATGATTGAATACAAGCACGGCGACATACTCAAAGAGAATGCCGAGGCCCTTGTCAACACCGTAAACTGCGTCGGTGTGATGGGCCGTGGCATAGCGCTGCAATTCAAGAACGCCTTTCCGGAAAATTTTAAATATTATGCAGCGGCCTGCAAAAAGGATGAGGTCCGGCCGGGCCGAATGCTGGTATACGAGACGAGGAAACTGATCAATCCCCGCTTCATCATCAACTTTCCTACCAAGCGCCACTGGCGGGGCAAGAGCCGGATGGAGGATATTGAATCCGGCCTCAAGGATCTGGCAGAGGTTATTCGTCGTCACAATATTCGCTCCATCGCTATTCCTCCCTTGGGTAGTGGTCTGGGCGGGCTTGACTGGGCTGAGGTCAAAAAGCGGATCGAAACGTCGCTGCAGCCGCTTGCGGATGTCCGCGTCATCATCTTTGAACCGAAAGGGGCCCCGGTCACTGAAAAAATGGCGCACAGTCGGGAAGTGCCGAACATGACCGCCGGACGGGCGGCCTTGGTGGAACTGATCCACCGTTATTTAGGTGGAATGCTCGACCCCTTTGTCTCGCTCCTTGAAGTGCACAAGCTGATGTATTTCATGCAGGAGGCGGGCGAGCCCCTGCGGCTCAAATATCAGCAAGCCCCTTACGGACCTTATGCGGAAAACCTCCGTCACGTCCTGCACGCCATTGAGGGGCATCTGGTTTCAGGCTACGCCGATGGCGGCGATGTGCCTGACAAACAGCTCAAGCTGGTGCCGGGGGCTGTCGAGGATGCCGCCTCCTTCCTACGGCAGCACCAGGAAACCCGTTCCCGCTTTGACAAGGTGGCGGACCTGGTCGAGGGATTCGAGTCGCCATTCGGGCTGGAATTGCTGTCCACGGTTCATTGGGTCATCAATAAGGAGCCCGTCAAGTCTGTTGAGGATGTAGTCAACACTACCTATGCCTGGAGCCCGCGCAAAAAACAATTTACCTCCCGCCAGATTCGCCTTGCGCTGGATGTCCTGAAGCGTAAAGGCTGGGCAAGCAAAGCTTTGGCGTGATTTAGTTGACGGGTAGTTGACAAACAGGAACCCTCGCTCACGGTATTAATTATTTTTTGAGTCAAAACAGGTTGTTGGAAAAAGATTATTCGTTGACGGCGAATTGATGCAGGGGAATAATGCCCACCGACACCAGTGAAAAAGGGTTGGAAAGTCTGATCGTTGAGGCGATGACTGGTTGCCAGCCATTGAGCCAGGGAGAACCGAATGAACTGAGGCACCCTTTGGCGCTTTATGGCGGCGGTGGATGGATTCTTGGCAACTGGCGTGATTATGACCGGGAATACTGTGTGGACCTGGCGCAGCTTACGGCCTTTGTGGAAGTGACGCAGCCGGATGCGCTTGATCCGCTGGATCTCAACCAGGACGGCCCCACCCGGCGCAAATTTTTGGCACGGATCCAGGGCGAGATTACGAAACGCGGCTCCATTGACGTACTGAGTAACGGCATTAAGCACGGGCCGCATCACCTCGATATGTTCTACGGTACACCTTCCCCGGGCAATGTTAAGGCAAAGGAACGGTACGCCGCCAACCGCTTCAGCGTCACCCGCCAGTTGCGATACAGCCGCGACGAGACACAGCTTGCCCTTGACCTGGGACTTTTTATCAACGGCCTGCCGGTCGCCACCTTTGAACTGAAGAACAGCCTGACCAAGCAGACGGTGGAAGATGCAATCCAGCAGTACAAGCGCGACCGCGACCCCAGGGAAAAGCTCTTCGAGTTCGGCCGCTGCGTGGTCCATTTCGCGGTGGACGACCACGAGGTGCGTTTCTGCACGCATCTCAAGGGCAAGGGATCGTGGTTCCTGCCCTTCAACCAGGGGTGGAACGACGGCGCGGGCAACCCGCCCAACCCGGACGGCCTCAAGACCGACTTTATGTGGAAGCGCATCCTGACCCGCGAGGGGCTGACCGAGATCTTGGAGAACTACGCCCAAGTCGTAGAGAGCAAGGACGAAAAGACGGGTCGGAAAAAGGCGGTGCAGATCTGGCCGCGTTTCCACCAGTTGGACGTGGTGCGCAGGCTCCTGGCCGCTGCCGCCCGGAGCGGCTCGGGCCGGCGCTATCTGATCCAGCACTCGGCAGGCAGCGGCAAATCCAACTCCATCGCCTGGCTTGCACACCAGTTGATCGGCTTAAGAAAGGATGATGCAGCGGTATTCGATTCGATCATCGTGGTTACGGACCGGCGCGTTCTTGACCAGCAGATCCGGGATACCATCAAACAGTTCGCGCAGGTGGGAGCGACGGTAGGCCATGCCGAGCACTCCGGGGATCTGCGAAGGTTTATCGAAAGCGGAAAGAAAATCATCATCACCACGGTCCAGAAGTTTCCGTTCATTCTCGACGAGATCGGCAGCGAACATCGGGGACGCAGGTTTGCCATCATCATCGACGAAGCCCATTCAAGCCAGGGCGGCCGCACCTCAGCCGCGCTTTCCATGGCGCTTTCCACCGCCGGAGCGGAAGAAGATGACGAAACCATCGAGGACAGAATCAACCGTCTGATGGAAGCCAAAAAGCTTCTACCCAATGCCAGCTATTTCGCGTTCACCGCCACCCCCAAGAACAAGACCCTGGAAATTTTTGGCGCACCGCGACCGCAGCCGGATGGAAAGGTGCAGTATCTGCCCTTCCACAGCTACACAATGAAGCAGGCAATCCAGGAAGGTTTCATCCTTGATGTGCTCAAGCACTACACCCCGGTCGAGAGCTACTATAAGCTGGTGAAGAAAGTGGAGGGCGATCCGGAGTTTGACATCAAACGGGCCAAGAAAAAACTGCGCCGCTACGTCGAGAGCCACGAGCACGCCATCCGCCTCAAAGCCGAGATCATGGTCGATCATTTCCACGAGCAGGTGCTCCAGCTTGGCAAAATCGGCGGACAGGCACGGGCCATGGTGGTAACCAGTGGTATCGAGAGGGCCATTCAGTATTACCATGCCATCCACAACTACTTGCTTGAACGCAAAAGCTCCTATCGGGCCATCGTCGCCTTCTCCGGCGAGCACAAATACGGTGGGGCAAAGGTTACCGAGGCGTCGCTGAACGGTTTTTCCGCCAACCTGATCGCGGATAAGATTCAGGAGGATCCTTACCGTTTTCTTGTGTGTGCCGAAAAGTTCCAGACCGGTTATGACGAACCCCTCCTGCACACGATGTACGTGGACAAAGTGCTATCGGGAATTAAGGCAGTGCAGACCCTTTCCCGCCTCAATCGAGCGCATCCAAAAAAGCACGATGTCTTCGTACTGGACTTCATGAATGATGCAGACACGATTCGGGAGGCGTTTGCCGACTACTATCGCACCACAATCCTCGCCGAAGAAACCGACCCGGACAAACTGCATGACCTGAAAGCTGAACTCGACGGCTACCAGGTCTATTCAGGAGAACAGATCACCCAATTTGTGGAACTGTATCTTGGCGGAGCGGACCGTGACCGCCTGGATCCGATTCTGGATGTCTGTGTTGCTGTCTACAAGGAGCAGCTCAACGAGGACGGGCAGGTGGATTTCAAGGGAAAGGCCAAAGCCTTTCTGCGAACCTACGGTTTTCTCTCTTCGATCCTGCCATACACCAATGCCGAGTGGGAAAAATTGTCTATCCTGCTTGCCTTCCTCGTGCCAAAACTCCCGGCCCCGGTCGAAGAAGACCTGTCCAAGGGTATCCTTGAAGCAATCGACATGGACAGCTACCGGGTCGAAAAACAGGCAGCGGTGAAAATTCTGCTCCCTGACGAGAACGCGGAAATCGAACCGGTACCAACCACCGGCGGCGGCCGCA